>VFQP010002524.1_pt1 | contig 20240 bp, 26 predicted proteins | sample 3512351 | NCBI WGS metagenome assembly VFQP01 (sample SAMN10412372, study PRJNA504923) | tailings metagenome | isolation source: Relicate 1 Philex TSF1 revegetated site | place: Philippines: Tuba, Benguet | collected 2017-08-29
GTTTGTTTTCATAACTATCCTCGATATATTTTTCTTCACATTCATCGTATTCGTAAACAAGATCCAAGTAAGAGGAATCTATTTCAAAAATTCCAAGTTTTTCTTTTTCGTTTGAAACAATCAGTTTATTTCCGATAAGTATAAAATCATTCACTTTTTTTCCATTTCTGGGATGTTTGAAAGAAAGTGTGAAATTCTTTACCAGGTTATTTTTATCGTAAATCGTAATATGTTCAGATGCTCCTGAATATCCACTAAAAGTTGTTGAACTTATTCCAATATAATCGGATGTAATTCTTCCCAGGGCAATATGTTCGTATGCTCCATTGCATTTCAATTCCAGGAAATGTGAAAACGTTTGTTTATCTGACGAATTCAATTGATAAAACAAAGCATATTTCGGCATCACCAAATTATCAATTGCCATCAACATGCTATCTTTTATTAGTAAATCATCTATTCCTTTTCGGAGGGACAAAACTTTGGTCGGAATGTCAAGTGAAAACCATTTTTTGCTTTGGATTTGATACTGAATCAGCATTTCCTTTCCCATTTCTCCACCAATGAACAAATTTTCGCCATTGATTAAAATGCATCTGGATTTAATATCGAAAGGAATGGATAATTTCGTCTTTTTCCGTGATAAAATTTGAACTAAAGTAACAGTATTTTGTGCCGTGTCGAGAAGTGCAACATATGTTTTTTGATCGGTCGTAAAAATGGTATTTTCGTTTATTCCGAAAACCTTTTTCTTTTTAATCTCCTTATTCTCAAAGGTGTTTAAAGCGATTTTGTTTTTACCACTTATCAACAAAAAATAATTTCCGGAATTCAATCCGTTTTGTCCGAAAACAAGTGAATTAAAAAGGCAAATCGTTATTAGTTGTGCTAGCTTGCTTATCATTTAGTTCGGGTAGTTAATCTCATTTTGCTTGGATAAATATAGGAACTAAAATAGCTGTCAAAACAAAAGCCAATGCGATTTACATTGGCTTTATGGGATTTGCATTCTCAAACGAAATATCTTAATCTTTCTTAAACGAAAATTGTCCTCCGCCCTGCTTTAACACCATTGTTTTTTCAGACGGATTAAATTCCATCACAATACCAGCCTGATCGAATACGAATTTATCTTTCGCGCTTGCTTCAAGGGGAAAAGCAGCTTGTCCTGTTGCCTGCGCAGTCAGGATTTTACCATCTTTGAGAACCGTTATTTTCAGCGGAAGGTCTAATGAGGAATAAACACCTGCATACTGATCCAGGTCCTCCGGTTTTACTTCGTAGCTGGTAAATACAGGAATATCATACGGTTTGTTGTAAAAAGCACTGTATAATGCAGTCATAATTGCATTGTTGCTATAATTCGAGCCGTTTGAGATCAATGCAAATGACACATTCCTGTTATCAAAATGGATGAATTCGGAACTGAATCCGTCGATTCCGCCCGTATGACCATAACCGACTTTATCGTAAAAAGGCGTCATAAACAAGCCCAGACCATATCCGTCTTTCAGGTTTTTCATCAGTTCAAGGCTTTCTTTTTTCAACAGCTTTCCTCCAAACAAGGCATCACTGAATTTCACCAGGTCTTTCGGTGTAGAAACAATTCCTCCTGCTCCCAAAGGAATGGAAATGTCCGTTTCCGTTTCAGGCTGCCAGCTACCTGAAAACCGGTAGGATTTCACTTCGTTATTTTTCGTATTTATTTTCCCGCCCAGGTAGGTATTTGTCAGTCCAACCGGATCAGTGATATACTTTTTCAAAATCTCCGAATAAGATTTATTGAACGTTTTTTCCAGGATAAAGCTCAACAGGACAAAGTTCGAATTGCTGTATGCGGCTTTCGTTCCCGGCGTAAAATCGCTTCCGCCCTGTGTAATGATTTCCACCATTTCCTGTTCGGTTTTAGCTTCTGTCAACCAGGAAAGATAACTTTCATCATCTGTGAAATTGTGGATTCCACTCCGATGACCCAATAACTGTTTTACGGTGATTTTATCTGCATTTCGGATCGTTGGAAAGAACTTCCCGATCGTTTGATTCAAATCCAGTTTCTTCTCTTCCACAGCTTTCAGTACCATTACCGTCGTAAACGTTTTGGAAATGGAGCCAATGCGATACTTCGAGTTTTCATTTGCTTTGGCGCTTGCTTCCACGTCTGAAAATCCAAGAGATTTGGTATAAATGATTTTCCCGTTTTCCGAAATGGCTACACTTCCCATAAATTTGCCGCTTTCTTCCAGTGCTTTGAAATAGAGATCGAGTTTTTGGGTATCCATCTTTTGTGCACACGCAACAGATACAACAAAAAAGCACAGCAGGATCGTCACGTAATATTTTATCATCATTATTGGTTTTATATAGCTTCTTTCAGCAATAATACGCCATCTGAAAAGAATCTGACCGTTAATTTATTCCATCGAACAGGATCACTGATTATCGGCTGAACTTGTTTATGACCGGATTTATTTCAAACGTTCCAATTGTCCTTTACGTTTCACAATGTTCTTATAATCCCATTGGATTTCCCGTGCTTTTTCCAGCCAACGCGCCAAATCTGCGGTATTCACTTCATTGACGTTAATATAACGCGCTTCCGCTGCTTTAAAGGTTCCTTCCGGTTTCAGATCGGCTTCTTCAAACGACTGACCGCTCCAAAACAACAACCGCACACAGTTTTTCAGTTTACTGTATCCCACCACCGGATTTCCTTCCAGGAACCAAACGGGATGCGCATGCCAGATTTTGTTTTCGGCCTCAGGTAATCCTTTACAAATTTCATTTGCCAGCAGATCACAAATCAATTGGTTTTCTGCTGTCTGTGCCTGGTTATATGCTTGAGTATCCGGATTCATTTGTTTCTTTTTGATTAAAGATAATAAAAGCTCTTATATACCTTCTAAATCAAACTGTGAGGACGTGACGTCTCAGGCTTGATGTATTATACTCACGAAAATAATGATACGGTTTCTGTTTTAGAAAACAATTCAAGCTGAATATTCACTATGTGTTCTATGATCCTATGTGGTTTATTTTTCAACCACAATAGCTCACATAAAAAACATAGTATGTAATTCTACCTAAAACTATGTGACCTATGTTCCTATGTGGTTTTGTTTTTCAACCACAATAGTTCACATAGAAAACATAGCATGTAATTCTCTGTAAACTATTTGACCTATGTTCCTATGTAATTCATTTTAACACATAGCACACAGTAGGTCACATCGTTTTTTAATGTTTCAAGCTAAACAATCGGATACATAAGGGAATCAGAGCCAATGAAATTGCAATGAAAATCGAAACCCTGACGTAATTGAGGGTTTGCCAAAGTGACGTCCGGTTCACCAGGTCTTTCGCAAGCGAAGGAGTTTCAGCTACTTTCTGAAAATCAATAATATTGGGTGCAAAATAGGAAAGTGTCCAGGCTCTGACAGCAAAATGAACCGCAAACAAAACCAGGAGCCAGTTTTTGACAGGAGCAATTTTCCAGCAGAAAATAATTGCAAGTATGAATGTGATTTCATGCAATGAATGAAAAATAATCCAGAACACTTTTAAGCTCGCTCCACGACCATCCGAAAGCAGACTGAAATTGTCGGGGGGAGAATTTACCCATTTAGGAACAAATACAAGCGTTTCAAAAATCTGCGCCCCATTCATTAAAAAGTAAATTAACGTTGTGATGCAAAGCCATATCTCGGCTCTTGTCAAATAGCCTGATGTTATATTTTCCATTTTAGTCATTTTGTTGGGTGTTTATATTTTGAGTTACTTCTTTCATGATGGCGGTTGCCTCCACAAAATACCGCTCAATCGTTTGTATTTCCGTTGTTGAGAAAGAAGCCAAAAGCTCCAGTGTTTTTTCCTGCAATTCACTAAAGAGCGGTTGTAGGAGTTTCATGCTGTTTTCCTCATTCGGAACAATGAGCACTTTTCGTCTGTCATCTTTGGTAAACTGTCTTTTGAGTAATTTCTTTTTTTCCAGGCGGTCAATCAAACCGGTTACTGCGCCGGTTGTTAGACCGGTTAGTTTTGACAAATCTCCCGCTGTAAGTTCTTTATGCTGAAGGATCAATCCCAAATACTTATGATCGGGACCTGTCAGTCCCGCTTTACGGGCAATTGCTTCGTGCATAAAGATAGATGTGTCCGAATACTGCCGGCTTGCAGCCCTGAACTGCTGAATAATGTTATTGTCTGTTTTTTTACTCATTAACTAAATATCTTAGTCACAAAGATAAATGAATTAAACACAAAAAAACAAACCTTCCGGATAAAAAAAACGGAAAGTTCAAGTGACAGACAGCAAGTTAAAAGCTCTTTACCAAGCTGCTAGTACATTTACTTCATCCAAAAAGTTCTGAAATTTATCTTAGGATTCCATTAGATTCCGTCAGGATAATTGGTTTTCCATCCGTGATAACCAGGGTCTGTTCGTGCTGCGCCATAAAACCGCCTTTGTTTCCAACCATTGTCCAGCCATCATTCAATGTATCTGCGTAAGTGGATGTTGTAGAAATAAATGTTTCGATTGCAACCACTGAATTTCGTTTGAAGCGTCTGTGGTCAAAGCGGTTTTTATAGTTCAGCAATTCATCCGGTTGTTCGTGCAAGCTTCTGCCGATTCCGTGTCCGCCGAGATTCTTAATCACTTTATAGCCTCTCTTCTTCGCTTCGGATTCCATCAAATGCCCGATATCAGCTATTTTAACTCCGCCGCGAATATTGTCGATCGTTTTCCGCAGAATTTCTTTCGATGCATCTACCAGTTTCTGATGGCCGTATTTGTCTTCGCCCAGTACAAACGATCCGCCGTTATCAGCCCAAAAGCCATTCAACTCGGCTGAAACATCAATATTCACCAAATCACCTTCCTGCAGAATGCGTTTGCTGGAAGGAATTCCGTGGCAAAATTCATTGTTTACACTGATGCAGGTCCACCCGGGAAATCCGTAAGTCAGATAAGGTGCCGATTTCGCTCCGTAATCCGCTAAAACTTTTGCTCCGTATTCGTCCAGTTCTTTCGTACTCATTCCGGGTTGAGCATAAGCTATCATTTGTCTCAATGTTTCTGCAACAGCCTTACTCGCTTCCTGCATCCCAGTTAATTCGGATTCTTTTGTGATTGACATATTATAAGCGTTAAAAAGTTCAAGGAGTTCGAAATGATCTAACAAAAGGAAACTCTTTCAAAAACAAAGATACGAAAACAAAAAAGGACGGATAAATAGTCCGTCCTCTCAATCTGAATAATCAGATCATTCTCCTTCCCTGTCTTTCGAAAGTACTTCAAACAACTTCTTCCCATCCATTTTATCGTAAACGGATAAATTTGAATAGTTCCCTTTCTTTACCATTTCAATAAAACACTCTTCTGCTTTGACATCCACATAGTTTTCAAAGGAAATAAATGCCAGTTCTTTATAGCTGCAAAGATTTTTCGGTAATTCTTTAAAGGAACAGTAATAAGCAAACTGGACAATTGCAGGCATATCCTCAATCGGGAAACGGGTCAACTTTGGTGCCGTCAAATCAATTAATCCAAGTACGGGAAAGCGCTTTGCTGTTTTCCAATCAATCAATTCCGGCGTGTCAATATTCAGAATATCCAACTTGTCCATCATGGCATTTTCCATTGACAGCGATTTCAATTCCTTCGAACGAACAGAAAGATGTTCCACGGTTGGGAAAACCGGAATCGCCAGGCTTTCACCTTTGTAGTCATGAATCAGCAAATGGGTCAGGTTGGCCATTTTTAATTCTGAAATAAAATTCACGATTTCCTGGTCCGCTCCCAATATTTTGATTTCTTTAAGCTGCGGGTTATTCCGGAGTGAAAATTTGATTTTCTCATTCGAATTCACCGTGTATTTTATAATGAGCGCCTTCACTGAAGTTTCTTTTCCAAGAATTGCATGATTATCAATGATCTTAAATTTCAGATCATCATTATAAGGTTCATTTTCGAGCTGACCCATTACAAAAACCGATAAAGACAGAAAGAGGATTAGAAGGTGATATTTCATGTTGATGTTTTTTAGTAGTACTAATTTAATACTTCCAACATCAATTCAAACCGGTTTAACAACATTCATTTCCATCAATGCATCCAGCACGGTTTTAAACAAAGAACTGATGTCGTTTAATTGATTGATTTCGTTGATTTCTCCCTCCAGGATATAATACAGCATACTGTTTCCTGCTTTTGGCTTTTCTCCGAACAAGCCTTCTCCATCCGTAATTTCCAGGCGGACTGACTGATTCTTTAAAAGTACTTTTGCAATCGAAGCATCGGAAAAAAGAAGCCGTGTTTTTGTTTCATCGTTGCTTTTGATCATGAAATCTTTGTCAAAACGCTTGTCCCCGATCTGAATATCCTGGGCTCCGAAAATCTTGCTGATATTCTCTACCAAGCCTTGCCGGGTAAGCAATAATTTAAACGGATCCAGTGCTGCAAACTCCACAACTCCGCGAACGTATTCCGAAGTTTCCTCGGGAGTTGTATAATAGCTGTAGGTTTCAATGGTAATCGGGAAATTCCTGTAAAGAAAATCAAGCCGGTAGCCTCTTGGCGAAAAGCGGAAAATCCCGGAATTTTCTTTGGAAAATTGTTTCCAAACCATTCCATAATCCTTTCCGAACAGGGAATCATATATTCTCTTAAAAAGTGTCAACTCACGGGGTGTTTATTCTGAAATTCAACTATTATCTCATAATATACGACTTTTCCGCCTAAAACGCTTGCCGACAGTATTCCTGAATGTTTCAGAGCATTTATTCCGAACCGCTCAACGCCAAAATGTATTTCTCAATATACTGCTGTTTCTCCTTCGATTTGTACTGCTGAATAAAACGCGGATGTTCGAGAACCGTCAACCGATCGAACAATTTTTCTTCTGCGTTCAATTTCCGGATAAAATCGGCATTTTTCTTCCCGAGAATAAACACTTCCGAAGTGTCGAGTCCCAGGCTGATGTGTTTTTTCAACGAAGCAATCATAAAGTCTTTCACTGTTTCAAAAAGTGCCGGATCATCGTAATAATTGGCATTGAGCCAATTTCCGCCTTTTCCTTCGCGAATAATGGCCAACGGAAACGGTGAATTGATGTAAAACTGCTGATAGAATGCTTCCGCGCCGCCGTATTCGGCAATCATATCGTAGATAAAAACCGACGAAATTTCATGCGTATGCGCCGATTGCATCTTGATTCCGCACACACTTTCCAGGCGTTTGGTATCTGTAAACGGCACACCGGTAATTCCGGCACCATGACGACTCGGATTAATCCCGACAATGAATTTCCGTTGAGCCGAATCACTGTAATATTTGTGATAAAACTGCTGCATGACTTCCATCGTTTCAGGATTATCCAAATAGGGATTCAATACCTGGAAACCTGCCGGAAGTTTCCCGGAATAATGCAATTGACGATTGAATTCGATTACCTTATCCGCGAATGTTTTTGTCATATAAGTTGTTTGGTATGTAAAGGTAAACAACCTACTGTATTTCTGTATGATTAGCTAACGTTTGAGAAACATGTCACTTATAATTCGTCTTTCAGCGCAAGATTTTGACTGAACCATTTTTTCATATGCCGTTCAAAAATAAAATGTGAGATGATGGTTGGAAAATTCACTTTCGGGCCATCCAGAATCATCGTGAAATAAATGCTTCTATCATCTGTAAACAAAATTGTTGTTTTTCCAATCAACGGATTCATCAAACTTGTTTTGTCCAATACAATATAATTCGTCTTTCTTCTTATGCTAAAATCATTTTGCTTCGCAAATTCAAGTATTAATTTTTGATTCAAAGACGAGTCAAATTCAGTTCGTATTTTTTTCAACCTTAGTTCCGTAATTTTTCGATATGACATATATACACCTAAGAGAATCAGAAATGGTAAAACAACCATCATAATGAATTCTTCATTTGAATTTGGATTAGTGTAATCAAGTTCATAAGCGTAAATTAGAAACGGGCAAATAACAAAACCTGATGTGCAAGAAAAAATCACAATTATCGTATCAAAATAATCCATCCAGCTTTTTGAAAAACATAACTTTCTTTTGTTGATACTCTTTTTAATATCAACATTTTTAATTGTTCTCATTTAATAAACGAATGTCCTGTTATTTTCAAAAAGAAACAACTCGATGAAACACTTCTTAATCCTCAATCGCTTCAATTCCCTGATCTTTCAGTTTTGCCAATCCCTCTTTCATGGCTTTTACCATTTCCGGTGAATGGCTTTTCCAAACCGTAATTTCCCCCACAACCTTAAACGGATGCTGCGAACGGTAAGACATCGTAGGATTTCCCGGAAATTTCTTATCGGTCAAATTCGGATCATCTTCTATCGGACCGGTTGGCTCCACCAGGTAAATTCTTTCGGCACCATCACCCATTGCAAGTTCTGCTCCCCAGATTGCTGCATCCAAAGTCGCGGTCAGGTAAATGTATTTTGCTTTTTTCTGCTGACCGTAATTGGATTCAATACCGGTTGTGATCAAATCACCGATTTTCAAATCTGCTTTTGTTCCGTGGAAAAATGTCTGGGCAAAAGGACTTTGCCCGGAATTTGTTGATTCCTGTTCACTTTTAGTTTGTTCCATCACGACTTTTTTATGTACCGGCTTTCTCTATTTCGATTTTTTGATTGCATCCAGGTAGATTTTCTTAATGCTGTTTTTCTCTTCTCTGTTAGAAATTGCTTCAAGAGCCGGAAGTAAATCAGTATTGTGTTTTGTTTTCAGCTTCAGGATTTCCCCCAGTGCAAAAGCGGCACTCCAGCGAACCACTGTTCCGTCGTGTTCCGAATTATCAAGCAGATTTTTGATTGCCTGGTCCAGTTCAGCAGAAAAAAGATGCGCCGTATTCCCGATTACTTTTGCGCTTTCCCATTTGATTCGCGGAGCTTTTTCTGTCAACGCAGCTGTCACAAACCGGAAATTTTGTTCATTGATCAATTCCGGTTTTTGCTTCGTGGCATATTCCAGGGCTTCAATACAGGTTGCTTTGATCGGGTCTTTTGCTTTCCCGGCCAATTCCAGCAAGTTGTCCGCCGTAACTGTACCGTCCAGAACCAACTTGCTCAACTGTTCTGTTTTCTCCTTCGCTTTGATCGCCTTATCGTTCAAAAGTGCTGCTATATCCATTGTTTCCGATTAAAATTTCTACTCCTTATTCCCGTTCAATTAGCAAGAAACAATAATATTAAATTATTCCTTATTCATCAGTCAAATTTCTGTCATTTTGAACAGTTTTAAGCGCAAAACAAAACATCTTCACTGACAACCCTATGGCAGTCTGTTTCGATTTTGTTGTAAAATAATCCGTAATACCTCTTTTTCCGTATACCAGCAATTCTACTAACCCATTCTGCGCTTCAGGACTTATTTCCCAGGTGATTTCATCTGTTTTTCGCGCTAAATCTGACATACTTTTATTCTATCAAATATTGTTTCATAAATTCTACAACCTTCCGCTCAATCCGTTTCGACATAAAGACAAAGAATAATACAATCAGAGTTCCAATTCCCCCTAACAGATAGACGATTTTTGAGTCCAATTTACCGGAAATATCCATTCCAAGAATTACTGACCACGTAAGTACTAATAATATGATTGCAAAAACCGTTGCGATAATAGTACTCTGAGTTGATACAAAGACTTTTGTTTTTTCTCCTCCCTGAATCCGGATTTGAATGTGTAATGAATTCAAATGAAGTCTGTATTTCAACCCTGTTAAAGGAGCTTTATAAAGTCTTTCAGACAAATACCAGACATCATGCAGTTTTTTGATTTCTACATTAAACTTGTTTTTCTCATTGAAAATTTCGGCTAATCTATTCGCGATTTCTTTTTCCGATAAAGCTGTATAAAAGACAATATCATTCATTACGATTAATAATACTGTTAACAATCAAACTGGATGGCAATTTCTCCTGATTTACCGACAATATGCCCTTTTTCGGCTTCAGATGAAAGAAGCAAAAGCGCTCTTTCTTCTTCGTAATTCCGGTTAGACCGGACAACCAAATCCGGTTTTCCGTCGCGGTCAATATCCCCGATGAACAGCAGTTCCGTAAACGTATCGTTGAATGATTCTTCCGTTAAAAATAAGGATTCAGGGATACCTTCCGCAGAAATATACAACTTGTAGTTCTTCACTTCCTGGAATAGTTCTTCTCCATTATCCGTATGCACTTTATAGGACGAAATCACATCGCCTTCTGCCCGCAGCTGGTAAGTAAGATCCTTGAATTTGAAGGACATTTTTTGTCCTGGCCAGATTTTGGTCTTACTCAATTTCACCGCACTGATTTCCCCTTGTTTCAAATCCGGATTTTTGATCAAAAGCAGTGTTTTTGTTTTCATTTCGATTGTTTTCGTAGAATCACCGGAACATTCTGAATATCCGTCTTCAATCGTAAAATCAGCTTTTCCCAGGTAATATTTGCCGTTTTTCTGGTACAAATCCGTCCACTCTTTCGTTAAACTATTCACCGGATTTTTATCTTCCCAATCGCGGTAGGTACTGGGCAAAAGAATGTTTATTTCCTGTTCAGGTTCTTCTTCTTCATCGTCCGTTTCCTCAACGACCCGTTTTTCGATGGGTTTCTCTGAATGTTTTTCGATAACGGCTGCTTGCTTTTCTACTTTAGGCTTCTTTGAATTTCCGCAGGAAACCAGGATAAAAGCTGCAACAATATAAGTGGTGATCTTCATTTAGTTAAAATTATCATCCGACAATCTGCCCGATCTTTTAGATCCGGCTTGCATAAAGGTATTTTATTTCACGATTCCGGAAAGGGTTATTCACAAAAAAAACAGAGCCCGAGTTTGGGATTTAAGTGTTTTAATCAGGTAACTTCAAAAATGTATCGACATCATTCATAATTTCAGTGTCTGGCGGCAGTCACTTTTTATCTTTACCACAGATACGCAGATTAGAGCGAGCCTACCGGTCTCGCAAACATGGCGACTGGTAAGCGCCATAAAAAATCTGTGCATCTGCGGGAAACCGGCACCTGTTTTTTTTCTACAAAATCATACAAAAGAGTCTATTTCAGAAATTACTTCTGTTAGCCCAGAATTCCGATTTTATTTGAAATTCATTTTACTTGATTTTCTGGTTGTATTTTTCGTAAATACAATTCTGATTCAATCTTTATAACAGGTAAAACGAAAACGCTTCTCACTTTTCGTCAATTGTCAAAGTAATACAATTTCTTTCCGATATGAAAAGCCTGTGCAATCAGCTGTTCTTCATCCAATGTGATTTCTACATTTAAATTCTTGTATTCCCAGATATATCCTTCGATTTCAAATAAATCCATTGAGAAAACTGCTCCGATGATCGGTGTAACATCCGTTGGTTCTCCGAAATGATTGCTCACCTCTTCCCTGCTTATGTTTGTACTCGTAATGGCAAATCCGACAACCCGGTCCTTTTGGATTTTGTACCTGTAGCCCGAACAGATATATTCTACCAGTGTTTGATCATCAACCAACGGATAATTGATCCTGAATGCTGCCTGATTCCGATTGAGAACCAATTCGAGTTTTGTTCGGTTATCCCCGATTTTCACTCCGTTCAGCGTAAATCTGATCCGGGATTCATGTTTCAGATTGTTCATCCAATCCGGATCAAGTAATTCGATTTGCTTTGTAAAGAAGCCGAACAACATGGTGTTTACTTTTCAAATACCGAATAAGGTTTCGGGAAAAACACCCAACGTCCGTTGATGAATCCCCAGTATTTAAAGGCAAGTCCTCTTTCCGCATCTTTTTCTCTTAATAACGAGATTTTATAAAAGACAACATCCGGCTGCAGTCTGTCAACAATTCCTTCCATTCCACCGGCATAATTCCCATTTCCTTCTTGAATATCACGGGTCGAAAAGCTTTCTATTCGAACATCTGCGAATGCTTCCGTTTCTTCCGATAGTTCGGTTCCCTGTTTCGCTTTCATTTCTTCAACGGCTTTAAAATACGTTTCCGCATCCGGCTCCTTAAAAACCGATTTGCAATCTTCCAGTGTCGGAAGGGATTTCAGGATTAATTCAGCCATTGATTTCGAATCCAGGTGTTTCGAAAAATAAGTCTTTGCCTGGTCGGACAGATCCTGGGCACTTGCAGTTAAGGAAACAAGAGTCAGCAGGAAAACCGCTGTTAGTGTGTAGATGTTTCGTTTCATCGATTGTATGTTTTAATGCTATGTTTTCTTTTTTAACTGAAGGTGCTCCATCTTTTTGCCGGCAAGTGTTTTTTTACCTACGATTTCAAACCCCAGTTTTAAATACAATTTCTTTGCGTTCGGATTGTCATTATCAACAAGCAGGCCCAAAGTTTCATTACGTTTCTCAACATATTCCTCAATTAAAAACTGGAATATTTTGGTTCCGATTCCTTTTCCCTGTTGGTTCGGGCTCACTCCCACGCAATCAATGTAATATTCTCCTGCCTGGGTTTCGTCTTCTGGGTTGAATTCCCGGTTAAACATGGATCTGACTTTCTCTCCAACCGGTTCTCTTAATTCGTGTAACCTCGCCCCGTCATACACAATTGCTGTTCCCACGATTTCACCACCGGATTCTGCTATCCAGCAATTTTCATAGGAATACTGATTTCCGGTTTCTTCCGTTAAGCTGTTTAAAAAGCAAAAAGCTTTTCCTTCAGACTTTTCCCCGATAAAGTTATAGACAATGTCTTCCATTGCCAGCATAATAAGCGCTGTAATCGTTTCTGATTCTTCCCGGTTCGCCTTCCTGATTAACATGCTGATGATTTGTTTCTTTCTAAGTTAGAACTATCTGTTCAATTTACTGGTAAAAATAAGTTCTGTTTCTTTCCGTATTCTCAATGAATCAACATTCCACCAACAAACCTTCTGCCATATGAGCTACCAATTGGATATTGGTAACGCTAAACTCCAGGATTGCATTTTCCCGGAAGGTTTCGTCCATGGTTTCTATGTCCGAAATCTCAAAATCCCCGATCACTTTTGAAGCAATCATTTCGAATCGTTCTTCATCCGGCAAAATTTCAGTTTCTTTCGAACCCTGAACTTTTCTCGTTCCCCTGAGCAAAACACGGGATTCCTTGTAAAACACATGAGACGTTTCATCAAGCTTCTCGTACAGTGATTTCGCCTTTTCCCGCGAAGTAGCACCATTCCAGGACATGACCTGGCTGTCGTGCAGCGACAATTTATGATGCAGTTCCGTTAACAGGAACAAGCAGAATGCTTTATTTGACGCAACGTTTTCAATACCGTTTTCATACAGACTGTATAAACTGCAAACAACTTTATCCTCGTAAGTGTCAATGATTCTGATGTCTCCGAATCGTGCTGATGGTATCATATTTTAATTTAATTGAAAAGGTAAAAGGTTATTTTGAACTTGCCGGGATATGAACTTTTGGACAAGGAGTATACTGCGCTCAATCCTTCCAATATTCTTCCCATCTGAATACTAAAAAGTTGTATTCCCGGGCTGTTTCCATTACTTCATCCAGGTTATAGCCGGGAACAAACCCATGATTGGATTCTACACTGAATTCATCCGGATCATCATACTCGTATTGCTTTTTGAAAATAATGTCGAAAAGAGGTGTGTCAGCTTCCGAAACATGTTCCTTCCAGATCATTCTCAAAATTTCAAACCCGGTATTGCAATCCGCATCACTGATGTCTTTTTCACGTTCAAACCGAAGTCCCATCTTTTTCTTGAGTGAAATATCATAGATGTAAAACGGGCTGTTATAAACGGTTTCAGAAATCTCCATGTCCAGTTTCCCGAACATTTCTTCGTATTCCCGGAGCATAAACACCAGGATAGCCGGTTTTTTCGGGCTGAATTCAATAGGTCTATTTGAACAGAAAACATCCCCGAACTGCTGATCTTCGAAAACCAGGATCATTCCTGACGAAGCAAGTTCGACAATCGGACTCCAGGTCTTTTCCGCAGCATTCTTTTTCTGGGAAGCATTTTCAATGTTGACCGTTAATTTCAACTGATCCGGATCTTCCGAAACAGCATCTTCTTCCGGGGAAATATTGGTTGTAATCAGGCGTAAAGCTTCTTCCAGTTCCGACCGACTGGCAAAATAGAGTTCTCCTTTGTAATGTAATAAAGCGGGCATATGATTTCAATTCGTTCTGATCCACCGACTTAGCTGCTTTTACGACGATTTGGTGATCAGATTTCTTCGTCTAAAGATAAATGATTTCATGTTGAAAGGTGTTTCCGGATGACAAAATTCGTGCTGCTTATTGTTTCTTATCGACGTTCTCCAAAACAAACTTCACCCGGTTTTCAACCGAATCTATTGGAACTTCAACCAGTTCATATCCATAATCCAAGTAGGTTTCCTTCATTCGTGTAAATGTATCAAATGCTTCTTCCCAGGTTTGTTTCCGTTCGCTGTCCGTTTGATAAATTTCTTTCCATGGTGGAAGAATAAACACTTTCCGGTTGTAACGGTTTGTTTCAGCAATCTGATCCATTTCAACGGAAATATCTTTTCCAATGATCCGGATATAACATATAGTGTCCAAAATTCCGCGATCAAAAAAATAAACATCCGGACTTTCCGGCGACACGGAATGAAAATCCTTTAACGATGCCTGAAGCATCAAATCAGCATAAAGCACCCTATTTTTCCACGGAAGTCCTTCCCCGTTCTTAGCAGCTTCCTGTTTAATAATTTCCCTGGCACGTTCCGGAATTGTCCTGAACCCGTTTTTTGCCAATTCATTCAAAAGTGTTGTCTTACCAACTCCCGGGCCTCCGGTGATGATATAGCAGTTTTCTTTTCTTAAATATTGATTCAATCCGTATTCCTTTATTTACCCGGTGTTATAAAATCCAACGCTTCATCCAGTTGCTTCTGGTCAAAATACTTTTCTTCCAACGCATGATTGAATAAATGAAGAACTCTATTTTCAACAGTAACAACCGCTTCCATTACTCCTGAATGAGAAACGACAGCACATCTTCCTATTTTATTGAAGTGTTTAATTCCCCATAATTCACCCTGGAAAAAGGCTTTCAGCGACATGCCTTTCAAAACGGACATATCTTTCACCTGGATCAAAATATTTACATGTTCAAATCCCTGGTCCAATTTTTCCTGGAAAAGCTTTTCGATGAATAAGGCATCCGTTTCTGTAAACGTCCCGAATAACTCCAATGCAAGCTCGTTTTTTTCGAATAGTTTAATCTGATTAATCATAATGGTTATTTTATTTCCAAAAGTTAAGCAATTGAACGTTTAATCGTATTTATCCGGGTAAATTATTCTCAAAACAAAAAGCGAAGATCAAACTCCGCTTTTTAAATTCCGATGATAACACTTGCTGACTCTATTTCTCGCCCTGAACCAGTGGTGTCAATTTTTCTTCCAGGTATCTCGTCCACCCTGGTGCGCAGGAATCGTAACATGCGGCTTCAGGTGTCAATCCGTGGTGCGTAAAAGTCAACTCCGTTTTTCCGTCTTTTTCTGCGATGTCAAATGCGATCTTGGTTCCAGTCCATTCGGATTGGTTTTCGATAAAAGTCAGTGCGCTTTCCTCCACGTTCCAGGCAACACGCTTACCCGGAATAAGTTCTACCAGTTTCTGTTTGGAGTAATGTGCTCCTTCTCCGGCATGAAAACTAAACTCGTCATTGAGCTTCTCAGAAGAACCTGTAAATTCCTCTGAAAAAATGCCCGACCACCAGGAACGAACATTGCATACTGTGTCAAAAACGTCTTTCGGAGCTCTGTCCGTAACGATCGTAAATGTAAAATCTTTCTTTTCCATCATTTTATTTTAAGTCTAAATGTTGTTTGAATTATTCAAGAGGTTCAAAGAGTTCAAAAGTTCAAAGATTCGTGTTTTAAACCTTTTGAACTTTTCAACATTTGAACCAGTGTGAGATTTTAGTTTAGTAATCTCAATTGCCCGGTGTGATACGTCAGATGCGTTGTCCGGGTCAAAATAATATTCAGTTTGTTCCGGTGCGGTTCGTTCATAAAATCGCTTTCGGAAACCGCTGTGTGTTTCTGAAACCAATCTTCCGGTTTCAAAGCATCAAATCGTTGTTTTAAATCCGCTTTCTGCTCTTCCCACAATTGCCGCAATGTCTTAACAGAAGGAAGTTTCGTTGCTGTTTTATCCGCTAATTCAATAAACGGACGATTTAATTCCGGGTACTTCTTTTTTCCCATATCCAGCAAAGGAAGCATGTCATCATGAACGGCAATTAAATGTCCGAGCAGATAAATTCCCCTGTTTTTACCGGGAGCAATTTCCCTTTCCAATTGTTCGTCCGAAAGTGAATGCAGTATTTCATCACAGTTTTTTACAGAGGCCCACCATCTGTCCATCATCATTTTTACTGTTGTGTGGTTCGTTGTCATAATCTATCGTATTAGATAAAATCGTTTTTACAAAGCTACAACCCAAATCGCGCGAATAAACGTGTCTAAAAAGACATTTTAACGGGTTGATTTAGACAAATCAATGACGTACTTTTGAAAAAATCAGTGTGCGGAAAAGATAGACATGATAGATTTTAGTTGTTGCAACGTCAAAGTCATCAAAAGAGTTCAATTTGAACTTTTTAAACTTTTGGACAATTGCAGTTCCTCTTTAAGAAAAGATCTATTCATCTGAAATCCAGCACTAAATATTAAAAGACATATGAAACACCTGACAATCCTGGTTCCGGACGGAGAAGGCAATAACCTGAGCAGTATTCTCGGGGCTTACAAAATCTTTTCCAGGGCGAATGATTATTGGAAACAAAGCGGAAAAGAATCGCTATTCAACATCCAGCTGGCCGGCATTTCTCCGGAAGTTCAGTATTACGACGGTTTGTTTTCAGTGAAACCGCATACGCATATTTCAGATATTCTGAAAACCGACCTGGTCATTATCCCTTCTTTAAATCATTGTTATGAAAGGGCAATTACCCAAAATACGTTGCTGATTGATTGGGTGAAAACGCAATACGAACACGGGGCTGAAGTAGCAAGTATCTGCACCGGAGCTTTTATCCTCGCTTCAAGTGGCCTATTGAATGATAAAAAGTGTTCGACACATTGGGCCGCAGCCAATCAATTCCGGACAATGTTTCCGAAAGTAAACCTGGAACAGGATCGCCTGATAACGGACGAAAAGGGAATTTATACGAATGGAGGCGCATATTCGTTCCTGAACCTGATCATTTACCTGGTTGAAAAATATTTCGACCGGCAAACCGCTATTTTCTGCTCGAAGGTATTCCAGATTGAGCCGGACAGGAACAGCCAATCGGAATTTATGATTTTCAACGGGCAGAAAGTGCATGATGATGAAGCGATTAAACAAGCGCAGTCATTCATTGAAAATAATGTGAGTACACGGATTTCGGTGGAACAGCTCGCTTCTCAGTTTGCTATCGGACGCAGGAATTTTGACCGGAGATTTATCAAAGCAACGGGAAACACTCCGGTTGAATACATGCAGCGCGTAAAGATTGAATCGGCCAAAAAAGCTTTTGAGAACAGCCGCAAAACAATCAACGAAGTCATGTATGAGGTTGGTTATTCCGACACGAAAGCATTCCGGGAAGTTTTCCGGAAAATTACCGGGATTTCACCTTTGGAATACAAGGCGAGGTATCATCATTAAGATGATCAAAAGGTTGAAAAGGTTCAAAGAGTTCAAAAGTTAAAAATGGATTGAACTTTTGAACTCCCTGATATCGTTTACGATTAATCAATTTTGAATTCTGTTCAATGTCCACGTCTTCAAGTCATCTTCCGGGTAATCTCCCAGTTGGTTCCAGATTTCCACGCGATCAATCATTCCATTCGTAAAGTGAACAATGGTTTCTGCCTGGATTTTCAATTCGTCGTTGAGTAATTCAACCTTGGATAATTCAGGAGTCGATTCACCGAAAACTTCATATAATTGAGCATCTGTCAACCAAAATTCTTTTGCAGCTTTTCGATACTCGATGAAAATAAGCAATCCTGAGCCGGTATGCTCGTATTCCACTTCTTCCAGGTGTTCCAGTTGTTTGGTAATTTGTTCTTCGTATTTCTCACCCTGCAGAGTTGCAGTAATGATATCTAATGTCAGTTTTGATTCGATCATGTTTTTTGCTTTTCTTGTAAAAAGTAAGTTCAAAAGTTGAAAAAGTTTAAAAGTTCAATTTGAACATTTGAACTTTTTTACACCTTTAGTTTTTTCTTGCCAAAAGTTTAGCCGAAACCTTAAATGACGCGGAATACGAAAGTCCGGATTGGCGGGCTTTAAACGTCTTAAATGCTTTATGATACCACTGCGGATCGGTTGCTTTCTTTTTCAGATTTTCATGAGTGATGACATCATACAATGCACCGTTGAACCATGGTTCAATTCCATAAATCCCGATTCCGAAATATTCTGCTCTTTCAAGAATAACCTGGAAATCCGATTCGGAAAAAAACGGAACGTTTTCTCCCTCAAATCCATCTTTCAGCTTTTCCAGATCTTTAAATACATTTTTTTCTAAAAATTCAATTTGTTCCATATTATAAATTCTGTTTTGACTTGCTGTAAAAAAAGCGGAGACTAAGCTCCGCTTCCAATTATGAATGTCTTAATTATCGATTATCAAGTAAGATTCCTGTCAGTCTCTCATTTGATAATCATATCACTGATAATTATTTATTCTTTTATTTTCCTGCTCTCTTACGATCAGTTTCTTTCAACAAAATCTTACGGATTCGCAAGTTTTGCGGAGTAACTTCAACGTATTCGTCACCTTGAATGTATTCCAAACACTCTTCCAGGGAGAATACTTTCGGCGGAGCCAAACGTACTTTATCATCAGCTCCCGATGAACGCATGTTCGTCAGTTTCTTTGTTTTTGTAACGTTTACACACAAGTCACCTGCACGTGAGTTTTCACCGATTACCTGCCCTTCGTAGATATTTTCGTTCGGGAAAATGAAGAATTTACCACGATCCTGCAAGTTATTCATGGAGAAAGGAATCGAAGTTCCCAATTCCAATGAAATCAATGAACCATTCTGACGACCAGGAATTTCACCTTTGTATGGTTGGTATTCCAGGAAACGGTGCGTCATAATTGCTTCACCTGCAGTTTGAGTTAACAAGTAGTTACGCAAACCGATAATTCCTCTTGACGGGATCAGGAACTGGATGATCATACGCTCACCTTTCGGCTCCATATTCACCATTTCACCTTTACGTTTTGTAACTGCTTCAACCGCTGTTCCGGAGAATTCTTCCGGTAAGTCGATTGTCAACTCCTCGATCGGCTCACATTTCTGCCCGTTGATTTCTTTGATGATTACCTGTGGCTGACCAACCTGTAATTCATATCCTTCACGGCGCATAGTTTCGATCAAAACGGATAAATGCAATACTCCACGACCATACACCAACCATTTATCAGCTTTGTCTGTATCGTGAACGCGCATTGCCAGGTTTTTCTCCAATTCTTTTGTCAAACGCTCCTGGATGTGACGGGATGTTACAAACTTCCCTTCTTTTCCGAAGAACGGGGAATCGTTGATTGAGAATGTCATAGACATCGTCGGCTCATCCAATTCAATAGTCGGAAGTGGCTCCGGATTTTCAAAATCACAGATCACATCACCGATTTCAAATCCTTCAATACCTGTAATTGCACAAATATCTCCAGCCTGAACTTCTGTCACTTTCTTACGCTCCAATCCTTCGAAAACAAATGCTTCCTTCACACGGTGCTTTTCCTGTGAACCATCGCGTTTTGCCAAAATAATCTGTTGTCCTTCTTTTAGTGTTCCTCTGTTCAAACGTCCGATCGCAATACGACCAACGTATGTAGAGAAATCCAGGGAAGTGATCAACATCTGTGTATTTCCTTCTTCGATTTTACGCGGAGGGAAATAATTCATAATCTCATCCAATAGCGGAGTAATGGAATCTGTTGGCTGTTTCCAGTCTGTAGACATCCAGCCATTTTTAGCTGAACCGTAAATCGTCGGGAATTCCAACTGCTCTTCGTTTGCGTCCAATTCGAACATCAAATCGAATACTTTCTCATGAACTTCTTCCGGAGTACAGTTGTCTTTGTCTACCTTGTTGATTACCAACAATGGTTTGATTCCCATTGACAATGCTTTTCCTAATACGAAACGAGTTTGCGGCATCGGACCTTCAAAAGCATCCACCAACAAACAAACTCCGTCTGCCATGTTC
>VFQP010002527.1_pt1 | contig 20225 bp, 15 predicted proteins | sample 3512351 | NCBI WGS metagenome assembly VFQP01 (sample SAMN10412372, study PRJNA504923) | tailings metagenome | isolation source: Relicate 1 Philex TSF1 revegetated site | place: Philippines: Tuba, Benguet | collected 2017-08-29
CAGGGAGCTACCTTTCAACCGATGCTCTCCCCGGGCTCTATCGTGAGCATCTTCGGTGCGGGGCTGCCGAAAGGCTCCGAGCCAGTTGACGCAGTGGAGTGGAACGGGCAATCTTTGCCCATATTTTTCTCCAACGGATTCCAGCTCAATACCGCGCTTCCCGAGGGGCTTACCGGTACGGGATCCCTCCGCCTCTCTTCACGCTTCGGTTCTCAGACGCTCTCTCTCGACACTGTTCCGCATGCGCCCGGTCTTTTCGTCCTGGCCTCTGGCTATGCTGCCATCTTGAATCAGGACGGAACGCTGAACTCGCCCATGTCCCCTGCCGCTCGCGGACAAGTCTCCACCCTCTTCGGGACTGGATTTGGACTCACCGAGCCCGCTCCTGGGAATCTTAGAAACGTTGCGCTCATCCCCAGTGTCTTTATCCAGGGCACGGAACTTCGCCCGCAATTCGCGGGGCTAGCGCCGGGCTTCATTGGTCTCTACCAGATGAATGTTCTTTTTCCCGCTTCACTAAGCCCAGGCCTGAATCAGGAAGCAAAAATACAGCAAGGCGGCGTATTTTCGCCTGTTTTTCGTGTTTCGCTCCGTTAGCCTGTGGAAAACTCGATCCAACTCGTATCTGCTTGGCCTCATTGTGTGTCAAAACGACACAAACAATCGAGGTCCTACGCTCTAAGCCCATGCATCTGAAGAAGTTCCTGGAGTTTTTCCTTGACTTGCTGGCATTCCTAGTGCTACTACTGGTATGTCTGTAAAGTGACAGGCGGCTTTCATCACAGCGACGTGACCCCGCGAGCACAGCTTTCAAGATTTAAAAAAGAAGTCGCTTCGACTTGAGTAGTACCGAAGAGAAGTAAACATGAGGCTCAGGTTGAAAGAGAACTTCCATCAATTCAAAAAACAGACACTTCACAAGGAGAAGGAAATGTCGCATTTTCGAAAAATGCTTTTTGCGCTCGTTGCAACCGCATCCTTTATTGGGATGAGCGGCAACGCTCAGGCGCAAACGAGTAACCCCTTCGTCTGCAACACCAGCTTTTCGCCTCTCGTCGTCCGCGTCGAGGGTCTGCGCGAGCTTGTAGGCGATATCGTAATCACTTGCACCGGCGGTAACAGCATTGGTGTTCCCGGCAGCGATACCACCATCGCGGCTGCTGACGGCGGTAACCCCGTTGTCGCTGCTCAAGGTGTGGTGGCCGCTCCCTTTATCAATGGCGCCGCTATCGGTAACCCCACCGTTCCCGCTGTCAACATCTCGGTAACCGTGAGCGCTGGCCGCATCACCAACCGCCTGTTCAGCAACAACCTGACGGACGCGCTCCTCTTCATCGATGAGCCGACCAACCCCAACATCTACGCCCAAAACCGCGGCAACCAGAACCCCTGCGTTGCTTACTCGCCTTCGGGATTCGTTCCGACTCCTGGCGTTTGCACCGGTCTCAATTACTACTTTGAGAACGGCGTGGCCACGGGCGCGGGCATTCCGGGTGGTTTCTCGGCCTCCACGGGTGCAAACACCCCCTTGAACGTGTTCCAGGGCCAATACGGCATCGGCGGTGGCTTCGTTCCCAATGAACGCACCATCACCTTCGTCGGTGTGCCCATCGTTCAGCCGGGCACCTTTGCCAACGCTGGTAGCCGCATCTACCGTATCAAGAACATCCGCATCCAGGTTGCGAACGTGTTCCAGGTCAACAACCAAGTTCTGGCTTTCATCTCGATCCAGAACCCGCCCGCGAACCTCGTTCTCAACAACGCCCAAGGCATCATTGGCTTCGTCCAACAGGGTTTGAGCTTTGATGCGATCAGCGGCGGCCCTTACGCTCAATGCTTGGGCTTCAATAACTCGGTTGCCAGCGGCGGCACTCTTGCCACAACCGGGGCTCTCCGCTTCACGGAAGCTTACGGCGTGTCGTTTAAGCGCCGCGGTTTCGGAAGCACAAACCTCGATGTTAATGACCCCGTTTACAATCAGTACTACACGAACGGTCGTGGTCAATCCAACCCGACTGTGAACTACAATACTGAATCCGGCTTCTACAACGTCAGCTTCCCGAGCACCTATAACCTCGACCAAGCTGGCATTGCCAGCAGCGGTACTCGCCTCCGTGCCCGCTTTAGCGCGGTTCCGGCTGGTGTTTCCGTATACGTAAGCTTGGCTCCTGTCACTGGTACTGCTGCTGCGCTCGGAACCTCGGTTGCCCTCGGTCAAGGTATCAACGCTCCTGGCTCAGCCTATGCCGTTAGCGGTACGGACGCCAACGGTGCCACGGCCCTGACCTTCTCGCCAGTAGGTTTCTCTACCTCCACCTTCCTGGGTGCGGGAGCCGTACAGGGTTCGGATGCTCCTGGCTTCCCGAACGCTAATGGTGCAGCCTACAAGACCCCGAGCGGTATGACCCCGATTGCAGTTCGCTACGGTCAAGTCACCATCGGCTCTGACGGCACCGGCACTTACGTGTGGGAAGTCCTCCGCGCCGACGACAACGCGATCGACCGCTTGGACTTCTTGGTTGCCATCCGTTTTGCTCCGACCACGACCATCGTGACGGACATCACTGCGGTTGACGCTTTCGTCTCCGGCAACTATGCTCCGATCGTCGCCCCGGATCCCACTGTTCTCAACAGCAGCACGATCCCGAGCTTCGTCCTGAGCCCCGAAGACCGCAAGCGCATCTTCACCATCGGCAACTGCGCCACGAACTTGCTGTATCCGTTCGTTAGCAGCGTGACCGGCTTCAACACCGGCATGGCCATCGCCAACACCTCTAAGGATCCGTTCGGCACCGCCAACGAATCTGGTGTTTGCTTGGTGAACTTCTACGGTGACGCCGCTGGTGGCGCCGTCGATCCGCCGCAACAGAAGACCTCCAAGGCCATCCCCGCTGGCAAGGTTGCCACGTTCAACCTGCTCTTCGGTAACGCCGACTGGGGTATCACTCCTGTTGCCGGATTCCAAGGCTACATCATCGTGCAGTGCAACTTCCGCTGGGCCCACGGCTTCGCCTTCATCAGCGATCCGTCCAACCTGCAGACCGCGCACGGTTACCTCGCGCTCATCCTCGACCCGAACGGTCTGGGTGGTTCTCAGCTTCGTCGCGTCACTGGCGCTCCGAATGCCGAACAGCTCGACAACTAAGCACGTAGCAGTATGAACAAATCGGGGCGGACAGCAATGTCCGCCCCGATTTATTTTTCTTTCCTCATTTCCCTTCTGTTAAACTAGAGACTCTGCGTCCGTCCACTTCTCTTCTCAAAGAGGATCCCCAATGCACAAGTTGTTATTTTCACTGACGGTATTGTCTTGCCTATTCGGTCAGACTGTTGCCGCCTCCAACCTGATTTCTCTCCCTCGCGATGGCAGCGGTGGCACGACGGGCTATATCTATAGCTCAGAACCCTTCGCCCAAATCGGGACCTTTGCCGCCGATCCGGCTGCGTTCGATGCCGTTTGGCATCCGACATCTTCCAAGTTCTACGTCTTCACTAAGAGCTCCACCAAATCCATAGCTGTCTTCAACGGCACCGCGCCCTTTGCGGAACGGAGTTCCACCAACAACATTCCGAATATCACCGCTGGCCGCATTTCTCCCGACGGCCGGCGCCTTTATGTTCTGTCCGGCGCCCTGCGAATCTTCGATACCTTTAACGATCAGGAAATTGTAGGGGTCAACACCGGTGGGCGTCCTATTGATGTGGATTTCTCTCTTGACTCCAGTCGCGCCTTCATCCTGAACGACAATGGCACGGTTGTTGCCATCGACACCACCACCAACCAGAGCGTCAGCACGCTCACACTTGCGAACAATCCAAACAGTCTGATGGTCGGCCCTACTGGATTTATCTATGTCACCACCGCCAGCGGCATTCTGGAAATCGATGGCCGGGCTAGCTTGGCGACCGTGGGGAATCCCATCGCCACGACCGGCGTGAACTGCACGCGCATTCAGTTTGTTCCCGATGGCAGCCGCTTTATCACCGCTTGCCAGGCCGGCGGCTCTACCAACTTCTATAGCATCGAGACCATTACTCGTACCCTTTCGCAAAGCTCATCACCCTTCGTGGCCGATCGCGTCCGCATTATCTCCAATACCAGCGCGCTTCTCTCCGTGCCTACCAGCAACACCGTTTTCCGCACAGGGGTCGTCCCCCCTCTGGCTGCCCCGATCCAATTGGAAGTCGCAGGCCTCGGTGCGGTATCCGGCGGTCGCTCTTTGGCGGTTTCCGATCAAGTACCCACCGCGAACTACCTTTTCCTCGATGGCCCCAATTCTATCTCCCGCATTAACGTGGGTACGAATACGGTCAGCAGCACTCTGACGCAACCAAACTTTATCGGAAACTTAGTGTTTACCGGCCCCTCGGCTACTGGGGTTGCATTCAGCCTCATCGCGATTACGCCTCAGCAAAGCGTGGTCGCCAGCCAACAAGGCCGTCCCCTGGTCATTCGTGCTCTCGATAGCCAATCCAGGCCCATTAATGGCTTGACGATAAACTTTACCGCCGAAAGTTCGCAAGTTCAGCTCTCCGCCGGTGCCGCCGTTACCAACAAGGACGGTTATGCCGCAGTAGGATACACCGCCCCGGGTATCACCGGAACCTACACGGTTTCCGCCAGTTCCAGCGGTTCGCAAGGCCAGAGCTTCACTCTGAACGTGACCGGCGGCTCCTCCGGCGGTAACAACGGCGGTGGTAGCGGAACCGCTCCGATTCAGATTTTGAGCGGCAATGGCCAACTTATGTTCGGTCAACTTTTTGCCCCTGAGATGTTGCGCGTCGTCGTTCGCGACGGCTCCGGTCGTCCGCTGACTGGCGCCACAGTGACCTGGCAGATCCTTTCTGGAGAAGGCAATGTTACCAATGCCCAAACCACTACGGATTCCAACGGCGTTACCGAGAATCGTTTTGGCTCCGTTCTCTTCTTCAATGACGGCTTCACGCCGTTGAAGCTCACCGTCGTGCGTGCTACTTCCACCACTGGCTTTGTGGATTTCTTCCTCACCGCGTATCCTGAGTACGGCATTCTTGGCAACCAGGTGCTTACCACCAGCCCTCCTTCTATCGAACTCGTTAGCCCGCCCGCCGGTTCCGTGATCCGCATCCAAGCGGGTACGCCTGTCGCCGGGGCCATCCGGGCTCGCATCACCTCGCAAGCTCTGGTTAACCAAAGCCAACCCATCCCCAACATCGCCATGTTCGTGCCTCAGGAGTTCATCACTCCAGACGCGATCACGGGCCAATGCTCGGCCGATAGCATTTCGAACGGTCAGGGCGAAGTCTCCTGCAACTTGGCTGGCGGTTCCCGCCTCGGTACTGGTTCCATTAAGGTCTGCGTCGGCAACTGTCAGTCGCCTGGCCGCCAATTGGAGTTCCAAGTGGAAGTTGTTCCCGGCGCCGCCGCGCAGTTCCAAAAGATCCAAGGGGATAACCAATCCGGCGGTCCTGGCACGCTCACCCCGCTGGCTCTGCGCGCCGCCGTTACCGATAACTTCGGCAACCGCCTAGCGGGAGTCGCGGTTCGTGTTGAAATCATCCAAGGCGAAGCGACCTTGGAGCAAGTCTTCAATACCACCAACCAGCAAGGCGAATTCTCTTTCCTGGTCCGCTTTGGCTCCACTCCTGGCGATGTCCTGATTCGCACCACCGCAGGCACGGCTACCGCCACCTGGACGCTGACCAATAACGTCTCGGTTGGTAACTTTACCAAGGTCGGCGGCGACAACCAGACGGCAGTGATCCTGCGTCCCTTTGCCACACCTCTGACCGTTCAGTTGTTCGACGCTCAAGGCCGCGCCATCAGCGGAGCGGCGGTCACCTTCTCCATTACGAACGGAAACGCCACTCTGTCGTCCTCCAGCGTACCCACCAACGCTCAAGGCCAAGCCTCGGTCAACGTAACGGCCGGCAACGTGGCGGGTCCCATCAGTGTTACCGCAACCGTCCTCGGCCGCTCGGTAAGCTTTGCGCTCACCTCCGTCCCGCCGGGCCCCACCATCACTCGCATCGTCAACGCCGCAAGTTTTGCTCCGGGTCTATCGCCCTGTGGTTTGGCAACCATCTTTGGCTCTAACATCGCTCCCAGCTTGAACGGCTCCGTTTCCGGCAATAGCTTTGTCGGCGCCTATCCGTACACGCTGAACAATGTGCGCGTGGAGATCAACAATCGTCCGGCGCCCATCGTTTCGCTCTCGAACATCAATGGCCAAGAGCAGGCTACGATCCAGACGCCCTGCGAACTTCAGGCGGGCCAAGCGACGGTCCGTATGCTGATCGGTGAAGGCACTGGCACATTCACCACTACCATTGGCCTCGTGCAGCCCGGCGTCTTTGAAACCAAGGACTCCACCGGCCGTAACATCGGCGTCATCATTAAGTCCGATGGCACCTACATGACCCTCGAGAACCCCGTTGTGCGCGGAGAACGCGTCATCGGCTTCTTCACCGGTCTCGGACAGTTGCTGGTTCCAACAGTGACGAACATCCCTGGCGCTTACAACAACTCTTCAAACGTCGCCGCGCAGTTTATCGTCGGCGTGAACAACGAAGGCGTCCCCGTGCAGAGTGCCACCATGGCCCCCGGCATGGTCGGCATTTATATCTCCGTCTTTGACGTCCCAGCGGAAACCACGCCTGGCGCGAACCGTCCCTACGGCGTCGCCGCCGTCGGTGTGGATGGTGTGGTTGCGGGCAGCAATGCCTCAGTCATCCACATCCGTTAAGAAAGACAAGAGCAATACAGGAAAAGGCCTCTGCTTCGGCAGGGGCCTTTTGCTATTCACTACCACCCAATTCCGCAAGGGGCTTACATAGAAGCCGTCTGAACTCGCCGATAAATCTTTCGGAGCATCTCGATGCGCTTAGCCATAACTCTCCTCCTACCTATACTTCTCCTCGCCCAAAATCCTGCAGCATTGCAACCCGCGACGCAGCCCTATCTCGGCAACCTTCCCGCCCAAAAGATCGGTCCCAATGATCTCTTGCACATTAGTGTCTACGGCGCACCGGAACTGTCCAGGACCGTCCGTGTCAGCCCCGACGGACAGATCCGGATTCCCATGCTCAAGTCCACCATTCAGGCGGATTCCAAGCTGCCGGGTGACCTGGAAGCCAGCATTGGCCAAGCCCTCTCCAAAGAGCAAATTCTGATTGATCCCATTGTCACCGTCACCGTAGCCGAATACGTCAGCCGTCCGATCAGTGTCATTGGCGCCGTAAAGACTCCGCTTACCTTCCAGGCCTTCGGCTCGGTTACGCTACTAGATGCGCTCTCGCGCTCCGGTGGGCTCACCTCCGATGCCGGCGCCGAGATCCTATTAAGCCGTTCCCAACCGGGCCCCGACGGCAAGCCTACTACCCTCACCCAACGCATCGCCGTCCGCCAATTGATCGACGAAGCGGACCCGGATCTGAACTACACCTTGCGTGGTGGCGAAGAAATTCGTATCCCGGAAGCTCCCAAAATCTACGTCGTAGGCAACGTCAAGAGGCCCGGCGCATTCCCCATGAAGGACGGCAACGACACCTCCGTTCTCAAAGTCCTCGCCATGACCGAAGGTCTGCTTCCTTTCGCGCTAAAGGAAGCCTACATCTACCGCCGCGAGGGTGGAGAGAACGGCCGCAACGAAATTCAAATTCCCCTGGAGAGCATCATGAGCCGCAAGTCGCCCGATGTGACGCTCATGGCTAATGACGTTCTCTACATCCCCGACAACAAAGGCCGCCGACTCACCATGAGCATTGTCGACCGAATCGCCACCTTCGGTGCGGGCACCGCCTCCGGCATGCTCGTCTGGAGGCGCTAGCCAGACGTACTTTGGAACCCATGGGCATATGACCCATTACGAAGAACTTGGGGTCTCCCCCGACGCCCCGGCCGAGGAAATCCGCCGGGCCTTCCGCCGGACGAGTCGCCTTCTACATCCCGATCTCCAGAGCGCTCCTGAACTCCGTAAGGCCGCCGAAGTGCAAATGCGCCGCCTAAACGAGGTCGTCGAGGTGCTTTGCCAGCCGGAGTCGCGCGCGGCCTATGACCGAAGTCTCTCGACCGCCAACGCTGACATCGCCACGCCCGGTCGAGGCATTCCCACTACCACCCCGAGCCACACGGTTCACCCATCGCTAATTGCCGGTCTCGCCTTCGGCGCCCTTGCCATGTTCTGCTGGAACATCGTCTCCTCCGCGCCTACTATCGTCGAGCCCTCTGCGCGAGTCAGCAGCGCCCCCACAAAGCCTCCAGTCCTGGAATCGGCCACCCGTCGCGTCCCAAAGCGCAGCGGCGCTAGCGCTCTCCCTCCCGCCTCAGCAGGAGCGGAGCCTGTTGTTGTGGCATCGGATCCACTGCCCAGACCAAGTCTCGGTCCAGAAGATCCACCCATCCGGGAAAGCAGCCAGCCGCCGATGCCGCCCTCCCCAGTCGAGCATCAAGTTTCCCCTGCGGCGCCAACATCCAAGGTCTCCAACGCTCTCGACGGCGTCTGGCTGCTATTCCGCGATCCACACGATAAGCTCGGCCCTGGCGATTTTGCTGCTGAATTTGTCGAGCTCCGCCTCCATCAGGACGGCGACAGATTCTCCGGCATCTACCGTTCCCGCTATCGCATCCCAGATCGCGTCAGCTCTCCGGATGTGAACTTCCGGTTTGAAGGGACGATCCACGCCCAGGAGTTTACCTGGTCAGGCCGTGGAGGCTCGCAGGGAAAAGTCCGCCTCACGCTAAACGGCGTGAACACTATACATCTCGATTGGGTAGCGGAATCGCGCATCCCCGGCTCTCTACTCACCGAAGGCTCGGCCAAACTCGTCCGCCTCCGTACAGACTAGAAACAAACTAGAAATCCCCGAGCGCGACCACGCCCCCCAAGCTCTTCGCTAAACGCGCGGCCCTCTCAATCGCCAATCCCATCGCCTCCGCCGCCGCAACGCCCAGCGTATTCACATCCGCATGCAATTTCTCGCCCGTGGACAATCCAAAGATCGTATCCCCGTCCATCGTCGTATGCGCCGGCGCAATGCGCCGCAGTACCCCGGCCTGCGCCATCTGCGCCATCTTCGTCGCTTCGACTTTGGTCAATTTTGCATTCGTCGCCACCACGCCAATCGTCGTATTCCCACCGCTCGGCGCTCCCATTGGCTTTCCCGCCAACATCTTCTTTACCGTACTCTCGAATGTCTTCGCCCGAGGCCCCCGGCGCGCACCCGCCAGCAAAGAACCATCCTCGGCCAATACATCGCCAAACGCGTTCAGCGCCACCATCCCCGCCACTTCCACTCCCGCGTTGCGACCCTCCAGCCGCACCAGCGCATACCCAAATCCGCCCTTCATCGCGCAAGCCATGCCGTTGGCTTTTCCAAACGTCGCTCCCGTACCCGCGCCCACGCAACCCTCCTCCACCAAGGCCCCAGCTTTCTTTGCCAGCGCCGCCGCCGTGGCCGCCTCCCCCATTTCGCGCGTAGGCCGCGCCTGCGCCGAACCAATACCCAAGTCATACAGGATGGCGCCAGGAACAATTGGCACCCGTGCGCCCCGCATCTCAAACCCGATTCCCTGCTGCTCCAGTACGCGCCTTACCCCGCTCGAAGCCTCCAGCCCAAACGCACTCCCCCCCGAGAGCAGAATCGCGTGCACGCGCGAGGTAATATGCATCGGATCCAGCACCCCATGTTCCACGCTGCCGCTCGCGCCGCCTCTCACATCCACTCCGCCCGTCCCGCCCTGCGCCGTCAGAATGACGGTACATCCTGTAATTCCATCCAGATCCGTCGCATGCCCAATTTGCAGGCCCTCCAACGCGGGATAAGCCTTTACCAGGTTCGCCATTGCCCGTATGCTAGCATCAAGCTTCGGAGCGTTACTGGTTGCTCGAAATCCTTAAGGGCCCCGTATTCACATATCAGGAGTTTCTCCTTCTCGCGGGACGTAGTCTCCGCAATGTGACCCGGCGGCCCATCTACTGGAAAGACATTCTGATGCAGATGGATACCATCGGCGTCGGCAGTCTGCCTATCGTGGCCCTGATCGGCGCCTTCTCGGGGATCGTCATGACCCTCCAGATGTCGCGCGCCCTCGCTACCTACGGCGCCACTTCCCAGACCGGCCAAGTCGTCGCCATCAGTATCGTCCGCGAACTCGGCCCCGTTCTTACCGCCCTGCTAATTGCCGGACGCAACGCCAGCGGCATCGCCTCCGAACTCGGTTCCATGAAGGTCACCGAGCAGATCGACGCCATGCGAGCGCTCGGTACGGACCCAATCCAAAAGCTCGTTGTCCCGCGCCTATTGGCCACCGCGATCATGCAGCCGCTGCTCACCGTAATCGCGGACTTTGTCGCCCTTCTCGGCGGCCTCCTCATCGCCGTTTCCGTCATCGGCAACACCGCCGATCAATACTGGAACTCCGCCATCGATGTTCTAGAGTTGAACGACATCATCCAAGGCCTTTCCAAACCCTTCGTCTTCGCCATCATCATTGCTCTGGTGGGCTGTTTCTACGGTCTGCGCACCACGGGCGGTACCCAAGGCGTCGGTCGCGCCACCACGCAAGCCGTCGTTGTCGCCAGCGTCTGGGTCTTCGTCATCGACGTGCTCATCACCCAAATCTTCGTCAGCCTGAGTTGAGCGCCATGCCAGCGATCAAGCCCGAGAGCATCCTACGTTTCGAAGACGTCACCCTCGAATTCAGCGGTAAACCCGCGCTCCACAAGACCAACCTCGAGGTCCATGAAGGCGAAACCTTCGTTCTCTTCGGCGCCGCGGGCAGCGGCAAGACAGTGCTGCTCAAGCTCGCGATGGGCCTCCTTCAACCCACCTCAGGCCGCGTCTTTCTTTTGGGCAACGACATCTCTCGCATGAGGGAAACCGAGCTCTTCAATATCCGCGCTGAAGTAGGCATCCTCTTCCAGGAAGGTGGCCTCTTCGATTCCCTCACCATCGCGGAAAACGTTTCCTATCCTCTCCACAACCAAAAGGCGTTGCGCATCGCCGAAGACCTCATCGACCAGCGCGTTCGAGAATCTCTGGAATTCGTCGAACTCGGACACACGCTCGAAAAATTCCCCAGCGAACTCTCTGGCGGCATGCGCCGCCGCGTTGGCATCGCGCGCGCTAGCGTCACCAATCCCAAGCTCCTGCTCTATGATTCCCCTACCGCCGGGCTCGACCCGATTACGGCCTACACGATCATGTCCCTGATCATCCGTCAGCGTGACATGCGCAAGACCACCACCGTCCTGGCCTCCCATCGATATCAGGACGGCTCCATGGCGGCGAACTACGTTTGGGACGACAACAAGAAGGACGTCGTCCGCGCCGCCGCACCCGATAAGTTCGCCGACCTCCGCACCACTTTCCTAATCATGGATGAGGGCCACATCGTCTTCCGCGGCACCCAGCAGCAACTCGAGGCCTCCTCCGACCCCTATGTGTCACAATTTGTATTGAAACAAGTGGCGCCCGTCCCCTTCAGCAATCTCCCCGCTACCCGGCACATTCAGGCGGATCAATGAAAACGGCAAAGCTCGGTTGGGCTCAGTTGAAAGTCGGCGTACTCGCCATGGGCGGGCTCGTCCTGCTTTTCGCTCTCGTTTTCTACATCACCAGTTCCAAGAATTTCTTTGAAGCCACCACCAACCTGATCGTCTATCTCGATTCCAGCCAAGGCCTGCAAAAAAGCTCGCCCGTTCGCTTGAATGGATTGCTCGTCGGAAAGATTGCAAAGACTGAACTCAGCGGCGAATCCCGCCCAGGCCGCATCGTCAAGATCACAATGGAAGTCGAGGAGCGTATGCTCAAGGAAATTCCCATCGACTCTAAAGTTTCCATCGGCGCGGAAAGCCTCTTGGGCTCCAAACTCCTTTCCATCAAGAAAGGCCAAAGCACCACCACGGTAAAGCCAAGCGCGGAACTCCAAAGCCTTTCCTCTCCAGAACTCGAAGATATCCAGCAGCAGGCTTCGCAAACCATTGCCGTCCTGCAGAACATTCTCACCAAGGCAGAAGGCATCGTCGGTCAAATCGAAGCGGGCAAGGGCACCATCGGCAAATTGCTCGTCGACGAGGAACTCTACAGCCGCTTCCTTACCATTACCAAGGAAGTACAAAAGCTTTCCGAATCGCTCAACTCCGGTAAGGGCACGATGGGCAAGTTGCTTTACGATGATGCTCTCTATACCGATGTCCGCAAGTCTCTCGGCCGCATGGACACTGTCATCGCCGACATCCAAGCGGGCCAAGGCACCGCTGGCAAGTTCTTGAAAGACCCCGCCGTTTACGACGAAGCCCGCAAGTCCCTTGTCGAAATGCGCACCATCCTCGCGGATCTCAATGCCGGCAAAGGCACCGCCGGCAAGCTTCTCAAGGACGACGCCCTTGCCAAGCAGCTCTCCGCCACCATCACGCGCATCGATACCACCATCGACAAGATCAACACCGGGCAAGGCACCCTTGGCCAACTGCTCGTCAATCCTTCGTTGTATGAGAATCTGAACGGCACCGCCGTCGAAATGAAGGGCCTCATGAAGGACTTCCGCGCCAACCCCAAAAAGTTCCTCCGCATCAAACTGGCACTTTTCTGATCCCGCCATCCAAGCAACTCATAGTCAACGCCGACGACTTTGGCTTCACTGAAGACGTCAACTCTGGAATCGTCGAAGCTCACACTAAAGGAATTCTCACGGCTACCACCCTGATGGCCCACGGCGCAGCCTTCGACCACGCCGTGGCCTTGGCCAAGGCGCATCCCCGCCTTGACATCGGCGTCCACCTCCAAATCGTGCAGCATCCCTATCCGCCCACCATCCCAAGTCTTGCCTGGCAACTGGCGAATGGCCGTTGGAATGTCAAGCAAGAGTTTCGCGCGCAAGTCGAACGCATACGCAACGCCGGCCTAGAGCCCACACACTTGGACACCCACAAGCACACTCATCTCCTGCCGCCGGTGCTCGATGCCATCGTTCAAGTCTCAGAAGAGTTCCGCATACCCTTCATCCGCCGGCCCTTCGACTTGCCCTTCACGGGCCGGCCTGTACCCCTCAAGAAACGGCTCGCCGCTCAAACCATGCGCCTCGCTAAGCCTCGCTTCGACCGTGTCGTCAAACACGGTACTGACCACTTCGTTGGCTTCGTCCTGACCGGCGACTACAGCGCCGAAGACCTCGTCCATGTCATCGAAACGCTGCCCCCCGGCTCCACTGAGTTCATGTGCCACCCCGGCCACCACGGGCCTCAACTCGCTGCTGCAAAAACCCGCCTGAAAGAATCCCGCGCCCAGGAGCTAGCCGCTCTCACCCATCCAAGCGTGAAGCAAGCCCTAGTCCGCTGCGGTGTTCAACTCTGCGCCTACCGGGACCTCATCGGGTAAATAGATTCGGAACTCCGCGCCGCTCGCATCCTCGCGATTCCGGGCGCTGACTTGCCCTCCCAATCCCTCGACAATGCTCCGTACAATGTGCAGGCCCAGACCCTTGTGTTTGGGCGTGGTGGAAAAACCCGGTTCGAAAAGTTGCGGCAGAACTTTCGCGGGAATCCCCGGCCCGTTGTCGCGCACGCAAAACGTATAGCCCTCTGGCCGCCGTTCCAAGCTCACTTCGATAGCTCCGCCATTGGGCATCATGCGCGCCGCATTCAAGAATAAATTCAAGAAGACCCGCTCCCACGCACCCCGCATGCCGCGAATCTGTAATCCCGGTTCGGTGCGAATTTGCACGGTAATCTCCGGCCCTCGCGTGGAAACCAAATAATCGCTCAAAAGCGCCTCGGCTTGTTCCAACAGCCGGTCCACTTCGGTCAAGCCACCTTGCTCTTCCAAGCTCTTGACGATCCGCGCGCCATGCTTCAGATTGCGTCGCATCGCTCCGGAAAGCTTGGCGTACTTCGAGTCGTTCTTCAAGACCTCCGCCGCCTCGAAGAGCGTCTCGAATACGTTGTTCAAGTCGTGGACGATCCCCGCCAGCGTCAGCGGCTCCAAACGATTTGCCATGGAAGAAAAACCTGGGCCTTAGGCCGAGATGTTCTTCAGAGTCGCATAAAACTCGGGAAAACTCACGCTCGCCGCTTCGGCGCGATGGATCTCGCAAGGTCCATCCGCCCGCAAACTCGCCACGCTAAACGCCATGGCGATGCGATGATCTCCGAAGGAATCGAACTGCGCCGCCTTCACTTGTTGCTTGCCGGGAACCGTGAAGCCGTCTTGCCGTACTTCAATCTGCAAGCCCGCGCGCTGGAAATTCTCGGCCACGGTCGCGATGCGATCCGTTTCCTTCACGCGTAACTCGGCGGCGTCCTCCACCACCAGCCCCTCGGTCAACGCGCCCAGCACGGCCAGCGTTGGGATCTCATCGATCAAGCTCGCCGTCATGGCGCCGCTGATCTTGCCCGCTTGCTTTACGCGTCCGCGCACCAGAATGTCGCCCACCAACTCGCCGTGCTTTTCCCCCACGTGTAGAATCTTGATCTCCGCGCCGAGCCCAGCTAGATAGTCGAGCAATGCCGTGCGCGTTGGGTTCAAGCCTACGCCGCCAATCACCAAATTCGAGTCGGGAATCAGTAGCGCCGCGGACAAGAAGAAAGCCGAACTCGAAAGATCGCCGGGCACTTCCAGATCCTTCGCCGTCAGATGCGGCCGTCCTGTAATGGCTACGCGCGTTCCCACCACTTGGACGTCCGCGCCAAACATCCGGAGCGCCAATTCACTATGGTCCCGCGTACGCATCGGCTCCACCACGCTCGTTACGCCATCGGCGAACATGCCCGCGAAGAGCACGCAAGTCTTCACCTGCGCCGACGCTACCGGCGACACATACTCGATCGGCTGCAGCTTGGCGCCATGAATCGTCAGTGGCGGATACTTCCCGTTCGTTGCCTCGATATGCGCGCCCATCAGCGCGAGCGGCTTCATCACTCGCTCCATCGGCCGCTTGGAAAGCGATTCGTCGCCCGCAATGCGGCTCACAAAATTCTGCCCCGCCAGAATGCCGCTCATCATGCGGATGGTCGAGCCGCTATTGCCCGCGTCGAGAGTCTCTTCCGTGCCTTTGAGCCCGTTGAGACCTTTGCCCACGATGCTCACTTCGCTGCCCTTGTCTTCGATCTCAATGCCCAGCTTGGCCAGGATCCCAAGGGTTGAATGACAATCTTCGCCCGTAGCGTAGCCCCGAATCGTGGTCTTGCCTTCGGCCAACGCCGCAATCATCGCCCAGCGATGCGAAATCGATTTGTCGCCTGGCAGGCGAATGGAGCCCGCCAAATTGCGGGCCGGTTGTATGGTCTCAATCATGTTCTTGTTCAAAGGCAACTTTATTCAACGGGGAAAGGGCCACCCTCGCCTACCCGCAACTCCCGCCCGTTCCCATCTTCCGCCCCAATAGTCACTTCTACCGCCCGCGCCGGCGCCCGCAACTGCAAGTGGAACTCCGCCACTTCACCGGGCGGAATCGTCTCAATATCCGTCGCGCCCTTCTGAATCGTGATCGATTTGTGTCCCGGCGCGAAGAATTCAAACACCAACATCATCTTGTTGTAGGTCTTCGTGCCTGTATTCTCGACGCTGCCGTCCACGGCAATCATTCGCTCGTCCACGCGGCGCACATTCGCCTGCAAAACTTTGAGCTCGGGTGGCTTCGGCTTCTTATCCTGCGCGGCCAAGCGTGGGACTAGTGGCGCTGCGCAGGCACTCAGCAGAATGGTGAAATTACGGCGATTCACGGGGTATTTTTGAGTGTAGCAATTGAATCCATACGGCACCTTCCACGCGTCTAATGGGTGAGTGGAGAATTAAGTTAGTGTATACTAACAATCAAGGGGTTATGTTTTTGCTTCGTGTGTGTACGGCTATCCTGCTAGCCGCCTTCGCCCTTTCTGCCCAAACCTCGCAATACGAACGCGCTCGCGTCCAGTATGAAAAGACTCAGTACACTTCTGCCTTGCAGATTCTGAAGTCGAAGCCTAGCCTGGACGATTCCGATTACAACCTCATGGGCCGCATCCAATACATGCTTGGGGACTACAACGCCGCGACGGACTGCTTTGAAAAAGCCACCAAGCTTGCCCCCAAGTCGAGCGACCACTGGCATTGGCTGGGGCGTACCTTTGGCCGCCGCGCTGAAGTGAGCTCTTTCATCACCGCGCCCGGCTATGCCTCCAAGGCCCGCCAAAACTTTGAGAAGGCAGTCGAACTCGATCCCAAGAACAGCGAAGCCGTAAACGACCTCTTCGAGTATTACCTCCAGGCGCCTGGCTTCCTCGGGGGCGGTCTCGACAAAGCGCAAGCCCTCCTCAGCAAGATTGAAGCTATCGATCCCGCGGAAAAGCATTACGCCATGGCCCGCTTGGCCGAAGAGCGCAAAGATTTCAAAACCGCCGAGCAGCAACTTCGCCGCGCTATGGAAACTGCGCCGCGTCAAGTTGGCCGCATCCTGGATCTGGCTAAATTCCTAGCCAAGCAGGGCCGCACTCAGGAGAGCGATAAGGTTTTCGAGCAAGCGCGCAGCGTAAATCCCGATAGCCCGCAATACCTCTGGGAGCGCGCAAACCTTTTGATCGAGCAAAAGCGCGATCTGAAGGAAGCGCGCAAGCTCCTGGAAAAGTACCTGGTTTCTCAGGTCCCTCCGGACGCCGACAACAAAGCGGAAGCCCGCAAACTCTTGGCGAAACTGCCGGCTGCCTGATAATAAGTCTTCATGGGTTTCGCCGAAGTCCTCCGTTCCAGCCTTGAGGCGCTTCGAGCTAATCGCGTACGCACTCTCCTAACAGCCCTTGGCCTCGTCATCGGAAACGCGAGCGTCATCCTCGTCGTTACCATCTCCCTAACCTCGACGGAATTCATCCTCGACCAGATCCGCGGTATCGGCTCCAACGTTGTTTGGGCCTACTTCGAAGCGGGCAGCCGCGATAGCGACCAATCCGAGGCCGACTTCGTCAAGCTCGCCGACGTCGAAGCTATCCGCACCCAACTCGCCGACCGCATCGTCGCCGTCACCGCCACCATGTCGAGCAACTCCAGCCTCGTCATCGATGGCAAACCCCAGGACACCAGCATCCTCGGCGTCGATGAATACTACCCCAAGGTCCGTAACCTGATTTTGCTCTCCGGCCGCTACTTCGACGCCGCCGAAGTCCGCCAACGTTCCAAAGTCGCTCTCCTCACCGAACCCCTGGCCATTCTCCTCTACAACACCCCCAACAACGCCATTGGCCGCCAGATAAAGGTCAAAGACCACCAGTTCACCATAGTCGGGGTGTTCCGCGAACGCGTGCAATCCTTCGGTCTATCCGAACTTGCCGACCGCGCGGTCGTCATTCCCATCACCGTCATCCGCTACTACAACCGCGTGGAACGCATCGATCCGATGTATGTGCAAGCCAAGCGCGCCGAAGACGTCGAAGGCTTAACCACCGAAGTAAGAACCATTCTCGAAGGCCGCCACCGTAAAGGCGCTCGTTATTTCGTCGACAACCTGGGCGCCATCCTGGACACCGCCAAGAACATCAGCCTCATCCTCACCATCGTGCTCATCCTGGTCGCCGCCATCGCCCTCATCATCTCCGGCATCGGCATTATGAACATCATGCTGGTAACGGTGTCGGAACGAACGAAAGAAATCGGCACCCGCATGGCCGTAGGCGCCAGCCGTCAGAACATCCTCGCCCAGTTCATTACCGAAGCCATGCTCATCTCCACCGGCGGCGGCTTAATCGGAATCCTCGTAGGCGTCTCCGGCCCCCTGATCGCCCAATGGCTAGTCCCCGAATTCGGCGTTACCATTTCACCCATCAGCGTCATCGTAGCCTTCGGCGTCTCCTTCGCCGTTGGTCTCATCTTCGGCATCATCCCCGCCAACCGCGCCAGCCAAATGAACCCCACCGAAGCCCTCCGCTACGAGTAGGCTTAGCGTCCTCGCCGGAGCGTTGGCGCGCCTGGCAGCAAATTGAACCCATGCGTGGCAAAAATGCTCCTCCCCGCCTCGCTCAGTAGGAACTGCGCAAAACTCTCCGCCAACTTCCGGTCCCCACCCTTGCGCCGGACCGGCGCCACCACTTGCCGGATCGTCGGATGCATATCGTCGGGAATCAGGAAGCCCCCTTTGTCATAAACTAGGCTCCACGCCAGCACCGCCACATCCGCGTTCCCCGTCTCGGCGAACTGCATTGTCTGCCGGATGTTCTCCCCATAAACCAACTTCTGCTGCAACTTTGGCAGTAGTCCCGCCCTCTGAATTGCCGCTATCGCCGCCGCCCCGTACGGCGCCAACTGTGGATTCGCCACCGCGATTACCCGCACCCCCGGCTGATCCAAATCTTGCAGAGTGCGGACCGCCCGGCTCTTCCCCCAAAGCCCAATCCGTCCGATCGCATAAACCTGAATCGCTTCCTTTTCGACCTTCCCCTTCTTGACGAGCTGATTCATAAACTCTTCATTTGCCGAAAGATAGACGTCAAACGGCGCCCCCGCTTCGATCTGCCTCGCCAATACCCCGGACGAAGCGAAGGAAAACGTCAATTCCGCCAACGGAAACCCCTTCTTGAACTCCATTTCCAACGGACTCAGATCCGACGCTGCTGCAATGGTCAACTTTGGCCGCTCCTGCGCCCAAGAATTCTGCGCAGGAAAACTTGACAACAAGAGACTCAAGTAGAATACTGGTCTTAGGCTAAAAGAGAAGAAAGAGCTAGCCGGAGGATATTGAAACATGGGAAAAATCATTGGAATTGACCTCGGGACCACAAACTCGGTCGTATCAGTCATGGAGGGCGGCTCGCCGGTAGTTATCCCGAACCAGGAAGGTGCGCGGACCACCCCTTCGGTGATTGGCTTTACGAAGTCGGGTGACCGTCTCGTCGGCCAAGTCGCTAAGCGTCAGGCCGTGACTAACCCCGAGAATACCATCTACTCCGCAAAGCGCTTTATGGGCCGCCGCCTCAACGAAGTCAGCGAAGAGGCGAAGCTGGTTCCCTATAAAGTCGTGTCCGGAGATAACGGCGACGTCCGTATCGAAGCGGCCGGCAAGACCCACGCACCGCCCGAAATCTCCTCGATGGTCCTGAAGAAGCTGAAGGAAGCCGCGGAAGCTTACCTTGGCGAGAAGGTGACGGAAGCCGTCATCACGGTTCCCGCCTACTTTAACGACGCCCAGCGTCAGGCGACCAAGGACGCCGGCCAGATTGCCGGTCTTGACGTCAAGCGCATCATTAACGAGCCGACGGCCGCCGCCCTCGCCTACGGCCTCGATAAGAAGAAGGACGAAACCATCGCCGTATATGACTTCGGTGGCGGTACCTTCGACATCTCGATCCTCGAGGTCGGCGACGGCGTCGTCGAGGTGAAGTCCACCAATGGCGATACGCACTTGGGCGGCGACAACATCGACGAGCGCATCGTGCAATGGCTCATCACCGAATTCAAGAACGAGAACGGCATCGACCTCGGCAAGGATAAGATGGCGCTGCAACGTTTACGCGACGCCGCCGAAACCGCCAAGATCGAGCTCTCCTCAAAGCTCGAAGCCGATATCAACCTTCCCTTCATCACCGCCGACGCGTCCGGTCCTAAGCACTTGGAAAAGAAGCTGACCCGCGGTCGCTTTGAACAAATGGTGGAAGACGTTCTCCAACGTACCATCGAGCCTTGTAAGCAAGCTATCGCCGACGCCGGCATCACGCCGCAGAAGATCGACGAAGTCGTTCTCGTCGGTGGCTCCACTCGCATCCCGCGCGTCCGCGAACTGGTCCGCCAGTTCTTCGGCAAGGACCCGAACATGACGGTGAACCCCGACGAAGTCGTCGCGGTCGGTGCCGCCGTGCAAGGCGGTGTCCTGGGCGGCGAAGTGAAAGACGTGCTCCTCCTTGACGTCACGCCGCTCTCCCTTGGTATCGAAACCTTGGGCGGCGTCTTCACGAAGCTGATCGAACGCAACACAACGATCCCAACCAAGAAGAGCGAAACCTTCTCGACGGCCGCTGATAGCCAAACCTCGGTCGACATCAAGATTTTCCAGGGCGAACGCCCGATGGCGAAGGACAACCGCCTGCTAGGTGTCTTCCAACTCGTCGGCATCCCGCCCGCCCCCCGCGGCATTCCGCAGATCGAAGTCACCTTCGACATCGACGCCAACGGCATCTTGAACGTCTTCGCCAAGGACAAAGGCACCAACAACGAACAGAAGATCACCATTACTTCGAGCTCCGGCCTCTCCAAGGAAGAGGTCGAGAAGATGGCCAAGGACGCCGAGA
>VFQP010002528.1_pt1 | contig 20221 bp, 24 predicted proteins | sample 3512351 | NCBI WGS metagenome assembly VFQP01 (sample SAMN10412372, study PRJNA504923) | tailings metagenome | isolation source: Relicate 1 Philex TSF1 revegetated site | place: Philippines: Tuba, Benguet | collected 2017-08-29
GCTTACGCGGCACTTGCAGGCACGCGCCGCAGCTGCGCCAGGCGGCGGCCGACGCGCGGCGCTCCACCCGCCAGGCGGCGCCGCACCTGCTGCGGGGTCTGCTGGGCGACCGCCTCACGCAGCTGCTGGGCTGGGGCGGCGCGCAGCAGCAGCAGCAGCAGCAGCAGGAGCAGCGCGAGGCCGAGGCCAGCCGGCAAGACATGGACGACCCCTGGGTGCGCCACGCCTGCGTTGCGAGAGGGTTTGGCGCGCGCAGCAGCAGCTTCTCAGGGCGCGTCCCGCTGCACGGCCAGGGTGCCCTTTGCAGCACAATGGGGTGGCCGTGGCCATGGCTGCGCACCTGTTGCGCAGGTGAGGGCGTACGTGGAGCACCGGCAGGCGCGGCAGCGCGCCTCCTCGTCGTGGTCGCAGCACCGGGCGGAGCAGCAGCAGCGGCAGCAGCAGCAGCAGTGGCAGTGGCGCTACCAACAGCAGCAGCACCAGCAGCAGCAGCAGCAGCAGCAGCAGCAATGGGGAGGTGGCGCGTCGTCCTCCTCCTCCTCATTCTCAGCAGCGGACCCCAAGGGTTACTACCAAACGCTCAACGTGTCGCCAGGCGCCTCGCCCCAAGAAGTGCAGGAAGCGTTCAGGAGCAAGGCTCTGCAGCACCACCCGGACAAGTGCGTGCGGCTGCGCGGCAGGCTGGCCTGGACGCACGTGGAATTCTGCAAGCACACTGCTTCACGCTCTCTGTGCACGCTGCGCTGCACTGGACGCCGATGCAGGTTCCCCGCGGAGCAGAAAGCGCAGGCCACCGAGCGCTTCAAGGCTATCTCCGAGGCCTACACGGTCCTGCGCAACCCCGCCAAGCGCGCCCAGTACGACTCTGGAGGAGGGCGCTTCTGACCGCCTATGCTCTTTCTCCCTCTCTCTTGCTCGCACCACGCCTTGCTTGCACTCTCCTCTCCTGCACCACTCCTCGCTATACATACATACAGACGACCTCGTCACGGCGCGCACTGCAACAACAACAACTCGCTTCCTCCGTCGTCAACGCTCCGCCGCCGCCGCCGCCGTTGTCGCCGCCGCGCCCCCGCTCGCCCGCCAGCGGCGCCACTCGGCGGCGTCCCGCCTGAGGTCCTGCAGCACGCCGGCAAACACGCGCTCGGGCGCGTCCTCGCCCCACAAAAAGTCGAGGTGCTCAAAGTCGGGCAGCCGCGCCACGCGCGCGAGCGAGCCGGCGGGCAGCGACTCGAGCAGCAGCTCCGAGTCCAGGTGGTCCGCCAGCCGGTCGTTGCCGCCTGCACGAAACAAGCGCGCGACCGGCACGTCACTGTGTGGCATCACAGGGCGGCCGCACGTGCTGGTGGGCGGTGCCAGCGCGCGCCACAGCCCAGCCGTGCACCGCGGGCAAGAGCGCCGGCGCACCGAGGATGATGACGAGGCGGGCGTTGACGCCCGGCAGGTTGTAGGCGGGCGGCTCCTTGGCGCCCCCGTACGCCTTTTGGTTGCAGGGCTTGGGCCACAGGAAGCTGCCGCAGTCGCTGCCATAGTCGTACTTGGTCAGCAGCCGCGGGGGCGTGGCCCTGCCCCGCACCTGCTGCGCCTGCGCGCGCGGCGGGCACGTCACCAAACAGGGCGCACTTAGAGGGAGCGCAGCGTGAGGCTGCAAGCCGCTGCAGGCCGTCGCCGTCACTCTTGCAGCGCGCCGCGACCACACAGAAGTGCCCGGGGCACCCTAACCCACCCAAACCCTAACCCTAACCCTAACCCGATGAATCGCCCGCACCCAGTGCTCGATGTTCTGCACCGAGGTGCCGGCGGGCGTGAAGGCGAGGTAGAGCGGCAGGCGGGTGCTGTTGACGGCGCCGCGGCGGTAGCCAGAAATGGCCGTCAGGATGCTGCGGGCGTCGCGGCGCAGGGGCGGCGCGCTGAACCACCGCACCGGCTGCGTGACGGGTACATCCCGTCCACTGGAGAAGGCTCTATGACCACAAACGGCGTCGTCATGCGCGGGTCACAGGTGGCGCGCATCCTCCAACCACCAGGAGTGCAAGGGACGGCTCACCTGACGCAGAGCTCGGGCTGCGCCGCGCACAGCTGCCCCTCCATCCAGCTCGCCGCCCGGACGCTGGGCAGGAACTCGTGCACGCCGAGGAGCGCAAACACCTGCGCGCGTTTCAGGTGGCTGGTGAACGTCCCCTTCCACGGCCGCAGCGCTCCGCACCCCCGACTGCCACCTTGCATCTGCCTTCCAGGCCGCAAGCTCCACAGCAGGCCAGCGACGCCTGCTGGTGCCTCATGCCAAGGTGCTGATCCCCGCCCCCCCACACACACAGAACAACAAACGCACCGAGTCGGTGTTGAGCGTGGCGAGCGCCAGCATGGGCAGCGACTGCATGTGGTTGGCCGCCGCCACGGGCGCCATGAGCACCACGGTGCCCAGCGCCTCGGCGGCCAGCCGCGGCTGGCTGGCCAGCGCCGCCAGCATCACCGTGCCGCCCTGGCTGTGCGACACGTACGACACGCGCGCGCCGCCGGTGGCGCGGCGGACGTAGGCCAGCGTGGCCGGCAGGTCGTACTGCGAGGCGGAGCAGGCGGGACGTCCACGTGAGACGGCCTTCGCTTCGCCCTGCCTCCCGCCCCCTCGCCCTGTCCTTGAAGAAGGCCGGCAAAGCGTGTTCCAGCGCATCTTCCATGTCTCAAAAAACATCAGCGTGCACGCGCCTTGGCCATCTCGTCGAAGGAGAAAGCCCAGTACTCGGGCGACGACACGTCAAGCCAGGCGTGGCGCCGGGCGTAGGTGGAGCCGCGGCTGTTGGCCAGCCACACGTCAAAGCCTGCGCGGCGATGGCATGCGTGTTGCCGTGTTGCGGCGCATGGCATCGTTCCGCCTGCGTGCGTCAGCGCTGACCACGCCACAAGGTCTGGTGGTGGCCAGCGTTGCCCACCTGCGTCGGCCAGCATGAAGGCCAGCGCCTTGGGCCCGAGCAGGAGGAAGCCGGCGCAGGAGTCCAGCAGGCCATGCTGAAGCAAGACGGGCGGCCCTGGCTGCTCGCCCGAGGTGGGCTGGATGCGCCAGAGTGTCAAGATGTAGCCATCCTCCGTGAAAACCGTGTGCTCCTTCACCGGGTAGGGCGCCGCCAGCTCGGCGATCGATCCCGGGATGGGCACCAGGGTGGCGTTGGGTGCTGCCGCTCGCGCACCCCCGGCCTGCCACCCCGCTGAGAGCGCGAGCAGCAGGACTGTGAGTATTGACGATGCCATCGACTAGTACTCCATCAACTGCTCCAAGGCGCCTCTTCTTCTGCGCTTGCGCTGCGCCACTTGAAACTTCGAACTCACAACAACAGCTCTGGCGTGGCGGCGCCTGAAGAGGTGCTGGCAGCACAAGCACAGGCACAGGTCATGTGCCACAGAGTTGCAGATCCTTCAAAGCGTGGGCGTGGCAGACAACGGCGCGGGCAGGCAGGGGTGCCACGGCAGCAGGTGCACCGACCCCTCCTCGCTGCAGCCGCCCACCGCCAGCTGCCACGCCGACAACTGCGACGACGGCCGCAGCACGCGCCAGGGAGACGCGCCGGTGGAGCTCCGGCTGTGCCGCCCCAGGCCCTGGCGCGACGCCGCACCCTTCTCCGAAGGGTGCCGCGCGGAGAGCGCCCCGCCCGCGCCGCCGCCCCCCGCGACCACCGCCGCCACGTCCCCGTCCCCGCCCGGCGCCAGGAACCCAAAAGACGAGGAGGACGACTCGGCGTCCAGGGCAGCCAGCGAACCCACCGCCGACGCCGCCGCCACCGCCTGCTTGCCCCACGGCTCGCTGCCCTCGTGCGACGGGCCCCCTCCTCCTCCCCCTCCCTTGGCCGCGCCGCGGTGCCCCGACGCCCCCACGCGCTGCACCGCCGCCGCCTCGGCCCCCCTCGGGCCCCTCGGGCTGCGGAACGCGGCGCTAGAGTCCCAGCTGGCCTGAGGCGTCATTGCGGCGTTCGACGGAACAAGCGACGACGTCTCACGGCTCACCGTCCCGCTGCCCGGCGCGCCGTGGCCGCGCTGCTGCCGCCGCTGCTGCTGCTGCTGCTGCTGCTGCTGCGTCAGCAGGAGGCGCTCCAACGCGTCCATGCGCTCACACATTGGCCGGGGGAAGGTGGGGCAGCAGGCGCGCAGCAGTTCCGCCACCAGCGCCGGCGGCACTGGTTGGCCCAGCGGCGAGGCGCCGGCCAGCTGCGACGCCAGGTTGAGCGCCTGGCTGGCCAGCTGCTGCGGGCGCCACTGTTGCTGGGAGGCTTGCGACGCGGCGGCGGGCTCAGCGGGGGGCTGCTGCGCGGGGGCGCCGCGCGGGGAGGCCAGGGACGGCCGCGGGCTGGGGTGGGCGGTTGCGGCAGGGCCGGCGGCGGCGGCGGGCGCCAGCACCGGCGGGCGGGGGGAGGCGGCGGGCGGCGGGGCGGGCGGCGTTTCCCGCCGGCCGCATGGGAGCATTGCGGCACGAGGGGAGGGCGGCAGCCTGCGGGGCGTGGCGGCCGGGGAGGCGACGCCAGCGCCCGCCAAGTTGGGCCTCGGCGTGCGTGGCGAGACGAGGGGCGACGGGAGCGGCGCGCGGGGGCTCAGCGGCGCAAAGGGCGAGGGCGAGGGCTTGGCCATGGCCGCCGCCCTCGACGCCTCCATGGCCTCGCACCGCGCCTGGGGGTACCAGATCTCAGAGGGGGCCAGGCGCGCGCCCAGCGCCAGGCGGGGCACGCCCGGCGGGCGCTGCTGCTGCTGCTGTACCTCGGGGGTGTTGCTAATGGTAGCGGGGGCAAGAGGCGCCGCGCCGCCGTCACTGCTTCCCTGCGTGCTGCTGTGGGGCTGTGCGGTGGAGACGGCGGCCGCCGCCGCGGCGAGCTGCTGCGCCCGCACCTGCCTGCCCCGCGGCGCCTGCGCCGGCGCCGCCCCGTCCACGTCCAGCGCCGCCTCCATGGCGTGCAAGCCCTCGAGGACCTGCGCCATGCGGCCCTCCTCGCCGGCGGCCCACTGGTGGTGCAGCACGGGCAGCGACAGGGCCTGGCGCTTGCCGGGGCCGCCGGGGTGCGCCGCGCCGTGGTGCAGCAGGTGCTGCACGGCCGCGGGAGCCAGGTCGGCGAGTCGGAGCAGCAGCGCCGCCGTGCCGCCGGCCTGCTGCGGCCATGGCTCCTCCTCCTCCCCGTCAAGCGCCGATTCGTCCTCGCCACGGAAGCCGATGGGCGTCCTCAGCAGGGGCGGCGGGGCGGGGTACGCCGCTGGCGGTTCCCCCGCGGCCCCCTGCCGCTGCTGCTTCTGTCTCCCTGACATCGCCAGCGAGCCCGGGTCGCGGGACGCGCGCGCGTCCAGCAGCACGCCTGGCCGCTCGGGCGCCGGCGGAGGCGCGGGCTGCCCCGCCGCGCCGCCGCCCTCCGCGTCGTCGGCGGGCGGGCCGCCGCGCCGCGCGAACGGGTGGTGCGGGAGCGCAGGCTGCTCCCTGTCGTCGTCGCCGACGATGTCGTCGCCCCACAGCCCGGCGGCCCCTGACGACAAGTCGACCCGCTGGCTGTTGTCATCAAGCGGGGCAGCGGAAGCAGAGTAGGGACGGCTGGCGTAGCCGGCCTCTGAGCTCGCCCCCGTGTGCGACTGCTGCGGCGGCGGCGAGCCAGCCTGCACCGCCACCTTTCTCGACGCGGCGGTCCGGAGGCTGCGCAGCTGCTGCTGCTGCTCGCCGCCCCTGCTCGTTTCCGCGCCGGTCCCCGCTGCCGCCGCTGCCCCGCCTGCCGCACGCCCTCCCGCCTCCGCGCCGTCCAACAGCGCGTCGAGCCGGACGCAGACGACGGACGCCTGCGGCCCCGCGGCCAGGCCTCCCGCGGCAGACGACGGCGCATCCGCCGCCGCCAAAGGGGCAGCGCCGCTGCGACGGCCCTGCAGCGAGCGCTCCTTCCACTGCTGCGCCGCCGCGAAGCTGCGCACGCTGGCCAGCAGCTTGCTCACGGGCAGGCTGGCGTTGCTGCTGAGCACCGCCGCGCCCTCCTCCTCGCCCCCGCCGTCCTCCTCCACCCCGGCAGCGAATGACACCCCCGCCGACGGCCCCGCCGTCCGCCTCTGCCTCGCCGCGGCGCCGTCGGCCCCACCAGGCCCATCGTCCTCCTCCTCCTCGTCGCCGCGGCCGGCGGACGGCGGGTTGAGGAAGCGTTCCACCAGCTCCGCGAAGGACAGGCTCGCTTGCGCGCCGCTGCCGCTGACGCGGCACGGGCCGGCCTTGGCGCCCGCGCCCGCCAAGCCCCTGGCCAGATCCAGCACGTGCGCGTGCCTCGCCAGCTGCTCGCCCAGGCTGCTCCCGCCGCTGTCCTGGCTGGCCAGCAGCGAGCTGGCGCGCGACGCCACGCTGCCCACCGACTGCCGGGCGCGCAGCAGGCCGGCCGTGGTGGGGCGCGACGACGCCCTGCTGTCCGCGTGGCCGCTGGGCCGGCGCTCCCAGGGCGGCGCGGCGGCGCCGGACTGGCGCCGGGAGAGGAGGCCGGACTGGCGGTCGCCGCCGGGCGAGGCGCCGCCCAGGGCGTCTTCGGCGTCGTCCGTGTCCTGCTGATCGTTGAGCCCGTCCTCGGTGTCTTGGAAGCGCGCGTGGAGGCGCCGCCGTTGGGCTGCGGTCGCTGTGTCGGCGGCGTGGCGGCTGTGGCCGTCAGCATCGCCGTCAGCGGCTCGCTGCGGCTTGCAGAGGTCCAGGCGCAGCGCCAGCGAGCCGTGCGAGGCGGCGGCGGCGGCGGCGGCGGCACCGTGGGCGCTGCCGGCGTGGGCCTGGAGGCGGGACTCGCGCTCGCGGTGCCGGGCCGCCAGGTGCTTGGCCAGGGCCTGCGCCGGGGATGCGGGGCGGCATCGCACGGCGGTCAGCAGCACCGCTCTGCTCGCTGCGGGAGAGCGGCTACAGCGCACAGCAAACGGATCGTGAACGTGTGCGGGTTGCTTGGCACGCGTGCCTTTGTGCGCCCGGTAGTTGGACTCCCGCCCACCCAAGCGTCCAAACAGATGCAAGCCCCCCACACACGCACTGCACGCACGCCGGAACGCACCTGGAGATCCACCTCTGGCAAGGTGCCGACCAGGTCGTCCTTGGCAAACTGCAGCACGACGGCGCTGCTGCTCGACACCACCACGCCTGCACGGGCGCAGCAGCAGCAGCAGCAGCGCGCACATCGCCAACGCTAGCAGCGTCCCGAGCAGCGCGCGTGACGGGGAACGTGCGGGCTTGCGGGGCAGGCAGGCCGGGCACTCACTGGTGCTGTGCGTGGCGCCCGGCAGCACCACGGCCTCGCCGCACAGGTCGCCGGGGCCCAGCACCGCCAGCTCCACCACCTGGCGCCGGTGCGGCGCCGCCGCTGCGCCTCCTGCGCCGGGCCGCAGCAGCGAGCGCCTGGGCGGCAGCGGCGGCGGCGCGTCGCCGCCGCCGCCTCCAAGTGTGGGCGGCGCCGCGTGGCGGTGCGCGGCTTGGTGCGGCAGGGTCGCCGACACCTACAGTGCACGCGCGCACAAAGCATGCGTTGGTGGCGCGCCGTGAGCGAACCATGCGCCAGCTAGGCGAGGCGCCGAGCGCCGCCGCTCACCGTGCACTGCCCCGTGAGGATGAGCACCAGCGCGGCCGCCGCCGCGCCCTGCTCGCACACGGGCTCGCCGCGCGCCAGCCGCGCCAGGCGCGCGACGCCGGCCAGCGGCCGCAGCGGCGTGTGCCGCAGCAGGTCCCGCAGCGCCGGCGCCGCCTGCAGCAGCGCCGTCCTGGCGCGCAGCGGCGCGTCGAACCCCGACTGCAGCACTTCCAGGTAGCGCTCCCGCGTCAGCACCAAGAGCTCGCAGTCCTCCTGCGCCGTCAGCGTGCCCGACAGCCCCATGGCGGGGCCCACGCTCACGCTCGACTCGCCCGCCACGTCGCCCGCGCTCAGCTCCAGCAGCCATGTCGTCGCCGCCGCCGCGCCCGGCTGCTGCTGGTCGCGCCGGGGCAAGGCGTCGGCCGCAGCGCCGCTGCCGTGCTCGCCGGCATGGTCGAGGAGGCGACCGCCGCCGGCGGCGGTGTGTGCGGCGGGCTTGTCGGGCGGGGAGTGCGCGTGCGCGTGCGCCACCGCCTGCCAGCCCGAGGCCTTGCGCCGCATGAGCTGCATGCTGAGCACGTCCTTGAACTCGGCAAACTCCAGGCTGCCGGAGCTGTCCTCGTCCACCGCCGCCACCAGCTCCCGCACCTGCGGGCCCAAGAGGTCCAGCAGCACGCGTGGTCGCGGCAGAGGACGCGAAGAAAGTCCGTGGGTGCGCCCAACTGGCGCGCAGGAGCCAACACAAGCTCACCTCCTGCTCGGTGCGCTGGATGCCCAGCGCGTTGAGCACCTGGCGCATCTCCTGCGCGTCGATCGCCCCTGCGCGGCGGCACGCAGAGGCGTCGCGCGGGTCAGTGTCCGCTGTGGGGCATGCTGGCGTCCAGGGCGGCGCACCCCCACCAACCCCTACACACCCACTCACCCGAGTTGTCCACGTCGATGCTCTTGAACAGAGCGAGCAGCTCGGCGTCGTCCGGCATGCGCACGGCGCCGCCGGGCGTCGCCACCGCCGGCGACGAGGGGCCGGCGCTGGGGCTGGCCTCGCCCGACGGACCGGCGGGGATCCGCAGCGCCGGCGCCCGCCGGGGGGGGCGCGCCGCCTCGGCCGCGCCCGGCGTGCCCGGTTGGCTCGGCGACGCAGGCGCGGGGTTGGCTGCCGTGCTGCGCTGGCGGGCCGGCGAGCCTGCCTTGCTGCCCGCTGGGGAGCTGCTGCTGGAGGCGGCGTTGCTGGCGGCGCGCTCCGCCACCGCCGGGTCGCGCCAGCGCTCAAAGGGCTGCCGGTGCTGCGTCTTGACGTCCAGCCGCCCAGACAGCACCTGTCATTGGAACGGCGCGCAATGCGGGCGGGCAGGCTAGCGCGTGAAACGCTGGCGGGCACGCCTGGCGCTGCGCCGTTCGGCAAAAGCAGACCTGAAAGAGCATGCAGCTCTGGTCCTCGAGGCGGTGGCTCTCCCCGGCGTCGAGCGTCATGCGCGTGGCCACTGCACGTGCAGCACAGGGGCCAGCGGGCGAGTGCAGTGGGGGGGGGGTTGCGAGCGCCGTGAGCCAGGCGCAGACTGCGCATGATGGCCGCCCCAGCAGCGCACCGTAGCAGAGGTCCCGGTGCACGTGCGGGCCGCGCTCCGTCATGAGCACGCTGTGGCTGGTCTCCTGCTGCAGCATGGCGATCTCGCTGGGCAGGCGCTGCGCCGGCGACTTGTCCAGAGCACGCCCCACCACGCGCAGCAGCTTGGCGCGCTCCATGCTCGTGTGCAGCGCTGCGCGTCGACGCCAGCACCAGCAAGCACAGGGCCACAGGTTGATGAGCACGCTGCATGGCGCTGCGTGCGGACTGCTGCGTGCGGACTGCTGCGTGCGCGCACCCGTCAGGAGCGCAGAGACGCCGGGCAGCGTGCTCATCACGGTGGCCAGCTGCTGCTGCTGCTGTGGTGGTGGTGGCGGTGGTGGCGGTGGTGACGGTGGAGGCGCGTGCTCCACCTTCGACCGACGACTCTGCAGGACCATCTCGGCCGTACCCGTCCGCGCGCGTGGAGAGCTCGCGCTCGCGAAAGGAATCGAGAACTACGAGACCATTTGCCTTCTACTGCGAATCGTGCGTTCGCCGTGGTGATCCCGCTGCGCCGCACAGAGTGTGGGCTTTGAGGGTCAACATGCAGATCAGCTCACGCTCAAGTTGAGCTTGCGCTGCTCAGCTGCGATTGAGTCAATCGCTATGCGGCAGGCTGTCGGGATGCGCCAGGGCAGCTGCAGCGCACGTGGCTGCGGCAGCCGCCACCTGCGCCAGCCCCGCCCGTTCGTGAGCTGCCAGGCCGCCGCCACACAGTCCAGCACCAGCGTCCTGGACACTGCCGCTTCGCTCATCGGGCCGCGCGGAGAGGGTCTCAAGCTGGTGGACACGCCAGTCTCCAACCACGGCGCGCGGGCAAGTCTTCCGGAGCACGCGTGGCCAGCAGCTGAGAAAGCCGAGCGGCCGCAGCTCATTGGCCGCACACCTCTACCGCATGCACCCCGATGGCCGCGCAGGTGCGCTTCGTGGTCCGGAAGAAGGGCCTGGGCGGAGTGCAGACCGTCTCTCCCGCCGACTTGGGCGGCCTGCAGTCGGAGCAGTTCCGCAAGCTCAGCCCGCAGGGCAAGTTCCCCGTGCTCATCTTCCCGGACGGGTCGTCGAGCCTCGTGGAATCCGAGGTGCGCGCCCAGGCACACGTGCACACCATCCGTTGAGCATGTGTGCACTCCGTTGAGCATGTGTGCCCGGGCGAAATGCTTGCTGTGGGCACTGCTCCATCGGCGCGCAGGTGATCGTGCAGTTCCTGCTGGACGAGTTCCGCGGCGTGGGGCCGTCCCTGGTGGCGGCCACTCCGGCACAGCGCGCCGTCGCCGCGCTCGCGACCCGCATCCACGACGTGTACATGTCGCCCATCCAGGTGGGCATCCTCACCGCGCGTGCTTCTACGTCTTCTGCTGGGCACGTGACAGGGCGCTCACCGCTGCACGGCGGCGTGCTGTGCTAGCATGGCGCGCATGGCGCAGGGGTGCACGTACCGAATCATGGACAGCGCGGAACTGCGGGCGCAGCAGGTCAAGCAGATTTTGCGCCAGTGCGACGTGCTCGAGGTGAGGGGCTGGGGGCAGTCCTGGCTGCTGGCGAGCACGTGTACACCTTTCCCGCGACCCCACTGTCACGTGGCGTCGCGCCCTGGCCGTGCCCGCAGAGCACCATCATCGGGCCGTTCGTCGCTGGCGAGCACGTCACCACGGCGGACGGCGCGCTGGCGCCTTCGTTTGCGTTCCTGGATTTTGCCGTCCCTCGTCACCTGGGGTGAGCGCGGAGCACGCAAGTTCCGTGTCCTGCAGCAGCTGCGTCCCACTCCAGTGCTGAACACAGGGCCACAGTCCCGGCCGTTCGCGCTCGCGTTCCTGGCGTCGCAGGCTGCCCAGCGTGTTTGAGGGCCGCCCCAAGCTGGCGGCGTGGTGGGAGGCGGTGCACACGGACGAGGTGCTGCGCCAGGTGCTGGAGGAGGTCAAGGGCGGGCTGCGGGCCTGGGACGAGGCTGGGCGGTGGACCAAAGTGCTCGAAACCTGGGAGCCCGCGCTGCTGCAGCGCTGAGCTGAGCACACATTTTCCTCGCGATTGAGGGGCCACGCACGCACACTCCGGACCACCGCACAGTGGGAACCGCCGCTTTACAGTGCAAGCAGGAGAGAGAGGGAGAAACTGTGAGAGAGCAAGGTCGAGAGGATGGTCGGTGTGTGCTCAGCGGCTGATGAACTGCGCCGCCTTGCCGCTGCTGACGCCCTTGTTGCTGCCGCTGGCGTCCTTCTTGCCGTTGGCCGCGTCGTCGTCGCTGAACCACTTGCCAAAGGCGACCGCCTGCGTTGGGGTTGTCGCGCGGCGCGCGAGGAGGTGTGAGCGCGCCTGGGCGCCTGACAACGTTTTGCTTGCGGCCGCCAGGCGCCACCACCAGCACCACCCCCACCTGGGCGACCACGTGGTGCGCCAGCGCCACCAGCGCGTCGATGGGCACCTTGTAGAGCGCGTAGAGCGTGCTCAGCGCCGAGCCGACCTTGTCGATGCACACATCAATCTTGGGCGAGTACTTGAGGAAGTGCGGGCGGAGGTGCCGCGTGTAGAGGTACTGAGCGCCCTGCGGCAGAGGTGCGGAGTTTGCCAGGAGCGGTGCGGCGCACCGCCTGGTGGGCACGCAGGCTAAACCACGCCGCTGGATCACCTCGCTCCTGACCGGGGCTCACCCGAGCTCGCTGACAGCAGAGCTTGTCGTGGTGTATGGACGCCACCACGTGGTGGGCGCATGCGAGAACCCGCCACCACCAGCCCCGTCATCAACCAGTCACCTGTGTGTGCGGCAGCTGCAGCCACAGCAGCAGCCCGAACTTGACGTGGTACCAGTACGGCACCTTGCTCAGGATGTCCTCGGTGCTGCCCTCGACCAGCGTCATGAGCCCGTAGATGGCCCAGTACGTCAGCCACCTGCGTGGGTGCAAGCACGGCCCAGCCGCTTGCTCAATCCGCCAGACCCGCAGCTACTCCGTGGCCCCATGACGAGCGTGCTCCCTCTCACTGCTCGTCCGAGCTGTTGTCCCGCTTGTCCTCGATGGCCTTGAAGGACGCATAGGCCGGGTAGACGACTCCCACGGTAGAGCTGCGCGAGCAGGCGGGGCAGCGGGCGGTCGGGCACGCAGGCGCGCAGCGCTGCCCACGTCCCCGCCATCACAGTCACGCACCACGCGGCCCTGAAGATCACGCCCGACGCCTGGGGCTCCAGCAGAAGCTGTAGCCCCACCTGCACAGCGCGATCATGCCACTTCTTGCTGCCGTGGTGAGTCGAGGTGAGGTAGGTTTCTCACCCGCTCGCACCGAGTCGCGCGCACCTTTTCGACGATGGGCTGCAGCATGGACGTCATGTTGGTCGTCGCTGTGGGTGCGTCGCGGGCTCTCGGGCAGCGAGGTGGCCATGCGCCCTTCAGCCCTCACAGCAAGCACGACACCAACGATCCAGCAGAGCAACAACAGCACCCCACACACCTCAACACCCAATCGTGAAAAATGGCTGCCGACGGACCCACCGTGCGCCCCGAGCTGCAGCCGATCCAGACCTTCCTGGAGGGCGAGACGCTCTCGCACTTCATCTCGGAGCACCACCAGCCACTGGGCGTCCTGCGCAAGGGCACCGACACCATCTCCGATGCCATGAAGGTGCGCGCACGACAGGGGCGGGTTGCTGTTGGGTCGGGAGATCGCGCGCTGCTCTCCTCGGCCCGGCACGCGCAGGCACGCACCGAGCTCGGCACGGCGGTCAGGCCCTGCAGCGCGTGCCGGGATCACCCCCTAGCCGATGCGGATTGCGCAGCCGGAGAGCCCTGCGAGCGAGGAGGGCTCGCCCTGCATCTGCAGCGCCGGGATGAAGCGCAGCGCGTGTCGCAAAGGCGGCTGGCCCCCGCCTTTGCCAGGCATCGGACGCAGGCGCAGCACAGCCCTCGTGCAATCGTGCGCGCGGACGCCCGGCTTGGCCCGGAGCGTGCGATCGCCCGAGCGGCGCACGTCCCTTTTTGCTGACGATGCTCGTCTCGCCCGGCCCAACTGATCCGCGCCTCCCTGCGCCTCGCCGTGTGCAGCTGCTCGCCGAGCACAAGATCCTGTCCGCGCCCGTGCTCGATGAGGACGGCGAGTGAGTGCCTGCACCGCTGGGATCGACTGGGTTTCTCGCCGTGATCTGGCCCCTTTTTCAGCTTTGCCTGCAGGCTCTGCAAGGCTGTGTCTTTGATCGTGCGTGCATGCGTGCGTGCGTGCGTGCGTGCGGCAGGTACCTGGGCGCCGTCTCCGTGCCAGACATCCTGCGCGGCCTCGTGCGCAGTGAGTGAGGCGGTGGTGCGGCACGCGTGCCCAGGGCGATGCACCAGCCTGTGGACCACATCTGGAGCCCTTGTTGCGCTTGTGTTCGTGCTGCAGGCTTGGAGGCCAACCTGGGTGAGGGCTACCTGGACGACCTGGCGAGCGTCAGCGCCGAGGAGCTCAACGCCATCGGCGCCTTTTACGCCTCCAAGTCAGCCGCGTCCGTGCTGCACGGTGCGCACCAGCACCTGGGCCGTCATGCGCTGCGGCTGCTGCGGTGCCATTTTGCGCGTGCGTGCGGCTGACTGCTGAGGTGCCTCGTGTGACGGCTGGCTGCGTGTGCGGCTGCAGAGGCGGACCTGTGGATGCGCGGCGACGCCAGCACCACGCTCATGGCGGTGCTGCGCGAGGGCTTCCAGATTGAGCAGACGCGCGTGCACCACAGGATCTACGTGTGCGACCCCGCCAAGGCGCGTGCCCTGGGCGCCTGTGCACGCCACTCTTGCGGGGTGCCTCGCACACGCGCACAGAGGAGGGACGAAGGGGGGACGTGGCATGCTCCCTCTTGCTCTGCGCAGGCCATCCACCGCGTGGCCAGCACCAACGTGGACGGCCCGGCGCCCACCGTGATCAACATCACCAAGGTGCGGCGGCGCGGGGGCGCGCCCGCACCTGCGCGCCCACGCAGCGACGCTCGTGCAGTGCAAGTTCAAGTCTTGCCCCCGTCTCCCATGATGCGCAGGGCACGGAGAAGGAGGGCGCCAGCGCGTGGGTGCCCACGGACGTGGTGACCCAGCTGGACCTGGTGTCCCTGCTGGTGGAGAAGGGGCTCGCCACGGTCGACTCGACGGTGGACGCGCTGGGCCTGGCCAGGGTGAGGGCAGGGCGCGGTAGGGTGGGAGGGGGAGCGCGCGGACCAAAGGGGGCCAGGCGAGGGGCCCCAGGCGGCACACGGAGCAGGGGCTTGCCACACCCGTGTCTGACACGCGCATGGCGTGCGTGCGCGCAGACCATTGTCAGCACCGTGTCAACCGACACGCCGGCGCTCGTCGCCTTTGTGCACATGGCCGTCGACCACAAGAGGTGCGGACGACGAGCGGCGCGCGCCGTGCTCTGGCTGGGCGGCCGGCCCGCACACGCAACGGAGCGGGCGCCATGAGCCGAGGCGGTCGGGACTGACGCGTGCCCGCGTTGCGGCGGCTGCAACATACGCGGCGTGCTGCGCAGCGCCGTGGGCATCTTGGACGGCACGGGCAAGCTGGTGGGCAGCATCAGCGTGGCGGACCTGCGCGACCTGCCCACCGACCAGTTTGGGCTGCTGCTCAAGCCCGTGGGCGAGCTGCTGCCCACCGTGTTCAAGAACGCGCGGCTCGACACCATTGACAAGGACGCGCCGTTCGAGCAGCTGCTCAAGCTGCTGGCGGCGCAGCGCCTGCACCGCGTGTACGTGCTGGACGCCGAGGGCGGGCCGCGCTCCATCATCACGCTCACCGACGTGCTGCGCGTCGTGTCGGGCTGCTCCATCCCCAAGGTGCGGCGCCTCTTGTCGTCTTCCATCTTGCTGCCCCCAGGGCACGCGCCGCCGCACGACTGGCGGTGCTGGGTCGGGCAGGGGGCAGACGGTGAGGTGGATGCGCTCGCGAGCGTTCTCCCGCTGAGATTTGCGCTCGGTGCGCACCGTGCTCTGGGGCTGCAGGCGCGCCGGTCGCTGGACATCCAGCGGTCGTTTGAGGAGAAGCGGCGCGCAGAGGCGCTGGCGGCGGAGCTGGCGGCGCTGCGCGCCAACGGCACGGCCGACGACGACGACGAGGACGACGACGACGACGAGGAGGACGAGCCCGCCAACCCCTAAAGAGGAGCGGAGCGGAGCCGCCTCCTCGGCGTTTCGCAGGGCGGGCCGGGCGGGCGCGGCAGCGTGGGGCAGGGTGTGCGTTAGCGCTTGCAGCGGGGGGTAGCTTTGGTGCGGCGGTGCGTGGCTCGTGAGGCAGGGCTCTTCTTGCGTGTGCGTGTCCTGCTGCTGCTGCGGAGCGACGTGTGAGGGACAGACTGGGTTTGGGCGCGCACGCCTGACGTCGGCAACGCTTTTGGTTGACGTCCTGACGGAGGGTCCTTCTCTTGTGTTGTCCGCCTTCCCGCCTCCCATGTTTCCCATGGCCGCCGCTGCTGCCCTGCTGTGCTGCGCGGCGTGCGCTCCAGCTCTTCGGCAAGCCTCTGCACGCCCTGTCGCGAGGCGGCTCGCGAACATCGTTCAGCACATCGTTCAGCACACAAGAGCGCACGCACACGCAGTCGCCCGCCAACACCTTTCGCTCGCGTCCGAGCATCTCGCGAGGCTCCGCTCGGTGCGCCGACCGCGCCGCGACGACACCGAGATGACGAAAGCGACCCCGTCACCGGCGAAGCGCTCTGCCGCGGACGAGGAGAGCGGCAAGAGCAAGCAGCCCAGGCTGGATGACGAGGAGGCGCTGGAGACGTGGTGCCCGGTGCCGTCGGCCGCGTTCAGCAAGGGCGTCCCCCAGACGCTGCTCGAGGAGGGGAAGATCGACTTCCTCTTCAGGTGCGCGCGGGTGGGGCACGCAGTGGCGCGTCGTGCAAGCTAGCAAACGAGGCGTAGAGGGGTGGCACAGGGGCGTGTCCCCACCAGCGAGCCAGACGTAGCCGCTCACGTGTGCAGGACCAAGGTTGGCCTCAAGCCGGAGGACGTCCACCCGGACCTGGACGACGTGCAGCGCTTCCACATCCTGCTGCAGCCCATGGCCACCAGCTGCGCGCACATCGCCAAGCTGCTCAAGCAGGAAGCGCCGGACCTGGCCGCAGAGTACGAGAGCGCGGCGCACACGCTGCACCACGCCACGCCCACCAAGCAGCAGGGGGGCGAGCAGGGCGGCGGCGGCGGCGGTGGCGCCGGCGAGGGCGAGATGCCGGGCAGCTGCAGCGTGCGCCCCGCCGCCGCGCGCCTCATCACCATCGGTGCGCCGCGTATCTCGGAATCCCGAGAGGCCTGCTTGCGACTGGCGCCTGCTGCTGCCGGCGTTCAGCTTCATGCTGCCAGCGTGCCGCACGCGCGCGCACAAACACACGCAGGCAAGAAGCACCTGCCCAGCCAGGACCACTACGAGCGCTTCTTCGCCTTTACCTGTGAGCGCCTTTGATGTGGTCTCCCGCGTGCTCACAGCCCTGCTCGCGTACGCCACCCTGCGCCTCACACACGAGCGTGCACACCCTCGCCGCACACCCACGGCCCCATCGATCCCCGCAGCGGCGTCGAGCGCCGTCAGCGTGGACGAGGTGACCAAGGGCCTGGGCGAGCGCAAGTACAACACGGCCACGCGCGGCGAGCGCGTGCAGCCGGCGGCCGTCGTCGCCGGCACGTGCGTGTTTGCCTTCTGCCTCTGCGCCCACCTGCGCACCTTGTGTCGACACCACTGAGCGCAGCGTGGACGCGTGCGTCGGTCTGTGCGCGCGGCGCGCGCAGCGGCGTGTACAGCCTGTGCGCGCGCACGGCGGCGCCAGACTCGGACCGGGTGGGCGGCTTCCCTACCTCGGCCAACAACGTATGTTCCCCCCGGGGGGGTGGGACGGGTCAGAGGGGCGGCGCGGGTGGCTCGCACAGCGCGCTGCGCTCCAGTCACATGGGCGCGTGAGGGTGGTCACGCCCGCGCAGTCAGTTCGCCGCCGCGTGCTCCTCGTGGCACTCCGTCCCTCGCTCGTCGCCGCGCAGGTGCTACTCGCGTACAAGCTGGAGCTGCCGCTGACCGAAGGCGACTTCCAGCGGGAGCTCAACATCGGGAAGGAGGGCGTCATGGTCGTCATGATCAAGGTGAGCGCGCCTATCCTGACCCTGCCCACCGCTGCCACGGCAAGCTGGGGCTCCCACTAGTGCTGAGGGGCTGCGCCGTGAGTGGTGCACCCCCAACGCGATGCGGCCGCAGAACCCGTCGGACAAGGGCTCCCGCCCGGCCAACATCCCCACCATCAAGGAGGTGCGCCCGCGCTGGGGCGCGCCGGAGCGGAGCGCTTCAGCCCGCAGCGGCGCCACGTGGGGTGGTCGCCGCACGCGCCGGCGCGCGCGCGCGTGCCTGGCGTGCGTGCGCAGGTGCCCGGGTACAGCCAGGCGCAACTGGACCTCTTCAGGGGCCGCAGGTGCGCGGGAATGGCGCCACCGGGCAGGGGCACCCGAGCACGGCACCACCCGCAAACAGGCAGCCCCTGCCGCCGTGTGCCGCCCATGTGGTGCACGCCTCAGCGGCGGTGCGACTGCGTGCTTGTTTGCGTGGCGCAGGTGGCTGGCGCCCGTGGACCCGCGCATGCTGGACCAGGTCGGCACCGAGATGGTGCTGGTGGGGGAGTCCACGCGGCTCTCGGCATGTGAGCGTGGGGTGCGGGCGCGGGTGCCCGCTGCATCGTCGGGTAGCGCTCCGCCCACACTGGGTTCTGCCGCGTTCCCACAAACACGCGGCGGTGCGTGCCCGCGGCCTTTGCGCCGCCTGCGACTGCGTGCAGCGGGCATTGGCGCGGCGGCGGCGGCGCACCTGGCCGCCTTTGAGCACGCCCACGTCCAGGTGAGAGGCGGTCCCCACGAGGGACTGCGCACGGCTGCACGTCGCGGGGCTCTGCACCTCATCAGGTGTTGCTCGTGAGCCCCTGTGTGGCGAGCCTCGCTCCTCCCTGCGTCGCGAAGGCCGTCGTGGACATGGCCACGGAGCACGCCGCCACGCTGACCACCACCATCCCGCCCAGCGCCATGATGGCCGCGGCGCCCGAGCCGGCGGGCGCGCCCAAGGGCGCCCACCCGTCCACCTCGGCCGACAAGCCAGCGGCTGGCGGCGGGGAGGCGCTGCCCGAGTCGGAGGGCACGCCGCACAAGCGCGACTCTACGAAGGTGGAATCGGGAGCCGTGGGCCTGCCGCTGCACGAGCAGACGCCCGAGGACGTGGAGAGGGCCCTGGTGCGCGACGCGGCGGAGAGCCTCAAGCCGCTGGCCAGCGGCCTGCTGGGCGCTGAGGGCGGCGGCGGCGGCGACGAGGCGGCCACCGTGACGCGGGTGCAGCACGAGGCCATCCACACGGACACGGGCGCGGCCTGAGGGCCTCGCGGAGAGACAGGATTGATTGTTGACGCGTGCCCTGTCTCGTTGCGTTGCTGGTGCTTTGCTGTGCGAGTCGCGCCCGCCAGTCTTCTCGTCGGGTCGCGTCCCTCACTCGAACTGAAACGGGCGCCACGCTCAGTAGAAAAGGCGCGAAAGCTCACAAATGGCCACACAACACGCAGATTGGCGCGTGGACGGGACTCCTGAAGACTTCCGCCCGTCATCTTGACCTTGTCCCACACGACGCACCACCCGCAGCCAGAGCGCGCGTGCACCCAGCGGCCTTGGCAGCGAGGCTCAGCAGGATGGCGCGTGCACCCGACGTGAGCTGTGGCGCAGCGCCGCTGCTGGCGGTGCTGGCGCTGGTGGTCCTGGCCCAAGGGGCAGGCGCAGCGCCGTTCTACACGGCGTGCCCAGCGGCGGCCCAGGTGCGTGCAGGAGGGCGAGCCATGATGGCGAATCGCATTGTGTCACAGCCTGTGCAGCGCGCTCGTGGCTCTCTCTCTCTCAAGTCCCTGCTCACGGTCCAACTTGCCGTGCAGACGAGCGCGAGCGGCACCGTGCAGCTCGTGGCCACGAGCAACTGCACGCTCACCATCATCCCCTCCGCCACGCCCGTGTCGCTCACCATCACCTCGACGGACATCGACGCGAGGTGCGGCCTCCTTGGCCGCCGGCCGGCGCGCCAGGTGCGAAATGACCCGACTCGACGCTCGACACGACCCACCTCTTGGCCTTCACACACGCAGGTTCACGGCCGTGGAGGCGTGCGCCCTCACGGACGACGGGCTGGCCTGCACGGGCGCGCCGGTTCCCATCCTGCGCGACGTGCCCTTCGCCGTGTTCGCCGGCCTCTCCAAGGTGCGCCCCTGCCCTGGGGCCTCGCTCGCCCACCCACACTTCACCACCGTGACCCCTCCCCTCCCCTCCACCGCTGCTGTCGCAGGGCGTGCTCGTCATGATCCGCCACGCGTCGCCCGGCACCGTGACCCTGGAGTGGAGCACGGCACGCCCCGCGTGCCCCGCCGGCCAGCTCCTGCTCTCGGCCTCCTTCGCGTCGCCCACCTCCTCCCTCCCCGCGCCCTACTTTGCCGGCTGCATGCTGGCGCCCGGAGGCGTGGCCGCGCCGGCGCTGCTGCCCGGCGGCCTGACCGTGGACCGCCCCGCCTCGCGCCTCACGCTGTCGGTGCCCTGGTCCTCCTCCTCTGCCTCCGACCCGCTGCCGCGCTCCCTCACGCTGGCGGGCGCGCGCCTCACCACGCCCACGCTCATCACCACGGGCCTGGGCCTGCTCCCCTGCCCCTACCGCCTGCGCATCCTCATGCCCGCCGCCGGCACCAGCAGCGTCAACGTCACGCTCTCCTACACCACGCAGGGCGTGGCGGGCGGCGCCGCCGTGCAGACCACCTACCGCAGCGCCACGCAGGGCGCCGTTGTCACTGACATCAGCATCGCCGCACTCAGCAGCTTCTCCGCAAGCATGGCGCTGGCGCCCGGCACCGCCTCGGGCACGCTGGGGTTTGTGCTCGAGTGCACGTCGCTCCCCTCGCCCCCCTCGCCGCCCGCCCCGCCGGCGCCCAGGCCCTCGCCCCCCGCGCCCAAGCCCCCGCCCCCGCCGCCCGCTCCCCAGCCGCCCCTCAACCCAGGATCCGTGGCGTACCCCTCGCCGCCGCCCAAGCCGCCCGCCTCGCCGTCGCCGCCCCCCCCCCCCCCCCCCCCCCCCCCCCCCCCCCCCGCCCCCCCCCCCCC
>VFQP010002529.1_pt1 | contig 20210 bp, 33 predicted proteins | sample 3512351 | NCBI WGS metagenome assembly VFQP01 (sample SAMN10412372, study PRJNA504923) | tailings metagenome | isolation source: Relicate 1 Philex TSF1 revegetated site | place: Philippines: Tuba, Benguet | collected 2017-08-29
ACACACACACACACACACACACACACACACACACACACACACACACACACACACAGTGGGTGCACATTGGGTGCCGGATCAGTACCTCAATGCTGCACTGTATGGCCCCACCACCACCCATGCGGATGTCTTGTCTGGTGCTGTTGCACCACTGCCTGAATTCATGTCTCTGTATCAACTGCTCAACAGCCTTGCTATGGAGTCACCCATGTGAGGCAGATGTGGGAAAACGTGTTTGTCCATTTGATGTGAAACACCATGGTTGTTTATTGATGTGAAACACCACGGTTGTCCATATGTCAGGTACTCATTTGTCATCAGTGACACCTTTGTGTGGCAGTTTTGTACATCTTGAATGCATCCTTGTCTGCAACGTGCATGCATCCTCAAGGCAACAAGGGGTAGTGATGTGGTGCGGTTGCATACCAGGCAAGTTGGGGCTGCTCATCATGGGGCCTTCCTTCAAGTGCACCCACAACAAGTGCAGCAGGTGGTGCTTCAATGCACCAGTTTTGCTATTCCGCGAAACCCTAAGCCAATATGGGGTAGCAACAACACGCTAGGCCATTAGTGGGGAAAGGAAAACAGAAAAAATAAAGAAAAATATGATGCTGAATTGCAGCGAGCAGGCTGCCAGTTTTTCCGGAAGACCACTTGAGCAATATGACAACCTATGCACATCACAGCAGCAGCTATGCATGAGATATATCAAGACCACCTTGCAGGACATCAGTGTTGATACCAACAAGATCAATACCACCACATGCAAATTCAGCGGGTTGTCTATGGATATGATGGAAACATTGACCGAGACAGAAACAACAGAAGGGTGTCGTGATGAAACAACAGAAAGGTGGAGATGAAACAAGAGAGGGTATGGAGACGGAAACAAGAGAGGGTATGGAGACGGAAAGAAAAGGTGAGGAGGTGAGACAAGAATTGGACGACAACCTGACAAGAAAAGCCAGGCCATAAATACGAATACATAGTGAAAATACAAAAGCTACACTTTTAAAACAACAACCACAATATGCTGCAGCAAATAGCACACGGTGATGACCACAACACACCAGACAACCGGTGATATTCAATATACATGTGTACATTGATATTCATATACATGATGTGGACATGAATACTGCCGCGGCAATTGGGCAACAAAAAGGGTAGGCAAAAACAGAAATCACATGTCACATCATACACACACACACACATCATGCAAAACCATTACCGTGCATCACCATCATCATGATCATCATTACGTAATCGAGTGACATTTTGCTGCACACCCATGGTCCATGGTGTGTTGATGGCACCCAATTGTTGCGGCCGGCCCTGCAGCATCTCACTGTACGCATCTCTTCGCTGCTCTGCTTCTGCATAAAATAACAGGGTTGCAGGTAAAGCCAACGCCATGATGGCATAGACAACCACTTCTTTGAGGATGGAGAGACGTGTGCAGGCATTGGTTGTTCGACATCGGTTGGCTTCGAGCAGAATGAATGTGACCACGTGAAATGGTTGCATGATGTACATGAAATCCGCCAGACGCACTGTGTGTGGGGGGGTGAGGAGGGAGCGCATGAGGGAGGGCTGTGTGAGTCTCTCCTATGTGCAGCACAACACACATACCTCGCTCAAAAACAGAAAACCACATTGTGCACACTACCATCCTTCCGCGCGTTGACATGGAACTGAATCCATCGCCTGGCTGGCAGATGATGGCTTGTACTGTGTGCAGTATGCATGTGACGATGTACGCTGTGATCCGTGTTTGCTCAAATGCTGGCCATCCCCGACTGTGGGTGGTGATGAATGTGCCTAATATGTCGAAATAACACATACATCATCAATGCCACGTACCAGAGGTTGTGATGTATGCGTAAAAACGCCCACATCTGGATGTATCCCATCCCAAGCAAGCAGCACATGATGACACAGAGGCGTCGTGCATACCATGAGTCCCTAACGAGGTTTGGGGACAGTGTGGTAGTGCAAAGGTTGTTCGGGTGAATGGCCGAAAGTTCACATACCATCCATCACTGGCCTTGGACGCAGCAGTCACGAGCACTTGCACCAGCCCTGATGCCACGCCCCCAATCATGAGCACCCGCACATGTTTTGCCGTCTGTGTAATGCGTTCCACCTGCCTTGCGACGTCCATTTACGAATAATACAACAGATCAGATCACCTTCTCCTGCACTGCCATACTGCTACTGTTTACAATAGTAGCTAGCTTATAGATGACGCAGGTGTGTGAGAAAATTTAGTGTAAAAGAAGATTCATTCATGTCAACACATGTACTCCATCGCCCCAGATCACCCCGGGCTATGTACTACAGGCTCACTCACTACCCTTGTGCATTCCACAGGTTGAGTACCAGATTTCGCTCATGCCTTGCACTCGCCACAGACTCCCAAAACCTGTGTAGGAAACGAGGCGGTGTCCCAACCATGCCTGGGGAACCAGGTGGGTAGGTGTGCCCACACTGGTGTGTACAACAGTACCCCCAAAAATCCATCACCTACCCTGCACCATAGTCCACCAGCAGTTCCTCCCCAGGCAGTACACCCTCTGTGTGTAGTTTACATGCATATGGATAGTGTACGCAACACGTCCAGGGTGGTGGTCATTCACAGCAACAAACACACAGCAACACAAAGCAACCACCCAACCACCGTGCAACACCACACCACATACCATAATTCACCGTCCCATCTTGGTTGAGCGTAGGTGTGGTAATCACAAACACAAAGGGCCAGTCAAGCACCCCAAACTCTACATACTGACAATTTGCGTGCGTCAATGCCTGCTGCCCCCCCCCACGTGCATTGGCACGCTGCTGCCCAGCACTCCCACCACCACGACCAGCAGGTGTGGAATGGGCGGGTGCATGCGCGGGCATGGTGGTGCGTGGTCGATGTAGCAGTCTGTGAGGTGGTTCACTGCGGAAATCGTTGGCATAGGCCATTTGGTTGCCAAAACCAAAGGCAATGACACTGAGGTTGCCTGTTGACCCACACAACTGGAGTTGTTGGGGAGAGGAGGGTTTTGTTTGGGAGAGGAGGGTTTTGTTTGGGAGTGGAGGGTTGTGGTAGGAACAACAGAAAGGGTGTGGTGGTGGTGAGGGAGGGGTGTGGTGGGTGGACATGCATGCTTGGCCCTTCTCTTGTGTCTGTGAAATGCAAAGCAAGTGCCAAACACACACACGTCCACCACACACCACAACCACCACACACCACGTCCACCACACACCACGTCCACCACACTCAACACATACACCACACATCACGTCAACACCTCATACAACACCCACCTTTTGCAGGCTTTTGGGCATGTGTGCCAGCTTGCTGTCAGGCGCCACCCCCGGTTCATTCCCCCCATCAGTGCTCCCAATTGTCAATGCATACTCCTCACAGGAGAGCTTGAGGTCCCAGGGGGACACTCGACCAGGCACCCCTTTTTCCCACAGTGCTACGAAATTGCGTTCTGTTGTGACGAGCCCTGCGTGGTTGGTGGGGTGGGGTGTATGTGAGGGATACCCATGGGGGGATACTGGACATGTGCTGGTATCAACTACAACCCATCCACCACTGTACACCAACTACCAAGACACCCCCAACCCCACTGCACCACCTTGATAGCTCCCAAGTATTGTAAACGGCCGAATGTGCTCCCGAGCAAACAACCCCATCTGCCCCACCGTCCCCGGTCGCAGCAATGCACTTGCACTTCCCGGGGTAATTCGCCTCGCCTCCACAGCTGAGGAACATGGAAGCCCCTCTGGGAGGGAACTGGCATTGAGGATCTCATCTTTGAATACAATATTTTCCTTTCGTGCTTGTTTCACAAGCTGATGGTGCAGTTTGATTTCCATTTTGTGTATGCAGTTGACAATGTATTCGTTGGTCAGGCCGTATACAGTGGTCATTTGTTGTATGAGTTCTTCCTTGTCAAGCAAACGACATGACAACTGCGGGGGGGTGTAGGTGGAGGGGATGAGGTGGACATGGGTGGTGTGGTTGGGGGTGCACAGAGTATGCTGCACATCGCACACAGCATGTTGTCAAAACTTTTGCAAAACACAGGACGTATACTCAACACACCACTACACATACCAAACAACATCCCACCCATCAACATTCCTAACAACATCCCACCACCACCACCCTCATCATACCCTGCCCTGTTGTGAGAACCCCAGGTGTGACCGCATGGTATACACAATGTTTTTTGCTCGTGCTTCTTTTGTGTGGGCACGCCATGCAGCAACTGTGTCGGGGCAAAACACACTCCCCAGCTTTCGTTCACTGTCTTGAAAGGGCAGGGGGGCATTGTCTGGGGGTGTCGTCTCCAGTCGATCTGGGGGGGTGTAGGTGTGGGGGGGTAATACACAGTGGTGTTGATGGTGTTGATGGTGGGACAGGCTGTACAGACAGGGTGATGTGCAGGGTAACATGGTACATACAGTGTACCCAGTGTACCCACCACTCTCCGACCCACCACTCTCCGACCCACCACTCCCCAAACCAGGAAGCAACACACACCACAAAACACATACAGCTTCAACACACACCATAAAACACATACAGCTTCAACACACAACACATATACAGGTTCATGCACCCCTCCAAATGACCACACCTGCTGGCCAAAACGGCCCCTCCAAACTGTCCACTGGGAAGCATGGAATTGTTTCATATCGCATGTTTCCACCCCGCAAACGCCCCTGTGGCAGCCACTGCCCCGGGCACCCCCCTCTTGCCTCAGTGACTGTTCCTGCAGGTGGATGGTGGGCCCCTGATGGGCCCTGTTTATTACCACTGCCATGACTTTGGGGTTGTTGTGATGGTGGTTGTGATGGTGGTTGTGTGGTGCTGGGTGGGACACCGAGCTCTGGTGAACCTGCACTGCTTGCATTATTATTTTTGGTAGTATTGTCATCATTGTTGTCATTATGATCATCATTGTCGTCATCATTGTTGTTCATGTCATTATCATTGTCAACACCACGATCCTCCTGTGGAGACACATCTGTTGCTACAACTGGCAGTGCAACACCACTGGCTGGCTGCTCTGTGTGCTGCTGTGGTGTAGACGTGACTGCAACCATGTGTGGGCTCTGTATACCAACAGTATCCACCCCCCTTGCACCATCCACCCCCCTTGTATCATTATACACATCCGTTGTGTTCTCGTGGGGGGCAATGCTGTTGTCACGAGCCCCATCAGTGCTGCATGCACTACCCAACGATGCAGTGCGTCGAAGCAGGGTTGTTTTAGTAGCATGGATGGTACGCACGATGCATGTGGCTGGTGCAGTTACGCGGGATGGTGCAGTTGCAACACGCGGGGGTGCGGATGCAGGGGCGCTGGGTTGATGCTGGGTGGTGGTGGGTGCGCCCCTGATCCATATGGTGGTTGGTGGTGCAAGCACATGTGGTGTGTGATTTGGTACCACATTCGTATCCGCTGCTGGTGTTGCCTCCTCCTCGATATCCTCGGCGCCCGAGTGTGTGTCATGTGTGTCGTCTGGGAGCTGTTCCACAGGAGACTGTTCCATAGGAGACTGTTCCACAGGAGACTGTTCCACAGGAGACTGTTCCATAGGAGATGGCTGACTGACCGGTGTGTCATCACCCACCCCCATCCCGTGCACATCATCACCAAAATCATCCTCGTCGTTAAGCAACTCTCGGGGTGACGCAGATCGTGGCAGCAACCGTGAGGCTAGTTGGCCTGGCTTGTGTCGTTTAGGAGCAGGCAAGGTGCGCTCATACAATTGCTTGAGCAAGCTGGTGGCCATGAGGGTGTGATTGGGGGTCACGCTCGTGTTGCTCAAGGTGGGTTGGTCTGGTGTACTGGAGCGTCGTGTGGTATTGTAGCGGGACAACAACCGGTCGACAATGTGTGGGGGATATGAGCTGCGTGGGGCTCGTGGGGCTCGTGGGCGCTTGTTGCTGGCAGACGGTTGGTGATCAGTTTCCTGCTTGACGTTGCCAACATGGGCTGCTGACAATCCCCTGTTGCCTGCATCGTCCACCTCTTCCCCAAGCTCTACGTCATCAGGCATATTGTCTTGTGCCGGGGGAATGCCCCCAAAGGGGGTATCCTCATCGCCGTCTGACAACTCAATAATTATGCGCTGTGTGCATTCACAGTGTGTTTCTTTCATAGTGTTGACAGTGATGATCTATTGAATGAGGTGGTAGGTGGGGAAGTCATTTACAAGGGGAAGACTGTACAAGATGTATTGATGGTTGTTGTACTGGATATTGGTTCCGAAATATGGTGTTATTACTTGTGACAGACTGTTGGTGAACAAAGCAAGACTAGCAACGCGGGGATTTCCTCGCACTACCAGATTTCGTGATGATGATGATGCATACAGTTGCTTGTATGGTGGGGTCTTTTTATTGGGGTTGTGGTGTATACACGACTTGTAGTTACACACACAAGCTTTTTTATATTTCAATACAAAAAACAAGAGGGGGAAGTACACACCCCGCTCAGCACAACTCAGTACACTGTAAACGCCATGTTGATCTGCGCAGTGTTGTCTGCCAACAGCTTGTGGCACTTGTCAGCATGATACGGTGCGTCCAGGTCCTTGGCAGACACGTTGCTACCCAAAACACGGTTGATCACCTGCCTGAAAAAATTGTCCACAGCACCCAACACGCTTGTGGCGCTTTGCTTGCCACGCCATGCGTCCTGTATTATATACCGCAATCTTTGATGTAAAGTGCACATATATCAACACACCATCCCATCCCACCACACCTTTTGCTCCTTGCCCTGCTGCAGGGAAGCCACATACTCGTACACCTCTCTTGCAGTAAAGTCCCACAACCCACGGCAGCAGGAGACAAACACCCGCGCCTCCAACTGTGCACTGAGGGTTCCCAGAACTTGATCCAACATGCCCAAGATTGGTTGCAACTGTTTGAGGTAGGGGAAGTGGCGATGTAGTACAGGTACATATGATGTACAGAATTGGTGTGTGTGTGTATACACTATATACAACACAATGTCACTTGCTTTGTATACACCATGTGAAACCCACCGCAAAACACCACACCACCTACCTGCTGCAACACCTTGGGTGCAGGTGCTGCCAATCCCATATGCTGCAACACAGCACGAGGGGATGCTTGTTGAAACACAGCACCCGACAATTGCTCAGCAGCAGCAGCAACAGCAGCACCATACTTGGTACGCAGCTCCACTACAACTTCAGCAAATTGGGCACCAGGTGCTGGTTGCTCATCTAGTTGGTGTGAGAGAAGGTAGTGCAGGGTGAGCGTGATGCATGTGTAAATGATGTGCACGTAGACAACCAACTGTCAAGAATACATGCATTGAAGGACCCACGTGGAATGGAGGTACACCATGCCCAGACACAGACAACCCACAACACCTCACACAAATTATACACCAATCAAATCTATACACCCACCCACACCGTCACACCTGCACGTCGGTGTGTTTCATCGGTGGAGGGAGGTTCAGCAGCAGCAATCCACCCATGCATCACCCCATCCAGACTGGGAATAAACGTCAATAGCTGACACAGACTATTGAGCAGGATGGTTTCATTGATGCGCAATGCAGGGGCACGATGTTGTGCTGCATGTGCTGGCATGCCGCCACCCAGGCCAGTGTCAAAGACATAGCCACCAGGCACGGTGGGGTTGCTGGAACCATTGGCATTAGGGGGGTGACGGTAGCCGTCAGGGGCACCACGCTGTGACAGAGGGGATGTGTACATGGGTGATGTATACATATATATGAATCACACGTGGGTGCTGTACCATGATGTATATGAATGCATGGTGTACAACACATACACTTCTCCTGTCTACATATCTCTACACATACCCTGTTGGCTTGCACAAGTCCACATTGCTTGCACACCGCCACAATGGTCTCTCGCAATGCAGCAGACATGACACTTTCCAGCATGGGCCCAAACATGGGCCAGTGACTCACCACACGCTCATAGCGCTCAGCCTCAACTTTGATGCGCTGCTGCATGTTGTTGACAATGGGGGACACAGGCTTTTGATTGGCTGTGTGTGGGGGGGGGAGGGGCACACGTGTGTGAGGGATGGGTGGGATATGTGGGGGGCAACAACATGGGTAATGTTTTGTGTTGGGGAAATGATTTGTATTGTACAGAACATGCACACATGATGATATACACCTATCACCCCACTACCCCCACCACCACGTACACAGCTGCTTGGGACTTGTTGTCACGTAGGATACATTGGTATGTGTACGCAGTGCTGTCATCAATATATCCCTCGACTTGGCAAACCAGTCACGCACATGCTTGCCAAAGATGCGATTGGCATCAATGTGTGCAGCACCATCTGCGTCTGACAAACCATGTGCATCCAAGTAGCGCTGCAGCTGACCAACAGATACCAACAGGTCAATGGCATCGTTGGAGGGGATGCTGGGAGGGTATTTGGTCAACACGGTGGTCAAACGCTGGTTGAGCTCCTGCAAGAGGGGGGGGGGGAGTAGTGCATCGGTGTTTATGTACATGTGCTGGCAGAATGTATACATTTGCGAATACATGTACAACATGCCACACAGACATATGATACCCAACATGTGGGCGTATCCCAACACTACTAGTATCACCACCCACATCCCAACACTATTACCACCATACCCTGCAATACTCGCCAGCAGTGATGGCAGGCAGGTTGATAAATGCAGGCAGCAGCCCACGTGCAGCCAGCTGTCGATCATTGTTGAGCTCTGCTTGTATCTTGTCACACAGCACATCCACAATACGGTAACTCTGCACAGCACCTGCTGCGCCTGCAGCCATGGCGGCAGATTCATACCCACCTGCACCACCAGCTGTGCGACGGGGTTGGGCTGGGGAACCTACAGGGGTGGGTGATATATGGGTGCTCGTGTGTGGTTGTATCCACCATGGGTGGTATTTCATGCAGATACTGTGTGTACTATACACTATGCAATACCCACCCTTTCATATACCCATGCATACCCCCACACATATGCATTCACCCACACCATACCCTTGGGCACCCCTCCATCCAGCAGTACCCCTTGTTCCTGCTCAGCATTGAAAGCCAGTTTATTGTATTGCCTATGTGCAGCAATACGCAACCTATTGCACAGCCACTCCTGGTCAGCTGGGTTGTTGCAGTCCTTGAGCACTGTGTGTGGGTGTGTGAGGGTGTGCATTGCATGGATGGTGCGTGTACATGTGTACTATGTGTCCGTACATGATCAGCATATCAAGTATACACACAGTACACATTGGGCAAGTGCGTTGTTATTGTTAAGCAGGTACCCCCAACACCACCTAGCACCCACTGCAACACCCATAGACATACACTTGAACAGTTCCACAGCAGGGCGCAACACAGCAGCCTGTGACTCCCCCTCCTGCCCAGGTGTATGTGCCCCCACACCCTGTGCATCCCCTGCTGTAAAGTAACACTCAAACACTTGTGCAATCAAGCTCTCAATCACCTGTGGTGATGTGTGTCAGGGGTTGGTTGCTGTACATTTTTCATTGTACACATATGGTAATGTACTGGTAGTGTACCATGTACCCACCACATGCAGACATGTTGGTACATCATACTACATCAAACTGGGTACATCCAAGGGGAATGTCAACCAACGGAATGTCAACCATCCCCACACAGTAGTCCCCCCCCATTCCAACCCCACACAAACCTGTACTGTTTGGTTGTATATCAACTCCTCCCTCGGCAACAAGCTCCCAGTATCAGCCGACTGCTTGAGCACCTCCAGCTGGCTATACAACAGCTCCAAACATGGCCCAGTCATGCTGTATATATCCGAACTCACCACCCAGTTGACATGAGCAAGCTTTTGATAGGTATCCTTGATCCCATATCGAGCAGCCACTTGGTTGAGCAGCCATGCCCATTCCCCACCCACCTGCAGTTTGGTGGGGCCACATGCATCCCCAGCAAGGGCAGCGTCCAGCACCAAGTCATACACCTGCCAGTTGGTGATTTGCATGACGTTGCGCCCCTTGGTTGCGATGCTGACTGGGGGCATCTGCGCACTGGTGGCATCAGTGATGCCAGTGGGGGGGCCCTCGGGGTTGGTGAGCCATACACCCACGAGCACATGACCAAAGCTGTTTGTATGTAAAAGGGGGGTGGGGTTACATGGGGGGTATGAGTCATTGTGGGGGTGATTTTGGGTGGTCTGCATAGCATATACATGCACTTAAACACACACACAGTAGGATAAAGATACACCAATACCTTGCTTGATCTTGTGTAAACACCTCCACCCATGCATTACCCACACGTGGTTTGGCACTGTTGTTTGCATCAAATGCTTTTCCATACCCAAAGAGATGCTTCCAGAGCTTGTGTTGGTTGCTGTCTGCTGCATCAAACATGGGACCCTGATTGGCCACCTGGGTGGTTTGGTATATTTGTGTGTGTGTGTGTGTTTGGGTGCGTGTGTACATGCACATACAATAAATAGTCATACACATTAAACACCAGTACAATGCCTCCCCCATCCCACACAACCAACAAGTACATAGCAATAAAACACCACCTACCTGCCACAAAAACTTTGTGTTGACGGTTCCCCATGCCACGCGCTCACCACAGTTGTGCACCTCCACTATAACATCATCACCAAGTGATTGTCCGTTGACATCAAAGGCACGCACATCTTGGGCTGAGAGGGAGGGACCAATGACAGTCCATGCCCCTTTGTTTTCTGTGTTGGAGTGTGTATGGGTATGAGCTGGTGTATGTTTGCTTATGTCCATGAATATTACCGTGACGCAATGATATATACATGACAACATTTTTCTTTCTTTGGCCATTCTTTGCCACATATTACCCCACACACCCATCCCTGTGGTACCTGTGGTGTTGACAGCCCGTACATTTACATACAGGTTTTGGTTGGCAGCCGTGTACCCCTCTGTGGATCCCAATGCCATAGACAGCCATGATGCCTTGCGTGTGTGTCCCCGTGCAGCTGCAATTGCTTGTGCTGCTTGCATTGACTTGATTTGCAAGGGGGTGATTTTCAAAGAGGCTGTGGAAGCTACTGGAATCATGCTGATAGAGGCAGGGGCCACATTGTCAGAGTCCTCCCTGTGGAGGGGGTGGGTGTGCAGGGTGTGAAGCAGAGTGGTACACAAAGGGGTGTGGATGGATGGTGAGAATCATGCAGGATAATTGCAATTGATCACACATCAGCATGGATACAACACACCCTACCAAATCACCTACCAAATGACACCCGTTTCATCACCGGCAATCCCATGTGTTTCCTTGAGAAACATGTCACGCAAACCAAATGCACTGGAGAGCTTATCACAGTCACGGACCAGAAAGTATCCAGACTCCTTGATGTTGCTGAGATGCTTGAGGCACACACGCACACATGCCTGAGATGAGAGAGGGTCATGTACAGTACCCAGTTTTATGTACATTCCTACACCACCAATATACCTCATATGCAACAAAGCGGCTCCAGGAGCTGCGCTTGTGGAGGGGCACAGTGCAGCGGGGGGTGATTGCCAGTGGTTCGTGCAGCTGGGGGAAGCTGGCGTCCTGGGTGTCGTTGTTGGCCTTGTCCTCTGCACCATTTTCCACCGTGTCTTTGGAGGGCTCAAAGATGCTATGCAGCCTGGAAAAGAGTGCCAACACCAAGGTGGTGGTGGTTTGTATATACTACGATGCAGTCACCACTGATGCTTAATACCTGTTGTGACCAGCACGTAGGGGACGGTGTACATCGCCCGTGTAGTACGCCATTGGTGCCGATGGCTGCACGGATGCAGTGGCTGGCGCTTCTGCATCCACGGTAAACGATCGTGCTGGGATCGACCACGGTGTATCAGACACGCCGTATTGCATCATGCTATGTCAGGGATCGTGTTTTTGTGGATTGGACGTGTGCTAACCGTGCATAACAACACGGGCTAGACAAAGTGCAACGTTGCGATGTCACGATGGGTGGTCAAGCGGCGTGTTTACGTGCGTGATCAAGTGATGTGATAATGGTGATCTTGTGTTGAAGATGGTGTGGTGATGATGGAGTTTTCTCATTTGCAAATTTCATATGCAGTACTCTCTGTGTTTCACATTTGCACTTCATGCATCTGCTGCCATGGCGGACCCAGCAGATGCTTCAGCAGTTGTTATTGACACAGATAATGCCGATCTGGAAAGGTGGGGGGCTGGGGGTTGAGGGATGCAATGTGATTGTGTGTCATTGTTGGCACTCTGTGTGCTCAACAACAAACAACACACCCACCATCAGGTTGGTTGATGGTGCAGATGACTTTGATGCAGGCGAACGCACCTACCAAGATGAGCAATCGTGGACACTGCTCGAGGAGGATGAGCAGGGGAGGCTTCGTACCACGGTATTGCACTGTACACAGGGCATGTGCAGTAGGTACCTTGTAGTTCAACACCTTGTACCCACTCTACAGGATGCTGCAGCACACTTGCGGCCTCGGCGGCGTGTGAAGGCAGGTCTGGCGCAGCGCATACGCAGGGGCATGATCCGCTATGTGCAGCTGGTCATTGACATGTCACGTGCTGCTGCTGTGACAGATTGGCGCCCCAACCGATTGGTGGTTATGGCAGGTATTGTTTTGAGGTGGGAACATGGGCATCCCTCACTACACTTAAAATACCCCTCACCTGCTCAAAACTCCCCCCTGACAAAAACAGGCATGGTGGAGGAGTTTATCACACACTTTTTTGATGAAAACCCGTTGAGTCAGATGGGCATCATCGCCCTCCGGGATGGCATTGCAGTTCGTCTCAGTGACCTCTCCAGCACCCCAGAACTACACAAAGCAGCCCTCCGCAAGGGTCTCGACGCAGGTGGGGATGTGTCTTTACAAAATGGACTCGACATGGCGGTGGAGGATCTCAATGCGGTGCCCCCCTATGGCAGTCGAGAGGTGTTGTTTTTGTTTGCGGCACTGAGCACATGTGACCCAGGCAACATCCTCACAAGCATCACTGCTGCAAAAAATGCCAAGTGCCGAGTGAGCATTGTGGGTTTGGCTGCAGAAGTGTATGTGTGCAAGCACATGGCCAAGGAGACGGGGGGTGGATATGCAGTGGCGTTGAACGAACATCATTTGCTTGAGTTGCTGCATACGCATGCAGCACCACCACCATGGGCTGATGCAACGATGGCGGCCAGTTTGGTGCATATGGGGTTTCCACAGCGCAATGCAGAGGGGGCGGTGACGTTTATAGGTATTGAATGTGGGTGTGGTGTGTATCTACACCATACAGCAGGCTATAACATCACACAGCACCCACCACATCTCCCCACCCACCCCACCCACCTCACAGGTGCTGACTGTACATTATCATCAGGTGGCTTCACGTGCCCCCGCTGCCTTGCTCGTCTCCCCACCCTACCATGCAGCTGCTTTGTGTGTGGACTGACATGTGTTCTCTCACCCCACATAGCACGTTCGTATCACCACTTGTTTCCCTTGCCTGTGTTTGAAGAGGTGTACCACCTACAGGAGGAGGGGAAGGGGCACGCGGAAGGGGTACAGGTGTGATGATATTGGGGGGGGAGGGTGGTTGTACTATGCATTGTTTAGTGTGGTATGGATGATGTACATGTTTGCATGTTCATGTAACTTTTAAGTGCAAAGTATGTCACACCTTGTGTGCACCCCCGCCAACCACACGCACAGGCACATGCCCCACCAACCCCACCACCCATCACCGACCCATTCCTCACACACACATGCACCACCCCCCACACGCTCCCTGCACACTGCTTTGGCTGCTTTGCAGACCTCACAGGGGTTCGCCATGGGGGTCCCATGGGAGGCCCCCCCTTGGTACCTGCTCTTGGGGTGGATGGGGTTGAGGGTGCGTCACGGTGCCCCGACTGCAAGCATGTGTTTTGTTATGAGTGTGATGTGTTGTTGCATGAGGTGGTGCATAATTGCCCTGGGTGTGAGTGTATACCACCCACAGCAACAGAGGCCTAGTGTGTGTGAGGCCTACTATGTGTTTTGTTTCAGTGGGTATCGACGTATTCATTCTATGTACATGTCATGACAATTGTACATGATGTGGTGTTTGTAGCAACAATTGTGACAAATATACAGCAACATGCGTATGGCTGTACTGACTTGCTTGACACAGAGAGAGAGTGTGTGTGTTTCACTGGGAGTATTCTTTTGTATGTGCTGGTGTGCTGGTAGCAGGGATGTACCAGCACATACACCAGTGTATACATATGTGTGTTGCATGCATGTTGTTGTACACATGGAAACCATAATGGTGTAAGCAACATATATTGCTTGCAATGTGTGTGTTGCCTCCTCACTACGAATAAACAAGGATAACAAAAGAAAAACAGGTCTTGTTCATGAATAACAACAATGGGACAATGACAACGGGGGGGGCAATACACATGTCAAACTTCTATTGCCATGCAATACGCTGGTCAAACCCCTATTGCCATGCAATACGCTGGTCAAACTTCTATTGCCATGCAATACGCTGGTCAAACCCCTATTGCCATGCTATCAACAGTCTATTCTCACCAGTCACTGTCACTGGGGCATACACCACCATCTCAGCCTGTGTTGGTGTGTAGAGGGGTGTACACAGGGGTGTGTGTATACAGGGGTGGTTACAGGGGTGTACACAGGGGTGTATACAGGGGTGTATACAGTGGGGCTATACAGACAACAACCTGCACTGTACAGACAGTAACCTATGCACTCATAGACAGTGACCTACACTTTACAATATGCCACCCACACGACACACATATGCTTGCAAATGACACCCACATGTTTGCAAATGACATACACCCCCACTTGCTACACCCCAGGACACATGTACACAAGGAATAACCACCCCCACTTGCTATACCCACACATACTACCTGCCACCCTTGTTCACGCAGCCATGCAAGTCTCCCAGCATCAAGGAGTTGCCTGCACATCACACCCATGGTGTCCTTCTCATCAGGTTCCAGTAGCTCACCAAAGAACAGGGGGCGTGGGGGGTTGGTGTTGGTGTTTGGTGTGTGATTGTTGGTGTTGGTGTTTGGTGTGTGATTGTTGGTCTGTGTACAAGCAGCCACTGTGGGTGAGAAAGGGCAGTGCATCGTTTGTATACATGATGCATATGAATGTATATACATGCACATGAATGCATATATGAATGCACATGAACATACATGAACACAGTCATCCCACATCACCACCACCCCACCACCCATTCATCACCTACATACATTGTTCCAGCAACACACCCCTCAGCCTCCTTGCCTCTCCCACCAACCTCACCTCCACCTGTGCCACTGCTGCTGCTTCATTTTCATACCATACTTTTTTATCATACTGCACTTGCTTTTCACTACGCAGCACTTGCTTTTCATATTGCATTTGCTTTTCACGCTCCACCGTTCCCTTCTCCACACCCATTCCCTTCTCCTCAACCACTCCCTCCTCATGCGCACCGGGCCCGCCCCCCCCTTCATGCATGCACAGGGCCCATGATGCCATGTAGAGGATGAGTTCCCCCTGTACTGGTGTGACTGCATGGTGGGTGGTGAGGTATGCCTGCCCTGTGTACTCCTGCCATGTGGTGCGAAAGTGACAGCAGGGGGCCACACATATGCCTGTAGCACCAGTATGGGTGGGGTGGGGGGGGTGGGGGCATCGACCTGGGAAGGGGGGGGGTTGGTGGCGGGGTGGGGTTTCGACCGGGGGTGGGTTGTGTTGGCACCACTACCACACCACCACCATTATCACCCCTAACACAACACATACATAACGTAGCTGCTCTCAGTGTGTAGTCAGTTGCCACACCACACAAATGTTTACCCACAGCAACCCATGGGGTGTGTTTCAGCATGGGTATGTGTGCAGGGTGTATATCCCGTATGTCTGACTGAATGCGCATCATGTGACTCACATTGGGGGAGCTCCTGATGGCACTGGTGTGGGTAAGAAGGTGGGTGGGTGGGTGGGTGTGGAGTGTACGTACACACAACACAACAACACTGGACAAAGCAATTGACAATAACATCACACCAAAAGGCAAAAACCCCTCACAATAACAGTCAATAAACCTAAAACAAGTCACACAAAAACACCTCTCATACCCATCGCTTTTATTGGCAAAGCTACGGCAGTCTATCAACACCACACGATCCACATGGCCATCCTCTGCAAGTGCCTGACTCAGCCTACCCTTGCCTGCACCAAACTCCACCACACCCATCTTAGGGAGGGGGGTCTTGGCAGCCCCCTTCTTGGCAGGAAAAGGGGGAGAGGGCTGGGGTTGAGTGGAGGGGGGAGAGAGGGGATTTCCAGGGGATGGGGTGGGTGTATCTGCTGCTCCTGACTGGGTTGCTGCTCCATTGTGTGACTGCTGTGTGAGTAACTGTGCCGTTCCAGGGTGTGCAAGGGGCTGTGCTGCACTGGATTGTAGGAGGTGTTGTGCATGCATGTTGCGCACAATGGCAGCATATTGTCGTGCATGTTTAAGGTTGGAACAGTTGTGGGTTGTGTCTGCTGTGGGGGCGTCTGCTGTGCGAAACACGAGGGGAGCGGGGCCCCGTATCTTGGGAGGGAAAATGAAAAGTAAGTGTGGGTGACATGGTGACATGGATGTGTTATTATTGTGAGGATAATGTGATGTTGTGCGATAGAAGTGTTGACCACAAACAGGAGTGTTGACCATCATGTATCATCACCTTAACATCATGCACTACACACCGCATCATCATGCACTGCACACCACCTCCAATGCCTACCTCAAAAAACAGGTCGATCACTCGTATCCATAACTCCAGTGTTTGTTGCAATGACAGTGATGCTGCCAGTGCTTTGCGTGCTGCTGTTGTACTGCCTGGTGTACTGCCTTGTGTAATGTTCTTGGGTGTGGTGGTGCCGGTGGGGCATACTGGGGCTGCATTGATGTTGGGCACATAGTAGGGGGATGCCTGTGGTGTGCGTCAAACAGGGATGCCATCATGAATAGGAACCAGGGTGCAGAACATGTAACAAGGAAGTAACCATGCACAAGGGAATATCACATACATGCAGCTGCTTGAGTTGTAAGGCCTTGGGGCAGCACACACAGTGTCGGTCCAATTCACTCGCTAAAATGGTGCTGTGGTTTGAATACATGCATGTATGTGTATGTGTATTGAAACCATAAACAACGGGTGTTGAGGTTGTTACATACTGTGATGGATCGATGGGACAAGGAATCCTCTGATTGTCGGGATCATGTTCCACGCAAAAACCCTTTCCTGGTACTGCATGTATTCTGCATTGCCTATTTTTGCCCTTGAACCAATGTGCGCATTGAACCATGGCGAGTATGATGTTGAACTATTATGTTGAATATGGTGTTGACTGCAAGTGTGACTTGTCAACAGATAAAATCCAACATCATTTTCAATCTCACGCAGAAACAAAAGTGTCGAGCCGTTTACACGCAAAATCGAATTGTCGACACTGGCAACACAAGCTTTGCTACCAAACCGGTTGTAGTAGATCATCGAGATCATGACAACCTCGGTCTTGGAAAAGCCAGTGGCTACCAAACCCAAGTTGGTATGTCTTTCACCCGTTCCATCGGACATTGACATCGCCCAATCCGTCGAGCCCTTGCCCATCACTGCTATTGCAGACGAGTTGGGCTTGGACGCTGAGGATGTGGAGCAGTATGGCCCCGTCAAAGCCAAGGTGTGTGTGTTTGGGTGTGTTTGGGTGTGTGTCTGCCTCGTGTATTTCGATTCAGTGCCTCACAACATCTCATACATCATCCTTGTTCTGACTATTCTCGTGACCCGTTGACCACGTTGACCACAGGTTCGCTTGTCTGTGTTGGACAAGCATGCAAGCAGACCCAACGGCAAATACGGTGTGTGATGATTTGGGTAGATGATCATTATACTGGATGATTCTACTACACATTCTTGTATTCACATGACGTTCACAGAGCCACACTGTACACACATTTATTGCATGTGTTTCCCCACCATACACATCCGCCACATCCCACACACCATGTCCCCCCCCAACCCAAACCCAAACACACACAGTTGTTGTTGCTGGCATCACCCCAACCCCCCTTGGAGAGGGCAAGAGCACCACCACAGTGGGCTTGTGTCAGGCACTGGGTGCACACTTGGATAAAAAAGTAATCACGTGTGTGAGGCAGCCCAGTCAGGGGCCCACCTTTGGTATCAAGGGAGGGGCCGCTGGTGGTGGTTACAGTCAGGTGTGGTGTGGGTGGTGTGGTGTCGTGTGTATGTCTTGTGGTGTGGTATGTTTGTACCATATATTTTACACCAATAGTAATGTATATATAACAGACATACAGTCATCTGGTACTTACATAGCATGTGTATTCTCCACCCGTGTCATTGCACTTCCCACTCCCCCCACCCCACCCCCCAGCCCACCCACACTCCCAGGTTATCCCCATGGAGGAGTTCAACCTTCACCTCACTGGTGACATTCATGCAATCACAGCAGCCAACAACCTCCTGTCTGCCGCCATAGACACCCGCATTTTTCATGAAGCCACACAAAGCGACGCAGCGCTGTTTAATCGACTGTGTCCTGCTGACAAGACAGGGAAGCGTACCTTTGCCCCTGTGATGCTGAGGAGGTTGACGAAGCTGGGGATTGATAAGACTGACCCTGATGCATTGACTGATGAGGAAAAGGGGAGGTATGTGGGTGGGGTGGGGGTGGTGTGTGGTGTGTATGGGGGGAGAGGATGTGTGGGGAGAGTGTGTGGGGCATTATTTGTTTTTATTGTTTATTTATTTTACATGTGTGTGTGTGTGTGTGCGTGCGTGTGCACATCAACCAAGTGTGAGCATCATCTGTATGTTCCTACACACGTGCAACTCTTCCCTTACACCCACATCAATGCCCCCACCCCCCCACATCCACACCCACCCACATCCACACCCCAACACATCCCATTGAAACAACACCCCACAGGTTTGCCCGCCTGGACATTGACCCTGCAACCATCACATGGCGTCGTGTCATGGACATCAATGATCGCTTTCTACGAGGAATCACTGTGGGACAGGGCCCCCAGGAAAAAAACATGACCAGGGAAACAGGGTTTGATATTTCAGTTGCATCTGAGATCATGGCTGTGTTGGCACTGACGACGGATTTGTCAGACATGCGGGAACGACTGGGGCGTATGGTGATTGGCAACAGCAAACAAGGTGCTGTGCGGGGATGGGTTGCTTTTATGTGTATGTGTTTGTGTTGTTTGTGTTGTTTGTGTTGTTTGTGTTGTTTGTGTTGTAATGTAATGTACACTGTGATATCACCATGGAGGCTTTACTCCTGGCTTCATCCAACACAACCATCCACGCACACACACATGCACCCGCTCTTCCCCCAACAATACACCCCATACACATCCCCCAACCACACCACACACACAGGCCAGCCAATCACAGCAGATGACTTGGGTGTGGGGGGTGCCCTTGCAGTGCTGATGAAGGACGCCATCATGCCCACCCTCATGCAGACGTTGGAAGGGACCCCCGTGTTTGTGCATGCGGGGCCCTTTGCCAACATTGCTCATGGGAACTCGAGTATTGTGGCGGATAAGATTGCCCTCAAGTTGGTGGGCCCTGATGGGTTTGTGGTCACAGAGGTGGGTGGGGGTGGGGGTGTGATATATATATGTATATATATATATATATATAGAGAGAGAGAGAGAGAGAGAGTTTGTGTTTGTGTGTGGTGCATACACTATGAGACACAGTGTGCTTGAATCATCATCATCATCACCATCATCACCATCATCATCACCATCATCATCACCATCATCATCACCATCATCATCACCATCACCATCATCACCATCATCCTCAGGCTGGATTTGGTAGTGATATCGGCATGGAGAAGTTTATGAACATCAAGTGTCGTAGCAGTGGGCTGACACCCGACTGTATTGTTATTGTGGCAACTGGTATGTTGTGTGCATATGTGTTGTGTGTAGGTACTGGCATTTGTGTGTATGGTGGAATAATGGATGATTACATCAAGGAGAAGAAACAGGCACTGAAATAACAAATACCCTGCACACACACACACACACACACACACACACACACACACACACACACACACACACA
>VFQP010002530.1_pt1 | contig 20208 bp, 34 predicted proteins | sample 3512351 | NCBI WGS metagenome assembly VFQP01 (sample SAMN10412372, study PRJNA504923) | tailings metagenome | isolation source: Relicate 1 Philex TSF1 revegetated site | place: Philippines: Tuba, Benguet | collected 2017-08-29
GTGTGTGTGTGTGTGTGTGTGTGTGTGTGTGTGTGTGTGTGTGTGTGTGTGTGTGATGGGAGGGTTGAGCAACAGAATACATCGTCATCCATTTGTTGTGTGTTGTGATATCATCTTGTAAGTAGCTACCATGCACACACTATGTTAATCGTCATATATTATCCACCACCAAAACAACAACATACCAGTTGAAGATCATGCCAAACGCCTCATCTGGCTTCATGGCAGCACGCATACGAGCAGCACCATTGAGCTTGAGCTTTTCGTTCAATGTGTCAACATCCAAATGCAGGTTTTCACCCGACAAACGAAACTGCACAAAACCCTGTTGTTGTTGTTGTTGTTGTTGTTGTAAAGTAGTGGAATGTGCGTGATGTGCATGCACCATGTGGATCTGCAGTGTATGTGTGTCACACATGGTGACATCCTGTGTGCCTGTATGCGTAGGCCAAATGCTAGCAATCAAAATCACTCAACATACCTCACCGTATTCTGCACCAACGCGTTGTGGCTCATAAACGCGGTTTATCAAGCGTGTCGCTTCGGTGGACAGGATCATATCCTCTGGGTGCACATGCTCATCCCCGCTGCTTGCTTTTGCACGTGGAGGGGGGATGCGTTGCTGATGTGGCCTATGCACTTGGTGGACGGGTACAGTATGCAGCAGGCCAGGCTGTGCAGTGACATGACGTGGTGGATTGTAGTACATGTCTGGTAATACAATACTCCCTTTTTCACTACTATGCAGCGTATGGTTTGTCCTCGTTGCTATTATTACGAGTAGCGTAGACCCACAGAATGGCAGGGGAACAGCAGAGGGGTTGGAAGCGAATGCACCAAGCGATCCTCAGCACGTGTCAAGGGCGTCACTCGGCGAACGCGTGCACAATAACGAGAGCACGTGGTGTGACAGGATCGTGAGGCTGTACAAGGTTTTGCACGGGGAAGATGCGAACAGCTGCAAATCCCACAGCGTGTTGAGTGTGTCTGGCTGTGGATCAGCTGCTGATCGTGTTGTAGGGGACCAAGAAAAGCAACGTTGAGAGTGACGAGATAAATGTTTTTGCCGAGAGAGAATTGTGCTATGATGCACAATCATTTACAACCCCTTGACGATGCCCATCAACCTCAACACTCGACACACACCACGTGCTGTACTACCACGTGCGATGCATCTGACGAGCTCCAGACGAAATACAACTGTGCTTGCTTGATCGAACACCAGCAATCTCGATAAGGTGAGTCAAAGTGCTGTTTTCTGCACCCACGATGCCTTGCATAGTATTACAACAGTATTGCAATAGTGTTGCCAGTAGTTCCGCGAACGATTGCGCACGACACACGACAGGTGTACACCCACCAACACAGCATCATGCACTCCCACGCCCGGCCGCCGGCGTTTGCAGCAGCAGCATGGCAGGGCATCCAGCGTGCATGCATGGGACGTCTCCCCACAGAGCTCTGGGGTGCCATGAATGCCGTACGGCGCGCCATCAGCCCTGCAACCGCGACACGGGGCCGCGTGATCGCACCACCAGATGTCACCATTACCCTGCTGCAACACACCATACCCACAGTATGCGTCAGCAAGGATGGCAGGGTGTGCCGTGTCCATGCTGTATCAGGTGATGTTGCTGAGGCAGGTGTGGTGGAGCAGGCAGCATTTCCAGGGCCACGCGCAGATGTCGTTGCGGCATTGGATGTACGACCTGTCCTGTCATTGGTCGAGGTAGGCCTGCTGAGGTGATGTGTTTAACTGAGTGAAAGCATAGTACCACCACGTGTATGCATGGAAAGGGACGATGGTGTGCATATGTTTTCACACGCTAGGGAGAAGCACAGATGTGGGTTTGGTACAAAGAAATCTCTCCCACCACATCTCCCCACCATATTTCCCCAGGCACTTGTGTGCATATTTGTCACCGGTCTTGTATGTACAGCTGCATACGTAGGGGTGTATGGCGTGCGTCATCCCCTTGATATACGTGTTGGTATACAAGTTGCAGCATTGGCCACAGTGCTGTTGACTGTGTTGCGCAATGCCCTGCTGCAGCTTAAGTACCAGGTAGGTGATGGGTAGTGTACGATGTGTGCTGTAGGATGTGTGCTGTATGATGTGTGCTGTTGAGGTTGCTGTGCTTGCATACAGTATGATGCTTGTGTATGGTGTACCACACACCACCATACACAACCGACACACCATACCCACACCACACACTTCTCAATAGGCCCTGCAACGATCAGAAACACAATTGGGAGACCCCGACTCCCTCTTTCTCCCCATCCGTGGTGTCACCGTCCACGCCAAGGTCAGTCGCGCCACCTCCAACAACCCCACCCTTGCCACCCCCACCACCCCCCTTGTTGCGGTGCACTGCTATCATGGGTTTGGTGCCAATACGTATTCATGGGGGCCCCTCCGGCCCCTGCTTGCGCAGGCGCTTGGTGGGGTAGTGTCTTGTCATGACATGCCTGGGTTTGGTTTGACCAGCCGCCCCGGGCTGTTGACCAAGTATTCCTTGTCATTTAATGGTGCACTGGGACGGGCGGTGCTTGACATGCAAGTGTGTGGTGGTGGTGGTGGTGGTGTTAGTGGTGGGGTTGAGGACAGGGAGGAGGGTAGCAGGGTGGTGATGCATGGTGTGGAGGGGAATGGTGGAGTGGTGGATGGTGCAGTTTTGACAGCAAACACTACCAACAACAACAAGAGCAGCAATAACAACACCTCACAAGACACTACCACTCCAAGCAACAACAACACATTGTCTCCACCATCATCCACTGTTCGTGTGTTGATGGGTCACTCACTCGGGTGTGCATGTGTGGCTGCAGAGGTGCTCAATAACCCACAGGGTATTGATGCGCTGGTGCTCATTGCCCCTGCTATTGTGGCTGGGCAGGGGGTGGTACAGGGGAGAGGGACCACTCGGGGGGGGTCTGGGGGCACCAAGGTGGGGGGCGGGGTGGGGTGTACAAAAGCATGTCAGGTTGTGGAGGGGTGGTACAGACACACACGTACAATAAAATACACTTGCAGTACATAGTGTATAGAGCATGTTTGATACAACACATCGTGGATACTATCCATACAAAACACAACACACTGTATACAACACCCCATACAAAACACACACCCCACACAAAACACACACACCACAGAGTGTAACAGCAGTGGAGCAATTAGCAGCCTCACCTGCAGCTGCCACTGGTACCTCACACCCTCCCCCGTCTTCTTCTTCTCCACCAACAACCACACCCCTCTCCTCCTCTTCTTCATCCTCACAAGCACCACCGCCATCACCACCATCATCACCATCATCATCATCGCGACAACGGTGGTTTTTGGTACCACTGCTTGTGTCCCTCGCACGTGGGGTGCTGGTGCTGTTGCGCCCACTGCTGGTTTTTGTGTTGCGGGGGGTGGTGCGTAACAAAGATTTTTGGGTGAAGGGATTGCAGGTATGATGATTGGTTTTGTGATGGTGTTGTGTTGATTCATTGTGCATGTTGATTGGACATGGTGATTGTACATGGTGATTGGACATGGTGATTGCTGTTACTTGTTTTCTGTGACAGCATACGTGTCTTGAGATCAACCATATCACCAACCATATCACCAACCATGCCCCCCCCACCCACCCATCAGAGTGCCTGGTATGACAAGGCAGGTGTAACACCCTCCCTCATTGACGGCTACCGCATGCCCCAACTCGTACATGGCTGGGAATCCGGCATGCTCTCCTTTCTCCAAGCACGCATGTCCATCCTCTCCCCCGTCGTCCAAAACATGGGGCCCTCTGCAGCAGAGGGGGGCCCCGCGCAACTCCGGCGGCTCGCAGACATGGTGCAAAAACGGGCCCTCCCTGTGTTGATCATACATGGACAGGAGGACGCACTGGTGCCTGTGAGAAACAGCGAGGCACTGCGTCGGGTGTTGCCGGGTGCGGAGCTGGCGGTGTTGCCGCAGTGTGGGCATGTGCCACAGGAGGAGCAACCACAGCGGGTGCAGGAGCTGGTGTGTGCATTTTTGCAGCGACGGGTGGTGGGTGATGGTGAGGGTGGTGGGAAAATCAAGGGTGGGGTGGTGGATGCGACGAGTGATGTGGTGTGATGATGGACAATTTTGTATGACGAGTGTGACTTGCATATGACTGTTTTTCTTTAATGTGTGTGCATGTTGATGATTTTTGTGTGTGTTGTGTCACAACTGGTATTAGTAGGACATTGTTTTTGCGTGTAGGTACTGTTTTATGTTGCTATTTTCATAATGCTATTCCTTAGGACCAGGTGGTGTTTTTGTGCGTGTGACATGTTTTATGCTGTCTACAGACGAGTTTCTGTGTTTTTTGGTGTGCGTGTGTGATGTGTTTTATGCTGTCTGCCCAACACTACATGTGTATGGCACAAGTGCAACCAGCATATATGTAGGAATGTATCTACGCACATGTATCTACACACTCCATCATGTTGAATGGACATGTGGTGGTTTTACAAATACACAGCCACGTACATACGTACACAGCAAACACATTGATAATAATAACAATGACACCAACATGTGCAATGGTCATATACAGTCAACATCAGACACAGCAGAAGCAGCAGCAGCACAACATCATCACAATAGTACACGTGCAAAACTGTGTTTTCTTTTTCCACATACATGGTTGTGTTCAGGACGACACACAACATACATGGAAAGGTACCCCCTGTGCTGTACTTGTGCACCTCATACCCTCCCCTCTTCGTACACACACCTCCTGATACACCCACCCATCTCCCCTCTCGTTTCCATCCTCACAAGGGCACCATCCCACCAACAAGCGCCCCACTCACAGGCATCATGGGAGAAGACACACCACCAGGTGTAGGTGCGCAACCATATGGTGGCATGTTCCCCCCGCTACCCATACCCCCCTGCAGGTGCTGTGGAAGTTGTTGGGAATACATGGTAAAGGGAACATATGAACCGACACCATCCACTACGAGCATGGGTGAGGGTGCGTTGATGGGTGGGGGTGGGGGTATGGTGCCAGACATGGTGGGGGCGGTCAACGTCGCGGAGGATTGCGGTTCCATTGGCATGTTGACCATTGGTTGCTGCATCATGCCTCCTGGTGTGGATACCAATTCTGTGTGGGATGATTGATGTGGGGGTGGTGATATACAAAACATAGTATGTACAAAACAAACAGCATGCTTTTCCTTCACATTAACCACACTATGCTCTTCCAATATGCTTCCACCTTTTTTCAATACACCCCAACACTCCCACACCCCCACGCGTCCCCCCTCCTGTGCACATACGTGTCGGCACTGGGGAGCGGGTCCCCCCCCCCGTAACTGCAGGGGACATGGTTGGTGTAGCATGTGTTGAACTGGACCCTGGAAGTGGGAAGTTGGGTACACTACCACATGTCACAGCCTGTACTGCATCGTATTCACCAGCCTCTGCAGCAGCCCATGTGCACAGGGCAAGGCAATCAGGCACGAGTGGGTAGTACTGGACAATGCCACGTGCGACTTGGTAGAGCGACAAGACCTGAGGGAGGGGGGTGGGAGGGTGAGGGTGGGGGGGTGAGGGTGGGGGGGGATGATGTGGTTGTTTGGGTAGATGCTAGAGAGGATATGATGTATGTATGAGGAGCGTATGTGGAGAGCTATTGTGTGCTTTGTTGTGTTGTGTGTTTTGGGGTGTACAGAGCACAGACAGTACAGGCATTTCACCACCTGCCCTCACACAACCCCCCACACACCCCTCTCTACACAACCCCCCACACACAACTGTCCCAATACCCCCCTCTCTCTACACAACCACCTACATGTTTGAGCAGGGTATGCAAGAAATCTTGTACCAGCACATGCTCCTCCCTCAGGTTGGCTTTCAGTTGTGTGATGGACTCATGTGCCTTGAGGAATTCCATTGCGCCATCTCTTGATTCCGTACCATGAGGGAGTGCAGTCTGTGTTTAACGGTGTGTGTGTGTGGAGTGTGTGTGTGTGTTGTGCACACCACCACCGACATCCACCCCACCACCACCATGTACCCACCATCACCCCCCCCCACCATCACCCCCGCCACCATCACCCCCACCACCATCACCCCCACCACCATCACCCCCACCACCCCACACACACCGCACATCATACCGCCAATTTCTGGTTGATCTCTGCTCGTGCCTGCACCACCTTGAGCAGCTTATGCAGGAACAACCTCCTCAGCTGTATCATATCCTGTCGCTGCTGCCTTGTAAGGTTCATCGCCTTGAGCACCACTGGCCACAACTCAGCATTGTGTATGCTGGGTGAGACATTGGTGTACTCGGCAGGGGTGAGCATGAATTGCTTGATAAGGGGTGGGGAGAGAAGGGCGATGCGCATGACGAGCTTTGTCTGGGGGGGATGTTTTGGGGGGGGGGGTGATGATGACAGTACATGATTGATTATTCCACATAAAACCAAACAATAAATACATGATGCATGTTGCATGTCAATAGTGCAGGAATGACACACATCACCACTACATTGTTCCACATCACCACTCCCATATCCACACACATGCACACCAACAAAACCACCAACCCCCACATCAACAATACACACACCCCTCCCCCTTTGCAATGCATCACCCACCAGTTCAGCAGTCAACCTATTCACACTCTCAGCCTCTGGCCCTGTGGGGTCTTGTCCAGCTGCTACCAACACAGAACCCAGTCGAGTGACATACTCCTGTATGTAGGGGAGGTGAACATGGGGGGTGAGGGGATGGGAGGAACATATTATGATACATGGGATGTGAGGGGATGTGAGGTGAGGTTTTCAACACAACAGCACACAGTGATATTAGAGCAGCACACTGTGATAGACAGTGAGCGGCACACAGTACAGCATACCCTCCAGTAGGTTGACAACTGCTCTGGTGACATGTGCTTGATATCATCTGATGATAATGTCACAGGGAGCTCCTCCTGAAACGTCAAGATTACATCATCCCCCGGTGTGTCTTCTGGTACCAGACCCAGATCTGATCGACTGCTGTGTGTCTGTGCAAGGGAGGTGTTTTGGGGGTTGTTGGCGTGTGAGGGTGGGATGTGGTGGGGGGGGAATGCATTGAGAGGATGTGCTCAAACATTATATACATGGTATATATACATACGTCTCATACACAGCATATACATGACAATGAATCATGAGAACATCGCCCTGCGTATACTGTCGATCAACTCATAATGCACTGCTATCAAGAATTCTATGGAACCACCACCACCACCACCATACCTTGACGATGCTACGCATTCGCTGCACCTTGTGATCCCCCATGGCAACCACTTTTTCAAGCATGCCATTGCGATTTGCTAGACTTGCCTTTTCCACCTTGACATTGGCCAACCGTGCCTCTAGCTCTGCAACTTTTTCTTCCAGTTCTGCAACACGCTGCCTTTGACGCTCACGAAACCTACACATTTGGGGGGGAAGATGGTGATGCGCAATGGGGAGATGGTCTCAGGAGATGGGTAGTGCACAAAACCGTGTTCCTCAACCACCCCTCCAAGCATGCACTACCACACACACACATTAATTGCTCAACAACCCACAAAACACATACCGTCGCTGAGCACGTCGATTCTTCTCTTGCAATGCCGCCAATTTCTTCGGATCCTTGGGGTTTTTGCTCATCCGCCGCCCCCCCTTTTTTGCTGGCTTGGATGATTCCTCATCCTCTGATACAGAGTTGGTTGTTTGACTGGGCCCCACAGAGGGATTGGTACTGGGGTCCTCCTCCTTGTCTACACCGTGAGGGGCACCCCTGCCCCGTGTCTTGCGGACGGGGCGCCGTGTGCTGGTGGGTTGTTCTGGTGGCTCTGGGGTGGCTCGTGGGATGCGGAGGTCGTGTCCTGGCACGCCATCGTCTGGAATGGAAAAGTCTACAGCGCTGGGGTCGCCTGCTGGGGTGGCCATGATTGCTCGCAGACGGGCATCTGGATCATGGGTGCCATTCATCATAGCCGTGGCGCTGAGCGATTTGCCAAAATCAAATAGATAGCTATTGAGCATATTGTCATCCACGTCTACGGTGACATCGACGTCCCCGAGGTCCAGCCCCGATGGGAAGTCTAGCAATTTAGACATGTTAGTAGTGCTTGTTTGTGCTTGTGTGACAACGTGTTGGTAACGTAGCTGTAGATTGTTATTGGTGGTGCTAGGTTTAACAAGTGTCTTTTGTGAACACCATGTATAACAACCACGAAGGGTTTCGTGTGAAGTGTGGGTTGTCCTGCCTGCAATGTCACAGTATAGTTTGTGTATTTTGCATAATGCTGGTTGTGTTCAGAAAAGTGTAATTGCCAACATAATTTCTGCTCAACATGTTATGTTGCGCAATTGTCTGTTGCACTCCCAACCCCAACATTTCCACTTGTTCATACACACATACGCAACATGCTCATCGTGCATAGCGCTGTGTGATTGTGTGATTAATTACTTTCGAGCATCAACGAAAAGCATGCCGCGCAATAAACCACACCACGGCCACACCACGTAGCAGCAATACATAGCAGCAGCATTGATGGCTACGTCTGGTGCGTATCCTGTGTTTCAAACTACTACAATACACACTTGGGCATCACCACCCATCAGCAATAATGTTCTGCACACACACTCGTCTCCACCCACAGCTGAAGCCTTTCAGGTGGCACAGGACACCCACACTAATGATGATAAAGTGGCCACCTTGGCTGTGTTTACGCAGGTATGACAATACACTCGTGGTCATCCTGTTGACCGTTGTTGACCCACCCCCACCAAATCCCTTGACAATCACAAACAGCTTGCGCTCCTGGCCATCGCATTTGTTGTGGGCCACTGGTTGGCCAAACGCCGTGTGTCATGGTTGAGTGAGGCTGGTTTTGCGTTGCTGCTGGGGGTGGCGGTGGGGTGTGTGGTCAAGTTCTTCACCAACTCATCCACGTTTGCCGAGTGGATAAGCTTCAAGGTTGTTGGGGTGTTTTGGGGTTGGGGGGATGTTCAATGGGTGAGAAGGTTGATGAGAGGGTTGTTGTGTGACACGAATGGACATGGGGGGCTCCATGAAAAAGCAGCACACAGACACGTTCCCATTGCATGTCATGTATACTCTTGTGTGGTTGCACATACGCTATACAGAGATGGGTATACACAGATACAAAACACCAATACACCTCCACAGAAGGAGTTTTTCTTCATTGCGCTCTTGCCTCCCATTATTTTTGATGCTGGATTCTCACTCAAAGTCAAACCGTATGTGTTATTTTTAGCGTTGACTGTGGTTTGACTGCTGCTGTTCACTGCATGATATACATAGACATACACATATTGCATTGGCACACACATTACCTTGTAAAACACACACACACACACTGTGTTTTCCTTGTGTATAACACACACAGGTTTTTCAACAACATTGGTGCCATTGCTGCATATGCTTTCATAGGAACCACTGTATCTACCTTTGTCATTGGTCTCATCATGTATGTTTTTGTGTGTGTATCGTGCATGTGTGTGCATCATGTATGTGCGGGCATGGTGGAGTGGAATGGGGTGTGCAAGGGGGCCATGTACAAAACTGCTTCCCATTCTGCTTACACCCCATTGTTGGAGAGGGGTGCATTGATACGCACACAACACACATACATATATAAAACACACACAATACGCACATAAAACAGGTAAAGCAATACACACACATTAAACACACATACACATGTGTTGTGTTTTCGATACAACCCTCCATTTCCCCTCCTCACACCATCCCATGCAACACCCTTCCCCTTCTCTCCAACACCATGCACCCTATTTCACCCTATTCCCCACACAGTTGGGTTGCAGGGTGGCACATCAGTGCTCCGCTTACATTTCTTGAAGCAAGTTTATACGGGGCCATTGTCAGTGCAACAGACCCTGTGACTGTCTTGGTGCGTGCATGTGAAGGGGGGGCTGTTTTGTTCCCTCAACACACACATGTTTTGTTTGGTTTCCTGTATACACACACACACACACACACACACACACACACAAACACACACTCATACACACACACACACACACACACATACACACTCATACACACACTCAAAGGAGAACTTCCTTCCCCCCCCTCAGGCTATATTTCACAGGCTGCATGTGGATGAGAACCTCTATGCATTGGTGTTTGGAGGTAGGTTGGTGGTGTGCAGTGCAATAGACAGAGCACACACACACACACACGCGTGCACATGTACCCACCACATTATAACAAACCCTACCACATATCAAACATTTTCCCATACACCACCCCTCTACCCACTCCCCCACACCCACCCACACTCACCCACCCACTCACCCACACCCACCACAGAGAGTGTCCTCAATGACGCAGTGGCTATTGTATTATACGGCACCCTCACCCTGTTTCTTGATCAACCAGTCACACTAGGGGTTTGTGTGAGGGCACTGGGAACGTTCGTAGGCATCTTTGCTGGGTCTATGGTGATAGGTAGGTTGTGCTGCATGGGGTGTGGGTGGGTGTGGGTGGGTGTGAGGGAGTACGACTGGGTGTGAGAGGGTGTGAGAGGATGTGGTTGATATGCATATCATAGCTGCACACATACATCCACACACATACATCCACACACATACAACCACACACATACATCCACACACATACAACCACACACATCCACACACACCCCCAGGTGTTGTGTTTGCACTCCTCGCATCACTAGCAGTCAAAAGCAAATACTTTCGCAGTCAAGACATGCCACTGGAAAGCATCCTGGTGGTGTTGTTGGCCTATAGCAGCTACATGCTCGCTGATGGGCTCAAGCTGAGTGGCATTGTGGCTATTCTGTTTTGCGGCATGGTATGTGGGGGGAGGGTGTGGAGGGTGTATGGGTTGGTCAACGCCAAAAGGGAACAACGGTCAATGTTAAATGGGAACAATGGTCAATTCAAGATGGGTATCGCATGCATGTCATTGACAAGTACGCGCCATGTTGAATGGTGTCCACACACCCTCCACATACACTCCACATACACTCCACATACACTCCATTGCCCCACCCCCCCTTCAGGTCATGGCACACTACACGCGCCCCAATCTCTCTCGTACTGCTCGTGATCGCACCACATCCTTTGTCAAGATGCTGGCCACCCTGGCAGAGACATTTGTATTCATATACATTGGTGTATCCTTGTTTTTAGAGGATCAGGCGTGGGATAGGGGATTGACATGGGCATTCCTGGTGTGTTGGTGGTGTGTTGGTGTTGGCAATAATGATGATTCTGTTGTTGTTGTTGTTCTTGTTGTTGGCGATAATGATGATGGTTGATGTGGGTAGTTCTATTGTTGTTGTGTCTGAGGTGGATGATGGGGTACACACACATACACACCCACACATGCACCAATCCACCCACCCACCCACCCACCATACACCCCCCAAAACACCACACATAGGGCATGTCATTGGTTGCCCTCGCCATCAGCAGAGCCCTCAACATCTTCCCATGCACCTACCTCATCAACATGTTGCGCACACCAGAAACCCGCATCCCACCACGACACACGTTTATGTTGTGGTTTTCAGGGTTGCGGGGTGCCATGGCATTTGCATTGTCACTACAAGCTGCATCAGACCTGCCAGGTGTGGGTGGGTGGGTGGGGTGGGGGTTGGGGAGGGGGGGTAATGGGTGTGATGGGTGTGTTGTAATAATGTAATAATGCATTAATGCGTGTGTATTGTATCAACACCAGTGTTTCCATCCTCTCACCCTCTCACCCTGTCACCCTCACTCCTCCTTCACAGCTGGTGCTGGTAGGGTTATTCTCACTTCCACATTCTTCATTGTTCTCATCACTGTATTGGTCAACGGTGGGTTCACTACATATTTGATTGAAAAACTCGAACTCAAGCAGCAGACTGCGTACACTGCATTGCTGCAGGAGGAGGGGGTACACCTGGGTGGTGGTGGAGGGCATGGGAGTGGTGGACGCAGTCCCAGGTGTGTATGTGACTGTCTGGTATATTGGTGTGCATATCATGTCTGACTGACTGTGCAGTGTAAACTTGTACCCTTGTGTTTCATGGTGTTTCATAGTGTTACATGGTTGTGAGTACTACACATCACATGTACCCCACACCATATACCCTCCACCCCCCCACAGCCCTGGCGGCAACAGTAACAACAGCAGCCCACCCCCCGACTCCCTACACCACTTCCACACCCACCATGATGATCACCTGTATCTCACCACCCCCTATAACGAGGACGACAGTGGTGGTGGTGCACTGCACCAGCCTGGTGGGGGTGGGAATGGGGGTGGGGGTGGCAATAGCAAGGGGGCGATGCGGGGGATGGGGGGGATGGGGTTGGATGTGGTGGATGCCAGGGCTGGTCCATTGGAGGGGGTTGCTTGGCCTATTCGTGCATCCTCACCTACTACACCAGGTAAAGTGAGTACACAGAGGGGTGTATGTAGGTGGGTGGGTGGGTGGGTGGAGGGTGGAGGGTGGAGGGCACCCCCCTCTCTTGCGTTGGTACAAAAGCAACCCACACCTCACGCACCACCACCCACACCTGATGCACCCACCACCAACAGTAACACACCAACCACACACCCACACAGCACCTGGTGGCACAGGCATTCTACGCAACAGCCTCACCAAGCTACGAGAAGCCAATAAAACAGGGTTTGTGCTCAACAATTTACACCGTTTTGATGAGCGCTTTGGACGACACTTTATGCCCAGTCAAGCATCAGATGATGTGGAGCTTGCACAGGTATATATATGAATACAGATGACTATGAATACAGATGAAATGATAGTACGGTTGTAATGCACGTATGCACACGTGTGGACATGCATATCTACACGACACACATCACCGGCTCCTTCTTCCTTCAGGTGCCTGGGGCGTCCACAGTACACCACCGTACCACCGTGGTAGAGCAGGGGAATAACAATCATGCGCATACCCACCATGAAGAGCAGGATGCTGCTGCTGTGCCAGGAACAAACACACCCAGCACAACTGGGCAGCAGCAGCATACTCGACCGTGGATGCTGTGAAAAGAATAATACCAGTTGTGTTTATTTATTGTACTCGAAACCCCAACTATTATTTCACTTACAGTTGCAGTAATAAAACATTGACGGCTTTGTGCACTACACGCCAATCTACAGGCATTGGCTGATCCAACCACCTTGTACTGCTCCAACCTTTTACTGCTCGCGATTCAACTCTTGCTTTTGCTACAGCCCTTTCGTATCTCTTGTGCTTGTATACAACCACCACCAGCACTAACAGCCACTTGCAGCAGTTTGCAACAACCACAGCGATGCCCAAAGTAAACCCCCCAGAGTTAAAAGACTACATGGACAAGAAAATGAGTGGTATGATGTGTTTGGTATTCAACATGTGGCGCTTTAAAGTCAACAGTGAACTAACACATAGTGATGCATGCCTCCCTTCCCAATCGCAGTCAAGCTCAATGCCAACCGACATGTAGTGGGAGTGCTACGTGGCTTTGATCAGTTCATGAACATTGTGCTGGACAGCACGACAGATGAGAAAGCAAAGCAGGACATTGGCATGGTGGTACGTGGTGTGATTATGGCATGTGTGCCACGAACACGCAGACATCAATACACCATACATTCACAGGTGGTCCGTGGCAATAGCATCATCAGCATTGAGCCATTGGAACGTGTTGGATAAACATGGGGGAGGTTTATTGTTTTTCTAGGTATATGTATTTCTTGTGCAAACCACAAACCATGTATGTGTTACATAAGACATAAGGACAACAGAATAATGTATATAACAGCAGCAGCAGCCAGTACATAAGCAGTGTGTCAAAGGACCATGCACAGCACAGCAACAGCAAAATGCACAGTATGCGTCTCCAGGTGATGGGTACCCTTGACACGTCACAAGATAAACAAGCAACACCCCATCGCCGTAAACCACCACACAAAACACTACAAAAAGTAGGGCACGCTGTTGCGTGGTGCCATCATGTTGGTGTTTTCTGTGGTCTCTGTGAAATATTTGACATCCCGCATAAGTGAATCGTCAAACGACAAGATGGATGCCACATTGCCACACCGGTAGCAATAGTTGGGCGCCGACCACACCGTCACCAGCGATTTCTCTGGAAACATGTATTTCAGACCTGCCTGTACCAGCTGATGTGCTCTGCAGATGAGCTCGAGCCCATTGATGTGATTGAATTCGGCTGTCACCTGGGAGCCAAACAACCAACCAGCACCACGGGGGCTCACTGCCCATGCGTCAATATCTTCTGGGTCACTCCACATGAGATCACAAAAGGGACCTTCATGTGGGATTTCACACACACGCTCGATGACGCGCACCTTATGATTTGATGGGGTGGAATCAGTGGTGGCGTGTTGTATGCAGGGGGTGCCACAACCACAAATCTGCATTCCTCACCACCATGCATTTCCTCACCACCATGAATTCCTCCCACCCCACCCTCACACCTGATCAAGTGTGCGGACATCTGGTGACAACCCGCCATGCACGCACAGCACGCGCCCGTCGATTATCGCAGACAGGGTCAAGTAGTCAAAAATGTCGGTGCAATAGCGCCATGCATTGGCATTGCCATACTTGCGCTGGCACTCGTCATAAAAGCCATACACTTGCGTGATTTGTCTGCTCTCGTGATTGCCTCGCAGCAGTGTGACATGGCTCGGGTAGCGTGCCTTGAGCAACAGCAGCAACGTAAAGACCTCGAGGGAATTGTAACCCCGATCCACAAAATCACCCATAAAGATGTAGTGGGTGTCTGGTACGTGGCCACCCGTGTCAAAGAGCTTCATCAGGTCGTGGAATTGGCCATGGATGTCACCACATACGGTCACAGGGCTGTTGACAGGCTGGACATTTGATTCTTCTATGAGTATTTCCTTAACATATGCACACAGGGCTTTGAGTTCATCCTCTGCAAGATACTGGCAACCCTTGACAGACTCAATCCACCTGTCCAAATCCACTGCCATTGTTTGGGTTGATTTATGTGCGTGTTGTTTGTGTGTTGTTTGTGTGTTGTATGAGTTGTGTGAGAAGAATACGCAAGTGCAACAGGGCAGGTTGTACGATGCTGTTGTGCGATGCGTTGTTGCCTGTGGTGCTGTGGATGAATATAGCAACACACAGTGAAAATTAACAGTATTGTGTGAGTGGAACCTTGAAGAGAAACTGCTGAATAAACCTCTCAATCCTGTACTCATCATATCTCCCCACTTAAAAGCTTTGATGAGCCATTGATTGTCACCAAAGCAACATTAGATCAAATTATCGACTGCCTATACATTTGCAACACCACATCCACCTGCAAAACCGACGAAAAGTGCCCACCATCATCAGCCCTATCAATCCCTGATTTTCCTACCTCTACACCGGATGGCTCATCCTCGTGCCTTGCAACGCATTGCACATCAAGGATGTCTTATTACAGCCCGTGCATTGCATCCTAGCTGGTCATCCTCAGCACTGCCAATGTGCAGGTGTGATTGATGAACGCGGTTGCATACACAAGGCGCACATATGCCACAATACATGTGACATACACCTCAAACAGGATGCTGCACCATACAGCAGCAGCAGCAGATGCTGCCTCCCAAGCAGCTGCGCCCCCGACAGCACAGCGCAGCATGCCATGGGCAACAATGCTCGGGTTTGCAGCAGCAGCAGCAGCCACCACTCATGCCACTGCAGATGCACCACCCCCAGCATCAGAAGACCCATATGCACCTCCCACAGAGCTGCATGGCATGCCGGAATCATTGGTGTTGTATCAATATGAAGTGTGTCCATTCTGCTGCAAGGTCAAAGCATTTTTGGATTACTACAACGTATGTCAAGTACATTCACTTCACATACTCACTCAATCACACAACCACACACACGCACAAAATCACACGCACAAAATCATACACGCACACGATCACATGCACACAATCACACTCCTCCCTTTCAGGTCCCTTATTCCTGTGTGGAAGTCAACCCATTGACCAAGGCAGAACTGAAATGGAGTGAATATAAAAAAGTACCAGTAGTGTTGCTCAACAACACAGAACAGGTCAACGACAGCAGCCGAATCATCTCCCGCCTCTACGCCGAACTCAATGGCACACCATCCCCCACCCCATCCTCATCCTCATCATGGTGGAAAGCGCTCTCCCCCATACAGCACACATCACCCCGCCGTGGTGCTGGCATGTCCCTGGAAGAGGAAACAACATGGCGTCGCTGGGTGGATGCACGCTTTGTACGTACTATCACTGTCAACATATACCGCAATGCGGGGGAGACCTGGCAGACGTTTGACTACATTACACATAACGGAAATTTCACCTGGTTGGAGAGGCAAACCAGTAGAGTGGCTGGGGCTGCCATGATGTGGGCAATATCCGGTCGCCTGCAGAAAAAATATGGAATCCAAGGTGACCTACGACAGCATCTGTATGATGATGCTGCAGAGTGGGTGGCGGCGGTGGGGGACCGGCCGTTTGCCGGGGGGGGCAGCCCCAACTTGGCCGACCTGGCGGTGTTTGGGGTGATCCGGAGCGTGGTGGGGACAGATACGTTTCGAGATTTGATGCTCAACACGGGAATTGCGCCTTGGTATGAGAGAATGTTTAAAGCAGTGGGTGACTCTGCGAGGGTGCCCCTGGATGGTGAGGGGGGGGTGTAGGAATGGGGGGTGTAGGAATGGGGCGTAGGGTTTGATGACCATGCTCATTTTTTTTTCTTTATGCAGACAGTGTGTTCGCGTTGTGTACACATTGTGTGGTTGTAGGTGTGGGGGGGGGATACAGATGGAAGGGGAATGAGGAGGTATGGTGGGCAGTAGTTTGCTGTGCACTCGTGCTCCTATAGGATCATTTCATGTGTGTGTTTTTGTTTTTCCATTGCATTTCGTGCTGGTTGGCTGCATCGTATGTGATTGGTAACGTGATTGCATTCTTGTTGATTGCATGTGGTGATGGTACATGAAATAAGAAAGAAGTCAATGGTCAACGCAGACCATGGTCAAACGCGCACGTCGGTGTTATGAAATGCACTGGTGAGGAAAAACACGTGCAAGAGGGGACACCTGCAAGATGATCAAACAACAATATCATACAATAGCAAGCAATAGCAACAAGCACACATACGATACTCGACACTCCACACCAATACACACACAATACTCACAAACATGCAATCAAATCAACATCAAGCACGCATACCATTCCAATACGCACGTACACCACCTCAAACAAACCCCCTCTCCCAGATCAACAAGCACCTAGGCAAAACAGCACCTAGGAGAACAGCACCGAGGTAAAAATGCACCAAAAACAGCACCCAGGTAAAAAAGCACCTAGGAGAAGAAATAGGTGCTCTCCTTGACCACCTCAATATCCAAGTCCCCCAGTTCAGGTACATCTGGAAATTCTATTGCCTGTGGGGGCTGTAGCTCATGCACCAACAGATTCTCCTCCTGTTTCTCATGCTTGTCCTGCTGCTGCTGCAGCACTGTTCCTCTTGCGTATGGTGCATCATCACCCATACCCCCCATTCCCACCCCTACACCAGGGGGGCCCATTGCCGCACCACCCACTGTACCAAGACCCATTCCACCACCCACACCCATTCCACCATGTGTCACCTCCCCCCCCCCCCCAGATGTCTCTCCCACCATGCTCCCCCCCCCCCGGGCTTCATCGTCTACCCTATCCTGCATCTCCATCACCCTTTGCAATATCACCGGTCGTTTATTCATCTGTCGATGCTTGGTGGTGCGGGGACCCCTGCCGCTGGGGGGCTCCATGACATACGCCGGGTTGTTTCGAAATTCATCAAGGAGATTTTGCAGCAGTGGGCGGGAGTGAAGTTCTACAAATTGTTCACGTAGGATGCGGTTCATGTGGTCAACTGTGCCCGCATGGGTCCAGTATGAATCGTGTACACCTGCAAACATGATGCCTGGGTGTGGGAGGGGGGGGTGGGGGGTTGTAAAAACTTGGTGGGGGGTTGTAAAAACTTACAACAGCCGTAGCATGCAAACAAGAAGGTGTGCGGTGTGGTGTGTGCGTAGTGTGTGTGTTGGTGATGATGATGAAAAGAGGTGATGATGATGAAAAGAGGTGATGATGGGACGCAGGGTGATGAGGGTAGATAGCATGATGAGGGTATCATGTGTTGGTGCATGTATACACACCACATAGTAATGCACCATCATACAAAATGCCACACACACACACACACACACCACATACCTTCTTGTTTGCATGCAATAGCTGTTTTCATCATATGTGAAGAATCCAATGAATGTACGAAATTAGGAGCAAATGCGGATTTCTGCCTCATTTTAATAACATTATTATCTTTTTCACCCGGAAAGGAGAGCAGTACATGCTGCAGTACAGTTTTGACACGCTTCTCATGCTGGGTGTTGTGTGAAAGGATGTGTGTGTGAAAGGATGTGTGTGTGAAAGGATGTGTGTGGGAAAGGATGATGTGTGTGGTGTGTGACGCACCATCACACCATCACACCACAACACCCTCCCACCCTCCCACCCTCAAACAACCCTCACACACCCAAACAACCCTCACACACTCACACCAACACGCACCTTTTTCCTGTATGGCTGCATGACAGGCAATCCCAGTGGGGTTGTCCATTCCACCACCTTGTCCTGTGCACATATACGCCCCGCACACTCTGCCAACCAATTCATTATGTTTTTGGCTGTGCTAAACGTCTCTTCAAGTGCAGCCAATGTTACCTGTGTGTGTGTGTGTGTGTATGTGTGTGTATGTGTGTGTGTTGTGAGGATGTGCCCATATACAAGGAAAGCAATACACACAAAGCAACACACTCCCATGTCATCATCATCAAGTACACCACACCAACCACACACACCACCACACCAACCACACCATCACACCACCACACACCACCACACACCACCATCCAATCACACACCACACACTCAGCCACATACATTGGCACCATAACGTGCAACACGATACGTAAACCCATTATCAGGCCATCCTCGCTCCAGCAACCTCGATTTCACCTGGTACCCCGCCCCTATCTGTGTCACCCCATACACGCTCGTCATGACGGTTTGTTTGACCAATTTTCGGTCAACATCATTCCTCAACATTAATGCTAATGGGTTGCCAGCCAGAGCATCGGCTTCCACTTTTCGTTTGACCACCTGGGCGACTTCTGTGTAGACGTCTGCTGGGAGGGGACCTGGTACAAGGTTGACAGCCTTAGCCCCATTGTAGTCACGACCGAGTGCTGCGTAATGCTGTAAGCCATTGCATGAGCCATCCTGGGGGGGGGGGGGGGGTTGAGGGTGTTGTTTTTAAGGGTGTTGTTTTTGAATGGTTTGTTGTTTTTGAGGGAGGTGAATTGGTTCATTTGAGTGGGGTGTACTAGGTGGATGTGTATATGCTCTCTTACATGCAGCAGCACATGCATCAACACCATCGTACACCCACCCTCCACCACCCACCCGATACACACCCACCCAACTATACACACCCACCCAACTATACACACCCACCCAACCCACACCTGATACACAGCCAGTCGTGACATGTATGATGCATACTCACTAGGCTGCATGGTCGTGTATATATCCGCCACCTCCCCACACGCCGCCAAACACTGGAAGGGCGACTCTGCCTCCAACCACCACCGTCCCCTCGGATCAACCACCCCATGGGGGTCTTTCGCACTCGCTACAATATCATCCATGTGATCCAATGCCCACTGAAATCGTGCTTCTTGACTGAGCTTCCCCCCATTGTGGAGGTTGTATAAATGCACCAGCAGCCAATACCACCCCCGGGCCCCCAGGGGACGGGGCTCCGCAAAGGTAAGCAGGCCCCTGCATACGTCATTTCCCATGTGGTTGAGGTGGGGGTGCATGGGGTAAGCACGCCCGCGAAAGTCCAACGTGTGGGGGTAGTAGATTACATCATCCCGGAACCGTCGGGCAATGTTGAGTTTATATTCCAGGTCGATCCGTAGTGCGTGCATTTCCCTGTTGCGCTTCATGATGAGGTGTTGTTGGGTCTGTCTGTGTTGGCGCTCTGCCCATGTTTCATGTAAATACTGTGTGTGTGTGTGTGTGGGGGGGGGGGGGGGGGGGGGTT
>VFQP010002531.1_pt1 | contig 20204 bp, 20 predicted proteins | sample 3512351 | NCBI WGS metagenome assembly VFQP01 (sample SAMN10412372, study PRJNA504923) | tailings metagenome | isolation source: Relicate 1 Philex TSF1 revegetated site | place: Philippines: Tuba, Benguet | collected 2017-08-29
GGCGGCGCGCGAGGCGTCCGCGGCGCTGCTGGGGGCGGTGCAGGCGGCGGCGCCGCCGCTGCTGGCGGGCGCGCTAGCGCTGTGCGGCCTGCCGGCGCCCGGGGACGGCGGCGGGGGGCAGGAGCAGCAGCAGGGCGGCGCGGCGGGCGGGGGCGGCGCGGCGGCGCCGTACGGGCAAGGCTCGGAGCGGCTGTCGGCTTCCCTGCAAGGTGAGAGAGAGCGTGCTCTCTGCTCGCACGACGGGACGGTTTGCCGCCGTGGCGGGGCACCAAGGATGAGCACCGGAAGATCGGACAGATCGAACGCTTGGCTGTGCGAGAGTGCGCTCGTCGCAAGAGGTGTTCCACTCCGCGACAGAGCTGCACCTCTTGCGTGTATGTGCATGCACCCGCGCGCAGGCGTGGCGATGCTGCTGGCGGTGCCTTGGCCCGATGGCCTCCCCCCGCTGCCGGCGCAGCAGAAGGCGGCGCTGCCGCTGGGCTGCCTGCGCCTGGCGCAGCGGCTGCTGGGCTCCCGGTCCTACTACGCCTCACACGCCGCCACAGGTGCGCTTGCGGCGGTTTGCATCGCGCTGTGGCCTCTCACGACAACAGGTGAGCGCCCTTGGGGTCATCTTTCACACAGCGGCGACAAACGCCGCCACAGGTGAGCGCCCGGGGGCGGTGTCTTCTGGACGGCGGCCGCACACACCGCCACAGGTCAGCGCCCTGGGAAGACGTCGGCGGTGTTCTGCCGCACGACGGCGATTCCACAGATCTAGATCCCAGCGTGCTCCCAGTGCCGTCGCCGCCGCCAGCCGCCCTCTGTCGCGCATGACGAGGCTGATGTGCGCTCGCATGGCGCGCCAAGGATCAGCAGCAGTTGAACATTCGTGAGCTCCAGGCCAGGGCGTGCGTCACGTGCTGCGCACGCTGCCTGCCTGTGGGCATCTGGTGGCGCACGCTCCGGCCTGGGATGCTACGCGTCATCACTGCTGCTGATCCTTGGTGCCCTGCCGCAAGCGAGCTCACCCGCCCCGCTAGGCATGATGCGCACCTGCACGCGTGTGCTGCGTGTGTGCTGAGAGTGGCGTTGCGGGGGTCGCTGTTGAGTAAATCTGTCCCTGCGTGCCACCACCGTGGGGCGCATTGACGGGTGTCGCGGTGTGGATGGCGTCCTGCCAAGGGGAACGGCTGTGCATGACGCACCAAGGATCAGGAGCAGACGATGAAGTGGTGTCCGTCCAGGCCAGGGCGTGCGTGACGTGCGTGCGCACCACAAGCGCGCCGCACCACTCTGCCTGATGGTGCCTGGTGGCGCACGCTCTGGCCTGGGGCTGCCGCCCTTCATCGCCGCTGCTGATCCTTGGTGCCCTGCCCTGAGTGAGCACGTCCGCCCCGCTGCGCAAGATGCACACCTCCACTGTGCTGCGTGCGCGCTGAGAGCGCTGAGAGTGGCGACGCGCGCGGCGCTGTCCATTGCAGCTGGCTTGGCTGGGCAGCGCAGTGTGCAGGTGGCATCTTGCGCAGCGGAGCTGCTGTCGTTGGCGCACCAGGGATCAGCGGCAGCGATGATCTCCAGCTCGGCCAGGCCAGAGCATGCGTCACCCGCCCCCACGTCCAGTTGACCCACTGGCGGTGGGTGGTGCACCCTCTGGCCTGCGCCCCTGCAGCAGTCATCATCGCTGCTGCCGATCCTTGGTGCCCAGCCGCTCTGCACGTCGCACGCCTTCACATTGCTGTGTGCGCTGAGAGGGGCATCGCCGGCGACGCTCCTGTTCGTGCATCCCCCAGTGTGGCTGGCGGTGGGGGGCAGTGTGATGGGTCCAGCGTCTTGCACAGCAGGTAGGCTCTGCGGGGATGAGCAGCGGACGATGCCACCGGTCGCTCCAGGCCAGGGCGTGCGTTGAGCACACCATGTGCTGTTGACTCGCTGGCGCCGCGTGACGCATGCTCTGACCTGGGCCGCTGCCGCAGTCATCGTCGCCGCTGCTGATCCTTGGTGCCACGCCGCCCTGCTGTGCACGACGCACGCCTCCACTTTCGCTGTGTGCGCTGAGGGGTGGCGTCGCGGGCGACGCTGTTGTCCGTGCCATTGCCTACTCGCCACCGTCGCGGATGGCGTTGATGAGTGGCGTGATTTCGGCGCCGTCCTGCCAAGCGGGGCAGCACTCCGTGCTTCAAGGGTGATCAGCAGGGGTCAATCCAGCGGAGCCCCAGGCCAGGGCGTGCGTCACGCGCCGCACACTGCAAGCGTGCCGCAAAGCGCTTGCGGGTGATGCACGCCCTGGCCTGGGCTGCTGCCATCAATGCCGCTGCTGATCCTTGGTGTGCAAGTCAGCTTGGCCACCACGCTCGGCACGTTTGCGCTGGGCGTGCTGACTGGTGACGTCGCGGCCGGCGCTGCTGCACATGCCACCGCCTCCATCTGCCTGCGCCCTCCCACGTGCAGTGGCGCTGAGGCTGGCGTTCCAAGCCGGCCTCCAGGTGGACCACGTCACGAGCGCGCTGCTCGACGCGCCGGAGGGAGGCAACCTCTACCGCGCCTTCCCCACGCAGTTCAACCGGTGCGCGCGTGGTCGCCTCCTCTCTTTCTTTGCAGCTCCCTGCCCGCGCCACCCAGCCTGCCCGCAGCACCGCGTCACGCCGCGACGACGCTGCCCTCTGGCCACGGTCGAACCTGTCACTTCTCCGCCTGCCTCTCCGCCGCCGCCGCCGCTGCCGCCACCCCATGTGACGCGCAGGTGGGCGCTCTCCCACGCCGGCCGAGTCGTCCCGCTGATCCTCGACACGCTCGCCGAGACCGCCGGCGCGCCCGCCGCCGGGCCCCTCATCTCCCTCACGCCCACCCAGCCCGCGCCCGACGCGCCACCCTCCACCACCGCCGTGCCAAAGCTACCGGCCGCCACGCCGGCGCAGCGCCGCCGCGTGGTGGCGCAGGAGCTACTGCTAGGGCTCATCGACGCCGCCAAGCACGCAAGCCCTAGCCATGCGGGCAAGCCCTCGGCGGGCGCGCTCGCCACGCCGCCGACGCCGTCGCGGGAGCTGGGCGCGGCGGGCGAGTTTGTGCGGGTGGCCGCTGCGAGCATGTCGTCGCTGCTGCCGCTTGCGACGCGCGAGGCGGAGCCCAGGGACCAGGCGCTGGCGCTGCGCGTGCTGCGGGGGCTGCTGGAGCTGGACACGCGCGTGGTGCTGGGCGCGGCGGCGGGGCGGGCGGCGGGCGGGCCGGCGGCGGCGGCGGCGGCTAGCCTGGGCCTCCCGCCCCTGGTGCAGGTGCACGCCGCTGGTTTTCTTCACCTTCTTGCTTTCCTTGGCTTTGGTTGCTCCAGACGCAAGCAAGCGGCAAGCAAAAGGTTCACCTCGGCACACACCCACTCTTGCTGGCGCTGGCGCGCTGAGCTTGTTGTTACGAAGCGGTCGAGTGGGCACCTGCCCCTTTCCGTGCAGTCGCTGGCGTCCAGGCAGCCCATGCGCTGAGCCCCTTGCTCACGAAGCGCTCATGTGCGGCTGCCTGGGCCCACGCAGACGCTGGCGTCCAGGCAGCCGGTGCTGGCGCTGTACCTGAGCCTGCTGGTGATGAAGCGCGCCACCGACGAGGCGGACCAGCACGCCACCGAGGCGCTCGAGCTGCTGCCGCAGCTCCTGCCGGCGGCATGCAGGTGCGGGCACGGCCTAGCTCAGTGGGTGTGTGGAGGAGGCCCGGGGGGCGGGGAGCTGCTGCCGCAGCTCCTGCCGGCGGCATGCAGGTGCGAGTTGTGTGCGTGCAGAGGGGGCGAACTGTGAGGCGGGGGGTGCTGCCCCAGCTCCCGCCAGTGGCCTGGAGGTGCAGCCCGTGCGAGAAGGGATACGCGCGCGGGTGGGATGGGCACCGCATCGCAGGCCGCGTGCAGTGCGCCCAGGAACAGAAACCAAAGCAGGGTGAGCTTTCTTTCTTCATGAGCGCAGGCTTCAGGCGGAGGAGGGCGCGCCGGGCGGCGTGGGCGGCGCGGCGGCAGAGGCGCTCACCGGCGCCGTCAAGCAGCTGGAGGACACGCTGCCCGCCACCACCGCCACCATGGACAGGTGATTGCAGGGCTTTAGGGCCTGAGATGGTGCCCGCCGCCACCGCCGACGTGGGCACCTGAACCGGCTGCTCATTGCTTGGTGGCCGCGGCTGCTCCGAGGCTCGTCAAAGAACGCAACCGACGGCAGAATGCGTGCCCGCGTTGCAAGGCGCGCGCAGCGCATGCGCTGTGGCCGCTGCCTGCTGCCACGTGCGCTGTGACTGTTGCCCGTTGCCTCTTGAGGCCCTCACCCGGGGCGTGGTTGCTGCCTGTTCAGGCTCTCGCCGGCAGCAACGCTGCTGCTGCGCAAGCTGCGGGCACTGGTGCAGACCATGGAGATGCTGGCGCTCGTCGACTGCACGCCCGCCGAGGCTTTGACGGTACCAGGCGCCGCACCGGGCGCGCTCTCGCCCGCCACCGCCGTCGCATCCAGTTCAGGTGCGTGGTAATCAACGCGCGCGTGTGGAGTGCGCAGCGATGGTGGCCAAGGCAAGGTGGTGAGGGTCGCTGCGGTACGTGTTGTTACCTTGGGCGGGAGCCGGCAAGCACGACGCTGGCCCGGAGCCGCCCAGGGCAGCATTCACCACGCCGCAGCGACCCTCAGACCACGGCAAGCGGTGAGGGCGGATGAGGCGTCGGCTGTGCCCTGGGCGGGAGCCGGCAAGCACCGCGCTCGCCAGGGCCCGCCTAGGGCAGCGTTCACCATGCCTCATCGGCCCTCAGACCACGGCAAGCAGTGAGGGTCGATCAGGCACGTCAGGTGCCATGGGCGGGAGCCGGCGAGCACCGCGCTCGCCAGGAGCCGCCCAGGGCAGGACTGGCCGTGCCTGATCGGCCCTCAGGCTGTCCGCCACGGCTACCCGTTCCCGTCGTGTCAGCTGCCTTGGCGTGGCAATGCAGCACGACGCAGCACGGGAAGCGCCACGCCCGTTTTTGCGTTTGTACCTCGCGCAGGCGCTGCGGCGCCGGCGGACAAGCAGCACGTGGCGGCGGCCGCCGCGCTGTTCGACGTGCTGCTGCCCACCTTCCAGGTACGACGGTGACTGGGACGGGTCCGCGCCGCCATCCCTGCGTCTTGGCAGGCGGTGACGCACGCTGTGGCCTGGTCTGCTGGGCAGTTCGCTTCGCGGCTGGTCCTCGCTGCCTTGCCACGGCGGCGCATGGCCCCATCGTGCAAGTAGCACGCAGGGCGAGGGGTGCGCGGCCCACTCGTCCTCACCCATGCCTACCGCCGAACCTTTTGCTTCTTTTTCATTCTTCCCACCCTCAGGAGCTCGGGCGCGGCATCCTGTGGCGCGTCACGCACCCCGCGGCGGGCGCGGCCGAGGCCGAGGCTGCCGAGACGCAAGGCGCCGGCAGCGGCGGGGCGGGTGGAGCGGACGCCGGCGCCGGGACCGCCGGCGGCAGCACACGGAGGGGCTCGTCGCCTCCCAGCGAGTCGCCGTAAGTCATCCCTTTTGTGGGACAGCATCTGCGAAGATGGTTCGTCAGGGCGCTCCAGCGCGGCACAAGGCGAGGCGCCCGGCGCAGCAAAGGCGCTCAGCGTGCGCTGCTCTGTGCGTTCGTGCGCAGGAACCAGGGCCCCGGGCACCTGTGGCAGCAGCAGCTGGAGGAGCGGCTGCTGCTCCTCGCCATCATGTGAGCCCTCTCGCGCCTCTCTCCTTACGATGGACTTTGTGCAGCAGGGACTGTGATGCACGCCACCACAGCGGCATTCAGGCGTCGCAGCCAGCCTTGCTTTGTCTGTTTCGCACGTCTTTCCCGCACAGGTGCTGGAGGCCGGCGCTGGCGCGCCAGGAGGAAGCTGCCGTGAAGCTGGTGCTGGAGCACCGCGCGGCCGCCGCCGCCTCGCAGGCGCCCGGCGGCGGCGGCGCGTCGCTGGCGTCGGGCGCCGGCATGCAGTCGCCGACGCAGCAGCGGCGGCAGCAGCAGCTGCAGCAGCGGGGCTCGGGGGGCGCGATGCACACGCCCGGCACGGCGGCGGCGAGCAGGCAGCCTGGGACGCCGGGCACGCCTCTCCTTGGTGCGTCACCGTCTGTGTCACTTCGACTGGAACTTTCTCATTCTTCTCGATGAGTGGTGGGGGCCTGTCGCGGTGATGCAGAGGGATGCGCGCGTGCCCATCGTGAACAACCCTGTGCGGCGTGTGACCTCGCAGGCACGCCCACCGCTGCGGCGTCCCCGGCGGTGCCGGCGCTCCCGCCGGTGGAGCAGATCCCCATCTCCGAGGCCGAGGCGCAGGCGCAGGCGGCCCCGGTGGCGCAACGCCTGCTGGACCTCACGCTCAAGCAGGTGCGCAGTTGGCTGGAGCTAGGGCTGGCGCGTGTGGCTGGAGCTAGGGTAAGGCCTAGGGTTGGGAGCGCTTGGTGCACGTGACGCTGCAGCGGGCGCGCACAGTGGACGGTGCGTGGCTGGAGCAAAGGGAAAAAGGGATGCATCAGCACACAGGTGGCAGACGTCCTGCTTGCTCCGTGTGTGCAGCGAGGGATGCATCCAAACGCACACCCTGCTTGCTCCTGCTTGCTCCTCTATCCTACAGGTGCTGTCGCCCAACCCCTCTTACTCGCACGAGCTGCGCGTGGGCCTCCTGCACGGGCTGCTGCTGCCGCTGCTCAACCAGGCGCCCACCAAGTGAGTGAGGCGCCCTCGGGGCTTGGCCGCACGCACCCTGCTGCTCACTCTGCTTCCCTCTGACGCGCTTAGTGCCGCGTCTGGCTCCCCATCAGTTCCTGCGCCGGACTGTTTGCACCGTAGGGCGCCCGCCCTCTCGCCCCACGTGTTGCTTGCTTGGTGGCCGCAGGTACCTGACGCTCGCAGCGCTCTCCAACGCCGCCCGTGACCTGCCCTGCTTTCCAAATCTGCACGCGCCCTGACCGCAGGTACCTGACTCAGTGGTACCGTTCCCAGCTGCCGCGCCTCTACGCCGTGGTGGACAAGCCGCACGACGTGCAGCTGGGCACGGCGCTGCAGCTGGGCCAGCGCGCCGCCGCCTGGACGCTGCTGGAGCTCATGTACCGGGTGAGCGGAGCGACAGCCGTCCCACCCGCTCAGGGCTTTCCCGCATGCAGGCCGCCACGCCGCTTTCTGCCCAGCAGCCCAACGCTGCCCGTGCACCTCAGCCCTAACGAGGGCTTAGCACGTGCCATGCGTGCGCTCGCAGAAGCTCTCCAAGGCCGAGCTGGACGCGCACGTCTTTGTGCCGGCCGACGGGCCCTGGGCCAAGGCCAACGCCAGCCTCATGCGCTGCCTCACGCGTGACTTCAGCACGCTCCAGTGCAAGGAGGAGGCGGCGGCAGCAGCCGCCGCGGCAGAGGCGCAGGGTGCGCCCAGGGAGCTTCATTCGGGGCCTTGGCGCTGCTTCAACGCATGGCACGCTTCGGACGGACCTGCTGCTGCTGTGGGCCTCTGTGCGTGCAGCGGCTGGTGGCGGCGGCGGCGGAGGAGGAGTGGCGGCCGGCCTGTCGTCGTCGCAGCGGGCGGCGGCGCAGCCGCAGGGGCAGGCGGACGGCGGCGCGATGGAGTCGCCGACGGTGGTGGCGGCGCGCGCTGCCAGGTGCGCGGCCACACGCTGACGCGCAGGCGTCCCCGCCGCCGCTTTGGCAGGCGCCAGCGGCACAGGTGTGAGCGCGTCGCACGCATGGTTGGCGCAGGTGCGCGGCGTGGACGGCGGGCGTGGCGCTGTGCGTGGGCACGCAGACCAAGGTGGGCATCCTCGCCAAGCTGCTCGAGGTGCGCCACGTTTCTTGTCTGCTTTTCTTAACCACTTCCTTTCCCTCTCCGTTTCCTTTGCCTCTGGGCTGCCGTCGCGCGCAGCAACCTGCGGCGGGAGGCGCGAACGTGGGCGCACCCAGCACTGACGCTGCGCGTGCTGCGCCACGCGCGCGCCCTCATGCAGGGCACGTCCAAGGGCATGGACCCCGGGGAGCCCTGGGACCGCCTGCTGCCGGCGCACAAGTTCCCGCCCTACTTTTCCGTGTTCAACAAGGTGCTCGCAGGCGTCGGTTTCACTGCCGTCCTCGCGCGACCAGGGCGTGGAAGGGACGATGATGTTTCTGCCCGTGTCGCCAGCGCGGCGGTGCTTGGTGTGGCCGTGACAGCCTGGGCAGGCGGTCAGGGAGGCCAGCACACGCGCGTTGCGTCACGGGTGCGTGCATTGTGCCTGCGCGAACGCAGCCCGGGCGGGCGGGCCAGTCGGCCGAGGCCAAGCAGCACCAGCTCAAGCAGGCGGTGCGCGCCGTGCAGCACTGCCTGGGCGCCGCCGGGCTCGTCAGCCTCTCCGCCACGCCCAGCCCCACGCTGGCCAGCCTCCCGCCCTCCTTGAGGTGAGCCTCTCCGCCACGCCCAGCCCCACGCTGGCCAGCCTCCCGCCCTCGCTCCGGTGCGCAAACGGACGACCCCGCCGTTTGCCCGCGAGCAGACAGCAAGCGAGTCGATCGCGAGTGATGCGCTGGCCGCCATAGTGGCTAAGGCGTCACGCAGCGGCTCAAGTGGGATGCGTGACGCCCTCGTCTTCCGCAGCGCGCGGGCGTCCTCTTCCTTTCTCGGTGATGACTTGATCACGCCGACCGCCACACCATACGAGCGTGCAGGGTGAGCATGAACGAGCTGGAGCGCGGCGTGCCGCCGAGCCTGCAGCAGGCGAGCCTGGGCCTGGGCCCCAGCCAGACCAGCAGCCTCGCCGCCAAGCTCTCGGCCTCGCAGTACGCGGCGGACGACGCCGGCGGCGGCGGCGGCGGCGGCGGCGGCGCTGCAGGCGAGTCGCTCTTCGGTGCCCGCTCTCGCTTCGTTCGCTCCTCTGCGCTGTGTGTGGTGCTTTGACGACGGGGCCGGAACGATCAGCGGCGAGGCAGATGAGCACCAGCCCAGGCCAGCACGTGCGCGTCACCCACACTGCCAGGATGCTGCCTGCGACGCTGCCGGCACGTCGCTCCGAACGGCTCTGCGGCCGCTTCATTCTCCTCGTTCTTCTCAAGAGTGTTCGCACAGAGGCTGACGAAACGCGGTGCGCGCGCCTCGCCCGCTTGCCCAAACTTGCTCTCACAGGAGCAGGGCGGCAGGAGTCGGCCATCTCGGTGGCGGGGCTGGAGCTCTCACCCGAGGAGCAGGCTGCGCTGCTGTCGGCGAGCGGGCAGCCCGACGTGCTGCCCTCGGTGGACGACGAGCTGGACGCGCACCCCTGCATGCTGCCCCTGGTGAGTGGACTGGTCTGGGGGGTCACGTGCTGCTCCCTCGGTGGACGACGAGCTGGACGCGCACCCCTGCATGCTGCCCCTGGTGAGTGGACTGGTCTGGGGGGTCACGTGCTGCTCCCTCGGTGGACGACGAGCTGGACGCGCACCCCTGCATGCTGCCCCTGGTGAGTGGACTGGCCAGGGGTTGCGCGCTGGCCTTGCGGTGGGGGCTTCCCTTGTTGAGCTGACGGGTCTGGCCGCGCACCCCTGCATGCTGCCCCTGGTGAGCTGATGGGTCGGAGGTTGCGCGCTGGCCTTGCGGCAGGCGCTGCCCTGGGTGAGCTGACGGGTCGGGTCGCGCCGCACCCCTGCATGCTGCCCCTGGTGAGCCTCTCGTTTGTCTCGAGTTGGCCTCGCGTCAGGCGCTGATCATTGTGGTAGCGAAGGACAGCACATGACGCCCGCAAGCGAGCCAATGCGACCCGTCGCGCTTCTCGCTACCCCACGCGCGCTCTCACTCCACCCGCAGGTGCAGCTGATGGAGAAGCTGTCGCAGCTGGCGTCCTCGGACGCCGGCGCCGCCGGCGCCACGCAGCCGCAGCCGCGCTCCCCGCTGGGGCTGCTGAGCCAGAGCGGTGAGCGGTCGGCGGACGGCGTGCCCGAGTGGCTGGACGGCGTGAGGAGCTCGCTGGCCAGCAAGGTCGTGCCCAGGTGCGCGCAGCGCTGGCGCCTTGCCTTTTGGCGCGCTCGCGAATGCTGCCACCTGGTCCCTGCGCGCCACCTTGCCGCCATCTCTGGGCGAGGCGCGGTCCGTCCGGGGCCAGGGTGTGGTGGCAAACAGCAGCTGCTTGACGGGGGCGCTGCCCGCGCGCAAACGCAAGGCACCCCACGTGCCTGAGCTACGTGAGGCCGCGGGTCATTTGCATTGCCAAGGCCATGCGCCGCACGCCTGAGCGCAGGTACACCAAGCTGTTCCTTGGTGGCAAGGCGAGCAAGAACACTCTTCGCACCTGTGCCTGGCTGTCGGCAACCGTTTGAACGCAGGTACACCAAGCTGTTCCTGGTCAAGGCCATCCTGCATGTCGAGGTCCGCCTCCGCGACCGCAAGCACTCGGACCCCGCCGCCGTGGATGCCGCCGCCGCCGGCAGCGGCACGCAGTCGCAGGACGCCGGCGGCGGCGGCGGCGGCGCGGGCGCCCTCTCGCAGCAGCAGCAGCAGGGCCTGTCCCAGCAGCAAGGAGGAGGAGTCACGATGCAGCCGCCGCCGCCACGCCGCGCGCCGGCCGCCACCCAGGGCGGCTTCCACAGCCCCGTCAGGGCTTACGGCGGCGGCACCCAGACGCAGGGCTCGCCACTCAGCGGGGCGGCGACGCAGCAGCCGGGCGGCGCGGGAGTGGGCGTGGTGGAGGCGGGCCTGTCGAGCGGATCGCCCTTCTCGGCCCGCGCCGAAGGTGCACACGCCGTTGTGGCGCCGCCAACGCTTGTTGTTCGGCCGAGTCTTGAGAGCTGTCAAGGCTCTGTCTTGCGGCTTGCAGGAAGGGAAAGGAAACGCGGTGTGCTCCGTGCTGCACGCGTGCACCTTGCAGTGTGGTTCCCTCTCTTGGTGGACGCGCTGGTGCCGCACAACCCCGCCGGCGCCGCGCCCAGCGCCACCCCGGCGGCACCCAGCGGCGGCGGCGGCGGCGGCGGCAAGGATGCGCGGGTGGCGGCCAAGCGGCCCACCTTCCACTACGTGCTCAGAGACCTGTGCAGCGTCATGGCCACCAACTGGGGGCGCCTCTTTGACCGCCGCTCCGGTGCGCGCGCGCCCCTGGACCCTGGCCATGTGCCCTGAGGCCTCATCCCGTGCCAGCGCTTGGACCCTTTGTGCACCTTTTGCGTGTGTGCCGTCGTACTGTTCGCGTGCGGCCTGAGCGCGCGTTTTGTCGCTCACACGCTGCGAGCCTTCATTCCTCGTTCTGTCCCCAGGGCGGCTGGGCCTGGAGCTCATGCACGAGGCGAGCGTGCGGCCGGCGGCGCAGCGCCTGCTCTCGTGCCTCGTCGCCAGCACCGGCAGCCGCGACGCGCGCGTGCTGGACGCCAACGTCGAGTTTGCGCGCGCGCTGCTCGCGCTGTGGGGCTCCACCATCACCCTCCCAGGTGAGCAGGGCGCCTTTGCGCCGCCTTCTTTTCTCCCTCTCCTCTGCTTTGTCCTCCGCTGCGCCAGCACGTGCCGCTGTCGCCTCCATCGCTGGTTTCGGACGCTCCCTCTCGCGCCATTGCGCTGTGTCTGCGCAGCTTTACTCCGTAGCGTCGCAGCGCACATGTTCGGCAAGACGCTAGAGGTGTGACTGCGCTGTGTGCTCGCTCCTCTGCGCTCTGTGTCGTCGTCGCAGCGCACCTGTTTGCCAGGATGCTGGAGCCGCGCCTGGGCGAGAAGCAGCCGCTGCCGGCCCAGGACCTGACGTGCACGCTGCGGCTGCTGGTGGTGGCGCTGGAGACGGGGCAGGCCAAGCACCTCCTCGCCTCGGAGCACGCGCGTGAGTGGTGGCGGTGGTGGGGTGGTGGAGTAGGGTGGAGGGTGCTGGAGACGGGGCAGGCCAAGCGTCTGCTGGCCTCGGAGCACGCGCGTGAGCGATGGCGGTGGGGAGCGCGCTGAACGCTTGCGCCTGCTTGGTGCTTTTGCGTTGGCGGCTTCAGCGCTCCCATCATGTGCTGCCTACACCGCTGCCTGCCACCCTCGCCCGCAGACGTGCTGTTCCGGCACCTGCTCAGCCCGCTCTCCTCCCCCAAGCTCAAGCCGGGCCTCCGGCTCTGCTACGAGTACGGCCGAGCGGTGAGCTGCACGCCACAGGCGGCGCTAGCCGCCGCCTGCACAACCATCACCTGGGGCCTTGAGGAGCGGCTGAGAGACCTCGGCGCCGCGTGGAAGCAGTGTGCGCAGGCGCGCGCACAGGCTCTCACAGCCTTGCACGTTGAGCCTTGCACGCCAAGCCTGGCGCTGAGCTTTGCACGCTGAGCCCTGCAGGCGCGCGCGCAGGCTCTCACAGCCTTGCACGTTGAGCCTTGCACGCTGCGCGCAGGTGGGCGCGTTTGTGCACCAGGCGGCGGCGCTGTCGGGGCGGCAGGTGCAGCTGTCGGAGCAGCTGTCGGGGCAGGCCTGCCGGACGGCGCTGCGGGACGCCATGCAGCAGCTGCAGCGGGACCAGGGGCCCGAGCACCTCGTCAGGTGCGGGCGGCTTGCATCTGACGTTGTAGTGGCGCGAGGACGTGAGGAGGCGGACCGCCAGGCCAGGAAGGGATGAAGCCCCTCGTCAGGTGCAGACAACCTGCATCTGGGATGAGGGAGCAGTTCCCCGGCACTGGGTGGCAGCTGCCGCTGCGTCCACGGCGCTCACGCTCACGCGCTTACGCGATTTGAGCACGCGAGTCCTTCACGCAGGTTTGTGCAGGGCGCCTGCGAGACGGACAAGGGCCAGTCCAGCCGCCGCGCCGTCGACCAGGTGCGGTTTCCTACACCCACCTGGGGCAGAGGCATGCCCTTTGGCGCGACCCCAGCTGCCACGGAGTGCGTGTGGACGGCTGAGCCGCGCCCGCGCCCGCGCTGCGCACGCTGCGCACCGTCGGCGCCGCTGACGACGCGGGCGCGTGAACGGCTCAGTGCCGCCTAGCACGCCCACGCGACAGCTGGGTTGCGCCAAAGGGCGCGGCGGCTGATCCACGCCGTCAATGGGCGCACTCGCGCTGCTCGCAGCTGGTGGGCTTGCCGCTGCCAGTGCTGCGCGTGCTGCGGGTCACCGTTGGCTGCGCTGCTTCTGTTGCAGGCGGCTGCGGACGCTTGGCCCGAGGTGCTGCTGGTGGCGTACCAGGACCTGACGTACGCGCTGCGGGAGCTCAAGCCGCCGGACCGCGCGCGCGTGCTGCAGCTCATGAGGTCCGGGCTTACGTTAGGGCTTACGGTGGTCGGCACACTTCCCCTGCAGCACTGTGCTCCAGCCTCAAGCGAAAGCATTCGCAAAGGCATGCAGCAGGTCTGTCTTTCTTGCCCAACGTGCAAGGAGTCACACGTTGTCGTGAGTTGAGGTGCGGTGTGGTGCGGTGCGGTACCAACGCAGGCGGAGGGCGCCGGCGGTGCTGGAGCAGGGCCTGCTGGTGGAGCTGCAGGCCGACGCCTTGCGCGCTGTGACGCTCAACGCCGCCGACCACCCCGTGCTCCAGGTGAGGGCGACAGTCAGGGCCAGGGGTGACGGTCTGGGTCAGCGATGCTTGCGGGCGCCGACCGCCCTGTGCTCCAGGTGAGGCTGAGGCGATCTGGGGCGTAGCATTTGGGTTCTTCACCAGAGGTTGTGCGGCCCCTACAGCCCAGCCGAGGGTGCCTTGTTGAGCACGGCTTTTGCGCTGCAGCAAGTCTCAGGTGATTCTCGGCTGGGTCCATCACCGCAACGATATCACCACAAGGCTGCTGTGCTTGCCACCTTGCCGGAATCGCCCGCAGCACGAGACGCTGCGCACGCTGCGCGCGCTGCTCTTCTACGAGTCGCGTCTCCAAGCCAAGCTCTCCGCCGCCTCTTCTGCCGCCTCCGCCGCTGACGCCGTCGCGCCCGCTGACGCTTCTGCTAGCGGCGCCGGGGCGGGCGGGCGGAAGCGGGGCCGCGACGCGGACGACGCCGAGCCGGTGCTCGGGGCGACGATGGAGCGCGTGATGATGGGTGACGGGGAGGAGGAGGAGGGGGAGGGAGAGGGAGGGGCGGGTGCGATGGACGTGGACGGCGAGGGGGGCGCGGGGACGGCGGCGGGAGGGGGAGGGCGGAAGCGGGGCGCGGCCGAGGAGGTGGACGAGCCGTCGCGGAAGCGGGCGCGGTGGCGGGCGGCGGTGCTGGGGGAGGCGGCGCGGGTGCGGCTGCTGCGCGAGGTGGCGGCGGTGGCGCTGCGGCACCGGGACGTGCAGTGCAGGTGCGCGCTTGGGTGTGGTCAGGGTGGGTTGTGGGTGGCCTCTGGAGGTTTGTTCGTTCAGCGGGGCTTTGTGCCACCTGGTTTCGTTCTTCTTGCCACCCGCGCGTGTGGGATGAGGCCTGGCGCGTGTCGCGACGCCGCGTGGTCGCGCAAGCCCTGAGCCCTAAAACCCTGAATGCACGCAGGCGCGAGCTGCTGTCCATCCTTGGCGACGCCGTGGCGGCGCACCCGCAGCTGGCGCAGCACCCGGCCGTGCAGCAGCCCTTGGCGGCGCTGCTGGCTGACCCCGACGGGGAGGTGCGGGCGCTGGTGCTGCAGCGCTGGCACGGGCTGCTGCCCAAGGCCGTGCCGGAGCGCATGCAGGTGCGTTTAGTGGTTCTAGGGTTTGGCGCAGTCACGCGTCCACCACGCACCCTCTGATCGTTGCCCTCGAAACAATCAGTTCCTTTCCTTTCGTTGTTCCTTTGCTCCTTTCAAAGGCGCTGCTCAAGCTTGTGACGGAGGAGGCGCCCGCCGGCGCCGGGGCCCCCGGGAGCGAGGTCGAGGCTAGGGTTGGCGGCCCTAGCGGCGGCGGAGGCGCGGAGGAGGCGCTGCAGCGCCGTTGGCCGTCCGCCGCCGCCGCGCTGCTCGTACGCGTGCTGGACGAGGCGCACGGCGCTGGTGGCGGCGCGCCCATGTTCCAAGCCCCGCTGGGGGCTTGCGCCTTCACCGAGGTGCAGCTGGACACGCGGCCGGCCAGCGGCACCTGGTCGCAGGTGCGCGCGCGCAGCGCTCGCATGGCGGCGTTTGGGGCGAGGGCTTGTGGCCGTGCTCACAAGGCGTTCCTGATGACTGCCACGTGCACGTTGTTGTGGCCGCTCCCTTGCAGGCGTGGCAGCAGCAGCAGCAGATGCAGCTGCAGGCTCGGCAGCAGCAGGTGGGGCTGGTGCAGGCGACGCGGCGGCCCGACAGCGTGATGCTCTCGCTGAGCGTGGCCATGGCCTCCCAGGTGAGGACTCCTGTTGGGGCTGACCTGGGCAAGCACTGCTGGCGGTGCAAGCGCGATGCAAGCGCGATGCAAGCGCTTGTCGTTGCGTCCTTGGGCAACGCGGTGCGCAGGAGTCGTTCGAATCGGGCGGCGGCGAGGGGCTGTCGCAAGGCGGCGGCGGCACGCTGCTGTCCCAGGGCGGCGGCGGGCAGCGGCAGACGCTGTCGCAGCAGGGCGGCGCCACGGTGTCCTCCTCCCAGGTGAGCCCACGCCAGCATCACCTTTTGGGCACCTTTTGGGCACCTTTGGGGCAGGTGCACGCTGCTCGCGCCTGTGCCGTGCTTCACGCCTTGCCGTGAATTGGACCCGCCGCCGCTGCCTCCTTTCCCGCAGCTGGCCCTGGCGGCTGGAGGGTCGGGCGCGGCGGTCAAGCTTCAGTCCCGCATCGCCAAGGGAGGCTACGGTGCGTGTGCCTTGGGCCTTCGCTGCTTGTTTTTGCACGCTGAGGTCACGTGGCGGGCCGACGGCCCGTCCCCAGCACACACGGTTTCGCCAGGTTCCCTTGTCGACTGGCTCACCAAATCCCTCCAGCTCTTGCTCCGAGTCCCTTGGCACCTGGCCGACTGAGGAGCCAGGGAGTCTGTAGACGGGAGCAGATATGCAGCCGCTGGCACGTCGCAACGCCCCAGGCCTTGCTTCGCGTGAATGGAGTGTGGGCATCGCCCGGGGCGCGCGCACACGGCATCCTGCGCGCCCTGCGCCACAACGCATGCTGGGGTCCTCCCGCCACTTTTGCGCGGCATGGGCGCCGCACGCTTTTGCGCGGCCAGGCAGCACTTTGGCCATCCCACAGACTCGCATCCGTGTCACACCCATGCAGCCTCCCCAGCGCACGGCTTGGGAAGATCCGCTGGTTGAAGCTGCTGGATGATCTTGTCGACCTGGCGCAGAGCAGGTGCGCCTTGTCCTAACCCATGAGTCTCGTTCGATGGTTCGGAAGTCGTGTCAAAGGCTCCAACGAGGCCCCGCACCCGAGCCATCACCACGTGTTTGTCGTGGCTTGCTGGCAGTGGTGGGATGCACCGTGGCGGAAGATGCGGGGGCTGATGGGCCAAGCAGGTCGTGTAGTACCCGCCAGGGCTGACTCGGGCGCGTACACACCCACACCGGCTGCACGCACGGATTGCCATGCTAGCGGGGCGATGATGACGCTGTGGACGGCTGGCAGGCGGGTGCAAAGTCACGCCCACTGCGCAGCACGCCCAAGGCGCACCGATCGCCACGCTGGCCGGGGCGATCCTGCGCAAGGCAGCGGGTGGGGTGGTGGCGGCGGCGGAAGGTCAGCCCAGGCGGCGCTGCGACCCTCTGCGTGGCCCGTGAGCTCTCGCATCCGACCTTGCGCGCATCCCACCCCGCACGCTCCGCTGGTGACGGCTTGGGCGTTGGGGTCCCCGCGCACAGTCTTTGACCGCCGGCTGAACGAGAAGCGCAGGATCGGCTCTGGGTAGAGGCAGGGTGCACGTCTCTGTGCGCAGGCCCCATGACGGCCCCCGGCAGCTTCCGCCACATCGACCCCCCCGTGCTCTGGGGTCTCACTGGCCGCCAAGTGGCCTGAGCTGCTGCCTGCGATCACCTGCCAGCCGTTCGGCCTGCTGTGACGTTCGTCAGCTGTACCGGCGACACCCCGTTGTGGTAGCGCGTCTGCTGGCAGGCGTGCGCGACGTGCGCTCGCCTGCCGGCCAACGCCACAATCACACCCGGGTGACGGTGGCACGGCAGCAAGGCACGCAGCAACGTGGCCCAAAGCGGCGGCGCAAGGCCAGCCGCAGGCTGCGGCTGCGTGGCCAGTGGTTCTTTGCGCCGTCTCGTGGCCAGCGCGCCACCCCGAGCGGACGGCCGGGGGCGCCGGCTCTAGCGCCTTGGGTGGCCTGTGCGCCCTGCCCCTCGGCGCGCCACGCCAGCTACAGAGCAATCGAGGCTCCGGGCAGAGGCGGAGAAGCGCCTCTGCACCTTGTGCGCGCTGCAAGAGGCGCCTGTTGAGCCTTTCCTGAACGGCGTTGCCATCTCTGGGGCGGGCGTGCTTGCGTACGCCTGGTGCGGGGCATCGCCGGTGGCGCGCGTATCGGCGTCCCGCGCGCCCCCCACAGGGCGTGCCTTCGCTACACACTGGTTTGGTCAGGCACAAACGCCGTGCCTGGCCTCTGCCTTCATCTGTTCACGGCGCTGGGGTGCAGTCGCGGGTGATGATCACGCGCGCCGTGCGTTTCCCGGCAACCCGCGGAAGGATTTTGAGGCGTGGCTGAGGCCCCGGGCCTGCTCAGGGTGCAGCAGTTCTCGCATCTGAAGCCTCTCCTGCTCCACGCAGGCGTCGATGTTGAGGGGCTTGGCGCGTGGTTTGAGCGGTCGCCGCCATGGAGGTGCACTCTGGATGGATGCGCTGGACGATCGAAGCGCCTGGTGCACTCGCTCGCGCCTGGTGGTCACGTGTGCCCGCTCCAGAGCAACTTGGCATTGCTCACCTCAACCACGTTTCCGCTGGGTAGACGTCGATGGCACCCGCAGGCGGCTCTTGATCGTGCCGTGGCACCCCGGCGTGAGCGCAACCCGAACCCTCACCCTAAGGGTACGCTCACGCTGGCCTGTCGATCGGCATGATGAAGAGGACGCCCAGCGTGTGTGGTCGCGTGCAACGGCGGGCGTGTCTGAGCTGGGCGGCAAGAGTTCAGCCTCGGGTGGACGGGGACTGTCCGGCGCAAGCGATTGCATCTGCATCACGCGTGGCCAGTGCGTCCCCCCCAGGGGCATGCTTCCGGGGCGGCGCACGGCTCCCGCCCTTGCCCCGAGTCCCTTGGCACCTGGCCGACTGAGGAGCAGGAGAGACTCCAAACGGAGGCAGAGATGCAGCCCCTGCATGTCACGACGCCCCTGGCCTTGCCTCTGAGGGGCGGGATTGCGTGCACGTCGCATGTACGTCGCGCGGGCATCGCCCGGGGCGGGAGCGCACGTTGCATCAGCAAGACTCTGACGCCGCTTTGCGGGGCGCGGATCGTGCAAGGGCATCGCACGCTTTGGTGATTCGAAAGGGGTGTCAAGGGGCTGCTGGATGCGGCCCCGTGCGTGAGCCGTCACCACCTGTTTGCTGCGGCTTGCTGGCAGTGGGCGGACGCGTCGTGGCAGAAGGCGCGGGGCTGACGGGCCATGCTGCTGGTGCACTACCCGCCAGGGCTGACTTGGGCGCATACACCCCCACATCTGCCGCACGTGAGGTTTGCCATGCCAGCGGGGCGACGCTTTGGACGGCTGGCAGGCGGGCGCAGAGTCACGCCCCCCTGGCCGCACGTCCAAGGCGCACGGACGCCACGATGGCGGGGCAATCCTGCACAAGGCAGTGGGTGTGGTGGCGGCGGCGGCGGAAGGTCAGCCCAAGGCGGGAGTGCTGCGACCACATGCGTGGCCCGTGAGCGCTAGCTACTCCCATGCGCGCACCTTGCGGCCAGCATCCCACCCCGCAAGCTCCCCTGGTGACGGCTTGAGCGTTTGGCGTCCCCATCCACAGCCCCTCGACAGCCGGCCGAACAAGAAGCGCAGGATTGGCTCTGGGAACAGGCAGGGGCGCAACTCCTCTGTGCGCAGGCCGCGCGACGTGCGCTCTGCAGCTTCCCCCGCATCGCGCACTCCTGCTCTGGGGAGTGCCCCTGGCTCGCTCGCCGTCCAGCACTGCACTGGCCATCAGGGTGCGCTCTTGCATCGCCGACGCTGCTGCGCTTTCAGCAGCGCACACCGCGTGCAGGCTGCGCCTCACGCCTGCTCAGACCTCCGCGTGCGTCTGTGCGACCGCCACGCAGTCGGCCTTGCCTCCCGCTTGCATCCAGGCTCTCCACACGGCGCGTGTGGGCCCTCCCTTTGTCTTCCATGCGCTGCTGACTTGCGCCCACCACGCGTGGCGTCCCAGCGCCTGTTTCGTGTCCTGATCTGGCGCCCACGTGTCTGTTGCCGCGCGTCGCGTGCAGCGTACCGCCCCCGCGCCGGCCGCCCGTCAAAGTTCGAGCTCTTTCTGCAGCAGCAGGCCCGGGCCTCGCAGTCCGTGGGGCTGCTGCGCAGCTACCGTCAGGGCGAGCTGCCAGACGTGGAGGGCCTCACGCCCGGCAACTTCCTGCGCCCCATCCTCCAGGTCAGTGCGCCTTTCCGCACCCCGCTTGATCCAAGAGATCCCCTGCCTCCCCACATCCCCATGTCCTTTGCGCCTGGGCTTCTGATGTGCCACCCGTCCTGCCCTCAAACCCTCACGCCATGCAGCTGGTGGACCGCGACACGGACATGGGCACGCGCCTGCTCGGCATCCTGCTCTCCCTCGCCTCCCGCCCCGCCGCCGCTGCTCCCGCCGGCGCCGACGCCCCAGGGCCCCAGGCGCCGCCGCCGCTGCCGCCCTCCGTGAGGGCTTTGCATGAGGGCTTGGCGGGGGCGCTGGCGGCGCACCCGCGGCAGCCGGTGCTGGCGGCGGCGCTGCTGCACCTTGGCTACCGGGCGGCGGCCTCGCCCTCCGCTTCATCCGCTCAGGTGCGAGTGCTCACTGGTTAGCCCAGACTCACGGGCGCCGTGCCAAGCAGGCGCATGGAGCGCAACAGCTTGGCTGCCGCTCGATGGTTGTGTGGCAGGAAAAGACGTTGCATGTAGTCGCTGCCTCCGCGCCCGGAATGCTCGCAGGTGCCGGCGCCGGCGCCGGATGACGTGCTGGTCGCCGCACAGGCAAGTGGGGGGTGGCAAGGGGCCCTAGACGCAACGACGCCTTGGGCCTTTTCAGCCTGACAAAAAGCAACGTCGACACGACGTCAAAACGAGACTGGTTCAGGGCGAGGTTTTATTCCCGTATCATTGCATGCGCACAGGTCTGCGGCGACGTGCAGACGGCCGCGCTGCAGCTAGAAGCGCGCCTGCTGCCCTCCTCCTCCGCGGCTGCCGCCGCCGCCGCGCTGCTTGACGGCGTGCGCGCTGACCGCCGCGAGGGCTCGGCGGCGGCGGCGCTAGGGCTCATTGGCGGCGGCGGCGAGGAGGGCACGGGGGCCGCGGCGGGCGCGCGGGGCGCGTCCTGGGCGCCGCTGGCGCGGCTGTACGG
>VFQP010002532.1_pt1 | contig 20199 bp, 17 predicted proteins | sample 3512351 | NCBI WGS metagenome assembly VFQP01 (sample SAMN10412372, study PRJNA504923) | tailings metagenome | isolation source: Relicate 1 Philex TSF1 revegetated site | place: Philippines: Tuba, Benguet | collected 2017-08-29
GACGAGGAGCGCCAGGAACAGGCCGCGGACGCCGGCCGCCAACCCCGTGAAAAGCGTCGTAAGAAATCCACGTTTCTCAGCAGACTGCATTTTTGAGCTTTGTCGTTGACCGCGGCTCGTCGGGCGATGATTTTCGGCTCTCGGCAATCTAGCGCGGCCGCGCTCGATCGCATACCCCTGGCCGGCTGGAAGCGCCGTCAAAGAGTTAATTCAATATCGACAACTCTAGGCCAACGCGACGGGCCGCGGCTGTTTCAACTGTGCGCGCGATGGGCTTTAGGCTGGTATCAACCCTTGTGTTCGCGAGCATCGGCGGTCGTGCGCTCAATCGAGCCAACGCGGGCCCCGCGCGTGTCGGCACGGGCTCCGGCGCCCTGGCTCGGCGACCGAGCGCGGCGTTTACGAGGCTTCGCCGACGTTTGATTTTGCGCGAACAGATTAGCCTGATCCGAGAGATGTTTCGATGCACGCGATCCTGGCACGGGTGGTCCACCTTGCGCCGCGAAAAACGCATCGCTTCCCGTGCGCGGCGTATAGCTCTTCGTGCCCTTGACGTAACTTTGCACCGCGACGGGGTCGAGCTTCATCCAACGCCGGTATTCCGCTTTCGACAACATGCCATCGGGCACCGCTCGCTTGCCAAGCTGAGCTTCTATGTATGACTGAAACGCGGTCCCGATCCCTTGGCGCCGGGCGCCTCTGGCTATCTGAAAGTTCGTGATCTGAATTGAATGGCCAAAGTCCCGGATGTCTGCCGATCCGACTTCCTTGCCGTTTTTCAGGAACTTCGCGTGCGTGCGACCCAGCACATCCGTTTCGTGCCGGAACGTGACGCCTTCGGGCGCCAAAATCTCCGGTTCGGAAGGTTTCCGACGAGAAGCCGTTACACTCGGCGGCTGCTCATTCGAGAGACTGATGCCGCGCAACGCTCGGGAGGACCCGCGCCTTTCCACCGCCATCAGGGACATGCCCCCTGACGGATCGACGATACTCTCCTCGACGAGCGCCCCCCGAAGAACCGCATCGATAGCTTCCATTCCCCCGATAGAATGCGTTCATCTTTGGCAGCCCGGCGGTAATTTCGTCAAGTATTCTGCGTCTCGGGGCAACGTGACTTGGCTATCTCATCGCCGCATGGCTTCTAGCTCGTCGGGCCAAACGGCGCCACCGTCTCGTTGCCCGAACTTTGTGGTGGCCGGATCGAGCGTATGCCGATTTCTCATCGTTGCGATCAAAGGATAAGCAGCAAAAAGGCCGCCCCATGAGGGACGGCCTTAACTGGCGCGTACATGTCGCGCGAAGTCGCTTAGGCGGCGGCGATCGTGCCGACCGCGATCTTGCCGGTGCGGCGATCTTCCTGCGTGTCGAACGAGACCTTCTGGCCTTCGCGCAGGCCGTTCATTCCTGCGCGCTCGAGGGCAGTCGCATGGACGAAGACGTCCTTGCCGCCGTCTTCAGGCTGAATGAAGCCGAAGCCTTTTTGATCGTTGTAGAATTTAACGGTGCCAATCTGCATTGTGTGTTCCTTGAAATAAGCCTGTGCGTACGCAGAGCGCGCGGCCAAGCGGTCATACGATTTTCGGAGATTGTCTGAGCGTGCGCCCAACATTTTGGGCAAACGGCCTGATTGTCTGGCCAAAACCGATGCGTCCACTAACGCCTTCGGACTCGAAATGGCAAGACAATAATGCTGATCGTTTTGGTTTCCGCATCTCGCTCAAGGAATGCGCGTCCCTCGCTGTCAGGAACCAACGGCTGCGGCTCCGCGTTGAATACGGTTGGCTGGTGGAGATCCATATGGAACCGGAAACAGAAATCAGGAAGATCGCGACCGAGCCGCGCAGCTCCATGTCCGGTATCGTTGCTACTACCATCGCCGTCACGATCCTGGTGACCTCTATCGTCTTAATTGCGAAGTACGCCAATCCTCCGACTGTTCCGGCCCCGCTCGAGGCAACGCATCCATCGCAGCCTTGATAACGCATCGTGACTACCACACGGGACGACCTCGACACACACAATATAATTGGAGCGCGACTCGACATGACAGCCACGATTGAGCCGGGGTTCATGGTGTTCGTTGCCGAAGGAAGCGAAGGCATCGCGGCCGTGAGGGAAGTTCGCAACGGATCCCTTGTTCTCTATATCGAGAACCGCGGAGAGTTCGTTGTTCCAACAAAGGCCATTACGTCGGTTCACGATCAGAAAGTGATGCTTGATCCTGCGTTACTCGATCGCAAGCTGCTCGAAGCCATCGGGCACGCTCATGACAGCGAGGATCCCAAGCTCGTTGGGTGACGAGCCTTCAAACCTGCGTCGGTATGTTCGAGAGCGGTCCCTCGGCGAGGTGTCCTGCCTGATAGACGCGACGTAGGGCAAGAAGCGCCGAAGTGGGGCGACGACCCACCCCCCTCTGCGCAATGAAGAAAGGGGCACTCAAGCCCCCTTCTCCAATTCAATCGTTACGCCTGCTGCGGCGGCAAATTCTTTTCGACGTGATCCCGCGCAAGAAACTTGAGTGCGAAACCGTCTCCGAGGTGACCCAGTTATCCTTTTTCAGAGCTGAGATGATCACGTCGATTGCCTTGGGCAGATCCTTCTCTCCTCCAAGACGCATCACCGAGTAAATCTCATTGTAGCTCATGCTGCGACGACCGATCGTGAAGCGCAGTTGCGCTTCCGCCACTCGGATCATTGTTCGCCGCTTCGGCGTGTAATCGTGACGTGTAGCGCACTCGGTCCGCCCACGGTGACGAGCCGCCTTTGCTTGACGCGTTCCACGAGCTTCCGGCCTGTCAGGTCTCGCTTTAGGCGCAGACATGCTTCCTGGCGATCGGCGGAACTTCAACTCCCTGATCAAATGTGCGCAAGACGGAAGATTGTAACCTCTGAAATGGATCTCGGGACGTGGTGCTCGCTTCTGGCCTGACGTAGCGCGATTGGCAGAGGAGCCCTGCAAGCGGAACTCGCCAGAGTGCGCGGTCGAACCTCGGCAGCCGTCGCCTTCATGATGTCTACACGGAGATGAGTGTAGTCGCCCAATAGCTCGAACGACAGCTTCACATATGCTGACGGACAAATGAACCGACGTTCGCCAGTGCCGCACGACCTGTAGCGAGGCGGGCGTTCCACAAGGGCCAAGCATGGATCATATCGGGCCAGATCTCCAGGGTGACCCGCACCCGCTGAGCGCCGGCAGCGGCCGCAAACCTGACCGCGTCATCTAGAAGCGTTTCCTCAGATCCAACTTGAATGAGGAGAGGAGGCAACCCTTTTAGATCTGCAAATAGCACTGAGACGCGGGGATCTTTCCGATCGATATTGGTTGGAACAAACGCAGCCGCAAGTTCATCGAGGTAAGGCTTGTGAATCAGCGGATCGACGTCGTCTTTGCTCGCCATCGTCGAGCCGGACATCGTGAGATCGGTCCATGGAGATGCCAGCCAAGCGCATGCCGGGCCCTCTTCTTCTCGAGCGTGAATTGAGTTCATCAGAGCAACGGTCAACCCGCCTCCCGCACTATCCCCGCCTATGGCGACATGTCGGGCAGAAACGCCTTGATCGAGCACGTAGCGCCAAGCTGTCAGGGCGTCGTCAAGGGCGCGAGGAAAGGGATGCTCGGGTGCCAACCGGTAGCCGACCGCAAGGGTCCGCACGCCTGCCGCTCGGCCTGCTTCCGTAACCATTCTTCGGTGGCTTACAATGGATCCCGAGCAATAGCCGCCGCCATGAAAGAAGATCAGCACGCGCGACGCATCGCTGCCCGGAGCAATGGACCACTCTCCGGAGAACTCACCGAGGTCAACGGGATCGAGGCGCACGTCGTCGGCCACCGGCCAAATCGATCCAACCTCGTCCAGACGATTGCGTCGTGCCGCCCATCCGATGGGCCTTGGCTTGGAACCCAACAGTTCACGGATTTCGTCAATTTCAGAGGTGGCCGCCATGGTCGTCACCCTTCGGCAAGCACTTGCGATGGCTCAGTTTCGCAGAACTAGGAAATCCTAATTGACGCTGGTGGAATGTCCCTGGTCAAGAGTGAACGCAGCGGACGCAACGATCTTCAATCTACTCTCGTCTGTCACTCCAGTGAGTAGTTTGGAAGAGATGTCCCTTTTGTTCGGCCGCTTGATCTTTTTTGTGTCACCGCAGATTTGGGGCGAACCCTTAGATGTCGCGGCGCTCGGAAAGACATAATCCGCCTCGAGAGGGGCATTCGCCGAAAAACTTGAAAACTTGACTAGTGTAGCGAGGGTGGTGCGCGCGAAGGTCGCCTGCGCGCCGGTAGATCAACACCGCCTTGATGCGTCGCGACGAGTGCGTCCCGAACCGGGCGGGATCAAGGCCTATGCCGGCGATCCACACGTGAATGAGCCGGACGTCCCGCTTCATCACCGGTAAAAGCATCAACTCAGCCTGGAAATAGCAACTGCCTCGGCCGTTGCCGAATGGCAACGACGCTCCGCCAATCAGTGTTTCCAGCCGATGACGGAACGGCGGGCGACGCATGCAAAACAGGTCGCCCAACGATCTGGCGAAATTCCTGTTATTTCAATAGCTAAACTATACTGGAAAAGTCGTGTTTCATTGGTCGGCGGTCTCAGGGCTGGGGCGATCCGCTAAATTATTGGTGTTGAAGGCATTCTCTCATACGTCTATGCGGGAATTGGCCATACGCGCTACGGTGCGAGTTCGAGGCCGTTGAGGGCGTGTCGCATAAGGTTCTGCTCGGGTGTCCTGGGATCTTCACAAGCTGTTTCGCAGCCATGCCAAGGAAATCACGCGCTTCCTGCGCCGCCGCGGCCTCACGGAGGAAACAGCCGCAGACCTTACCCAGGACGTGTTCGTCCGCTTGTTGACCGCAACGCCCAGAAGCAGCTCGGCGCAAGACAATCCGCGAGCCTATCTGTTTCAGATTTCGCGCAATTTGAGCATCGACTACCAGCGGCGCGAGCAGCTGATGCCGCCGGTCACGCTTAGTGACGAGGACATGGGTCGGATTGCCGATCCATCGCCGTCGCCCGAAACCCTTGTCTATGACAAGCAGCGGCTTGCAACCACGCAGGCGGCCATCAGCGAGCTTCCCGAGCGCACGCGGCGAGCGTTTGAGCTGCATAGGTTGGACGAACTCACGATTACCGAGGTGTCGTCGGAGATCGGCCTCTCCACCACGCGAACGTGGGTGCTGATCCGTGATGCCTACAGGCATATCCGTAGCCGCCTGCAGGAACGCTGAACTTTCGAATTATAAAAGTGAAAATCTCCGCCTGTCGTTCGTTGCAGTATGTGAGGGAACGTCCGTGGGCCGGCGAAGCGCATGGACGCGGCAGTTTCCCGCGTGTGCGTCTGGCATTGGCAGGATCGGAATGAGCCAGGCAACGCCTGACGAGGATCGGCTGTTCGAGGAAGCGATGACGCTGGTCATTCGCCTTCAGAACGATCCCGACAACGAGACCTCGATCGACATGGTGGAGGAGTGGCGGGCCAGAAGCCCCGCGCACGAGAAAGCTTGGGCCGAAATCGCCGAAATCCACGGCATGGCCGGAAAGGTTCTCAAAGACCATCGCTCGACGGAGCGGCGCAAGAAACTTGGTCTCACGCGCCGTAATTTCATGATCGTTGCCGGTGCCGGGATTGGCGCCTATGCGGCAAGCGAGTTCATTGTACCACGGTTCCTGCTCGCAGCCCGCGCCGACGAGATGACACATACAGCCGAGATCCGTCGCATTTCCCTTCCCGACGGCAGCGTGGCGACGATGGGGCCGGACAGCGCCATTGCACTTGCCTATACGGACACCCTCCGGCGCGTGGATCTGCTCGCGGGCATGGCCTATTTCGATGTCGTTAGCGTAGCTGGGCGTCCCTTCCAGGTGCAAACAGATCACACGGCTGTGACTGCGCTCGGCACCGCCTTCGATATCAGCAGCGACGCCGGGCATGTCACCGTCTCGGTCAACCATGGCGCCGTTGAGATCCGCGTCCCTGGGTCGGTTCTGGCCGCCCGTGAAACGATCGCGCCGGGCAATTGGCTATCGGTCGAAGAAAGTACCGCGTCATTCGATCGCGGGGCGCGTGACCCGGCGCAGGTCGGCGCATGGCGCGACGGCATAATCGTCTCGGATCGCGAGACGGTCGCGGCGGTTGTGTCGAAAATCGGCCGCTGGCAGACGGGGCGCATTATCCTCGCCGACCCAGCACTGGCCGCGCGGCGTGTCAGCGGCGTCTTCGATCTGAGCCGCCCCGTCGGCGCGCTCGAAGCCGTCGTGCATCCATTCGGCGGAGTGGTGCGGCAGCTTTCTGGGTACCTCACGGTCATCTCGACTATCTGAGTCAAAAAATAGGGAAAATCTCGAAGCCCCGTTCGTTTCATGCTCAAGGGGCTGCACATACCCACATCGGCACAGCACTCCTTTTGGTTGGTCATGCGTTTGGAGTGTTCACGATGAAGTGGGGAAAGTGGTCTGCACAGAAGAGCGTGCATGGAGCGTTGCTAGGCGCATTGATGCTCTCGGTATCTACGGGGGCCGTGCTCATCATGGCGCATGGTGCGGCCGTTGCCCAGAGCGTCACCCCGAAAAGCTTCTCGATCCCTGCCGGATCATTGTCGCAAGCGCTTGCGGCTTTTGGAAAGCAGTCCGGACTGCAGGTGACTTATCCGTCCGAAATCGCAGCGGGCAAGAAATCTCCCGGGTTCAGTGGGACGGGAACTCGCGAAGAGGTCCTTGCGGCAATCCTCAAAGGATCTGGCCTCAGCTATTCTTTCCCTAACGGAGCGACGGCCGCCATTTCGGAGCCGGCCGGAGATGGTGCTGCGGCGACGCTTCCAGGTGCTATCGCTCTCGACACGATCGACGTGGGCGGAAATTCTGTCTCGGCGGCAGCGGAGCTACCGTATCAGACGCCGGGATCGACTGCGCACATCTCCGAGCAGCAGATTCAGGAGATCCGCCCGTCGCGACCGGGCGACGTCTTCAACGACACGCCGGGCGTTATCGCTGCGAGCAAGAACACCGGCGGTGGCGTCGACGTGAACATTCGCGGCATTCAGGGCATGAACCGCGTCAAAGTGATGGTCGACGGCACGCAGCAGGATTCGAACACATACCGATCCTACAACGGCACGGACAATCGCAGCTATTTCGACCCTGATCTGATCAGCGGCATCGAGATCGAAAAGGGCCCCAGCGATGGCCCGTACGGCTCCGGCGCAATGGGCGGCGTCGTCAACATGAAGACGCTGACGCCAGACGACATCCTGCTTCCGGGTACGACGTACGGATTTCGTGCTCGCGGCGGCATAGGCAGCAATACGATCGCACCGAGTTTCTTGGCTCCCGGTGCGCGTCCGGAGGAGGAGGCGCCGGACTTCCTCGACTTCGACAATAAATTTGGAAGTCTTGCAGCCGCGGCGCGCTCGGAGCACTTCGATTTCGTTGCGGCCATCGTGAAGCGCCAGCACGGCAACTACTTCGCAGGCAAAAACGGTGACCAGACCGTCACCTATTCCGGAGACATCTGGAATCCGAACATTACCCAACGCTATTCCCAAAACCTGCCTCGTGAAGAGGTGCCAAACACTTCGGAAGATACGACCTCAACGCTTCTCAAGGGAACGTTGAAGTTCGACGATCATTCTCTCGAACTTGGCTACATCGGCTATGATGCGGAAACCGGCTACGTGTTTCCCTTGTGGGGGCAGCAGGCTCAGCGGCAGCAATTCAATCTGAGCCCGACGACTTCAAACCGTTACACGGCCAAATACAAATTCACGCCCAACGACAACGAGCTGATCGATTTTCGCTTCAACGTCTGGGGAAGCGATCTCGACACCAAGGAGCCCTACCAGCGCACGGTCGGACAGTGGCAGAACCTACTCGAGACCAGCGCGTGGGGTGGAGAGAGCTGGAACACATCACGCTTCGATACTGCAATCGGACACGCGACGCTGATGTATGGCGTCGAATACTCATCGTCCGATTTCGAGGCGTCGGCTCAGAATGTGGGCCAGAAGCCGTATACGAAGGTGCGCGGCACGAGAGACGTGGGAGGGACATTCCTACGCGGGTCGCTGGATCTCACTGAATGGCTGACCGTAAACGGCGGTCTTCGCTACGACTTCTACAAGACTGAGGCCGCGAGCGGCATGGCCGACCTCATCACGAACGAGGGCGATGCCGTCCTTCCGTCGGTTGGAATTACGATCACACCCATCGCTGGCGTCCAATTGTTCGGCAAGTACAGCGAGGGATATCGCCCGCCCGCGGTGCGAGAAATATCGGGGACCGGAGCCGAGAGCTCCGGCTGGGCATCGCCCAATCCGAATCTTCGGCCGGAGCAGTCCGAGAACTGGGAATTTGGCGTTAACTTCTTGAACAGAGATGTCTTCCATGCGGGCGACAAGCTCGGCGTCAAGGCCGCCTATTTCGAGAACTATTACACGGACTACATCGCGATGGGTGGCGCCTACTATGGCACGTCACCCTGCGCGATCGGCTCGCTGTGCTTCGTGAACTTTAACGAGGTCACCTACAAAGGCATCGAGTTTTCGAGCAACTACGATGCTGGCTCGTTCTTCGCCTCGGCGGCAATCAACTACTATACGGAAGCGGATGTCGGCGACGATCCGGCTCAGCTGCTGCTTCAGTGGGGCATGGGTTATGTGCCGCCCAAGTATACGCTATCGGGCACAGTCGGAGTACGTCTATTTGACGAACGGCTGACGCTCGGAACCCGCGTCGGCCACCACGGAGATCGCGCTGCGCCCTATATGTATTATCCGCCGTACAGCACGGTGCGCTTCCAGCCGAACGTAACCTTGGTTGATCTCTTTGGCAGCTATGCATTCAACGACAACATCACGCTCGACTTCAGCATGGAGAACGTGACGGACCAATACTACGTCGATCCGCTCGCGGTGTCCGCTATTCCCTCTCCTGGCCGGACCGCGCGGGTCGGTTTCACCATGAAGCTTGGAGATACGGGCATCGACGATCATGCTCCCACATTCGAGATGACGACACCAACGAACGGCTATGACTGGTCGGGCCTATATGCGGGTTTGAGTGTGGGCTACTCGATGTCTGAATCGTCTGACCGTGGAAATTTCGATGGAACCATAAGGCGATCGTCTATCTGGTATCCATATTCGGCGTCTGCGGACACCGACATCGATACGGATAGTCTCACCGCTGGAATTTTTGCGGGCTACAACTTTCAGCTCAACTCGCCACTCGTCATCGGTATTGACGGCAGCATAGGCGAAAGCGACGACATGAAGCTCGAGAAGGCGTATTCGTTCACTGCGAGATACGTACGTAACGGAGTAAATACCACTGCTCCGTTGAATACCAACCTAACCTCATCAATGGGATGGCATGCAGATGTGCGCGGCCGCATCGGCATTGCATTCGATAGGCTGATGCCATACATCGCCGGCGGCCTCGCCGTGACGGAGTTTAGCTACGACTACGGTACTTTCACGGTGCCGGGTTACACTCCTGGAACATCAGTGTTTGTTCCAGCCCCCACGAGCTTGAAGGATACATTCGTGGGATGGACGTTTGGTGCCGGCGTCGAGCATGCGATGACCGACAACCTCATTCTTCGTGCCGAATATCGTCGCAATGACTTCGGCAAGAAGAGCTTCGAAACACCTTCCGGGTCGCACGAAGTGGAACTTACGTCAGATGAGTGGAAGTTCGGCGCGGCATGGAAGTTTTAAAGCGGCATCTAGCGTCGGAGCGGGTGAACGAGCCAATCGGTTCGGGCATCCGCTCACTTCCCGATGAGCCTATAGCCGAGCGAGGCCAAGCAGGAGCCGGGCCGCGCCTCTGAGAAATGTTCCGCAGAGGTGATCGCGACTATGTCCGCACATGCAGAAGCATCTCAATCTCCACGGGCGCATCGAACGCGAGCCCGGCCACGCTGACGACGGCGCGCGCGTGGGATCCCGTCTCCTTGCCGAACACCTCGACGAGCAAGTCGGAGGCCCCGTTCACGACCCACGGTCCCTGGTTGTAGCCGTAGACGGCATTGACATAGCCGTTGACCTTGACGATGCGCGCGACCCGATCGAGGTTTCCAAGCACCAGCTTTATCCAGGCAAGCTGGTTGATCGCGCATTGGCGCGCCGATTGATAGCCCTGCTCAAGACTGATCTGCTCTCCGACCTTGCCAGGGGTCGGAATAACGTCGCGGTCCTCGGCGTCGACGATGGTGCCGAGGGTTCCGGACATCCAGAGCAGATCGTTGACCACCACACCCGGAACGAAGTTTGCCGGCACGCGGCGCGGCCGTGGCAATGCGATACCAAGCTCACGCAACCGATCCTCAATCGACATATTATGCTCCCGCATCTTGGTCAGAGCCAGCTCGGGGACTAGACACCGGCCACTGCCCCGTCTCTCCGCCGATCAGCGACACCGCGATAAGTTCCGTCCGGCGCGATCTGGATCGCCTTCACCGATCCGAAGAACGGCGTAGGCCGTGTCGGCCGGTAAACCGAGACACCGCGTGCAGCAACCGCGGCAACGACGTCATCGGAAAGGCCGGCCTCCACAATCACACGCTGATCGAGGTAGTAGGACCAGCGCGGACGCGCGATCGCGGTTTCGAGATCGAGCCCGCAACCGATGTGGCCGTCGATAACTTGAACCAGCGTCGGCGTCTGTCCGAGACCACCCGGAGTCGCCAGCACGAAACGCAGCCGCCCGTCTCTGAGCACCATCATCGGGCTCAGCGTGTGCGCCGGCCGTTTTCCGGCCGCGACCACATTGGGATGCGAAGGATCGAGGCTGAAACCTTGCATGCGGTTGTTGAGAAGAATGCCGGTTTCGGCATCGAAGACACCGCTGCCGAAAAGCGTGAAAATGCTCTGCACGATCAGAGCCGCGTTTCCGTCGCGGTCAATGGCCATCGCAACCGCGGTTCCGCCGGGGCTGGAGCCGATCCGCGCCGCAGACGCATCGGGTATGGGGCCGGCCAGGAGCGAGCGGAGATCCGCGTCGGTTATCCCGCTCGCATCGGGATCGGCAAGATAGCCGGCGCCCGTCACGAACGCCCGCTCGGCCGCGGCGACCTGGGCCGCCAGCCTGGTCTCGGGCTGGTCGCGGCCGTGATCGTGGGGATCGAGCTGCTTGAGTTGCAGCAGCCCGAGCAGTCCGAAGGAATTTGGCGGAACCGTCGCGACCGTGTGGCCGCGATAGTCGACCGAGATTGGCGCCACCCACTCCGCCGCACAGCCCGCGAAATCGTCCACATTGAGCAAACCACTGCCCTGTGCGATGCGCATGGCGAGCGAACGCGCGATGGGTCCATGATAAAAGGCAGCAGCACTGCCTCGCGCGATGGTACGAAAGCACTCCGCCAACTGCGGCTGGAGAAGAAGATCGCCTTCGACCAACGACCGGCCGCTCGGGATCAGCAATGCTCCGAGTGCCGCATCGCGCGCGATAAGCAGCTCGTGCTGCATGATCGCCGACGCCAGGATTCGCGATACCGGAACGCCGTGTTCGGCGGCCGTAATCGCCGCCGCGAACAGCTCCGACCAGGCCAGCTTTCCAAACCTGCGATGCGCCGCCTCCCAACCGCGAACCAATGCCGGAACCGTCGGCGAAAGCGCGCCGTGTTCGAGATCGGATCGTTGTAGTCGATCGGGCACGACCGCACGAGAGGCGCGCCCACTGGCATTCAATCCATGGACCGTCGCATCCGCGGCTTCGTAGAACAGCCCGAACGCGTCCCCGCCGAGGGTGACCGCTTGGGGCAGCACCACGCACAGCACCGCGGCCGATGCGATCAACGCGTCCGTCGCGCTCCCGCCCGCGGCGAGCGCCTCGCGGCCGGCCTCCGCTGCAAGCGCGTGTCCGGCAACCACCACTCCAGCCTTGCTGTGGACCGGACCCTGAGCGCCGCTCATGGTTTCGCCGCGTCGCGATCGAGGAGCAGTACTTCCCCTGTCGACGGCAAAACCCGAACGCGATCGCCGGACTTCAGCACCGACGTGATATCCGCATCGAACCGGTCGATCAGCGGAAGGCCCGCGAACGCCGCCCCTTGGGCCATGATCGGATTGGCGAAATTGAGCAACAGCGCGGACGGCCCAAGCCGTCTCGCTTGCATCTCGCGCAGCATCCAGGCGGTCGCGACGCCACCCTTCGCGGCATTGAGCACCAGGATCCTGCCGACATAGGACTCCCCGTAAAGCGCATGAGAGCGACGCGAGAACACGCCGTTGATGCGATCCAGATCGTAGCGCGCCGAGAAATTGTCGGCGGCGACGAGAGCGATGCCTTCCACCTCGTCGCCGATCCCGGGATGTCCCTTGACGAGGTGCAGGCTCACGCAACGATCCTCCCGGCGACCGCGCTCTCCACACACGCCTCCATCGACCCCAGCACGGTCTCGTAGTTGTAGCCGCCGAGAATGTTGACCAGCTTGGCGCTGTTCGACATCAGCCGCCGCCAGCCGTTGGCTTCCCCGATCTCGCGCGCGTGCATCTGGTAGAAGCACACGCCCTGCAGCAGGATGCCGCCGGCACCATCGATTTTCCGCGTGATGTCGAGCCGATCGGCGGCGGACTTGATCTCGGGGCTGGTGGTCGCGATCAGGCTAACAGAGGGATGAACCGTCCGGCCGTCGAGCAGCGCCCCCAAGTGCTGCAGCTCGATCAGCGACAATTGCGGGGCGGCAAACACGACGACATGGAGCGTGTCATCCACCGGCATCAGCGAGGCGCGATAGGCGGCGATGTCCGCGTCGGTTATCGAAATCGCCGGCGCGCGGTCGTCGATCACGTCGGAGAGCCGCCCCGCCTCGGGCGTGACGCCCACCATATGAAACAACGGCGTCGATCCGTAGCTCGCGAGTGCCGCCCCGAAATGCTTGATCTGGTCCGAGGTCGGTGCCGACGCGATCCCCTCGACGACCGGCACCTCGAAGTAAGAGCGCATGCGCCGGCCGATCACGGCGCCAAGCGCGCCCCAGTCGGAATAGTCCACGAGCCGGGCCTCGACCGCGAACCGCGTCGTCCCTCGTCGGTACTCATCGAGATGAAAGCCGTAGCGCGGAACCCGCCCCGTGAGCGCCGCGGACAGCGCCGACGGCCCGCCCTCGAAATTGGTACGCGCGCCCAGCACCGAGTTGGCGTAGATCGTCGATCCGGTATCCCCAAACGCCAGATGCTCGCCCTTAACCGGCGGCAGGATGGTTTGATAATTGATGCAGGTATCGGTCATGAGAATGCCGAGCGAACGCAAAGCGTCCGCGGCGCGCTTCTCCAACGCGACGAATTCCTCTTTCTGCCTGATGCGCCGGTAGGCGGCGAAATCGGCGCCGCGCGGGTCGGTCACCGTCGGCACCCAAACCCGGCGCTCCGCCTCTGGATAGGCGGCAATACCCTCGAGAAAGCGAATACCCTCCTCGCCCAGCGCTTCGGTGTCCGCCATAAGGTGCACCTGCGAGACCTTGACTAGGTCTTTGGCGTCGAAGAACCGGCCGACCTGGGTCAGCTGCTGCATGGCCCACTGGCGCGCACGACCTTCCACTCCGGCGAGCATGGCTTGTTCATGATCGTCCAATCTCAACATTCCGCGGTTCCCAACCTCATTCGACGATCACCTCATCCCGCTTGCGCCGCACGCGCGGCAACAGCAGCACCGACAGCAACGCCAGCGTCACCGCCAGCAGCCCCGCGCTGATCGGCTGTTCGACGAAGATCGCGAGGCTGCCGCGCGACATGATCAGAGCTTGTCTGAACTTCTCCTCCATCATGTCGCCGATGACAAAGCCGAGCAGCAGCGGAGTCGGCTCGAACCCGAGCTTGATCAGCAGGTAGCCGCCAACTGCGAAGAAGCCGGCCAGCGCCACGTCGAACGGCTCGTTGCGCATCGAATAGGCGCCGATCGCGCAGAACACGACGATCGACGGCATAAGAATCCGGAACGGCACATTGAGCAGCTTCACCCAGATGCCGATCATCGGCAGGTTGATGACCAGCAGCATGAAGTTGCCGATCCACATCGAGGCGATCATGCCCCAGAAGAACTCCGGGCTGCGCTCGATCACCTGCGGACCGGCGACGATGCCGTTCATGGTCATGGCACCGAGCATCAGCGCCATCACTGCGTTGGCCGGAACGCCGAGGGTCAGCAGCGGAATGAATGAGGTCTGTGCCGCTGCGTTGTTGGCGGACTCCGGCCCGGCCACGCCTTCGATGGCGCCTCTTCCGAAACGCTGCGGCTCTTTCGCCAGGTGCTTTTCAACGCCGTAGGACGCAACCGGTCCCAGCAGCGCGCCATTACCCGGTAGAACCCCGAGCAAGCTCCCGAGCGCGGTGCCGCGCAGGATCGGCGCCACCGATTGCCTGAGCTCGGAAAGACTTGGCAGCAGTCCACCGATCTGCTTGGAGATGACATCGCGGTTTTCCGGCGTTTCCAGCGATCTGCCGAGTTCAGCCAATCCGAACGCACCCATCGCCAGCACCGCGAACGGGATCTGCTCCATCAGTTGCGGATAGCCCAGCGTCAAGCGCGGCGCCGCGGTCTCGAGATCCATGCCGACCGTCGCGAGCAGCATGCCGAGCAGGATCATCGCGATGGATTTGCTGACCGCGCCCCGATTGAGCAGCGCCGATGCCAGCACCCCCAATAGAAGGAGCGAGAAATAGTCGGCGGGACCGAACTCCAGCGCCACCCGCGTCAGCGGTATCGCTAGCGCCGCGATGAACACGGTGGCGATCGTACCGGCGACGAACGACCCGATCGCCGAGATGCCGAGCGCCGCACCTGCCCGCCCCTGCCGCGCCATCTGATGACCGTCGATCGCCGTGATGATCGCGGTCGCCTCGCCCGGGACATTCACGAGAATAGAGGCAGTGGACCCGCCGTACTGGGCGCCATAGTAGATGCCCGCCAGCATGATCAGCGAGCCGACCGGATCGAGACTGTAGGTCAGCGGCAACAGCATCGAGATGGTGGCGATGCTGCCGATCCCCGGCAGAACCCCGATCAGCGTTCCGAGAAAACATCCCGCGAGGCACAGCAACACGTTGGTGGGCGACACCGCAACCGCGAGACCGAACACCAGATGGTCGAGTAGCTCGGTCATTTCCACAACGCCGCAAACGCCGCCGCCGACCATCCGCTCGGTCCAACCGGGATGCTGAGTGTCAGCAGGTATCCGAACACAGCGATGCACGCGACCGTCAACGCCGCAGCGAGCACGACGATCTCACGCCATTGCGTCTCGGCACTGGCAAAGCCGGCCAGCCCCACCGTGATCGGAACCGCGCCCAGCAGCCCCAGCGGCTTGATTGTCATCGCGAACGCCATCAACGCCGCGAAGATGAAGATCGGCGGCCGCAGATTGACAAATCCCAGACGCTCCCCCGGACGTGTGAAATCCAGGAGGATGATCAGGACGCCCATGAAGATGATCCCGAACGCTAGACCGCGCGGCAGCAACCCAGGACCGACCGCGCTCAGCGAACCCGTCGGCAGGCTCGCGCCCTGATAGAGCGCGAAGCCCCCGAGCGCGAGCAGAGCGATACCAGCAGCAAAGTCCTGGGTCGGAACCCAGGACTTTGCTTCGGTTGCACCATTTTCTGAAACGGATGACGTGTCTTTGTTCGGCAAAATACTGCCCTTGCCGTCTCAGTTCGTCGGGCTCAAGTTGGCCGCCTTGATGACGGGCGCCCACTTTGCGATTTCCTTGCCGATGTAGGCTTCGAACTCCTCCGGCGTGCTGGCGATCACGTCGTAGCCCTGGCTCGCGAGCTTGGTCGAAACCTCAGGCGACTTGAGCGCCTCGACATAGGCCGCGTTGAGTTTCGCGATCACCGCCGGCGGCGTCTTGGCCGGCGCGGCCACACCCCACCAGCCGTAGGTTTCGAAATCTTGAAGCCCGGCTTCGGCCACCGTCGGAATTTCTGGCGCCAGCGGCGAGCGCTTGGCACTGGTGATGGCCAGGGCTTTTAGCTTGCCGGCCTGAACGTGGGGAAGAGCGGTCGACACGTTGTCGAAGAATACCTGCACGCGGCCGGCGATCAGGTCGAGCAACGCCGGCGCGCTCGACTTGTAGGGCACGTGCACGAGATCGACGCCGGCCTTGATTTTGAAGTACTCTGCCGCGAGATGCAGCGGGCTGCCAACGCCAGCGGACGCGAAGTTGAGCTTGCCGGGGTTCTTCTTGGCATAGTCGATCAGCTCGGCCAGAGTATTGATTCCGAGGTCGGGGTTGACCAGCACGAAGTGCGGCTGCGAGGCAATCAGCGTCACAGGCTTGAAGTCCTTAACAGGGTCATAGGACAAGTTGGTGAACAGCGTCGGGGTGACGGCGTGGGTCGCGAAGTTCGCGAACAGCAGCGTCTGACCATTGGGCTCCGACTGCGCGACCACCGCGGATGCAAGCGACCCGCCCGCACCGGGACGGTTCTCGATGACAATCGGCTGTCCGAATTTGGTTTCGACCGGGCCCGACGAAATACGGGCAAGGTTGTCCGTGGCACCACCGGCCCCAAGCGGAAGAACGAGCTTGATCGGAGCGCTCGGATAGGTGTCTGCCGACTGAGCGAAAGCCGCGGTTGCGGCGATAGCGACGGCGCCGGCCGTCAGCAGGATATGGCGAAGTGACGGTCTCATGGATGCCCCCCAGAAGTTGAAAAGCAACGGCGCTCGCGAGAAGCCCCGAGGCGACGACGGCGTGTGCGCCATCTCTGCGCCGCACGCTGGGACAAAAGCGGCACGCGACCAAGAAACTAAAAATGAGAAGCTTATTCAGTGCGCCCGGAGATCAAGCGCAGCGGAAAAATAAAGCAACTAATTGCACTCCGTGGCGAAGCAGCTCGGCGCTCTCGAGATACAGGGGATGTTCACGAATGGTCAGTAGCGGTCTTGCGCGACGGCTTGTCGAGCCATGACTGGTGCAAGTGCGTATGCGGACGCACTTCTGCGAGAAGCGCAATAAAATCCTCGCTATCGACTGACCGTCCGCTTTCTCGGCACCGCTACGAATGGCCGAACTGCTGGTGCGTCCCAATAGCCGACATGTTTCCGCATCCACGATGAGCATTGACGCATCAGCAGATCCGCGTCCGCTCAATGGGAAGTAGCGGGCATCGACCCGCTTCGGCCAATCGTCGCTCCTGATACGAAGCGGACCTGGATCAGTGCTCCCGGAACGCACGCGAGAAACTGTCGAGAACCGGACGCATAATGTAAGTGAAAAACGTGCGCTCTCCGGTCTTGATGTAGACGTCAGCCGGCATACCAGGCGTTGGCCGGAAACCGTCGATTTTGCTGCGCGCGTCCGTCTCGTCGAGAGCGACGCGGACCACGAACGAGGGCTGCCCGCTGCGAGCGGCTTGATGCTCCGGTGTCGCCGGCTCCAGCACGGTGTCCGCCGAGACGTATTGCACCTTACCCGCCACCACCGGCGTCAACCGCTGATTGAGCGCCGTCAGTCGCACCAGCGCGTCCTGCCCGCTATGCACGCTAGTAATGTCGCTTGGCCGCACGCGCACCTCAAGGACGAGCGCATCGTCTGCCGGCACCAGCTCAAGGATAGCGGCGCCTGGCGCCACCACCGCGCCGCGCGCATGATAGTGGAGCTTGACGACGATGGCCCGCTCGGGCGCCCGCACGTCCACGCGATCGAGCACGTCGCGGCTCGCGGCGATCTGCTCGCTCACGTCGTCCAGCTCCGCCTCGACTTCGCGCATCTCCTCGACGGACTTTTGCAGCGCTGCCGAGCGGACCTGAGAGATCTGCTGCTCGGCGCGCGCAATGCGCTCCTTCGAATCCGCGATATGCCCCAGAAGCTCGCCGCGCTGCCCGGCAAGCCCGGCTTCCGCCCGCTGGACGGCCAGGACGTCTGTACGGCGTACGAGCTGGCGGTCGAGGAGTGCCTTCTTGTCCTTGAGCTCATCGCCGAACAGCCCAATGCGGTGCTCGAGCGACTGGACCTGGGCGGTGTAGCCGACGATGGATTCCTTCAAGCCTGCAATCTCGCGGCGCAGGATCTCCTCTTCATCGGCCTGCTTGGCCCGGCGCACCTTGAGCTCCATCTGCTGGCGCTCGAAGATAGGACGAATATCGGCGTCGGTCTCGGAGGCGGCCGCCAGCGCATCGGTCAGCTTTGCCTCCTCGCTGCCCTGGATCTGCGCTTCGAGCCGGGCCTGCATCGCGAGCAAGCGATGCTTGCGCACCACGAGCCGGCGCAGCTTGGCCTTGGCCGGAGTTTTGTCGAGTCGAATAAGGACCTGATTTGGCTCGACCAGGTCTCCCTCCTGTACAAGGAGGTCGCGCACGATGCCGCCCTCAAGGTGCTGCACCTCCTTGTTCTGGCCGCTGGCAATAAAAGAGCCTGTTGCCACGACGGCGCCGTCGAGCGGCGCGAGCAGCGCCCATCCGCCGAATATCCCCAGGATGGCGAGCACGAGGGCGAGCCCGTGCCGGCGCGGGCGGGCGATGGCATAAGGCACGTCCCTCTGCCACGCTTCGAAACGGCGATCGGTGCCGACCGTCATCTAAGCGCCCTCCGAGCGACTGCGTTCGGTGTCGTTGCGCGCCGGCCCGGACTGCGGAGGGGCCGGACCGCCCACGACGCGGTAGAGCACCTCGCTCGGCGGCCCGAGCCCTTCCATGCGGCCAGAGCGCAGCACCAGCACGCGATCGACCGAGTTGAGAAGCATCGGCCGCTGCGTGATGACGATCACCGTCACGCCGCGCTCCTTGGCGCGCACCAGCGTCTCGGCGAGGGCCTGCTCGCCCGCAGCGTCGAGGTTCGAGTTCGGCTCGTCGAGGACGATCATGGACGGATTGCCGAAGAGGGCGCGCGCGAGACCGATACGCTGTTTCTGTCCGCCCGAAAGCGGCGCGCCGCTGCCCTCGAGCACGGTCTCGTATCCGTCAGGCAGGCCGCAGATCATCTCGTGCACGCCGGCCACTTGAGCCGCCTCGAACACCATCTCATCCGCAAGGTCGGACCGCATGCGACAGACGTTCTCGCGAATGGTGCCCGGAAACAGCTCTACCTCTTGCGGCAAGTAGCCGGCGTAGGTTCCGAACAGGCGCCGGTCCCAGTTACGCAACTCGGTGCCGTCTAGGCGTACGTTGCCGGCGGTCGGAGTGAGGCAGCCTACAAGCATGCGCGCGAGGGTCGATTTGCCGGATCCTGAGGGACCGACGACGGCAAGCGAGTTGCCCGGCTCCACCGTAAACGTTACGCCGTTGAGCACGGGCTCCTTGCGACCCGGCGGGATATAGAGTAGCCGGTCGGCAACGAGGCGTGCCTCTGGACGCGGCAGCCGCAGCCGCTCCTTCTCGTTCTGGAACGCTTCGATTGCGGTCACGACGCGCGCGTAGGCTGCCCGCGTCTGCACGACGCTGCGCCAGCCTTCGATCATGCCCTCGAGAGGCTGCAGGGCGCGGCTGGCGATGATCGAGGCGGCGATCATCATGCCGCCAGTGATGTGACCCTCGAGCGCAAGAAACGCTCCCCAGCCAAGCACGGCGACCTGGGTCAGAAGCCGAAAGAACTTCGAGGCGCCGCTGATCCAGAAGTTGGACTGAAGCGCCCCTGACTGGCTTGAGAGCGCCCGGGCTTGCTCGCGTCCCCAATGCAGAATGCTCTCATGCAGCATGCCCATGGCGTTGATGACCTGGGCGTTGCGGGCGAGCGCCTCAACGCGCGCGTCGGCCTTCGTTGCGTGGGCGCCGGCCCGGGCAAGTGCCTCCGACGTCGATCGCTGATTGATGATTGCGATGCCGACCAGAACTGCGCCCGCCACCAATGCCAGCACGCCGAGCTTCGCATTGATCAGGAACACCGCCGCGAAATAAAGCGGTGCCAGCGGTGCATCGAACAGCAGCAACATGACAGGGCTGGAGATGAAGTTGCGCACTTGATGCAGGCTGCGGATAGTTTGGAGAGCGCCCCCGTCTGCCGCCTGTGGAGTACCAATCGCCGCAGCGAGAAGGGGACCACCGAGCAGCGTCTCAAGACGCGTTGCGAGCGCGCCGAGCATCTGGCGACGGAAGATGTCGACCAGCGACAGCGCGCCGAGAAAAGCGACTGCGATCATGGTAAGCGCTAACAGCGTGTCGATACTGCGGCTGGTCAGCACCCGGTCCGAAAGCTGGAACAGGTAGATCGGCACCGTCAGCATCAGCAGATTGACGACGACGGAGAAGGTCGCGACGA
>VFQP010002533.1_pt1 | contig 20185 bp, 21 predicted proteins | sample 3512351 | NCBI WGS metagenome assembly VFQP01 (sample SAMN10412372, study PRJNA504923) | tailings metagenome | isolation source: Relicate 1 Philex TSF1 revegetated site | place: Philippines: Tuba, Benguet | collected 2017-08-29
CGATCGGTGCCGACCACCACCAGCTGGCGGCGATCGTCGAGTTCATCCACACCGCCACGCTGCTGCACGACGACGTGGTCGACGAGTCCGACCTGCGCCGCGGCCGCAGCACGGCGAATGCGATCTGGGGCAATGCGGCCAGCGTGCTGGTCGGCGATTTCCTGTATTCGCGCAGCTTCCAGCTGATGGTCGAACTCGACCGCATGCCGGTCATGCGCATCCTCGCCGACACCACCAACCGCATCGCCGAGGGCGAGGTGCTGCAGCTGCTGCACGTGCGCAATCCGGATACCGACGAGGCGGCGTATCTCAACGTCATCGAGCGCAAGACCGCGGTGCTGTTCGCCGCCGGCACCCGGCTCGGCGCGCTGGCCTCCGGCGCGGACGAAGCCACGCAACAGGCGCTGTACGACTACGGCATGCAGCTCGGCTACGCGTTCCAGATCGCCGACGACGTGCTCGACTACTCGGGCGATGCCGACGCGCTGGGCAAGAACCTCGGCGACGACCTCGCCGAGGGCAAGGCCACGCTGCCGCTGATCCATGCGATGGCGCAGGCGACGCCCGATGTCCGCGCGCGCCTGCGCGCAGCCATCGAGACCGGGGACGTCGGTGCACTGCCCGACGTGCTGGCCGCGATCGAAGCCGCCGGCAGCCTGGACTACAGCCGTGCGCGCGCACTCGAATATGCCGAAGCCGCGGAGCGGGCCCTCGACGGCCTGACCGACAACGACGCCGTGGCGGCGTTGCGTGGGCTGGCGCGCTACGCGGTCGAACGCGGGTCCTGACCTCAGCCCGGCACGCCAAACCTCCGCAACACCGCCCTCGGTCCGAGTCGGCGGGCTCCGCCACGCGAACCGCGTCGAGGTCGCCACCGCTGTCGGCGCACGTCGACAGCGCCGAGCGGCAATGCGCATGGCGCGATGCCCTGTCAGCCCGGGCCGACCTGAAGCGCGCGAACGAGCTGCGCGGCGACGATCAGCCCGACCGTCACCGACAGACCGGCGAGGATCCCCAGACCGCCGGTGCGCGCCAGATTGACGGTCCAGCCCAGCACCTTCGGCCACTTCGGCACCCAGATGCGGTCGTCGTCCTTCGCGTGGTACAGGCCAAGCCAGCGTGGGCCGATCCAGTTGCTGCGGTTCCGCCATGCGCGGAGATTGCGTGCGTCGCGGTCCATGTCGATCCCTCGCGTTTTCGGAACCGCAGGATCACCCGACCTCCGCGCGCGGTGGGCGTGATGCGACGAACGCGAGGCTGCGCGCGACGGATCGCACACCCGGCCGACCAGCGCCGCCTCAGGCGATGCCCAAGCCTGGAATCGCGGTGATCGCATCCGGATCGAAGCCGCCCAGCGCGGCGAAATGGCGACCGCGCGCGGTGTAGTCGCGATAGGCGCCGAAGCTGGGCGCGCCGGGCGACAGCAGCAGCACGCCCTCGCCGTCCAGTGCCGCGCGTGCCTGCGCGGTGGCCGACGCGAGATCATCGGCGGCCGCCAACTGGAAGCCGGCGTCGCGGGCGATCGGCGCGAGCAGATCATGGATGCGCGGCCCGTTCTGGCCCATGGTCACGATCGTCTGCGGTGCGCGGGTGCGCATCGCATCGGCGAACGCCTGCCAGTCGAGTCCGCGATCGTGGCCGCCGACGAGCAGCGCGACGCGCCGGTCGCGATAGACGTCGAGCGCGGCGAGACTCGCGTGCGGGGTCGTACTGATCGAATCGTTGACCCACAGCACGCCATCGCGCATGCCCAGCGGTTGCAGGCGATGCGGGAGCGGCACGAAGTCCGCGGCCGCACGTGCCAGCGGCAGGGCGTCGATGCCGAGGGCCTCGATCGCGGTCAGCACGGCGCAAAGATTGCCGCGGTTGTGCCGGCCCGGCAGCGGCAGACCGGCCGTGTCCATCACGGCGGCGGCGCCGCGATGCAGGACGTCGCCGCGCAGGTGCCAACCGTCGGGCGTGCCGAACCAGCGGATCTCACTCCCCGGCAACGCCAGCGAGGCCAGGCGCGGGTCGTCCGCGTTGAGCACCGCGATGCGTGGCCGCGCGCGCGTGACCAGCGCCAGCTTGTCCTCGACGTACTGCGCCTCGCTGCCGTGCCAGTCCAGGTGCTCGGGGAAGATGTTGGTGACCACCGCGACGTCGGGCCGTACACCGCCGGCCGCGACATCGCCGGTCTGGTAACTCGACAGTTCGATCGCCCAGGCGTCCGCCTGTGCATCGAGCAGCTCCAGCAAGGGCAGCCCGATGTTGCCGGCCAGCGCCGTGCGCAGGCCATGCGCGCGCAGCAGATGGGCCAGCAGCGCGGTGGTGGTGCTCTTGCCCTTGGTGCCGGTGACGCAGACCGTGCGGGCCGCGATCTCACCCGCCGCGGCGCGTCCGGCGAACCACAGCGTGGTGCCGCCGATGAAGCGCGTGCCCTGCGCGGCGGCCGCCATCGCCTCGGCCCGGTACGGACTGATCCCGGGTGACTTGATGACCACGTCGAAGCGTGCGAGGTGTTCGCGGCTCGCCACCGTTTCGACAGCAAGCGACGGATCGCCGAGGCCGAGCACCTCGCGCGCCTCGTCCTCCGCGCAGAACACGGTCAGAGGCACGCCCGCCGAATCCCGGATTCCGGAGCCCGAATCCCGCGCGGCGCGCAGCGCCGCGTACGCCGCGCGGCCTTCGCGGCCCCAGCCCCACAGCGCGATGCGGCCGCCACCGGCCGCGAGCGCTTCAAGCTGCGAGATGCGCACGCAGGCGCTCCCACAGCGCGTCGGGAATGCGGTGGGCGTCCTCTTCGACGGCCAGCAAGCCGGCGACCTCCAGCTCGCCGGCATCGAGCTGCGGCGCGATCAGCTGCGCGAAGCGCGCGACGATCGCGTCCTCGCGCCATTCCGGACGCCTGGCCAGCGCCGCCAGCGCCGCGCGTGATTCGCGGCCTTCGCCGACGCATTCGAACGGCTTGTGGTCCTGGTATTCCAGCAGGGCGTCATAGCCCGGCACCTGCGCCGGATCGTCCAGCAGGTTGCGCCCGAAGATCGCCACCAGCCGCGGCTTGGGCATGAATGGCGCCAGCGCCAGGAAGACGAAATGGCACTTCGGGCAGATGCCGCACCAGCGGTTGACCGGCCGCTCGCCGAGCAGATGGAAGTTGCGGTTGCAGCTGGAGAAGTGCGCGTCGTAGCGGTCGGTCTTCGCGAACTGGCGCGCGACGGCGAGCTCCGACAGCGGCCGCAGCAGCGAGTAGTAATGCAGGTCCGCAGCGACGCGCGCCTGCACGTGATCGCCGAAGGCCGTCTCGAACGCCCAGCCTTTCGACCACTGGTGGTTCACCTCACCGGTCCCCGGGATGAGGCTGCCGTAGCTCGCCGAGCGCTCGTTGGAGAACACCACCTGGTCCACGCCGTGCAGCACCGCGGCCAGCACCAGGATCGCCGAGTTGATCGCGGTCACCGGGATGTGCCCGTTCCACGCGCCCTGGCGGTTGTACTCGAACAGTTCCGGCGCGATCTGCCGGTCGATGTTGAGCGTCGGCAGGCCGGTGCGCTCGGCGCAGACACGGATCAGCTGCGAGCCGCCGATCCAGCTGACGGTCTGGTCGATGCCCAGCGCGCGCAGCGCTTCGATCGACACCAGCGAATCCTTGCCGCCGCCGATCGCCACCAGCGCATGCGTGCGCAGGCCCAGCGCCGGCGCGGCGTCGTCCGCGGCGGCGGCGTGCGGGAACCGGATCGTGCCGTGCAGGTCCAGCCCGTTGCGATAGGCGAACTCACCGAGCCCGTGCACGTAGACGTCCTCGAGCAGCGCGGCGGTGGCGGCATCGATCGCGTAGTCGTCGATGCGGATCTCGCCCGGCACGGCGGCCTTGTAGTAGCTCACGCCGGCGATCAGGTGCAGCAGACGCAGCGCCCGGGTCGCCGCCGCGGCGCGCGCACCGTCGAGCGCGAACGGCGCGCCCGGCATGGTGATCGTTTCGACCAGCTCGGGGCCGTCGTCGAAGGCGTAGACCAGCCGGGCCACACCGGTGCCGGGGTCGAACGCGCAGCGCACGAAGCGGAACGCGGCGATGGAATCACGGTCGAACATGGGACTCGGGTCTCCAGCGAGATACGGACGACGCACGCGACGCGGCGTCGGAAACTTGGAACATCACGTCGAACGGCGATGACGCGGATGGCGGAGGTAACGATGCGCCGGCCACACCGCGGCGAGGCAGGCCGGCAGTGCGCCCAGCACCAGGCCCGGCGCGCCGAACACCGCGGCGCTGTACACCCAGGACAGGGTTTCATCGCCCGGCGCGAGCAGGGCCACCAGTCCCAGGCTCAGCGGCACGAACAGGACGATGGCGACCAGCGCGGTGACGACCGCCATCGCCAGCACGCGGCGCAGAGGCGGACGCCGGCCGACCCGCCACCGCCAGCCCGCCACCCAGGCCGCGGCCATGCCGGACGCGAGAACGGCGACGGCGAACGCATCGGCGATTCCCATCTCGAGCAGCCCGCCGAGCACGACGGTCAGCACCAGCGCGAGCCCCGCACAGACGACGGTGTACTCCACCCGCGGTTTCACTCGATCACGTCCTCACCCGGCAGGCCGCGCAGGTTGTAGGTGTTGGCCATCACGAAGCCGTAAGCGCCGGCGTCGGCGATCAGCACGATGTCACCTTCGCGGGTTGCCACCGGCAGGCGGCGACGCGTGCCGAAGACGTCGCTTGATTCGCAGATCGGACCGACGACTTCGACGGCCACGTCGTCCGCATCGTCGAGCCGCGTCAGGTTGTAAATGCCGTGCCAGGCGTCGTACAGCGCCGGTCGCATCAGGCTGTGCATGCCGGCGTCCACGCCGACCCGGCGCGTGCCCAGCTTGTCGACAACCTGGGTGACGGTGGTCAGCAGCACGCCCGCTTCGGCCACGAGGTAGCGCCCCGGCTCGATCGCCAGGCGATAGCGCGGGTATTCGGCCTTGATCGCCGCCAGGCCCGCCGCCCAGGCCGGAATGTCGAACGGCACGTCGTCGGGACGATAGGGAATCGGCAGACCGCCGCCGATGTCGATCGTGTCGACCGTGCCCACCGCATCGGCGAACCCGGCCAGTTCGGCATAGACCTCACGCCAGTGCGCGACGGTCTCGATGCCGCTGCCCAGATGCGCGTGGATGCCGGTGATGCGCGCGTCCACCTCCTCGGCGGCCAGCAGAAACGCATCGAACGCGCCCAGCGGCAGACCGAACTTCGACGCCGCGCCGCCGGTGACGACCTTGGCGTGGTGGCCGTCGCCCCGGCCGAGATCCAGGCGCAGCCACAGGTCGCGGCCGCGGAAGACCTCGGGCCAGTTGCGCAGCGCTTCGACGTTGTCGAGCGTGACGGTGACGCCGCGCGCATAGGCGTGCGCGTATTCGCCGCGCGGCGCGAAGCTCGGCGTGAACAGCACGCGCCCGGGATCGAGATCCGGCAGCACCTCGAACACGTGGTCGAGCTCGCCCTTGGACACGCACTCCAGCCCGAAGCCGGCCTCGACCAGCGCGCGCAGGATCGCCGGATGCGGATTGGCCTTGATCGCGAAGAAGCGGCGGTCGATCGCGTCGGCCGTCGACAGCGCGGCGGCACGTTCGCGCACCGTCGGCAGGTGATAGACGTAATGCGGCCGGCCGGGTTCGGCGAGTGCCAGCAGCGACTCGCGCGCGCCCTGCCACCACTGCGGCGCACGTTCGCGGCGGCCGTGCGCGATCTCGCGCCAGCTGGGGCCGAATACCGTGTCGTCGTGCACCGGCATCGCGCCGCTGTCGATCAGCTCGGCATGCAGCACCGGCAACAGACCGTCGGCGTCGGCCTCGTCGATGACGAAGGTCAGGTTGAGATCGTTCGAGGACTGCGAGATCAGATGCACGCGTTCCTTGCCGAACGTGGCCCAGACATCCGACAGCTTGTGCAGCAGCGAGCGCATGCCCCGGCCGACCAGGGTGATCGCCGCGCACGGGGCGATGACCTTGACCCGGCAGATCTCGGCGAGATCGTCGCTCAGCCGCGCCAGCACGTCGGTGCTGACCAGGTTCTCGCTCGGATCCAGCGACACGGTGACGTTGGTCTCCGACGAGCCGATCAGATCCACCGACAGGCCGTGGCGCTTGAAGCGCTCGAACACATCGGCGAGAAAGCCGACCTGCTGCCACATACCGATGCCTTCCATCGACACCAGCACGATGCCGTTGCGGCGACTGATCGCCTTGACGCCCGGCACCGGCTCGGCGCTCGCGTCGATCGCGGTGCCCGGCAGGTCCGGGCGTTCGGTGTCGAGAATCGCCATCGGCACGCCGCCGTCGCGGCAGGGCTTGATCGAACGCGGATGCAGCACCTTGGCGCCGGTGGTCGCGATTTCCTGCGCCTCGGCGTAGTCCAACCGCGTGAGCAGACGCGCATCAGGCACATCGCGCGGATTGGCGCTGAACATGCCCGGCACGTCGGTCCAGATCTCGACACGGCGTGCACCGAGCAGCGCGCCGAAGTACGCCGCCGACGTATCCGAGCCGCCGCGGCCGAGAATCGCGGTGCCGCCGTCGCCGTGCCGGGCGATGAAGCCCTGGGTGAGCAGCATGCGCGGCGCCTGCGCGGCGAAGCGCGCGCGCCAGTCGCCGTCAGGTTCGCGCCGGCAGTTCACCGACAGGCGCAGCGCCCAGTCGCTCTGGTTGGGCAGCGCCACCGCGTCGAGCCAGTCGCGCGCATCGCACCAGCCGAACTCCAGGCCCTGCGCCGCGAGATACGCCGCGCCGATCGTCGACGACAACAGTTCGCCCTGCCCCAGCACCTCGGCCTGCCAGTCCAGCGAGCGCGTCGTCGCACGCGGGTCGTCCGCCAGCGCCTGTAGCGCGGCGAGACGCGCGCCGAGCACCGCGTCGACGTCCAGTTCGAGTTCCGAGGCGAATGCGCGGTGACGTTCGACCAGCGCACCCACGCGCGCAGGCGAATCCGCGGCGCCGTCCGCGATCGCGGTCAACTCGTTGGTCACGCCCGACAGCGCCGACACCACCACCAGCACGCGCGCGCCGTGCTCCTCGGCCCGGCGTTTCGCCAGCCGGCCGATGGTGTCCCAGCGGTGGCGGCGCGACACCGAAGTGCCGCCGAACTTGAGCACGATCCAGCGATCGTCGGAAGGTGATGACATCGGGTGGGGTCTCGAACGGTGGGGGCAACGGAAGAGTGGCGACGGCCGCTACGATGGCGACCTCGCTGGCCCGGCGCGCCGTCTCGCGGCGCCCGGGCGCACGATTCTAAAGCACGCTTTCCCGACCGGAGCCCCTGTCCATGCGCACCCGCCGTTATCTTCAGCTCGACGTGTTCTCCGCGCACCCCGGCGCCGGCAATCCGCTGGGCGTGATCGTCGACGCGGAGGGCCTGGACGCCGCGGCCATGCAGGCGATCGCCGCGTGGACCAATCTGTCGGAAACCATCTTTCTGCTTCCTCCCGATGCCGGGGCCGATTACCGCGTGCGCATCTTCACGCCCCGGCAGGAACTGCCCTTCGCCGGTCATCCCAGCGTCGGCGCGGCGTGGGCGGTCGTCGACCAGGGTCTGGCCCGCGCCGACGGCGGCAGGCTGGTGCAACAGTGTGGCGCCGGCCTGCTGCCGGTGCGCCTGGACACCGGCGGCCGCGACCGCCGGCCGAGCGTGCGCGCGCCGAAGGCCACCCCGGTGGCGACGCCCGACGGCAGCCGCGGCGCACTCGACGCCGTACTGCGCGCCCTGGATGCGCGGCACGCGCCGCACGCGCTGATCGACAACGGACCCCGCTGGTGGTGCGTGGATCTGGGCGAGGCCGAGGTCGTGCGCGGCCTGCGCCCGCCCCTGCCCGAGATCGCCGCGTTGTCCCTCGCCAGCAACGCGGTCGGCCTGGCCGTCTGCGGCCGCGCACGCGCGTCCGATCACGCGCTCGTCGTACGCGCATTCTGCCCGGCCGACGGCATCCCCGAGGATCCGGTCACCGGCAGCGCCAACGCCGCGCTCGCCGCCTGGCTGCATGGTGACGGGCGGCTGGACGATCTCGGCGCGCGTTACATCGCAAGCCAGGGGCGCGAACTCGGACGCGATGGCCGGGTGTCGGTCGAGATCGACGCCGAGGGCGGGATCTGGATCGGCGGCCAGGTGCAGCCGGTCATCCGCGGCACGCTGGATTGGTAAGCTGTCGCGCCGCGTGATGCTTCCATGACTCCCCGCCGTTTCGTCCAGGTGGACGTGTTCGCCGACCGGCCCGGTGCCGGCAATCCACTGGCCGTGGTGCTCGATGCCGATGGGCTCGACGACACCGCGATGCAGGCCATCGCCCGCTGGACGCGTCTGCCCGAGACCACGTTCGTGTTCCCGGCGACATCCGACGAGGCCAGCTACCGCATCCGCATGTTCTCGCCGCGCCGCGAGGTGCCGTTCGCCGGCCACCCCAGCGTCGGCACCGCCCACGTGGTGCTCGACGCCGGACTCGCCGCGCCGCGCGACGGCCTGCTGGTGCAGGACGGCATCGCCGGCCGGTTGCCGCTGCGCGTCACCGGCGCCGATGCGATGCGCACGATCGCGGTGCGGACACCACGCGCGCGCATCGTCGAAACCGCCGACGCGACGGATCCGCGCCTGCAGCCCAGCCTCGCCGGAGTGTCGCTGGGCGAGTTGCCGCCGGTGCTGATGGACGGAGGTCGCCGCTGGTGGCTGGCCGAACTCGCCAGCGAAGCGGACCTGCGCGCCGTGACACCCGACTGGACGGCGATCGGCGCACTCGCCGAGGCCACCGGCAGCATGGGCCTGTGTGCGTTCGCACGCAGCACGGCAGCCGACTATCACCTCGCCGTGCGCGCCTTCGTCGGCGCCACCGGGCATTTCGAGGATGCCGCCTCCGGCGCGGCGAACGCGACCCTCGCGGCATGGCTCGCCGCGCGCGACGCCCTGCCGGGCGAAGGCGGCCGCTACCGCATCAGCCAGGGCCGCGAGGTCGGCCACGACGCGATCATCGAACTGCAGGTCGACGATGCCGGCGACGTGTGGTCGGGCGGACGCGTGCAGAGCGTGGTGCGCGGCACGATCGACTGGCGCTGAGCGCCGGCCTCCTGCCGCGGCGGAGGCGCGTGTCAGGCACGGCAGGAGTCACTGCCGTGATCTCCACGAAAGCGGGATCCAGCGACTGCAAGCGTTGAACGCCTGAAGCACTGGATTCCCGCTTTCGCGGAAACGACGGTCGAACGTCAGTGTTCAGACCGTCGCGAGCTCGCCCCGCGGCCCGGCGTCTGCGAACAGGCGGCGCTGAAGCCAGTCGTGCACGAGCCGCGCCGTATGCGCAGCATCCGCACCCAGCAGCGGGCCGACGTGGGTGGTGGCGGCGGACACCTGCAGGTCCGCGTTCCAGGCCGCGGCCAGCGCGCGCGTGATCGCAGGCGGCACGTCCTCGTCGCTGCTGGATGCGATACAGAGTGTCGGCACCGTCGGCGCCGCCGGCGTCCGCCCCGCTTGCGCGGTGCGCAGCACGGCACCGCTTTCGTTGCGCCAGTGCCGCGCGGCCACGAGCGTGGTCGCGTCGTCGGCGTCGGCCAGGGCCCGGCGTGTCGACGCCAGGCGTGCATCGCGCCCCCAGGGCACGACATCCGCCCAGGCGCGCGGCGGCAGGTGCAGGTGCCACGGCGCGGGCGGCAACGGATTGATCAAGACCAGGGCATCGGCCGCATCGGCCGCGTCGAGGGCCAGCAGGCCGCCGAGGCTCGCCCCGACCAGGACGCGCGGCCGCGGCAACCGACCGGCCGTGTCGCGCACCTGCTGCAGATAATCGCGGTAACCGGTGCTCGCCAGACCGCCCGGTGCGGGCTGCAGATCCGGCGCGTGCACCGGGTGACCGCGCGCCTCGAGCACGTGGCGCCACAGCGCCCACTCCCAGCCACCGCCGCCGGCGCCGTGGACGAGCAGCAGATGGAAGGTGCGGTCGCGCTGCATGGCGGCATCGTCGCAGACATCGCGCCTTGCCGACACGAGAACGGCGCCGGACGGGTCCGGCGCCGTGGTTCGCGAACGCAGGTGCGGCATGCGCCGCGCGCGAGTCAGCCCTCGAGCTCGGCGTCGAGCGACAGGGGCACGGCCGACAGCGCCTTGGACACCGGGCAGTTCTGCTTGGCGTCGTCGGCGATCTCGCGGAACTTCACCGCGTCGATCCCCGGCACACGGGCACGTGTCCTGAGCCGGATCGCGCTGAGCTGCGGCCCACCGTCCATCGACAGGTCGACATCGGCGCGCGTATCGATCGACTCGGGCGGAAAGCCCGCCTCGGTCAGCTTGGCCGACAGCGCCATCGTGAAGCAGCCCGCGTGCGCGGCGGCGATCAGCTCTTCGGGATTGGTGCCCTTTTCGTCGCCGAAGCGGCTGTTGAATCCGTAGCGGACGGTTTCGAGCAGACCGCTCTGCGGCGTCGACAGCTCGCCGCGACCGGATTTGAGATCACCGGCCCAGCGCGCCGTGGCGTGTCGTGAAATACCCATGTGGTTCTCCAGCAGGACAAGGGGGCCTGCAGCCTAGGGCGAGCGGTGTTACGCCGGTGTCGCACCGCCCTGATGCAGCGCATCCGTGGCTGGGTCACACTGCGGCGCATGCACCTCGCTCCTGCCGCTGCGGCGTTTTTTGCCGATACGTTGCTCGCCGTCCATGTCGGCATCGCGCTCTTCGTCGTCGTGATGACGCTCGCGGTGCCCGTGGGCGGGCCGCTGGGTTGGCGCTGGATCCGACGGCGCGGCCTGCGCTGGACGCACGCCGGGCTGGTCGCCGTCATCGCGGTGCAGGCCTGGCTGGGCCGTCTGTGTCCGCTGACCACGTGGGAGCAGCAGTTGCGCGCACAGGCCGGGCAGGCCACGTACGAGACGTCCTTCGTCGGCCACTGGTTGTCGCAATGGCTGTATCTCGATCTGCCGTGGTGGAGTTTCGTGCTCGCCTACACCCTGGTCGCGGCGGTCGTCGTGCTGGGCTGGTGGCGCTGGCCGCCGGCGTCCGATGCGCGTACGCGCCGCGGATCCGCTCGCCGTTCGTCGTAGCGCGGAAAAAACCCCATATTTATTGCGGTTTCCTATTGGCGGGGGTGCCGGTATGCCCTACATTTCGCTGGCCGGCTCGCTCGGCCCGGAATACTCACTCCATATTTGACGAGGGAACCACAGACCCATGGCAACGAAGAAGGCCCCCACCAAGAAAGCCCCGGCCAAGAAGGCTGCGCCGAAGAAGGCCGCCGCCGCCAAGCCGGCGGCGCCGAAGCCGATCAAGGAAGCCCTGAGCAAGTCGGGCCTGGTCGCGCACATCGCCGAGTCCACCGGCCTTGCGGCCAAGGACGTGCGTTCGGTGTTCTCCGCGCTCGAAGGTGCCGTGCACGGTTCGATCAGCAAGAAGGGCGCGGGTTCGTTCACGCTGCCCGGCCTGCTGAAGATCACCTCGGTCAGCGTGCCGGCCAAGCCGAAGCGCAAGGGCATCAACCCCTTCACCAAGGAAGAGCAGTGGTTCGCCGCCAAGCCCGCGTCGGTGAAGGTCAAGGTGCGCCCGCTGAAGAAGCTCAAGGACGCCGCTGCCTGATCCAGGCGCGCCACGTGTTCTTCGGATCGGGACGGCCATCGCCGTCCCGATTTCGTTTGGACTCGCGGGTGACGCGGACACCACGCGCAGGGCGTGACCAGTACCTGCCGTGATGCCCCCGCGCACCGCCACGTGGACCCGGCGCGCGCGCCGCCGCCGTGCACACCGGTTGAACGATTCGCACCGCATGCTCGGCGCCGCATTTTCCTCTCCGATGGATACCGACCGATGAGCTTCCAGGGTTTCCTCAATCATCTGCTCACCTCGCGGGCCGGCGGCAAGCCCGGCAGCAGCCTGCTCAACGCCGATTTCGGCAAGGGCGCGGCCACCGGTGGCGCGCTCGGCCTGCTGCTCGGCAAGAACAAGAAAACCCGCAAGCTCGCCACCTACGGCGGACTCGCGGCGATCGGCGTGATGGCCTACAAGGCCTATGGCGACTACCAGAAGCAGCAGGCCGGCGCGTCGGCGCCCGCACCGCAGACCGTCGACCGCCTGCCGGCGCCCCAGGTCGACCTGCACAGCCAGGCGATCCTCAAGGCGCTGGTCGCCGCGGCCAAGGCCGACGGTCATATCGATGCCCGCGAACGCGAGCTCATCGAGGGCGAGTTCAAACGGATCGACGAGGGCGCCGATGTGCAGCGCTGGCTGCATGTCGAACTGGAAAAGCCGCTCGACCCGGCCGAAGTCGCCAGTGCCGCGAGCACGCCCGAAATCGCCTCGGAAATGTATCTGGCCAGCGTGCTGGTGGCCGACGAGACCAACTTCATGGAGCGCAGCTACCTCGACGAACTCGCGCGACAGCTCAAGCTCGCGCCCGAACTCAAGAGCCGGCTCGAGCACGAAGTGAAGGCGGCCGGCGACACGCGCTGACGCCGACCGCCGTCTCGCCGCCCCACGGAACGGCCTGCCCTGCGCAGGCCGTTCCGCGTTCGGGACCGCGCCGTGCGGCCGCTGCATACCCGCGCTTCGCAGGCGATCTGCGAGGCTGGCGCCATGCATGCGTCCACACCCACACCGCCCGATCGCGACCCGCCCCCTGCGAACGCACCCGCACCGAAGCGCGCGCGTCGCGACTACACCGCCCAGGTCCGCAGCCTCCTGCGCTTCGCCGTCATCGCGGGTCTGCTCGCGGCGGGCGGCCACTGGGCCTGGCATCAGCCCTTCATGGCGAAACCGCGCGCGATCGCAGCACTGACCGCGGCGCCGGCGCCAGACGCGCTGCAGATGCCGGTCGAAGGCGTGCGCGCCACGCGCGTGGCGGACACCTTCGGCGCGCCCCGCGGGGCGGACCGACGCCATGAAGGCGTCGACATCTTCGCGCCACGCGGCACGCCGGTGCTCGCGGCCACCGACGGTGTGGTGGTGGCGATCCGCGAGGGCGGGCTGGGCGGACGTCAGGTCTGGGTGATGGGCCCGGGACGCCAGCGGCACTACTATGCCCATCTCGACGACTGGGCCGAGTTGCTGTCGATCGGCGATCTGGTGCGCGCCGGCGATCCACTGGGCACGGTCGGCGATACCGGCAATGCGCGGGGGACACCGCCGCATCTACATTACGGGGTCTACGCCGCCGACGGCGCGTTCGATCCGCTGCCTCTGCTGCGCGCCGGGGCCGACAGCGGCGACGCGTCGCGCTAGCATCCGCAACGGCCGCGCGTGCGGTGCCGGGGAAACGGACATGTCGCATCGGGCGTGGTGGCTGGTGATCGCACTGCTGATCCTGCTCGGCGTCGCGCTCGCGGTGCACGAGGCCACGCGTGACCCCGCCGGGATCCCGACACACGCGTCGGAGGCGTCCGGCGGCACGCCGGACACCGGGGCCGCCGCGGGCGCCGGCACGACGGAGGCGGAGGCCGCGCGTGCGCGGCACGAGGCCATCGCCGACGCCGTCCAGACCCTGCATGCCTATCTCGCCGTGCTGTTCAAGGACGATCGCAGTGAAGCCGACACGTACTGGCGGGACGGCCGCCCGGGCGCCGGCGACGACGCGCTGCGTGTTTTGACCGGCGTCACCGGCATCCGCGCCGACAACACGCGTCCGGAGCCGCTGGACGCCCTGCCGGTGCCGGCGGCGTTGGAGATCCCGGTGCGCCTGCGCGTCGGCGGCACCGGCCCGCTGCGTCATTTCAGCGGGCATTACCGCATGCAGCGCACGGCGGAGGGCTGGCGGATCACCTCGGCGTCGATCGAACCGTCACCGACGCCGCGTTAATCTGTCCGCGATTCGATTCATCACGGGGACCCGATGGACAAGCGCTTCTGGATCTGCGGCCTGACGATTTCGGCGACCGCGCTGGTCCTGGGATTCCTCGTCCACGGCGTCGCGTTGCGCGCCGACTATCTGGCGCTCGCCCATCTGTTCCGCCCGCGCGCGGAGGCGAACGCCAACGTCGGCTGGATCCTGCTGGCCTATGCCGCGCTCGGTCTCGGCATGACTTGGCTGTACCGCTGGCTTCCGCCTCCGGTGCGCCGCAAGCGCTGGCACGGCGCGCGCTTCGGCCTGGCGATCGCTCTGGTGTCGTTCCTGCCCTGGCACCTGCTGGCGTACGCGGGACAGCCGTTCCCGTTGGCGCTGGCGATCAAGCAGATCGCACTGGACGTGGTCGCGATGCTCCTTCTGGGTCTGCTGCTGGCGTGGCTGCAGCCGCACCGCGTGGCGCTGGCCGTCGCCCCCGAATGAAGCCCGCCGCCATCGCGGCTCAGACCGCGTTCACCGCGCCTGCGTAGGGTGCGCGTCACCCCTCAAGGAGACCTCCATGCGTCGCATCCTGCTCCTTCCGCTCGCTGCGTTGCTGCTGCTCACGGTGACCGCGTGCACGTCGCTCGGCGTGGTCTCGGCATGGCTCAACGACCAGGTCGCGTTCACCGCGCCGCAGCTGCAGCGTCAGCTCGACACGCGGTTCCCGCGCACGTTCGATCGGGTGGGCGGCGTGGTGTCGGTGACGCTGGACAATCCGCGCCTGTCGATTCCGACCGGCGATCGCCGCCTGCGGCTGGATTTCGATCTCGGAGTCGGCGGAATGGCCGCGGACAGCCGGCCCGGTCACGTGTCGCTGGTCAGCGGCCTGCGCTTCGATCCCTCGACGCGCGGCCTGCATCTGGAGAACCCCGAGCTGCTGCAGTTCGACCTTCCCGGCTCCAATGCGCTGCTGCGCGGCGGTGCGCGGAGCGTGGTCAACAGTCTGCTCGCCGACTACGCACGCACCGAGCCGGTCTACCGGCTCGACGACGATCTGCTGGCGAAGCTGCCGGCCGGCGCCCGGGTCGGCAACGTCGACATCGCCGGCGGCCGCGTGGTGGTGCACCTTGCGCGCTGATCGTCGCGCACTGCGCGCGTTCGCGGCTGCATGCGCACTGGCAGGCGCGCTCGCGGCCTGCGGCCGCGATGCCGATGCGCCGCGTGATGCCGACGGCCGCGCGGCCACGGCCGCATCCGGCCTGCCCCAGCCGCAGGCGGTCACCGGCGCCGTGACCGGCATGCCGGGCGAGCCGGGGCCGGGCGATGTGCCGCTGGGCGGCGAGTCCGCCGCACCCGCAGGCGTGGACCCTGCGCTCGCGCCGCTGGAAGACAATCCGGAAACCGGCCTTCTGGCGCCTGCGGGCGCCGCGTCGCCCGAACTCGCACCGGCCGTGCCCGAGCCCTCGCCGGAGGAAGCGGCCGCGGTCATCCGCACCTATTACGCCGCGATCAACGCACTCGACTACGCGCGTGCCTATGCGCTGTGGTCGGACGGCGGCCGCAGCAGCGGACAATCGCCGGAGCAGTTCGCCGCAGGTTTCGCCGACACCTCGACGGTGATGGTCGACATCGGCACACCGGGCCAGGTCGACGCCGGCGCGGGGTCGCGCTTCATCGAGATTCCGGTGTCGGTGCGCGCCCAGCAGGCCGACGGCAGCTTCCGCCGCTACGAGGGCCGCTACGTGCTGCGCCGCGCCGTGGCCGACGGCGCCAGCCAGGGCCAGCGGGCATGGCGCATCGCATCGGCGGATCTGCGCGAGACGTCGGCGCCCTGATACGGGCCGCCGCGCCCGCGCATCAGCGCTTGGGCTGCAGCATCGTGCCGGTGCAGGTCTTCGCGCCGCAGCGGCAGCCCCAGAGCTTCTTGAGCTTGGGCGTGTGTCGCTCGGCCAGCGTGATGCCGTAGTTGTAGGTCAGTTCCTCGCCGGCGGCGATGTCGCGCACCGCCTCGATGTACACCTTGTCCTTGTGCCGGCGGTCCTTCGCGTCCTCTTCCACCACCGCTTCGCAATTCGGTTCGCAGCTGTGGTTGATCCAGCGCGCGACGTTGCCCTCGACATTGGCGTCGATGACGTACTCGTCGTTGAGCGTGAACAGGAAGGTGTGGCCATCCTCCTCGAGATCGCCGTAGGCGTTGTCCACATCGTCGTGGCTGCGCAGGAAGCCCTTGTAGCGGATGATCCGCTCCCCCTTGGCGATCGCCTCGGTGGCGAACACGCCATTGCCGTGGATGTTCGACAGACGGGCTTCGATCTTCTTCTTGGGTTTCGACTTCTTCGGCATCGTGCGCAGGGGCCCGTCGTGAGGTGTCCCGGCATTGTGGCCGTTCGCCCGAAGGCCTGCCAGCACTGCGGCGGGCGACACGCGTATGAACCGCGGGAGCAACGCGCGTTGAGACGCACGGCGTAAAAGCGTACAATTTTGGTCCCGTTTCAGAGGGCCTCATCGTGCTTCGCGTGACCAAGTTGACCGACTACGCCACCGTGGTCCTGACCGTGCTCGCTGCGCGGCCGGAGACGGTGACGAGCGCGGCCGAACTGGCGGAGCGGTCCGGGCTGGAGCCCACGACGGTGAGCAAGCTGCTCAAGCCCCTGGCACAGGCCGGCCTGGTCGAGGGATTCCGCGGCGCCAGCGGCGGTTACCGGCTGGCGCGCCCGGCCGAGACGATCAGCCTGGTGCAGATCGTCGAGGCGATGGAAGGCCCGCTCGCGATGACCGAGTGCAGCCTGCACGACGGCCAGTGCGGCATTTCCAGCCAGTGCGGCGTACGCACCAACTGGCGACGCATCAACGACGTGGTCGCCGACGCGCTGCGTGCGGTGAGTCTGGCCCAGATGCTGGGCGAGACGCCCGCGTCGCCTCCCCTTTCCTCCCCCGGCGGGACGAAGCGTATCGACGCCCGTCTCGCCCGCGCATAGACAGTAGGCAGCCCCATGGCCACCGAGATCATCGAAGCCCCCGAGACCAACCGGGAGATCCATGCACAGCTGGGCCGTCGCTACGAGGCCGGCTTCGTCACCGACATCGAATCCGACAGCTTCCCCGTCGGTCTCGACGAGGACGTCGTGCGCGCCTTGTCGGCGAAGAAGAACGAGCCGGACTGGATGACCGAGTGGCGCCTGGCCGCCTATCGCCACTGGCTGACGATGCCGGTGCCGCACTGGGCCAAGCTCGACATCGCGCCGATCGACTTCCAGGCCCTGAGCTACTACTCCGCGCCCAAGGGCCCGAAGTACGCCTCGCTCGACGAGGTGCCCAAGGAACTGCTCGACACCTACGACAAGCTCGGCGTACCGCTGCACGAACGCGCGCGGCTCGCCGGCGTGGCCGTCGACGCGGTGTTCGATTCGGTGTCGGTGGGCACTACGTTCAAGAAGGAACTCGCCGAGAAGGGGGTGATCTTCTGTTCGATGTCCGAAGCGATCGCCGAGCACCCCGATCTGGTGAAGCAGTACCTGGGCAGCGTGGTGCCGGTGGGTGACAACTATTTCGCCGCGCTCAACTCGGCCGTGTTTTCCGACGGCAGTTTCGTGTTCATTCCCAAGGGCGTGCGCTGCCCGATGGAGCTGAGCACCTACTTCCGCATCAATGCCGGCCACACCGGACAGTTCGAACGCACCCTGATCATCTGCGAGGACAAGGGCTACGTGTCCTACCTGGAAGGCTGCACGGCGCCGATGCGCGACGAGAACCAGCTGCACGCGGCGGTGGTCGAACTGGTGGCGCTGGACGATGCCGAGATCAAGTATTCGACGGTGCAGAACTGGTATCCGGGCGACGAGGAAGGCCGCGGCGGCATCTACAACTTCGTCACCAAGCGTGCGGAGTGCCGCGGCGACCGCAGCAAGGTGGTCTGGGCGCAGGTCGAGACCGGTTCGGCGATCACCTGGAAGTATCCGTCCTGCGTGCTGCTGGGCGACGATTCGTCCGGCGAGTTCCATTCCGTCGCACTGACCCATCATCGCCAGCAGGCCGACACCGGCACCAAGATGATCCACGTCGGCAAGCGCACCAAATCGAAGATCGTCAGCAAGGGCATCAGCGCCGGCCGCGGCCAGAACACCTACCGCGGCCTGGTCAAGGTGGGCGCCGGCGCCGAGGGCGCGCGCAACTACACCCAGTGCGATTCGCTGCTGATCGGCAAGCGCTGCGGGGCGCACACCTTCCCCTACATCGAGGTCAAGCACCCCGGCGCGACTGTCGAGCACGAAGCGACGACCTCGAAGATCAGCGACGACCAGCTGTTCTACTGCCGCGCCCGCGGCATCGACGAGGCTGACGCGGTCAGCCTGATCGTCGACGGCTTCTGCAAGGAGGTCTTCCGCGAGCTGCCGATGGAGTTCGCGGTCGAGGCCAAGAAGCTGCTCGACGTGTCGCTGGAAGGCAGCGTCGGCTGACGCTGCCTTCCAGCGACGTGATTCGTCATTGGTGATTGGTGATTCGAAATCCCCTCACCGCCCGAATCACGCGGGTTGCTGCGCTGACCAATCACGAATCACCAATCACGAATCACCAATCACGGTCCCCCATGCTCAATATCGACAACCTCCACGCCTCCATCAACGAGCGCGACATCCTCAAGGGCCTTTCGCTGCAGGTGAAGCCCGGCGAGGTGCACGCGATCATGGGGCCCAACGGCGCCGGCAAATCCACGCTCGGCAACATCCTCGCCGGCCGTGACGGCTACCAGGTGACGGCGGGCGGCGTGCAGTTTGATGGCCGGGATCTGCTGGCGCTCGAGCCCGAAGAGCGCGCCGCGGCAGGCGTGTTTCTCGCGTTCCAGTACCCGGTCGAGATTCCCGGGGTGAATAACACCTACTTCCTGCGCAGCGCACTCAACGCACAGCGCAAGGCGCGCGGCGAGACGGAACTCGATTCGATGCAGTTCCTCAAGCTGGTGCGCGAGAAGCTGGCCGTGCTGCATCTCGACGATCGCCTGCTGCACCGCGGCGTCAACGAAGGCTTCTCGGGCGGCGAGAAGAAGCGCAACGAGATCTTCCAGCTGGCCGTGCTCGAGCCCAGGCTCGCGATCCTCGACGAGACCGATTCCGGCCTCGACATCGACGCCCTGAAGCACGTGGCGGACGGTGTCAACGCGCTGCGCTCGCCGGACCGCGCCTTCATCGTCATCACGCACTATCAGCGCCTGCTCGACTACATCAAGCCCGACGTCGTCCACGTGCTGGCCGATGGCCGCATCGTGCAGAGCGGCGGACCGGAACTCGCGCTCCAGCTCGAGGAAAAGGGCTACGCCTGGGTCAAGGACCGCGTGGCGCCGGAGGCGGCTGCCTGATGAGTGCCCTGCTCGATTCCCTGGCCGCCGGTTTCGACGGCGACGCGACACGCCGCGCGTCGCTGGACGCCGCGCTGGCCGCGGGCCTGCCCGGCGCACGCAGCGAATCCTGGAAGTACACCTCGTTGCGCGCACTGGAGCGTCGGAGCTTCGACGTGCCGTCCGCCGATGTCGAGGTCGATCCGGCGCTGGTGGCCGCGATTCCCGCGCCGCGCCTGGTGTTCGTCAACGGACGTCCGTCGGCGGCACTGTCCGACCCCGGCGCCGCCGTGCCCGGTCTGTCGATCGGTGCGTTCGCCGATTTCGACGCCGCACCCGAGATCGAGGACCGCGTCGACGCCGTGTTCGCACGCTTCAACCACGCGCTCGCGCACGACGGCGCGGCGATCGTCGTTGCGCCGGATGCGCGGATCGACACGCCGGTGCAGCTGGTTTTCATCGGCGCACCCGCCGCGACCGATGTCGCCTGGCATCTGCGCCACCACGTGGCGCTCGGCGCGCGCGCCGCGCTGACCCTGGTGGAACATCACCTGGACGCCGGCGCGCACCGCCACCTCGACAACACGGTCGTCTCGCTTCGCGTCGCCGAGGGCGCCGAGCTGCGTCACGTGCGACTGCAGCACCGGGCCGAAGGCGCCACCTGCATGCTGCGGACCGATGCCGCGCTGCAGGCGGCGTCGGTCTACACCCGCGTCGACGTCGAAGCCGGCGGCGCGCTCTCGCGTCACGAACTGGACGTGCGCCTGCTCGGCGACGCCGCACGCCTGACCGCCAACGGCGTGCTGCTGGCCAACGGCCGCGCCCATGTGGACACGCGCCTGGGCATCCGCCACGTCGCGAAAAACACCGCTTGCGAACTGACCTGGCGGGGCATCGGCGACGCGCGCGGCCGGGTGGTCTTCCACGGCGGCATCACGATCGACGCCGGCGCCGACGGCACGGATGCACGCCTGTCGAACAAGAATCTGCTGCTGTCGAACACCGCCGAAATCGACACCCAGCCGGTGCTCGTGATCCACGCCGACGAGGTGCAGGCCGCGCATGGCGCGACCGTCGGCCAGCTCGATCCCGGCGCGCTGTTCTACCTGCGCGCGCG
>VFQP010002534.1_pt1 | contig 20183 bp, 17 predicted proteins | sample 3512351 | NCBI WGS metagenome assembly VFQP01 (sample SAMN10412372, study PRJNA504923) | tailings metagenome | isolation source: Relicate 1 Philex TSF1 revegetated site | place: Philippines: Tuba, Benguet | collected 2017-08-29
GGGGTGTCCGGCGTGTCCGGTCGTTCCGCGGCTGCCGTGCCGGGATCCGCGGCGGTGCGCTCCTCGATCTCCCGGGCGACCGCTTCCGCCTCGGCCTCGGCGACGGCGCGGAAGAGGTCCTGCTTGTCGGCGTAGTGGTGGTACAGCGCGCCGCGCGTGACGTGCGCGGCGGCCGCGATCTGGGGTGTCGACGTCGCGGCGTACCCGGCGCGGACGAAGAGGTCGCGCGCGGCCGCGACCAGGGCAGCGCGGGTCGCGTGGGTGCGTTCGGCGTTGGTCCGGCGGCGCTCTTGCATACCGACAGACTGTAGGCCATCCTCGATACATACAGCCTGTTTGTTTCTGCGACCACCCGGTCGCCGACGACGAGGAGAAGACCGTGCGCATCACGAGCTGGTACCCGGTGCTCATGACCGGCGACGTCGCAGGGACCGTCGCGTTCTACCGCGACCACCTGGACTTCCGGCCGCTCTTCACGAGCGACTGGTACGTCCACCTCCAGTCCGCGCACGACGCGTCGGTGAACCTCGCCGTGCTCGACGGCGACCACGAGACGATCCCGGAGAGCGGCCGGGGTCGCGCGGGCGGGCTCCTGCTCAACCTCGAGGTCGAGGACGTCGATGCCGTGCACGCGCGCCTCGTCGCCGCGGGACTGCCGATCCTGCGCTCGCTGCGCGACGAGGCGTTCGGGCAGCGGCACTTCATCACGGCCGACCCGAACGGGGTGCTCGTGGACGTCATCACGCCCATCCCGCCGACGGGGGAGTTCGTCGAGCAGTACGAGGAGTCCGCCCTCCCGACGGCATAGCCGGCGCGCGCGTCCCCGAAGGTCGCTTGGGGGTTGGGGCTTGGGGCTTGGGGCTTGGGGCTCGAGGGCTGGGGTTCACGGTTCAGGGCTGAGAGGCGCAGGACCCCCGGCGCGGGGCGCAGGTTTGCCGCTCACGGCTCGGCCGGACGGGACGGGATGTCACGAACCGGCCCCGTGTCCGTCCCTCTTCGAGGAGCAGTGCGACGGCCCGCCGTCGTCGCGTCCTCTCCCGGGAACGGCCGCGTCCGGCGGCGTCGTCCGGGAGCCGTCGAAGGAGAGCAGCAATGTCAGCAGCATCGTCCCCGCTCGAGCGCGAGCTGCGGCGCATGGAGGTCATCGCGCGCCGGGAGCAGCTCCGTCTCGTCGGCCGCGTCGCCCCGCGCGTGGCGGAGCGCCGCCGCTGGGCCGACGCACCGCGCCGCCAGTCCCCGGCCACCGCCGCCCGCTAGCGGCGGTCGGGGCTCGCGGCCCGGAGAGTCCGGCGGCTCGCCACCGTGCGCGGTCGCGAGCGCGCGCACGTCAGGCCGGTGCGCCGAGGCCCGCGAGCTCGCGCGCCCGGAGCAGCACGTCGTCGAGCATCTGCGGGGTGAGCCGGCCGGTGAACGTGTTCTGCTGGCTCACGTGGAAGCACCCCAGCAGGGTGAGGGTCTGCTCCGGGGGCGGGGGGCCGCCGTCGGGCACGACGCCGGGGAGGGACGCCCCCGGGGTGGGGCGAGGGGTGGCCCGGCGCAGCGTCACCTCCGCACCGTGCGCGAACCGGGGTCGCGGACGCGGCACGGCCCAGCCCTGCTCGGCGAGCGTCGAGAGCAGCGCCTGCCACCCGAAGCCGCCGAGGACGACGGCGACCCGCACCGTCGCGCCCAGCAGCTCGACCTCGCGCGCGAGGTACGGGCCGCAGCGGCGGCGTTCCTCCGGAGTCGGCTTGTTGTCCGGGGGCGCGCACCGCACCGGCGCGGTGACGCGGATCCCGGTGAGGCGGAGGCCGTCGTCGGCGGAGACCGACGTCGCCTGGTTGGCCAGGCCCGTGCGGTGCATGGCGGCGAAGAGGAAGTCGCCGCTGCGATCGCCCGTGAACATGCGTCCTGTGCGGTTGGCCCCGTGCGCGGCGGGCGCGAGCCCGACGACGACGATCCCCGCGCGCTCGTCACCGAAACCGGGGACGGGGCGGGCCCAGTAGTCGTCGTCGCGGAACGATGCCCGCTTGACGTGGGCGACGTGCTCGCGCCAGGCCACGAGTCGCGGGCACGCCCGGCACTCGACGAGGTGGGCGTCCAGCGCCGCGAGCGTCGGCGCCGTCCGGGCCGCGAGCGGGTAGGCGGGGTCGTCGGGCGTCACCCGCCCATCCTGCCCGGACCCCCACCCGCCCGCGTCTCGTCTGCCCAGCACGGGATCGGCGACCGACATCCGCGAGATCCGGTCGCCGATCCCGTGCTCAGCGGGCGGTAGGGCCGTGGTCGGCCGTCAGGTCTGGCGGTTCGTCGGCGCCGTCGCGCCGGCGAGCGCCGCGTTGTCGTGGGGAACGTCGGCAGCCGAGACGGCGCCGTCGTGGGGCGCGTCGGCGGACGGGAGGGTAGCCCCGTCGGGAGCGTCCGGGAGGTCTGTGGCCGGGGCGGGGACGCCGACGGCGGGGTCGGGAGCCCCGAGGGAACCCGCGGCGTCGGCCGGGAGCGGTGCGCCGAACGTGTGCCGCAGGCCGAGCAGCACGACGCCCGCGACCACGACGACGCCGAACATCACGGCGGCCATGGTCACCGGCGGAGACCCGCCGAGCAGGCCGGTCACCGGCGCGACGACCGCCCCGACGCCGAACTGGAACGCGCCGATGAGGGCCGCGGCGCTGCCGGCGCGGTGCGCGTTGCGCTCGAGCGCGATGGCCGGGACGGCCGGCATGACGAAGCCCGCGGTGCCGAGCGTGAGCACGATGAGCGGGACGAGCCACGCGAGCCCGCCCCCGGCGAGCGCGGCGACGAGGAGCCCGCCCGAGAGGACGAACCCCGCTGCGACCGCACCCTGGAGGATGCGCTCGGGCGTGACGCGCCCGACGAGCGCGCCGTTGATCTGGCTGCCCGCCGTCACGGACACCGCGCCCACGCCGAAGACGATCGCGTACTGCTGCGCGGACATCCCGTAGAAGTCCTGGAACACGAACGTCGACGCGGAGATGTAGGTGAACATCGCGGCCATGTAGAAGCCGGCGATGAGCGCGAGGCCGATGAACGACCAGTCCCCGAGGAGCGAGCCGTACGAGCGCAGGGCCGCGACCGTCCCGCCGCTGCGGCGGCGTTCGACGGGCAGCGTCTCGCGCAGCCGCAGGAGCACGAGCACGAAGAGCACGGCCCCCACGACGGCGAGCGCGACGAACATGCCGCGCCACGACCCGAGACGCAGGAACTGCGCGCCGATGGTCGGCGCGAGGATGGGCGCGACGCCCACGACGAGCATGAGCCGCGCGATGACCTTGCCGATCTGGTAGCCCTCGAACGAGTCGCGCACGATCGCCATGGACAGCACCATCCCGGCGGCCGCGGAGAGGCCCTGGACGAACCGCAGGCCCGTGAGCGCGGCGACCGAGCCGGCGAAGACGATCCCGACGGACGCCGCCACGTACACGGCGAGCGACACCAGCAGGGGAGCGCGGCGACCGACCGCGTCCGAGACCGACCCGATGAGGAGCTGGCCGAGGGCGAGGCCCGCGAGGGTCGCGGTGAGGGTGAGCTGGACGCGGGACTCGGTCGTGCCGAGCTCGTCCACGATGCGCGGGAACGCGGAGAGGTAGAGGTCGATCGTCAGCGGCCCGACGGCGGTGAGCGCGGACAGCAGCAGGACGAGACCGGCGCTGATGCGCCCGGTGCGGGCCGCGGGGCTCGGCGAGGGTGCGGTGCCCGGGCGGGCGGCGACGGGCGCGGTCGGCGCCGGGGTCGCGGGTGGGGTGGAGGCCATGACAGCGGCAACCACCGGTGGTGCGCCGCGTGTTCCCGCACGGCGTACGTGATCGGATGCTGAGACGTGCGGCGGGTCAGGCGCGGTCGGCCCGGGCGGCGGCAGCCCGCGCCGGGCCCGCGCGTGCTCCAGCCGGTCGTCGAGCGCGCCCGCGAGAGTGAGCGCGGCGTCGTGCAGGTGTGCGGCGCGCTTGGCGTCATCGGGCGCGCCGTCCGGCGGCTGCACGACACCGAGTCGTCGCCCTGGCGCACACTGTCGTACTGACGGCGGGGGGCGAACGGCAGGACGAGAGCGACAGGACGGGAGGGCGGACGGTGCACCGATCGGCGTGGTGGTGGCGCGCAGGGCTCCTGCTCGTCGTGGTCGGCGTCGGCGTCGCGGTGGTCGCGGCCGACGACGGCCTGCGCTCGGAGGTCCACGCGGCCCTGTCGAACCTGGCGCGCGCCCTCTTCTGACCAGACCGTCCCGCCGAGCACGGGGTTGCTGTCGTCCTGGGCGTCGGAGCGACAGCAACCCCGTGCTCGGCACCCCGGCGGCGCGGGCAGCGCCGGGGTCAGCCCTGGGCGTCGCGCCAGGTGATCCACTCGCGCACGAGGGACAGGTCGTAGTCGGGCCCGCTCGTGCCGACGGTGAACAGGGTCGCGCCCGCGGCGACGAGCGCGTCCGCGGACTCCGCCGGCGGCCGGGACACGGCGACCGAGCGCTCGACGAACGCGGCGGTGTCGCGACCCACGGCCGCGCCGTGCTCGTCGAGGATCGCGCTCTTGCGCGCGAGCGTCTCCGCGTCGCCGAACGAGTGCCAGACGTCCGCGTGCTCCGCGACGACGCGCAGCGTCTTGCGCTCGCCGCCCCCGCCGACAAGCACCGGGATGTCCCGGGTCGGCGTCGGGTTCGACGCCGCCCAGCGGGCCTTGATGCGCGGGAGCGCCGCGGCGAGGTCGGCGATGCGGCCGCCCGCGGTGCCGAACTCGTACCCGAACCGGTCGTAGTCCTTCTCGAACCAGCCCGCCCCGATCCCGAGGATCAGACGACCGCCGCTGATGTGGTCGACCGTCCGCGCCATGTCGGCGAGGAGGTCCGGGTTGCGGTAGCTGTTGCACGTGACGAGGGCGCCGATCTCGACGCGCTCGGTCTGCTCGGCCCACGCCCCGAGCATGGTCCAGCACTCGAAGTGCTTGCCGTCGGGGTCGCCCGTGAGCGGGAAGAAGTGGTCCCAGTTGAAGATGACGTCGACGCCCAGGTCCTCCGCGCGCAGCACGGCGTCGCGAACCTGGGCGTAGTCGGCGTGCTGCGGCTGGAGCTGGACGCCGATGCGGAAGGGGTGCCGAGGAGAGGTCATGCTCGGAATCTACGTCCGGGCCGAGAACGACGACACCCCGCGTCGAGCACGACCTCGTCGGCGCCACGAGCGTCAGAACGACGGCAAGGTCGTGGTCGGCGGACCTAGGGTGGGGCGCATGAAGCGACTGGTGGGCCTGCTCGTGACGCTCGTGGTGCTCGTGGCGGTCGCCGTCGTGGCCGACCGGGTGGCGGTGCGCGCCACCGAGCGCGGGGCGGTCACGGCGTTCGAGCAGCAGGCCGACGACGTGTCCGGCGCCCAGATCGACATCACCGGCTTCCCGTTCCTCACGCAGCTCGTGCGCGGCTCGCTGACGCACGTCACGGGCTCCGCGGACTCCGCGTCGTTCGGCGGCTACGCGATCTCCGACCTCCAGGTCGAGGCCGACGGCGTGAGCACGTCGGAGCCGTACCGGATCGCGTCCGGCACGGCGTCGGGCGTCATCGCGGCGGAGTCGCTGCAGCAGGTCGTCGCCGAGCAGAGCGGTCTCGACGTCGACGTCACCGCGACCGGCGGCGTGCTGTCCCTGGGCTTCGAGCTGCTGGGCACCACGATCACGGTCGACGTGACGCCGCGCGTGTCCGGGCCGGCCGAGCTCGCCGTCGACGTCGTCACCGTCCGCACCGGCCTCGGCACGGTCTCGGTCGACGACCTGCCGTCCGGGCTCTCGAGCGCGCTGTCCGACCTGCGCGTGCCGCTCGACCTGCCCGACGGCGTCGCGCTCGACTCCGTGTCCGCCGTCGAGGACGGCGTGCGCGTCGCGGTGACGGGGACCGACGTCGTCGCCACCGACCTGGTGGCCTCGTGACCCGGGTGGTGCGACCGTCGTGACCGGGGCGGGGTCGTGAGCACCGAGGCCGTCGACGGGCGCCGCGTCCTCGCGGCGCGCCTCGCCGCGCACCGGCTCCGCTCGCCCGACCCGCCCGACGTGCCGACCGCCGTCGGGCACCACGTCGCGGTGCAGGGGCAGGAGTTCCACCCCGCCCTGTGGGGCCTCACGCGGCGGCTGCGGCCCGACGCGCGGCCCGGGGCGGCCGGCGCGGTCGCCGGGTGCGACCGCGGGGAGGTGCTGCGCACGCACGTGCTGCGGCCCACGTGGCACCTCGTCCGGCCCGACGGCGCGCGCTGGCTCCTCGAGCTCAGCGCGCCCCGCGTCCACCAGGCCAACGGGACGCTGTACCGGCAGGTGGGGACCGCCGGGCACGGGCCGGAGACCGACCTCGTCGTCGCAGCCGTGCAGGAGCGGCCCCGCACGCGCCGCGAGCTGGCCGCGCTGCTTGCCGCCCACGGCCGCCCGCTGGAGGGCATCGCGCTCGGCTACGTGCTCATGCGCGCCGAGCTCGACCGGCTGCTGGTCAGCGGGCCGCTCGACGGCCGACAGCAGACGTACGCCGCGTTCGACGACCGCGTCCCGCCCGGCTACGGGCCGCTCGGCGAGCGGTTCGACCGGGACGCCGCGCTCGTCGAGCTGCTGCGTCGCTACCTCGCGAGCCGCGCGTACGCGACGGTCAAGGACGTCGCGCAGTGGTCGGGCTTCACGCTCACCGACGTGCGGCGCGCGCTCGACCTGCTCGACGACGAGGTCGTGGCCGTGCCCGGGGCGGGTGCGCTCGACGGGCTGACGCTCTGGCGGCTCGCGGACCCCGGCGACCGGGTGCTCGACCCCGCGCCGTTCGTCGGTGCGCTCGCGCCCGACGGCGACCCCGCCCGGCCGGTCGTCGACCTGCTGCAGAGCTACGACGAGCTCTTCCAGTCCTTCGGCGAGTCGCGCAGGATCGTCGTGGCCGACGGCGTCGACCTCGGCGACCGGCTCGGGTCCTTCATCCATGCCGTCGCGGTCGACGGCGTCGTCGTCGGGCGGTGGCGCTGGGTCGTCGGGACACGTGACGTCGTCGTCGAGCCGCAGTGGCGCCGCGCGCCGTCGCCCGCGGAGGAGGCGGCATTCGCCGCCCAGGCGGACGCGGTCCGCGCCCACTGGGGCACGCTCCTCGCGTGACGAGCCGCCGAGCACGGGATCCGCGACCGGAACGGCCCCGGGACGGTCGCCGACCCCGTGCTCGACGGGGGCGGGCGGGCTAGAGGGTGGCAGGGTGGTGGGCGTGACGGACTTTGGCGCTCCGCGTCTCGCTAACTGGGCCGGGAACCTCACCTACGGGTCCTCCGGGGTCGCGCACCCCGCGAACCCGGAGGAGCTGGCCGACGTCGTGCGGCGGTCGGCGCGCGTCAAGGCCCTGGGGTCGCGGCACTCGTTCGGGGACGTGGCGGACACGACGGGCACGCACGTCGTCCTCGACCGGTACGACGACGGCCGCGCCCCCGTCGAGGTCGACCCCGCCTCGGGCGTCGTGTCGGTCGCGGCGGGCCTGCGGTACGGCGACGTGACGCGGCACGTCCAGGCGGCGGGGCGGGCGCTCGCGAACCTCGCGTCGCTCCCGCACATCTCGGTCGCGGGGTCGGTCGCGACGGCGACCCACGGCTCGGGCGACGCGGTCGGCTCGCTGGCGAGCGCCGTCGTCGGGCTGGAGCTGGTCACGGGCGACGGCGAGCGCCGGACGCTGCGGCGCGGCGACGCGGACCTTCCCGGCGCGGTCGTGGCGCTCGGGGCGCTGGGCGTCGTGACGCGCGTCGAGCTGGAGACGGTCCCGACGTTCGACGTGCGCCAGGACGTGCACGTCGGGCTGCCGTGGGACGCGGTGACGGCGCACTACGACGAGATCACCGCGTCGGCGTACTCGGTGAGCCTCTTCACGGACTGGGGGCCCGACGGCGTCCAGCAGGTCTGGCGCAAGTCGCGCCTCACCCCGGGGGAGGCCGGCGCGGCGCGGGCGGAGCTCTTCGGTGCGACGCCCGCCACGACGATGCTGCACCCCCTGCCCGGCATCGACCCCGTGCACTGCACGCCGCAGCTCGGCGAGCCCGGCCCGTGGAACGAGCGGCTGCCGCACTTCCGGCTCGACTTCACGCCGAGCAACGGCGCCGAGCTGCAGTCGGAGTACCTCGTGCCGCGCGCCCGGGCCCAGGAGGCGTTCGCCGCGATGCGCGACCTCGGCCCGCGCGTCACCCCGCTGCTCCAGGTGGGGGAGATCCGCACGGTCGCGCCCGACCCCGAGCCGCTGTGGCTCAGCCCGTTCGACGGCCCGGCCGTCGGCGTGCACCTCACGTGGAAGCCCGTGCCCGACGACGTCGCGCGCGTCCTGCCCGACGTCGAGGCCGCGCTCCTCCCGCTCGGCGCGCGCCCGCACTGGGGAAAGCTCTCGCACGCGCTCGTCCACGCCCCGGGCTCCGTCGCGGCGCTCTACCCGCGCGTCGACGACTTCGGCGCGCTCGCGCAGCGGTACGACCCGCAGGGCCGCTTCCTCGGCGGGTACGTCGAGCGCCTGCTCGCGGGCTGAGCGCCGCGCCCCGGCTCGCACGGTGCGCGACCGGTCGCTACGGTCGTCCGAGCACCGAGAGGCTCGCCGCCGCGCCGATCCGCACGGCACCCGCGCGGGCACGGCACGACAGAGGTACCGAGGAGAACTGTGGCAGCGACCGGCACGGCGGGCGGGGAGCCCGCGACGCAGAAGCCGCGCGAGGAGTGGACCGGGCAGGTCGGCTTCATCATCGCGGCCATCGGCTCGGCGGTCGGGCTGGGGAACATCTGGCGGTTCCCCGGCGTGGCGTACGAGAACGGGGGCGGGGCGTTCCTCGTGCCGTACCTCGTCGCCCTGCTCACCGCGGGTATCCCCATCCTGTTCCTCGACTACGCGATCGGGCACCGCTTCCGCGGCTCGGCCCCGACGGCGTTCCGGCGGATCGCGCGGTGGCTCGAGGGCCTGGGCTGGTTCCAGGTGATGATCTGCTTCGTCATCGCGCTCTACTACACCGCGGTCATCGCGTGGGCCGTGAGCTTCTTCGTCTTCTCGTTCGACCTGCGCTGGGGCGACGACCCGGCCGCGTTCTTCACGGGCGACTACCTCCGGCTCGCCGACCCGGGCGTCAGCCTCGAGTTCGTGCCGGCGGTGCTCGTGCCGCTCGTCGCGGTCTGGGTCGTGACGATCGTCGTCCTCGCGCTCGGCGTGGCGAAGGGCGTGCAGCGCGCGAACACGGTGTTCCTGCCGCTGCTCGTCGTGGCGTTCGCGGTGCTCGTGGTGCGCTCGCTGTTCCTCGAGGGCGCGGCGGACGGGCTGAACGCGCTGTTCACCCCGGACTGGTCGGCGCTGGGCGACGCCAACGTGTGGATCGCCGCCTACAGCCAGATCTTCTTCTCGCTGTCGATCGCGTTCGGGATCATGGTCACGTACGCGTCCTACCGTCGGCGCCGGTCCAACCTCACGACGCCGGGGCTCGTCGTCGCGTTCTCCAACTCCTCGTTCGAGATCCTCGCCGGCATCGGCGTCTTCGCGACGCTGGGCTTCCTCGCGCACGAGCAGGGGGTCGGCGTGGGGGAGCTCGAGGGCATCAGCGGGCCGATCCTCTCGTTCGTCACGTTCCCCGCGATCGTGTCGCAGATGCCGGGCGGCCCGATCTTCGGTGCGCTGTTCTTCGGGTCCCTCGCCATGGCGGGGTTCACGTCGCTCCTGTCCATCCTCCAGGTCGTGTCCGCGGGGTTCCAGGAGAAGTTCGGCTGGACGCCGCGGCAGGCGTCCGTGCGCCTCGGCGTCGTGAGCGCGGTCATCTCGATCCTGCTCTTCTCCACCACCACCGGCCTCGTCGCCCTCGACACCGCCGACCAGTGGGCCAACAACGTCGGCATCGTGGGGTCCGCCGTGCTCATGACCGTCCTCGTGCTGTGGGTGCTGCGGCGCGGACCGGAGCTGCGCTACCACCTCAACGCCGTCTCGACGTTCCGCCTCGGCCCCTGGTGGCAGGTGCTCGTCGCCGTGCTGGCCCCGCTTGTGCTCGGCTACATGCTCGTGTCCAGGATCGTCACGCTCGTCGTCGACGGCTACGAGGGGTACCCCGCGTGGTACCTCGCGCTCGTCGGGTGGGGCGCGATCGCGTTCATGGTGCTCGCCGCGCTCGTGCTCACGGCGATGCGCTGGCGCCGCAGCCCCGACGACTTCGTCCCCTGGCCGCCGTACCCGCCGGGTGACGCCTCTGCAGGACCGGGCCGGGCGCCGTCGGGCCGCGGGACGGCTGGCCGCACGACTGCCCCGACCGGTGCCGACGGGGAGGAGACCCGATGACCACCTCGGCCGTGATCCTGCTCGTGCTCGCGATCGTCGTCGTGTGGGGCGGGCTGCTCGTCGCGATCCTGCGGCTGCGCGCCCAGCCCGAGCGGGCGGACTACCCGCCCGGGGACGAGGACGACCACCGCGAGGACGAGGCGCCCGCCGCACGCGACACGTAGCCCGCGCCGGTCCGCGCCGAGGGCGGGTGCGGTTCGTCACGGTTCGGCCTCGATGTCTCCGCCGGTTTGGTGAGCGGGGCCGAACGGCCCCACACTCGTGCGCAGGTGCCGCGCACCGCCGGGTCCTCTGTTCCCCGTACGTTCCTCTGCCCTCACGGGCCGGGTGCTGACGTAACACGACGGAGACGATCGGTGTCTACGCTGCCCCTGCCCGGCCCCCACCGATCGGAGACACCATGCGTACGACCCCGCGCAAGCTCCCCCTCACCGGTCTCGTCGCGCTCGCCGCGACGAGCACCCTCCTGCTCGCCGCGTGCACCGACGCGTCCCAGACCGGGACGGACGGCAGCACGTCGGGTTCCGGTGACGAGACGTCGGCGGCGCCGTCGTTCGACCCGTCGACCGTCGAGGTCGACGACGCGGCCGCCGCGCTCCTGCCCGAGGACGTCGCGTCCGCGGGGACGCTCGTCGTCGGCTCGAACACCGAGTACGCGCCCGCCGAGTTCATCGACGCCGACGGCAAGACGCCCATCGGGTTCGACATCGACGTCATCAAGGCCGTCGGCGCGACGCTCGGGCTCGACGTCGAGGTCCAGTCGGCCGACTTCCCGGCGATCATCCCCGCGCTCGGCACCAAGTACGACGCCGGGATCTCCTCGTTCACCATCACGGAGGAGCGCATGCAGGAGGCGAACATGATCGCCTTCCTCAACGCGGGCTCCGCCTACGCGGTCGCGTCGGGCAACCCGGACGACATCGACCCCGAGAGCCTGTGCGGCGTGACCGTCGCCGTGCAGACGGGCACGGTCCAGGACGAGGACATCGCCGTGCAGAGCCAGGCGTGCACCGACGCCGGCGAGGAGAAGATCGACATCCTCCAGTACGACTCGCAGTCCGACGCCACGACGAACGTCGCGGGCGGCAAGGCGCAGGTCCTCTACGCCGACTCGCCGGTGATCGGCTACGCCGTCGAGCAGACGGGCGGCCAGCTCGAGCAGCTCGGCGACGTGTTCGACAGCGCGCCGCAGGGCGTCGTCGTCGCGAAGGACGACACGGAGCTCGCCGCCGCGATCCAGGCAGCCCTGCAGTCGCTCATGGACAGCGGCCAGCTCGAGGAGATCCTCGGGGCCTGGGGCAGCGGCGACGCGGCCCTGGAGACCGCCGAGCTCAACCCGTCCGTCGGCTGACTGCCCCCTCGCCAGCCCCCGTCCGTCCCGCCGCCCCGCGGGCGCCCACCCGGCGCCCGCGGCCGGCGGCCGGGACGACCGCGCGGACGACGACGATCGCGCGGCCCGGCTCGTCCCCCGAGCCCCGACCCCCCGAGGTGCACCATGACGACCGGTAGCTCCCCCCGCGGCGCCGCCGCCGGACCGGCCGACGACCCGGTCCCCGACCGCATCCACGCCGTCCCCGTCCCCCGGCCCGGGCGGTGGATCTCCGCCGCCCTGCTGCTCGTGCTCGCCGCGATGGCGGCCAACGCCCTGCTGACGAACGAGAAGTTCCGGTGGGACGTCGTCTGGCTGTACTTCCGCGACGTGACGGTCGTGCGCGGCGTCGGCTGGACGCTCGTGCTGACGTTCGGCTCGATGCTCATCGCGATCGTCCTCGCCGTGCTCCTCGCGATCATGCGGCGCTCGGACAACCCCGTCATGCGGTCGGTGAGCTGGGGCTACATCTGGTTCTTCCGCGGCACCCCGATCTACACGCAGCTCGTGTTCTGGGGCCTCATCTCGGTGCTCTACCCGCGCCTGAGCCTCGGCATCCCGTTCGGGCCGGAGTTCTTCGAGTTCCGCACGGCGGACCTGTTCACCGCGTTCGTGTGCGCGCTCATCGGGCTCTCGCTCAACGAGGCGGCGTACCTCGCGGAGATCGTGCGCGCGGGCCTCGGGTCGGTCGACCCGGGCCAGACCGAGGCCGCGAAGGCGCTCGGCATGAAGGACGGCAAGATCCTCACGCGCATCGTGCTGCCCCAGGCCATGCGCGTGATCGTGCCGCCCACGGGCAACGAGACGATCTCCATGCTCAAGACGACGTCGCTCGTCCTCGCGGTGCCGTTCACGCTCGACCTGCAGTACTCGACGAACGCGATCGGCAACCGCCTCTTCCTGCCGATCCCGCTGCTCATGGTCGCCGCCATCTGGTACCTGCTCATCACGAGCGTCCTCATGGTCGGCCAGCACTACGTGGAGCGGTACTACGGCCGCGGGTTCGGGACGCAGACGCCGACGCGGCGCCGCGGGCGCGGCCCGGGCGGGCGCGGGCGCAAGCCGAACCGGCAGGACCTCATCGCCGCGTCCGGCACGACGAAGGACGACCCCTTCCTGGAGGTGACCCCGTGAGCGGGACGCACGACACGGCATCCGCGGCGCCCCGGACCTCCCCGGAGGCGGGCCGCTCCACCGACGCCACCCCGATGGTGCAGGTCGAGGGCCTGCACAAGATGTTCGGCGACCTGCACGTCCTCAAGGGCGTGGACCTCGAGGTCGCGCGCGGCTCGGTGTGCGTCGTGCTCGGCCCGTCGGGCTCGGGCAAGTCGACGCTGCTGCGCTGCGTCAACGAGCTCGAGGAGATCACGGGCGGCCGCGTCCGGGTCGACGGCGAGCTCATGGGCTACCGCGAGGTCACCAAGGACGGCCGCACTCGCCTGCACCGCCTGCACCCCAAGGTCGTCGCGCGGCAGCGCTCGCGCATCGGCATGGTGTTCCAGCGCTTCAACCTGTTCCCGCACATGACGGCGCTCGAGAACGTCGCAGAGGCGCCCGTCCAGGTGCGCGGGCTGAGCAAGGCGCAGGCGCGGGCGCGCGCGTCCGAGCTCCTGGACCGCGTGGGCCTCGCCGACCGTGCCGACCACTACCCGGCGCAGCTCTCCGGCGGCCAGCAGCAGCGCGTGGCCATCGCGCGGGCCCTCGCCATGGACCCCGAGCTCATGCTGTTCGACGAGCCGACGTCGGCCCTCGACCCCGAGCTCGTCGGCGAGGTGCTGGCCGTCATGCGCGACCTCGCGCGGTCCGGCATGACGATGATGGTCGTGACGCACGAGATCGGGTTCGCGCGCGAGGTCGCCGACACCGTGGTCTTCATGGACGAGGGCGTCATCGTCGAGCAGGGCAGCCCGGAGCAGGTGCTCGGGGACCCGCAGCACGAGCGCACTCGGTCGTTCCTCGCCCACGTGCTGTAGACGGCGTCCGGCACCGGCGAGGGAGCCTCGCGAGACCGGCCCGGCGCCTGGGCGGACCCTCGACGGGTCGACCGCGGGCAGGCGGGTCGGTCTCGCGCTCAGCCGGCGCGGCGGCGGCGCGGGAGCGCGGGCGCCCCGTGCGCGGGCGCGAGGCGGGGCGAGAGCCCCGTGGGGCGGGCGACCGTGACCATCTCCCCGCTGAGCGCCCGGCCGAGGTGCACGAGCGGCAGCATGTTCTCGTGCTCGACCACGAGGGCGTCGTAGATCGGGGTCTCGCTGTCGGGGGTGGGAGAGGAAGATCGCGTCAGCACGCCTCCCACTGTCGGTGAGGGACGTGTGTTCCGCGACCGGAAGCGGTGACGTGTCCGTGAGGCGTTCGTGGAGACCGCCGGGTCACCAGCCCCAGTCGCCCCAGTCCCAGCCGCCCCCGCCGCCGTCCCCGTCACCGCCGTCGTTCCCGTTGCCGCCGCCGTTCCCGGGTCCGTTCCCCGGACGCTCCTCCTGCTCGCGCTCGTCCTGCTCCTTCTGGCGGTCGTCGAGCTCCTGCGAGCGCTTCGACGCGTCCTCCTCGGCCTGCGCGACGGCCTCCTCGCGCTCCGTGAGCTGGGCCGTCGCGGCGTCGAGCTCGGCACGCTGGGCGTCGAGGTCGGCCCGCTCGGACTCGAGCTGCTCGCGCTCCGCCGCGACCTCGCTCTGCACGCGCTGCGCCTCGGCCCGCTCGCGCTGCGCCTCGCCCTGCGCCGAGAGCGTGAGGCCGATGCCGACGAGCAGGCCGACCGCGACGCCCGCGAGGCCGACCGCCGTCGGGACGAGCCAGCGCCGCCCCCGCTCCGGCGCGTGGTCGCCGTCGTCGTCGGCCGCGGGCAGGGCGAGCGGCCCCACCGGGACGACGCCGGACCGCCCGGCCCGGGCCGGGACCGTCGGGGCTGCACCCGGGGTGGCGGACGGCGTCGGGCGCGCGGCGGGCGCAGGCGTCGCCGGGCGGGCGGCCGGGCCGGGCGACGGGCGCGCGGCCGGGTCGTCGAGCATCCCGCCGAGCGCGGGCAGGATCATCGTCGAGCTCGCCACGGGGTGGTCCTCCACGGCGCCCGGGATTGGCGGGGCGGCCGGGACGGCGGCCGCGACGCGCGTCGCGTCGGCCTCGGGACCGACCGCCGGGGTCGCGCCCGACGAGCGGGCGCGCAACGACCGTCGGGTCGGCGCGCCGGACCCGACGGGCAGCGGCTCGGTGCTGCGCAGGACGGGCGCCTCCGGGGGCGGCACGGGCCCGGGCGCGGGAGCGGCGTCGTCGGCCCAGAACACCCACCCGGGCGGGGGCGGCGGCCAGGACGGGTCCGGGTGCCACTCGGTCGTCGGGGTGAAGCCCGCGGGCACGGGCCACCCCGGCGGCGGGACGAAGCGCACGGCCATGGGTCCTCCTTCGGTGGCGCCCGCCGCGCGGGGGCGGGGGCGCCGGGAGCCGCGGGGCTCCCGGTCCGGCGTGGACGTGCCGCGGCGACGTCCGACGACGACGTCCGGGCGGGACGTCCGACGGGAACAGTAGGGGAGCCCCGCCCGTCGGCACGAATCGCCTCATCCCGGGCACGGGTCGGCCGGGGATGCGTGTTGGGGACGCGGAGGACGGCGGGCGGTCCTGGGTGCTCAGCGGGTGGTCGGTGGGCGCGGCGGGCGGAGGGGCCGGTGCGGGTGGGTGGCGCGGACGCGTGGGTGGCCGCTGGTAGAACGGACGCAGACCGACGGACGGTCGGCGGCGACGGCCGTCGGCGGCCGTCCCGAACCGGAGGTGTGCGTGTTCCTCGTCGACGAGCCGGTGCTGCGGGCCGCGACCGTGGCCGACCGGGCCGGTGCCGGCGCGGCGCCACCCCGCGAGCAGGCGCTCGTGCTGTCCGCGAGCGACCTCGTCGTCGCCGCGGACTGCGAGTACCGGCTCCTGTGCTGGCTCGACGAGCAGCTCGGGCGGACGCCCCGCCGCGACGAGGGCGACGACGCGATGCTCGCCCGCACGGCCGAGCTCGGCGCCCGGCACGAGCGCGCGGTGCTCGCGGGCTACGAGGCCGAGCACGGCCCGTTCGACCCGGCGACCGGCCGCGGCGTCGTGCACGTCGAGCCGCCGCGCGGCACCTCGTGGGACGAGCTCGTCGCCGCGCAGGCGCGCACGCTCGCCGCGGTCGAGGCGGGGGCGGACGTCGTGCACCAGGCCGCCTTCTTCGACGGCGCGTTCCACGGCCGGGCCGACTTCCTCGTGCGCACCGGCACGGACGACGCGGGCGCGGCGCGCTACGCCGTCGTGGACGCCAAGCTCGCGCGCCGGGCCAAGGTCCCCGCCCTGCTCCAGCTCGCGGCCTACGGCGACCAGCTCCTCGCCGCGGGCGTCCCCGTGGACCCGGACGTCTCGCTCGTCCTCGGCACGCGCGAGCGCACGTCGCACCGCCTGGCCGACCTGCTGCCCGTCTACCGGGACCGGCGCGAGCGGCTCGTGCGCCTGACGACCGAGCACGTCGCGCGCGAGGGGCGTGCCCCCTGGGACGACCCGGCGGTCCGCGCGTGCGGGCGCTGCGCCGACTGCCGCGCCCAGGTGGAGGCGCGCCGGGACGTGCTCCTCGTCGGTGGCGTGTACGAGTCGCAGCGCGCGGCCCTGCACGCGGCGGGGATCCGGACGATCGACGAGCTCGCCGCCGCGACCGACGAGACGCCGGTCCCGGCCGGGATGAGTCGGTCGACCTTCGCGCGCGTGCGGCGCCAGGCCGGGCTCCAGCTCGGCACCGGCCCGTCCGACGGCACGGTCGTGTGGGCCGACGCGTCCGGGCCCCGCGAGCTGTCGTGGCGCATCGACGACCCGGCGCCCGTGCTCGCCCTGCCGGAGCCGAGCCCGGGCGACCTCTTCTTCGACTTCGAGGGCGACCCGCTGTGGACGGACGCCGGCGGCACGAGCTGGGGGATCGACTACCTGTTCGGGTGGGTCGAGCGCCCGGCGACGCCCGAGGACCGGCCGCCGTTCCACGCCCTGTGGGCGCACGACCTCGCGGCGGAGCGGGACGCGCTCGTCGCGTTCGTCGACCACGTCAACGCGCGCCGCCGCGTCCACCCCGACCTGCACGTCTACCACTACGCCGACTACGAGCGCGCGCACCTGCTCGCGATCGCCGCGCGGCACGGCGTCTACGAGGAGGAGGTCGACGACCTCCTGCGCGACGGCGTCCTCGTCGACCTGTACGCCGTCGTGCGGCAGGCGCTGCACGTGTCCGACCGCTCGCGGTCCATCAAGAAGCTCGAGCCGCTCTACATGGGCGACGAGCTGCGCACCGGCGACGTGACCACGGGCGCCGCGTCCGTCGTCGCGTACGCCGAGTACACCGCCCTGCGCGACGCGGGCCGCAGCGAGGAGGCGGCCGAGCTCCTGCAGGGGATCGCGGACTACAACCGGTACGACTGCGTGTCGACGCTGCGCCTCGCCGCGTGGCTGCGCGAGGCGGCCGCGGCGGTCGCCGGGACCGCGGGTCGCGACGCCGATGCCGCGGCCACGACGGCTGGCACGGCCACGACTGCTGGCACGGCCACGACGACCGGCGTGGCGGCGGGCCCGGGCGCCGCGAGCGCCGCGGCTGCCACGACCGGTGCGCTCGCCGAGACCGAGACCGAGACCGAGACCGGGGCCGGGGAGCGCGAGCGGTCCTCCGCGGTGCTGCTGGAGGAGGAGATCCGGCAGGCCGTCGGCGAGGACCGCGCGCGGCGCACGGCGGACGAGCAGGCTCTCGCGATGTACGGGGCGGCGGCCGGGTACCACCGGCGCGAGGCCAAGCCGTTCTGGCACGAGCACTACTCCCGCCTCGCGCTCCCGCCCGACGAGTGGCTGGGGCGGCGGAACGCGTTCCTCGTCGAGCAGGCCGAGGTCGTCTCGGGGTGGGAGGTCGAGCCGGGGCGGCGCACGTGGTCCCGGCGCCTCGCGCTCGTCGGACGGCTGCCCGAGGGCAGCGACCTGCGCGTGGGCGTCGCCCCGTTCGTGCTCTACGACCCGCCCCTGCCGCCGTGCGCCCGCTCGGCCGTCGACGGCGTGCGGGGCTGGCTCACCGGCGGGGTGATCCTCGACGCCGGGCGCCGCGCGACGCAGGCGGGCGAGCGCGACGTGCTGGTGGTGCGCGAGCAGCTCCCGACGAGCGCGGAACCGTTCGACGCGACCCCGGTCGCGCTCACCCCGTCGCCGGGGCCGGGCACGAAGCCGCTCGAGGCCGCGACCGAGGAGGCCGCGCGCCGCGCCCTCGCCACGTGGCGGGCCACGGGCTCGCTCCCGCGGGACGCCGCGACCGACCTGCTGCTGCGCCGGCCGCCGCGCCTCGTGCCCGCCGGTCCGGCCGCACCCGACGTCGCCCCGGGCGGAGCCGCCGCAGCCGACGGCGTCGGCAGCGTGACGGGCGGCGCGCTGCCGCCCGTCGCGGACGACGTCGTCGACGCGGTCACGGCGGCCGTCGAGCGGCTCGACGACTCGTACCTCGCGGTGCAGGGCCCGCCCGGGACGGGCAAGACGTACGTCGGCGCGCGGGTCGTGGCGCGGCTCGTCGCGCAGGGCTGGCGCGTCGGCGTCGTCGCGCAGTCCCACGCCGTGGTCGAGAACCTGCTGCGCGCGGTCGTGCTCGGCGCGGGGGTGCCGCGCGAGCTCGTCGCGAAGAAGCTCGCGGCGGACGGGCCGTCGCCGCGCGCCGTCTACGCCGAGCTCGACGGCGCCCACCTCGCCGCGTTCGCGACCGAGCCGGGGCCGCGCGTCGTCGGCGGCACCGCGTGGGACTTCGCCGCCGAGCGGCTGCCCGAGGGCACGCTCGACCTGCTCGTCGTCGACGAGGCGGGCCAGTTCTCGCTCGCGAGCACGGTCGCGGTCGCGCGGGCGGCCCGCCGCCTGCTCCTGCTCGGCGACCCGCAGCAGCTCCCGCAGGTCAGCCAGGGCCGTCACCCCGAGCCCGTCGACCGCTCGGCGCTCGCCTGGCTCGCCGACGGCCACGGGGTGCTGCCCCCCGAGCGCGGCTACTTCCTCGCCAGCACGTGGCGCCTGCACCCGGACCTCGCCGCGGCGGTCTCGACGCTCTCCTACGAGGACCGGCTGCGCGCGCACCCGCTCGCCGCGGCCCGCCGCCTCGACGGCGTCGCGCCCGGCGTGCGGCAGGTGCTCGTGGAGCACGCGGGCAGCACCGTGCGCTCGACGGAGGAGGCGGCCGAGGTCGTGCGCCAGGTCGCGGACCTCCTCGGCCGGTCCTGGACGACGACGGTCGACGGCGTCGCGCACGAGCGTCCGCTCGGGCAGGGCGACGTGCTCGTCGTCGCCCCGTACAACGCGCAAGTGTGGGCGGTGCGTGGTGCCCTGCGCGACGCGGGCTACCCGGACGTCGAGGTCGGGACGGTCGACCGGTTCCAGGGCAAGGAGGCTCCGGTCGTCATCCTCACGCTCGCGGCGTCGTCCGGGCACGAGGCGTCGCGCGGGCTCGGGTTCCTGCTCTCCCGGAACCGCCTCAACGTCGCGGTGTCGCGCGCCCAGTGGAGCGCGGTCGTCGTGCGCTCGCCCGGGCTCACCGACACGCTGCCCCGCTCGGCCCGCGGTCTGGAGGAGCTCGGCGCCTTCCTGGCCCTCACGTCCTGACGGGCGGCGGTGCCCGGCCGCGGGGCCACCGGAACCGTGCACACCGGAAGCCCTCGCCGGAGCATCCGGCCGGAACCGTGCACACCGGAAGCACCCGCCGGAGCCTCCGGCCGGAACCGTCCGCACCGGAAGCACCCGCCGGAACCACGGGCCGGTGCGCGTCGTTGGTCGGGGAGTGAGCCGTACCCGGCCACGACCCCGGCGCGAGCGCACCGCTCGGCGCCCCCACCCCCGGAGGACGACCCATGGGATTCCTGGACCGGCTCCTCGGCCGCGAGCCGCGAGACGACGGCGGCGCGCCGCAGCACACGGGCCCCTACGGCGCCCAGCCCCCGACGCAGCCCGCGAACCCCTACCCGACGCAGTACCCGGCCCAGCAGCCCGCGTACGGCAGCGCCCCGCAGGACGCTCGGCCCGCGGCCGGGCAGCGCACGCCGGACCAGGTGGCGATCGACCGCTACCGCTACCTGCTGCGCACCGCCCCGCCGGACGCCGTCGAGCAGGCGCACGCCGAGGCCTTCGCGCGGCTCACGCCGGAGCAGCGCCGGCAGGTGCTCGCCGAGCTCGGTGAGCAGGTCCCGGCGGGCGAGCGGGCGACGTCGGACGCCCCGCAGGACCTCGCACGCATGGCGACGCGGGCCGAGATGCGGCAGCCCGGGACGCTGGAGCGCACGTTCGCGGGCCGGGGCCAGACGGGCCCCGGGTTCGGCGCGATGGTCGGGTCCAGCCTGCTGGGCACGATCGCGGGCGTCGTCATCGGGTCCGCCGTCGCGAACGCCCTGTTCGGGCCCGCGTTCGCCGACCCGAGCCAGCCCGTGGCCGAGGACGCGGCCGCCGGCGAGGACCCGGGCGCCGGCGAAGACCCGGGCGCCGCCGAGGGTGGCGCTGACGGCGGCGCCGTCGAGGCGTCGGGCGGGGACCCCGCGGGCGGTACCGACGGCGGCTTCGACGGCGGCGGCTTCG
>VFQP010002535.1_pt1 | contig 20181 bp, 24 predicted proteins | sample 3512351 | NCBI WGS metagenome assembly VFQP01 (sample SAMN10412372, study PRJNA504923) | tailings metagenome | isolation source: Relicate 1 Philex TSF1 revegetated site | place: Philippines: Tuba, Benguet | collected 2017-08-29
GGCGATGGAGGCGGCGGCGAGGGAGGGTCGTGGCACGGAGGCGGCGGCGAGGGAGGGTCGTGGCAGGGCGGCGGCGGCGACGGAGGCACGCCGCAGGGCGGCGGGGAGGCCAGGACGACGATGGGTGATGGGGGAGGCGGGGATGGAGGAGGGGGCGATGGAGGCGGCGGCGCGGGAGGCACGCCGCAAGGCGGTGGCGGGGAGGGAGGCACGCCGCAGGGCGGCGGCGGGGAGCGCCGCACGACAACCGGCGGCGGAGGAGGAGGACGCGGGGAGGGGGGCGGCGGAGAGAAGGCGTAGCGGGCCGCCGCCCTGTCGCTGCTGGCACCGCGGGGATGTTGTTGTTCCCAGCTCCAGCGCCCTGCGCGCGTTCCGTTCCAAGTGCAGTGCAGCGCTCGTCGCTGCATGCAGCCCCCTGCTGACGCAGGCGACACGACTTCCACCGCTGCGGGCAGCGCTTGCGGCGGTGAGGCGCCGCACACTCACAGGCGTTTGCGCCGGGCGTCGCGGCGCTCATCACGCACGCCAGGAGGGCCAGAATCATGGCCACAGCGCCGCCGCCGCCGCTGCTGCTGCGCCGGCGCCGCCTGCAGCCATCGTCAAGATGATGATCATGATGCGCGCACACGTCAATGACGTTGTGCCCGGGTTTTTCAGGCAGGGAGCCTCGAGATGGATCGATCGAGCGCAAACCGGGAGCCTGGACGCACCAATCGATCGCCTTGCAGCTCATGGCGCCCGTCCTCGCCTGCGCGCACTCAAGCGATCCAGGTTGTGGAACTCCTCGCCGGCGTTGCAACGCACGGTTGCGCGCCCGGCCGCACGCCATCTTGACCCGCACACGGCACCTGAGACTCACCTGTCGCCCTCGCAACTCGAGCAAGCGCAACTCGAGGTACTCGGCGCACGAGGCCTGATTGAGTTGCTCTGATGTGCGCCGCTGCTTTTGTATCACCGCCGCGCGGCAGTTGCTGCGAGTGCTTGCTCACCTCCGTCCTCGCGCCCCTGGTGTGTGAGATCGGGTCGGCGAGACGAGCAAGCGCGGCAGCGAGCGTGCCAGCAGGATGGCACTACTGCAGGCGAGAGGCAGGTGCGCAGCAGTCGCTCTGGAGGAGCGCGGCGCTTGATGGTCAACATCTTCCCAAAGAGCACCTCCAGCGCCGCAGCTGGCGCTCGGGGCCTGGCTGCACACGGCCTGCACTCAGCTCTGCAAGGATGGTGGTGGTGGTGGTGGTTGCTGCAACCTTGGCGCGCTGAGCGTGGAGGTGCTTGTCCAGGTGCCGCACGGCGTCGCGTGAAGAGCATCGGTGCGCATCACACTGAGCAGCTCAAGAGCGGGCACGCTTGAGCACGCTCTTTGATGCTCTTACACCGAGCATGCTGTCCAGCCTGCGCTGCCCAGCCGAAACCGCAACCGCTTGAGACGCGCGCACAGCACACACTGAACGGACATCCAAGGCCTGTGAGTTCACGCAGCCAGTAGCTGTTTAAAACCTGCACCTGGAGATTGCTGCGTTCACCTGCTGTGCTCCGCGCACGAGCAAAGGCCTAGCCCACCACCCGCACCGCAGTCCCGGGCAGTCCCCGGGCCCGAGAGCAGCAGCAGAAACTGCAACAGCAGCGACCTGGGGCTCACGACTGGCAGCACGACTCCGCGCCGCAGCTACGCGCCAGGACGCTTGAGGCGCTGGAGGTCGCGAACCGCACCAACTGTCGCGATGAGCGCAGCAGTGTTCCTGCTGCTGCTGCTGCTCTCGCTCGGAGCAGCGGCAGCAGCAGCTTTAGAAGGTGCGAAGGTGCTCTGCTTCGCTCCCTTGCTCGCAGCTCCACCAGGGGCTCTGAGGTCGCCGGTCGTCCAGGGCACCGACTCCAACACGCTCTCGCTTCATGCAGGAGCAACAACAACAACAGCAGCATTAACACCAGCAACGACAAGCAGTCGGCGCGCGCTGAAGCAGGGCAGCGCCCCATCGTGGCAACCGCCCGACGTCGCCGCGACGTCCGTGTCAGGGTGAGGCGCCGCCCCGCCCCGCCACCGCCTCAGGCTGTGTGTGACAGCTGCAGACCAGCACGGCGGAGCTTCGCTGACCCCACACTGCGCCCTGGGCGCAACGCTGACCGCGCAGGCGCTCGCCGTTCCTGGACCTCGTCATCCTTCTGCAGCCCGGCGCGGCGGCGCGGCCTGGCCCCAGCTGCGACGAGGTGCGCCGGGGCAGCACGGCGGCTAGGCGAACCACGCAGCGCACGCATGTGGTGATCACGCGCTGCGGCCCTCGTGCACTCTTCCGCAGGTGTCTGCCGCCGTCGGCGCCCTGCTGAGCTCGCTGCGCGTGCCCACCGCCGGCGGCGCGGCGTGGTGCGAGGCGACTGGCGGCGTGGTGGCCGTCGGCACGCCCTTGCTTAGCAGGTGCGTGCCCCTGTCCAGTCACTGGTCGGCAGCTTGCCTGGCCTTGCCCGGCGGCGCTGCACGCAGCAGACGCGATGCGCACAGCCTCTGGTCAGTGGGCTCCCTGGCTCCCTGCCTGGCAGCACTGCACACGGAAGACGCGGCGCGTGCAGCTTCTGGTCAGCGGGGTCCCTGGCTCCCTGCCTGGCAGCACTGCGCGCAGCAGACGCGGCGCGCACAGCTTCTGGTCAGCGGGGTCCCTGGCTCCCTGCCTGGCAGCACTGTGCACAGAAGACGCGATGCGCACAGCCTCTGGTCAGCGGGTCCCTGGCTCCCTGCCTGGCAGCACTGCACACGGAAGACGCGGCACGTGCAGCTTCTGTTCAGCGGGGTCCCTGGCTCCCTGCCTGGCAGCGCTGTGCACAGAAGACGCGGCGCGTGCAGCCTCTGGTCAGCGGGGTCCCTGGCTCCCTGCCTGGCAGCGCTGTGCACAAAAGACGCGGCACGTGCAGCGTTTGGTCAGCGGGGTCCCTGGCTCCCTGCCTGGCAGCACTGCGCGCAGCAGACGCGGCGCGTGCAGCCTCTGGTTGGCGGGCGCCGTGGCCCTGCCCGCCTGCGCTGCACACAGCAGACGCGGCGCTCGCAGCCTCCCACCTGGTTGTCTGTCGAGCTCCAGCGCCCCGTGCTTTCAGCCTTGGCCCTTGTTGACAAAGGTCATGCACGCTCACGGACACGTGCCGCAGGGACGCCGTTGCCGCCGCGCTGCTCGCGTTCCGCACGGGCGCCATTGCACGCCTGGCGGAAGCGCTCGGGGCAAGCGGCCTGCTGCCGTGCGGCAGCGCAGTGGGCGTCACGAGCAGGCGGCTGGGCGCGCGCGCCGACTGGTACACATGCGACGGCGCTGACGAGTGAGTGCGCGTGGGGGCGGGCAGGCTCTCGCAGGGATGCTGAGGGGTGTGAACGCGCCTGCCGCCAACCGAGTGCACCGTGTGCTGGCTGAGGGCCAGAGTCTGGGGTCCGCGGGCGTCAGGCAGCTCCGTCCGTATGTCCCGCTACCGCCTGTATGTCCCGCAACACCGCCACGACCGCCATCCTGACGCACATGTCGACGTCGCTGCGTGCGCAGCTTGGCCGGGAGCGCGCGGCCGTTCGCCGAGCCGGCCCTGTGCTGCTCGGCGCCCGAGCGCTCCCCCGGTGCGTCACGGCGTGGCGTTGAACCCCCTGCTGGCAGCGCCAGCACCTCCCCCGTTTCCACCTCCGCACACACCCTACAATGTCCTGCCTTTGCTGCTCCAGCACAGAGGAGGAGGAGGAGAGCAGCGGCCCTGAGAGCAGCGGCGAGGAGACCAGCGTGGACTATAGTGGTGGCGACGACGAACCGTCGTCGTCCGGCGGCGAGGAGGAGGGCTCTTCCGTGTCGTCCCCTCCCGCGCCGCCGCCGTCCTACCCGCCCGACGCCACGGAGCTCGTGCTGCACGTGCAGACCGACCTGGCCTGCGCCGCCGCCACGCGGGCCCTGAGGCAGGTGCGGCGACTGCGGCGCGCTCCTGGACACGACGCTCGCCGATTCGCCCCTGCGACGAAGCGTTCGCCGTTCGAACGCCTGCAGGTGCTGGCCGGCGCGGGCTTTGGGCAGTCCGTCGTGGTGGAGCCCATCCTCGGTGGCGACGGCTCCTCGGCCGCATCGCTGCCGGCCATCTTTGTGGCCAACGCCGTGTCCTGCGAACCGCACGGCGAGTCGAACGACGTCAAGCTCGCCGTGCTGCTCGTCACGCGCGCCGTCGCGCGCGCCGTGCTGCGGGCGCTGCGAGACGAGGGCGCCGCGGCGGAGCTGGCGCGGGCGCTGCACGCGCCGTGCAACTCGACCGTCGCCGTGGCGCTCACGCCGCTCGCCGGTGAGCGAAAGTGTTGAGCGTTGGGGCGCTCAATCGCTTTTGCTGCCGACTGGGACCTGTGCCTGTGCAGGCCTCCACCTTCTCGCGCTGCTGCTCCTGCTGCTCCTCCTCGCTGCTGCGAACGCATGCAGGGACCCTGGCTCAAGCGGCTGCAGAGACGGCGGCGTTCGGCTGCACGGTGGCGGCCGCCGCTGCCGCCGCCCGCAGCGCCTGGCCCGGCAGCACCACCACCGCTTCGTCTTCCCCCGAGCTGGCAGCGCTGGGCGCGCTGTGCTGCGCAGAGGGCGCAGAGGGCGCGTCGGCCTACGTGCTGGTGAGTCGGCTAGGGCATCAGACATTGGGATCTCGCGACGCCCTAGTCATCTTCCAAGTGATGGCGCCCTCTTCGCTTTGGGTCGCTTTGGGCCGCTTTGGGTGGCGTCGCGTTGCACTAGCCTCCGCCTGTGGCGCTCGGCAGGAAGGGCACGAAGCTCAAAGCGTCTTTTCACAGTCGTGCATGCAAACGCGATGACGCGCAGGTGGCGTCGAGCGGGGGCGCCTGCGCCGGCGCCGAGGCGGGCCTGCGGGCGGCGCTGGCGGCGGCGGGCGCCGGCGATGCAGCCCTGCGGCCCACCGCGCTCGTGTTTGCGGGCCACACGCGCTACGCCGCCGTGGCGTGCAACGAGACCAGGGCCTGGGACGGCTCGGTGGCGCAGGTGCGCACGACGACCCCGGGGCTGAGCTCGCAGGGAAGCTGTGAGACCATGGCGAGGCAAATCAGAGCCTGGATGCCTTGCAGACGATGAAGAGGGAGGGGCGCGCGCGAAACGCGCGTGTTGTCGCTGCAGGTGGTGGCCAAGGTGGGCCTGGCGTCCCGGCGCGACGCGCTGCTGCTGCTGGACCTGCTCTCCGTGAGTGCGGCGCTTGGGCGATTGGGAGGGACTCCCCCCACGCTCACGGGTGGGCACATCCCCGCCGGTGGAAGCGTGCAGCGCTGCTGCTGCGGTGGACTCGGGGCAGCAGCACTCAGAGGGCGGCCCGCACGTGTGGCAGCAGCACGGGAGCCACCACCACTAGTACCGCTGTGGTGCCAATGGTGCGGTGGCGGCCGCAGGACGTGAGCAAGCAGCCGGCGGTGGACTTTGTCGCCGCCCTGCGGCCCAAGTGCGGCAGCGTGCTGCAGGTGCGGCGCCGTGGGCAGGAGCTGGGGTAGAAGGCGTTGAGTGCCAAGGGCAGGCGCCGCGCAGCCAGCCATCACACGGCATGCAAGCATCAATGCCCCGAGCCGCCATGGTCACCGTCCTCTGCGGCTCTCGCTCCAACGCTCCCCCACGCGTGCCTCGCATGCTGCGCGCGCCCACCTCGCCCTGGCATTCCGCCGCACGCCTTGACCGTTCACAGCGCCACACACACACTTGCCTTTGGGCTGCGAGACACCTTCTACGCCCCGGGGTAGTTGGGCTACGGCCCCGCCGAGGCGTCCAAACAGACGCAAAACCCGATCACACACAAACATGCCGCAGGTGCGCGTGGGGAGCCCCTACCGCGACGTGCCCGCCCAGGACGCGCTGCTGCGCTGCTCCTCCCTGCCCTGGAGCGACGGCACCGTCGTCTTCCTGTACCAGGAGGAAGAGCTGCCGCCGCCGCCCCCGCCCCCGCCCTCGCCGCCGCCGCCGCTGGCGTGGCAGACGACCCCGCCGGCAGCCGCCGCCGCCTTTGATCCTCCAGCACCTAACCCACCCGCAAGGTGCGCGCACACCCGCCATTGCTTTTGGGGTTGTGGGGGAGCGGGAGGACCAAACCGCCACCTGTACTGACTCCTAAAATCGCTGCTGTTGCTGCGCGCGGCGCTCGCACGCAGCCCCCAGGACGACCACGGCAGCACCGTGATCAAGGTCGCCAGCACGCCCATCCTCTGCTGCCCGCCGGTGCGATCACGTGTCCCTCCCTGCAGCCTGCCAACGCAGCGCCAGTCGCGACACAGCAGACCGCACAGCTTGCGCCGTGCCGCACGCTGCCCCCGCAGCCCGCGCCCCCCCAAGCGTCCCCATCTCCCCCTGCTCCTCCGTTGGCCCCTCCTCCGCCTCAGCCCACTGGCACCCTGGTGAGCCGGAACACCTGTGAAGCAGCCGTAGATCAAACGCCTCGGTGTTCCGTGGGCTGTGTGCTTATGGCCAGGGCATTGCGCGGCGGTTCATGTGTGATGCCCTCGTATCGTCGGCGCCTCCGCTTGGTCCCTTTCCTTCCCAACCGCCGCAGGGCTCGTCGCTGCTGGTGGTGCTCCGCCTGCCAAGCCGCCGCCCCAGCACCTGCGCTCAGCTGCACGCGGCGCTGCTGGCGGGCCTGGGCCTGCTGGGCGTGCCTGACCAGGACCTGCCGGTCGGGTGGGGCTGCGACGACGAAGCGCTCGGAGGCGGATCGATACTCGCGCGCACGGTGACGGTGCACTTTCCCGGCGCCGCGGCCGCCGGCGACGTGCTGGGCGCGCTGCGGGCGCTCCCCGCGGACGTCCTCGACAGCGCGGCCCGCGCCTGGCTGGTGCGTCGCAGTGTGGGCTCTCTCTGAGGTGCTCCTGTAGATGTGTACGCGCCGTCTCTGCGCCAGAGCGGCGTGCCTGGCAGGAGGACCTGCATGCCAGAGAGATGGCTCCAGGTCCTGAGGTGCACAAAGCTCAGGCCGCACCGTGCCTGCCCTCTTTCCCCCCGCGTGTCCGCAGGAGCAGCCTTGCGGCGCCGCCTTTTGGGTGGCGGCCGTCCCCGGCGACGTGCACATCCTGCCTCGGCCGCCCGTGGTCGCGCCGAGCAACAGCACGGCGGCTTCTTCCTCTTCCTCCTTTGGCGCCGCTGCCGCCGCGCCAGCGCAAGGCGGCTCCGACCCGGCGTTCAGCGCCACCTTCCAAGTGCCCAGCGGCTTCCTCGGGACCTTTCCCAACGCGCTGATCGGGTGCCCTGAGCAGCTGGCCGGGGCGGAGTTCCAGGCCATCGCCCGCGCCTCTGGCAGCGGGGCGGTGGGCGTCAGGGCGCTGTGCTGCGCGCGCTGAGAGGGCTAGCATGCCGGGCCCCCAGGCCTGCTGCATCCACGTCTTTTTGCCACCAGCGAGGAGTGTGCCTGCGTGAGCGAGCTTGGTTGGAGAGGGTTGCATCACGATGTCTGCGCACGCTGGGGACCCTGCAGGTGCCGTACGCTGGCTTTTGGACCCGTTTTGCGTGACTGCCGCACGCTCTCTGGCTGCCTGTGCCTTTTGCGCTCCTGGCACGTGATCTTGCACGCTGCTCTGGGCCACGGCGAAGCCCGAGCCTCACAGAGCAAGCCGCGAAACACGCTCGGCCGTTGGGCGTCGGTGCCCGGACCGTCTGTACAAGGAGCCCTGCTGTCTCAGCCGTGGCGCAATCTCAGCCGCTCCATCAGCGTGCTGGCCACAAGTTGAGCCTCGGTCCCCTGGGCGAGTGCGGAGTCACTTCTTGAGCTTGCGATACGTCGCGCCAGCTTCGACCAGCCAGTCCATGAAGCACCTGCGCGCCCATGCAGTACTAGTGGGCACGCCCACGCGCACACGCGTCAGCAGCCTCGCGCCGCTCCACACACAGGCCTGGAGCTCACGGCGCAGCCTCGTGCCCCAGCGTGCTGATCCCGCGGCCCTCTGTTGTTCTGCGGCTCACCCGTCGATGGTCAGGGGCCCGACAAAGGGCGGCCACACGCCGTCGGGGCCCGAGCGCGGCGGCAGCGCGGTGACGCCGCAGAGCCAGGCGCGGCCCGCCCACTCGTTGAGCCCGTCGGGGTTGAGGTCCAGAGCAAAGGAGCTCGCCTCGGAGGCGCACTGGCCGTTGTCGCTCGAGCGCACGACCGACACTGCGGGCGGGCGGGTGGAGGTGCGCACGCACGGGTCGCCGGCGCCGGCACGCCGGGTTTGGCGCCCCAACACCGCCGCATGCAAGCAATGCCCCAAGCAGGGAGCGGGGAGGAGGCACGCAACGGCGCCGGAGCTGGGGCTTGCCAGTGCGCCGCGTGGCGGTGAGCGCGAGCCACTGATGACGGCATCCAAGAGGCGTGCTCGTGGAGACGTCCACCCCAGCCCCGACCCCTGCTCTCACCCAGCGAGGTTTCGCGCGTTGTGGTGGTGGCACGCCCACCCTACCCCCGCAACCAAAAGGCCTCCCCAACCACCCCATCCCCCGGTTGTATTTCTCACCCAGCGAGTTGTTGAGCGTGGTGGTGATGACGACCTGCGCCAGGCCCAGCTGCTGGTAGAAGCCCACGTTAGGGTTGCTGGAAAGGAACTCTCCAGAGATGGTGTCGATCAGGTTGGCCGCCGACGCGTTCCAGAACGCATTGGCGATGGCCGTGGCCGTGTAGCAGCTGGTGCAGTTGGAGTCCGCCGTCACGTTGGTCCCAATCTCCCTGCGTGGGGCATGGGCGGGCGCAGCAAGCGGAGCGAGTCAGGCTGACAGTGACGCAGGCGGCCCATGCCCAAGGGCCCGCACCACACGGGCTGCGCACTCACAGGTCGCCGGAGCCGGTGATGAAGAGGATGCTCGTGACCCTGCGCGTGTGTGGCGGCAGTGTGGCCCTGGGGGCTGAGCGCGCGTGCACGCTGGCACACGTGCGCGTTGAGCCAAGCGAGCTCGCACGCAGCTCGCTCACTCACCCCCAGGTGGTGCACCCGTTGCCGTCTGCCCACGCCGCCGACTGGACCACCACTCCCGTCACGCCGGTGATGTCCCTGCGCGCAAAGAGGTGCGGCAGCAGCAGCGGGGTCGGTACGCCGGGGCTTCGCGCATTTGCAACGCAGCGCTGCGGCAACGCAGCACCGGCGTCGCGCACCACGGCGCGAGGTTGCCGACGCCGTTCTCGGCGAACGCGTCCACCGTGGCGGGCTCCCACGCGGTCCAGGCGCCCAGGACGGGCGATGTGAGCGTCTGCGCCACCTCTGACACGTTCCACGCCGGCACGCTGACGTCGAAGATCTGCACGGCGCACGCGCACCAGCAGCAAGCAGGCTCGCGCTGAAGCCGGCGGCGGGTTGCGCTCGGGCAGCCGGGGCCGCGCAGGCCGGCGCCGCTCGCTCAACGGCATGCGGGCGCGAGGCGGGCGGCTCACCGGGAAGAGGGAGAAGGTGGCCTGCACGTTCTTACTGATGGCCACTTGGTTTTGGAACGCTGCCGCCAGGAGCGGGTCACTATCAGGGCTGGTCGAGTAGAGGTCGTTGAGGTAGCCAAGCTGGGTCAGGCCCGTGCCCGCAATCTGCGGAGCGATGGACGGAGACGGCAGCGCGCACGCACACGTCATCCCTGGCCTCCCTCCCAAGTGCCCTGCGACCCACAAACACAGGGCCGCGCGCTGGCTGGGCGATGCAGAGGGAAATCCTACTCCCAGGCCTGCGGACGTTGCGTCGGGAGCTGGGTGGGCACCCGAGCGCACACCTGAAACGCAGCTCACGCACGCACCTGCTGCACCACCTGGATGGCGGTCTGCAGCTCAATCACCAGGTCGTCGAGTGAGGCGCCGTTGGCCTGCAGCGTGGCGTTGACGGCGGGGATCTGCAGCGCGTTCTGGTTGAGGTAGTTGAGCCCGCCCAGCACCAGCCCCGCGTACGGCAGGTAGAGCACCAGCCCGGCCGCCACGGTGCCGTCGGCGGCCACGGCCAGGTTGTCAAGGGCGTCCGTGTCGCCGAGCACCGCCAGGACGGCCGCGATGGCGTCGCCCTGCGCGGCGGGAGAACCGCGAGGGCGCCGGGTGCCGTGGTTGCGATTCGACGGTTGCGGAGGCACTCAGCCGCGACCCACGGCGCCAACGGCGCGGGAAAGAAAGAAAGAAAGAAAGGGAACGCCGGTAGGCGTGGTTGAGGAAGGCTGGGCCGTGCACCTCCTGACGAGGCAGTTTCCCGCCAAACAGGCTGTGCCCGCCCAGTCACCGTCAACGGCGCGGGAAGGGAGCCTCACGCAGGCGCCCCGAGCTGCTCGTGCTCTGGGGGGGCGCGGCAGCGCAATGCGCCCGCACGCCGCCATCGGTTCCGGCGCGGTCAGCGCCGGCCGTGCGAGCTGAGCCCTCGCACCTTGTCCGCCACCGAGGCGTTGGAGGGCAGCGCGAGGTAGGCCTGGGTGAGCGGCCAGAGCTGCTCCAGCACCGCCGTCACGTTGGCAAAGTCCTGGTCCGTGCCCATCTGCGGCGCACGCGCGTGCGACGAAGCAGCACAATCAGCAGCGCGCGAGGAATGGGCCGGCGGCCGCAGCACAAGCGGCAGCGCAGTCAGCAGCGCTGCACAGCACTGACAGCCGAGCTCCGCAACGGCAAGGCGTGCATTGGATGAGCGTGGTGGTGGACGGGCGGGCCACCCACCACGGGCGCGTTGGCCAAGGCGTACTCGACGAGGGCGTTCCAGGCGCACATCTCATAAGGGCTGCTCACGGGCCCCACTTCCAGGTCGACGGTGCCGTTGAAGAAGAGGTTGACCAGGATGTCTGTGGTCGCGTGGCACGGAGGGGGCGCGCGCAGCAGGGGTGAGTGTGTGTGTGTGTGTGTGGGATTTTGAATCTGTTTGGACACCTTGGCGGGGCCGGAGCCCAGCTACCGGGCGTATCAGATGTTAGGGAGTGTGCTGCGGTCCGGCCACTGCTGGCGGTGAGGAGCGTGGCGGCCGTGCGTACACAAGTTGAAGTGCACTCACCAAACACCTCGCCGCCCGTCACGTTGCTCTCCACCTGCCACGCGATGACCAGGTTTGTGTTGAGCGCCGTGACGGCGGCCAGGAACAGGCCCTCCCCCTGCGCACCACGTGGCGTGGTGGAGGCGGTGTCTGGCGCAGGAAGGCGACTTTGAGCTTGAACCTCAAGGACATGATTTGACCAATTTCAACGCGGGGAACCGTGAGCATGCAGCTGGCCTTCATGCCGCCTGCAGCGGGGCCTCCTGGCGTCCCACTGCTCAGGTATCAACCGCAAAGCACGCCTCTGAAGTCCCACAGTGGAGCTAAGCACGCGCACGGTATCATCTGCCTGGTGAGATGGCTGCACCAGATGTAAGGCTCAACACACTCACAAAGTTGGGGTCAGCGCAGCTGCCAAAGAACGCCGGGTTGGTCACGTTGAAGAGCGAGGCAGCCTGCGTCTGCAGCGCGCGGTGGTGCGGGCGCGGCTCCATGCGCGGCTTGACGTCGGCGGCCAGGTGCGTGGGCACCTCCATCACCACGTGCACGTCGCTGCGCGCGCGCACGTGCAGGGCGGGGGCGAGGGCACGCGGACGCCGTCACCTCGCTGCGCCCGCCCAAAGTGCACGCCGCGCGCCTCTGAGTAGCGGTTCGTGAGCACATGTCAGGTGAGGGCGGGCACACAGCTGCTGCTTGCTCGGGAGAGCGGCCAGGCGCTGGCGGCATGGGAGACTCACGTGGCGCCCTGCGCCCAGGCCTGGAGCTTGGTGGCGATGGTGGCCTTGCGCGTGCGCCGCAGCGCCTTGGCGTCGCGCGGGCCGAGCATCGACGTCGGCCACACCTGTGCACCATCACCATGGATTCCTGGTCATGCAAGGACGCCCCATCAACGCGTACTGCTGCGCGCCCTCATCACGCATCACGCGTGCTGGCTGACCTGGAGCTCCAGCAGGCCCTCGCGCGCCAGGAACTTGGCGCTCCACACGCTGAGGGTCACGGCGTGCTCGCCGCCCTCGCCCTGCAGCGCCTTGCGCGTGGCCAGCGCTGCCTTGAGGTGCTTGCTGCGGCAGGCCTTGGAGATGACTTGCGCCAGCGCCCGGTCCGCCTGCACCTTGGTGTCCCCGAGCGACGCCGTGGCCCCCGAGAGCGTGAGCGCGTACAGGCCCGTGCGCTGGTCGAACGCCAAGCGTGCATTTGCCGCCTGCAAAGCCAGGTCCACGCTGCCGGCCTCGGCGCTGGTTCTGGCCCGCATGCCCCTGGCCCTCTGAGGAACGAAGACCAGCACCACCAAAGCCGCGATGGCCAATGCGCTAATTGGCCGCCCCATCGCGACGCTTCCCGCTTGGCGCCGCGCCCAAAGTCTTGATGACGCCGTGCGCGTTGACAGCAGGACTGGAGGGACGATGTCGACGGTGCACGATTGGGGGCGCAGCAGCCAGCGTGATTGTGACTTTGCACCGCTGATTCCTTGTGTCGCAGTGGTGTGGCTGAGTTCAAAATTGCCGTACGCTTTGACATTCCAGGAGCGCGGAGCGCGCAGAACAAAAGGCGGCGTACCACGCAAGAGGGGGCTGAGCAGGCAGGTTGCCCCGCCGACTGGGATTGCACGAGGCCAGCGTGCTCATGGCGCGGGCGACGTCCCGCGCGTTCTCGCCGCAGCTTTGAGCCTCTGCGCCTTGAGGAAAGCCGCAGTGAAGCCTCCCGGCGTCAACTGGACGGTCTGGTAGCACCTGTGAGGTAGAGGCACACACTGGCACAGCATCTTGGGTGCATCTGCTTCGATCGCCACGAAGCAAGCAGCACCCTGCAGGCCACTCACGCGTTGAGCTTGAGCGGCCCCACAAAGGGCGGGCCGAGCCCGTCGTCGCCGGACTGGGGCGGCAGGGCCCACAGCGCGCAGATCCAGCCAGAGGGCCCCGTCTCCACGGCCGCGCTGGGCTGCAGGTCCACCAGGAAGGAGCTCTTGCTGCTGCCGCACGTCTCGCCCCACGCCACGTGCGCCGAGCCGTTGGTACCTGCGGCAAAGCACGGTTGGATGCGAGCATCCCGTCGTCCAATGCATGCACCGCAAGGCGCCGCAAGGGCAAGCATGACGAGCAGCTGAGGCGTGCTGCCTGCGCCGGTCCCGTTTCCTGTGGAACACGCAACGAGACTCACCGATGGAGACGTTGTTGGACCCTGTGGAACACGCAACAAGACTCTCACCGATGGAGACGTTGTTGGCCGTGGAAAAGGTGAGCTGCGTGAGGCCCAGCTGCCTGTCGAACCCTAGCCCAGGGTTGGACGACGTGAACTCGCCCGACACCCGGGTGATGAAGTCGCCGGCGGCCAGCGGGACGGACGCCGTGGACTGGTTCACGTAGCAGCTCAGGCAGCCGGGCGCGCCCACCGTCACGTCGCCGCCAATGTCGCTGCGGGCGCGGGCGTCGCGTCGCGTGCACCACAGGCGGGCGCGTGGTGGGAAAAGGCTGCGCGGGTCGCTTGCTCCTTCTGGTTCGCGCCACGGGCAACGTGATTGGTAGCCAGTGTGACTCACAGGGTGCCCTTGCGCGACGCCACCTGGATCCACGTCACCCTGCGATTGACAAGGCCAGCACCTCGCGCCCCTTGCTCCGCATGAAGCCAGGCACAACGGTGAAAGCTGCTGCGCGTGCGGCGGGCAGGACCGTGGCGCGCTCACCCCCACGTGTTGCACCCGCTGCCGTCGGCCCACGCCGCCGACTGCACCGTCACGCGCGCCACGTCCGTGGCGTTCCACCGCGCCGTCCAGCCCGAGGCCACCACCGCCTGCTGCTCCAAGGCCTTGACGGTCGCGCGACCCTCCCACGCCATCCACGCGCCCAGCCAGGGCGACGCCACCACCACGTCCTTGACCCGGAGGGTCCAGTTCGTCCGGCTCAGGTCAAACAGCTGCGCGCGCGCGCGCGCGTGCGGTGGGTGGGAGTCTGCGTTTCTCGGCGGGGCCAGAACGCAGCCACCGGGACGCAGCCCGCTGGCCATCATGATGCGTGTGGGCGCTCTACGCGCCGCGCTCAGCGCGCCCGGTCATGGAAGCCATGCGCGCGTCGCCGTCGCCTCCAACGCCTCTCACCGAAAAGAGGTTGGAGTTCAGCTGCGCCAGGCCGCCCAGCGCCACGCGGTTCTGGAATCCTGCCGCGAGCAGCAGGTCTGACTGAGGGCTGGTTGAGTAGAGGTCCGACAGGTCGCCCAGCACGGCCAGCCCATCAGTCACGGCCTGCACGCACGAGGTGCAGAGGGGGACCCGCCTGCAGACCCTTGGCGCCTCGCGACACGACGGCGGGGTGGCGACGGCGGCGGCGGCGGAGGCGCACGGCCCGCCCCACTCAAACGCCATGGCGCATGCCAAACGTCACGTGGGCTGCTAACAACAGCACCAGTCATTCCCCCCTCTCTTGAGTCCACTCACGCTCTGCACCTCGACGGCGCCCAGGGGCAGGTCGGCCAGCAGCTCCCTTCCCCCCCCAAAGAAACCTTTCCCACTCACGCTCTGCACTTCAATGGCGCCCAGCTGCAGGTCGGCCAGCACTCCTCCTTCCCCCCCAAAGAAACCTTTCCCACTCACGCTCTGCACTTCAATGGCGCCCAGCTGCAGGTCGGCCAGCACTCCTCCTTCCCCCCCAAAGAAACCTTTCCCACTCACGCTCTGCACTTCAATGGCGCCCAGCTGCAGGTCGGCCAGCACTCCTCCTTCCCCCCCAAAGAAACCTTTCCCACTCACGCTCTGCACTTCAATGGCGCCCAGCTGCAGGTCGGCCAGCAGCTCCTCCTGCTCAAAGCCCACCTTGCCCGCCACCAAGTAGTACTGCTGGTACAGCACAGCGTACCTGAGCACGGCGCACATGCACGGCGTACAGCACTTTGTCTCTGACTGCAGGTGCGCGCCCGTGGTGTTTGAGCTGGTTTCTCCCAAGTCGTTTGTCGTATCTTTTGCTCTACCCCCCCGAACAGCCGTCCCGGGCATGCAATGTCGACGTCAACGTCAACACCATGGCGCTTACCCGCTGAGCGTCAGCGCCGCGTACGGCAGCAGCAGCGCCACGCCCGCCGCCTCGCTGCCGTCGCCCGCCGTGGCCAGGCCCACGAAGGCCGAGCCCGCCTGGCCCAGCCTCGCCACCATCAGCGCCACCGCCGTGAGCTGCGGGGGCGAGGAGGCGGGGCGAGCAGCGCGTGGGTGGCGAGGCGAGGGCTCAGGGTGCGCAGCTGGTGCTCCGGCCAAGCAGAGCAAGCATGGCATGGACCGTCACGGCTCCTGTCTCTGGCGGTGCTTGCGGCGCTGGGCTGGGGGCTGGGGCCTGCCGCTGGTCACCCGCCCACTGGTGCGCTACGCCTGATGCGCCCCAGCCTCAGCGCACTGCTGTGGGGTTCCCTGCCCCAAGTCAAGGCTCGCGTGCGCGAGCGCCAAGGCGTTGCCCATCAGGCGTTGGCCTGGCTGGTGATGCCGCCGGCCCGGGTGCAAAACGTCATCCCCGCACGCCCTTGCGCTTCCACTCACGCGTGCGAGCGCCGTCGCGTTCCTGGGCAGGCCGAGGTACGCCCTGGCGGGGGGCAGCACTGCCTGCAGCGCCAACGTGACGTTGGCCAGCGTCTGCCCCGTCTCCACCTGCAGGCAACAAAGTAAGCAAGCAGCAAAGGGGCCGCGCCTCGCACCAGCGCGAGTGCAGCGCTCGCGCGTCGGGCTGGCTGCACGTTGCACAGGGAGTGTGCCACGTGCAGCGCTGGCGCGGCGGCCCTCGGCAACGGGCCTTGGTGGTGCCGCACAGCTGCAGGCGCGCACCACGGGGCTGTTTTCGAGGCCGTAGGCGGCGAGCGCGGCCCACGCACAGAGCTGGGAGGGCGCGCCCCCGGCGGACGCGTTGGGGAACAGCGTCTCGGCCAGGAAGTCTGCAGCGCACGCAGCGACGCCACGCACGTGCCACCGTCGGCAGACCGGCGGGCCCTTCTCTTGTTTCCATGCCCTTGCCAGGCCTGAGCAGCGCGCTCCACCCAGCTGCCACTTCGTCGCCCCGTGCACTTAGTTGGCGGCGCTGCCACCTCTGGCAAGCAGGCCACGCCCCCTGACCGCGCTCTGCATTCCCTGCAGCCCCAGCAGTCACTCGCAGCGCGCTGGCCGTGCTGTGCGGCGCTGCTCAAAACGTGGGCAGCAGGAGACTGCGGTGTGTGGGGTGCGGCGGCGGCTCACCAAACATCTGCTGGGCCGGCAGGTCGGGCAGCCCCTGCCTGGCGTACGCCAGGAGGTGCGTGGCGACCTGCTCGTTGATGGAGTACCACAGCGCTTGCCCCTGCCACGCGCACGCAATGCAGCCACGCCGAGCGCTCGCACCCCAGCGTGAGCACGCCGGCGCCAGCAGCGGCTGTGCGGTGTTTCCCGGTGCCACCGGTGCTGGCACTCACTGTGCTGGCAGCGAGGTCCGGGTCACCGCAGCCCTGCAGCCCTGCTGAACCGTTGCTCAAGGCCTGCTGCTGTTGTTGCTGCAGAGCGCGCGCCTGCTGGTCGCGCGTGGCGTGGCTGGCTGACCGCCCGGCGGTGATGGCGAGGGGCGCGGGCAGCTCCAGGGTCAGCCGCACGTCCCTGCGTCCGAGCGCGGCGTGAGCACTTGCCCTCGTGGCGTGACCATGTGCCATGACTGATGGATGGCTGTGTGCGAGCGTGCGCGCATGCGGCGGCGGCGCACCTGGCGCCTGGGTGCGCCCAGGCCTGGAGCTTGGTGGCGATGGTGGCCTTGCGCGTGCGCCGCAGCGCCTTGGCGTCGCGCGGGCCGAGCATCGACGTCGGCCACACCTGTGCACCATCACCATGGATTCCTGGTCATGCAAGGACGCCCCATCAACGCGTACTGCTGCGCGCCCTCATCACGCATCACGCGTGCTGGCTGACCTGGAGCTCCAGCAGGCCCTCGCGCGCCAGGAACTTGGCGCTCCACACGCTGAGGGTCACGGCGTGCTCGCCGCCCTCGCCCTGCAGCGCCTTGCGCGTGGCCAGCGCTGCCTTGAGGTGCTTGCTGCGGCAGGCCTTGGAGATGACTTGCGCCAGCGCCCGGTCCGCCTGCACCTTGGTGTCCCCGAGCGACGCCGTGGCCCCCGAGAGCGTGAGCGCGTACAGGCCCGTGCGCTGGTCGAACGCCAGACGAGCGTGCGCCGCCTGAAGCTCGCCCCGCGCTTCGGTGTCGGCATGGCCCGCCATGGCGACCGCGGCGAGCAGCAAGGAGCAGCATGCCAGAAGCAGCCGCTGTCGCCACGATGGTCGCGGCTGCATCACGGCTGATGTGCTGTCGCCTGCAGGAGCGGAGCTCCTCCCGCGGGGCCGTCGAGCAGCGTGCTGCTGCCGATTCCCTTTCCCTATTGCGAAGCGCGTGAGGCACGCTGCGAGCGCAAGCGTGTTCGTAGTTAGTGCGATGTGCGTAGAGCGACGCGAATGGTGCGATCTCTTCTTTCTCGCGCGCGCTGGTGCCGTGGTCAAAGCTTGCGGGACATGCAGCTGGACGGCAGCTCCCTCTCGCGCAGGGAAGCGCGCAGGTGCGGCGCCCTTATCAAGGCCCTGCAGCGTGCTAAGCGTTCATCAAGCATGAGTGCGAGTGGATGAGCAAGGCCTGCGCCGGACCGTCGTGCGCGCCATACGCACGTGCCGCCCAACCACGCCCAGCAGCAAGGCTCCGAGTCCTTTAAGGGAGGATCCTCACCGCTCAGAACACCTGTGCAGATCGTGCGCACAGCCGCTGCTTGCGGATGCTCCGTCCGCCCCGACCATGGGCCGCAAACAGCATCCCAGCGAGCGCAGCCCAAACGCTCAAGTCAGCAAAATGGCGCGGCGAGCAACCCTGTTTGGCGTCTTGACGCTGCTGGCCTTTGCGGCGGTGGCGCACGCGTACAAGGCCGTCGAGGAGGTGCCGGGCGCGACGCGCGTTGCAGAAGGGCAAGCGACGCTCAAGGACGTGATTGGGCGGGAGTGGGACGTCGTGCTCAGCGAGCAGCACAAGCGCGTCTACTTCCACCAGAAGGAGAGCAAGCAGACCATCTGGACCCATCCGCGCGACCTGGTGCTCACCGGTGAGCTGCCGCTGCCACGCGCAATTTGCTTCACGCAGCCGGCTCACGCACTCGCCCCTGGGTGCGCGTCGCGCGTCGCGCGTCGTCCGTGTGGTGGGCCGGCCGGGGGGGTTGAGCTGTTTAGTGGTGGCCGGTGAGCAAGGGAGCCGCAGCAAAGGGGCGCAGGCAGCCCAAAGGCGGCAAGCGAGCAGCTCTGCTGACAGCGCTGGGAGCGCGCTGCCCAGAGCGGCCTGTGCAGGCGGGCTCTTCGTTGGGGCGTGGCGGCGCCTCAACCGACGACGCGCTCGAAGAGCAGCCGCCATCACGTGCTCTCACGCCGCGTGCCCTGGGCCGTGCCTGCCGCAGAGGAGGAGAAGGCGTCCCTCTCCGCCGACGCGCTGGCGGCGTATGAGGCGGCCTTGGCGGCCAAGACGCTGACGTCGGCGGCGGCCAGGCGCAGCACCTCAGTCACAACCATCGTTCTCATCGCAGTGGTGCCCATGCTGCTCTTCACGGCGGGCCTGGTCGCACGCATCTGGTACCTGCAGGTGCGATGAGGTCTTTGGGGGCCGGTGCAGGCCGGCATCGCGTGATGATGATGATGAGCTGTCGGGTCAACCGCTCACGCACAGCCATGGCATGCAGCTGCCAGGGAGGATAAGGAGATCCTGCGGGAGGCTTGTGTGCGCAGCGAGCTCTGCCAAGGGCCACCCAGCACCCCCACCTTACCTGCCTTGTCATGCGTGCCTCTGGTGCCGCTTGCAGACGTACCACCCGGGGCTGCTCTTCCCGACCAAGGAGCGCAAGAAGCGTGTGCGCAACAACAACAGGATGCGCCAGCAGAAGCAGCGCGGGAAGCTCAACCAGGTGAGGCTGGCGTGCAGGTGCTGGGCGGCCTCTTGTCGCGTGCGCTGGAGGGCGAGTTCGACGTGGTGACTTGCATGACGCGCGCCCGCAGGACGGCAAGGGCGGGCGCAGCGCCAACAGCTGAGGCTGCTTCTTCACGTATATCGCGGATCTTCATTCCTGGACCCTTTTCATCACGCACGCGCGCGCGCTTCATCCCCCAGCTGACGTGTTGGTTTGCTTGCGTAGCCGCCCGTGCAACACTCGCGCGCGAGCACTCATGAGCCACAAGCAAGGTCCATGCGCGGCGGGCCTGCCGCAGTCAGAGTGGGCCTAGGCAGGCGATGAAACGGTGTGTGCTGGAGGAGCAGCCAGCAAGGCAGCCCAGGCCAGCCAATCCCAAGCCGCCTGAGAGGTCTCAGGCAGCTGCCCCCCGCCCAAGCACGCTTATGCGGCACAACGGCGCTGCCCCCCGCCCTGCAGCAAGCCCTGCCGCACGGCAGCTGCCGGCCACCCCTCTCCTCGCGCCTCTGCCTGCTGCCGCATGCACCTTGCGCTCCCACCGCCGGCCGTGTCCCCACCACACGTGCCCATCCCTGCCGCACGGCACCTCGCTCCTGCCGCCCACCCTTCCCTGCCGCACGCACAGCACACGTGCAGCGAGTGGCGCTGCTGGCCTCTGCGGCGGTGGCGCACGCGTACAAGGCCGTCGAGGAGGTGCCGGGCGCGACGCGCGTTGCAGAAGGGCAAGCGACGCTCAAGGACGTGATTGGGCGGGAGTGGGACGTCGTGCTCAGCGAGCAGCACAAGCGCGTCTACTTCCACCAGAAGGAGAGCAAGCAGACCATCTGGACCCATCCGCGCGACCTGGTGCTCACCGGTGAGCTGCCGCTGCCACGCGCAATTTGCTTCACGCAGCCGGCTCACGCACTCGCCCCTGGGTGCGCGTCGCGCGTCGCGCGTCGTCCGTGTGGTGGGCCGGCCGGGGGGGTTGAGCTGTTTAGTGGTGGCCGGTGAGCAAGGGAGCCGCAGCAAAGGGGCGCAGGCAGCCCAAAGGCGGCAAGCGAGCAGCTCTGCTGACAGCGCTGGGAGCGCGCTGCCCAGAGCGGCCTGTGCAGGCGGGCTCTTCGTTGGGGCGTGGCGGCGCCTCAACCGACGACGCGCTCGAAGAGCAGCCGCCATCACGTGCTCTCACGCCGCGTGCCCTGGGCCGTGCCTGCCGCAGAGGAGGAGAAGGCGTCCCTCTCCGCCGACGCGCTGGCGGCGTATGAGGCGGCCTTGGCGGCCAAGACGCTGACGTCGGCGGCGGCCAGGCGCAGCACCTCAGTCACAACCATCGTTCTCATCGCAGTGGTGCCCATGCTGCTCTTCACGGCGGGCCTGGTCGC
>VFQP010002536.1_pt1 | contig 20173 bp, 26 predicted proteins | sample 3512351 | NCBI WGS metagenome assembly VFQP01 (sample SAMN10412372, study PRJNA504923) | tailings metagenome | isolation source: Relicate 1 Philex TSF1 revegetated site | place: Philippines: Tuba, Benguet | collected 2017-08-29
CGCGCGCCGCGTCCGCCCCCGCGCCCCTTGCCAGCCACCCGTCGACGTCAGCAGGGCGCGGCGAAGCAGCCGGCGGCAACAAGCCCTCCTCAGCCGCCGCCGCTTCCTGTCGCGTGGGCGGCCCGACGCAGGCTGCCACCGCGTCGCGGACCCGCAGCGTGGAGGCGGGCGGCGCGGCAGCCGCTGCGGGGCGGGAGGAGCTGCAGCAGCCCCCGCCGGTGGACCTTGACGAGCTTCGGCAGCTGAGGGACCTGTGGGGGGACAGCGGGGAGGTGTGGGAGGAGGACGGCGAGGGTCAGGGCGGCGGCTGCGAGGGCGGGCTCAGCCGGGCGTACCTGACGTACGTGCTGCGCAGCCGCGGGGGACTCGAGGTGCGTGGAGCCTGTGAAACCGTCGCGGCGCGCTGCCGCCAAGCGTCAGGGCACAGCAGGCATGCGAGGCGGGGCGTAGCAATGCGGCGGAGTTGATGGCAGAGGTAGTGCACGGCAGTGTCGCTTTCCTCGTGCAGGCGGCGGTGAACTGGCTGCTGGACATGGGGCAGGACATTTGGGAGGCCGAGGAGGCGTGGAGGAGGCAGACGCAGGCGGACGTGCCCGGGGCTGGCGTGTCGCCCGGCGGTGCCGCGGGCTCTAGGCCGGCGGGCAGCCCAGGTGAGGTGTATGAGGCCGTGGCATGGGGGAGAGGGTGGCCTGCTTTGTCAGGGGCAGGGCTTGGTGGTTTGCTTGGCAGCAGGGGCTGGCTGCTGATTGTCTTGAGGAGCTCCTGCCCTGCTCACGTGCCACGTGAGACAGAAGTTGGGGTGCGGGGTCCTTCCCGTCATGACGACTGACTGTGTTTGCATGCGTGCGCGTGCGCGGGCCGCAGGGCTGACGGCGCAGCAGCTGCAGCACCAGGCGCTGGAGGCCAAGAGGCTGCGCCAGCAGCTGCTCGCCAGGTGACCGCGCGCACCTCTCTGGCGCGCCTGTGCGCGTGGAGCCGCCGCCTTGCTTCCAACTCGCCATGCTTCCAGTTGGCACGTTCCTGCTGGCTCTGGACCCCGCACACAGAATCAATTTGATTGACGTGGCCTGCTGACGCGTGCACAATGACCTGAACGCGTGGGCCCCAGCGCGTGCAGTCTTGCGGGGCCGGTGCTGTCAGCGCAGGTTCGACCTCCAGGCCGTGCCCACGGTGCCTGCCAGCCGCAAGCAGGCGGCCAGACAGCAGCAGGTGTCCATGTGGGACACGGCGTGTGGAGGCGGCGGAGGCGGCGGCGGGGGTGGGGCGGGCAACAGCAAGGTGTGTGCGCACGCACGCCAATTCGGTTTCGCTCTGCGGCTCTGTTCCAGCCTGCTCCAGGCGCCTGGCAACCAACGTGTGGCTGCGTGTGGCTGCGTGATCTGTTGCCGGCCACCAGGTGCGGTACCGGGACGGGCAGCCCGTCAGCAGCAAGGGGGAAAAGTTCATCATCGAGACGCAGGTGCGCTTTGCTGTTGCACCGTTGCTCGTGGGGAGGTCCGGGGTTGCCGTGCAGTCATGGACGCGATCCCAGGCCGTTGCTGCTGCTGCACTGTTCCTGCATCAATGCAGGGGGAGCAGTGGGACGGCGGGAGCCGCGGCAAGGTGCGCAAGCGTGGCGTGCCGTTGGTTGAGGTGGCTGAGGGTGTGGGAGCACGCGCGTTGAGTGTGTGTAGTGCGCTGGCGTTGACGCTCGCGCACACGTGCTACGCAGGTGTACACCAAGGGCAAGCGCGGCAAGGGCTTCCTTTGACCTGTGTTGCTGGTGGTGCGCCTCTCGTTCAGGCGCCAGAGGTGGGCAGCAGCTGGCCAGCAGCACCAGCGGCGTCACGCATTGCTGCAGTTGTCTCTACCTTGCTGGGCCGGAAAGTGTGTGCGAGCTGCACCCCCGAACGCGCAGCACGGCCCAGACCTGCCGCCTGCCCAGCCCTGCCGCGACATCCGCCAACGACCAGTCGGTCCGTGCGAGCGCCACCACCGAGAGCGAGCGCGCCACGACGCCGTTTGCTGCACGCGCACCCGCACAGCTGCGAGCTGCAGACGCGCGCTCGGCATCGGTGTCTTCGAGCAGGCGGGGCGCAGGGGCGCCATGCTGGTAGATGGGGTGCCGCCAGGGCCGCAGCTTGGTGGGCAGCCATACGCCCAGATGCGCGCGGGCGGCCTTGGCAGACAACGGAGATGGCTGTGAGGGAGCATATGACGCCGCCCAGACGGCACAATGCGGCACAACACCACTCGTCCCCACAGCGACACACACGTTCGAACAACGGCAACCCGCGTCGCCTCAGCGACCATCATGGCGCCTCGCCGAGGCCCCCTTCAGCACTCCGCTTGTTGCGTGCTGCTCGTCCTTGCGCTCCTCAGCAGCAGCCGCAGCGCCCAGGCCGCCCGCCTGCTCACGCAGAGCACCACCAGCAGCGGCGGCGGCGCAGTCTCCTGCTCGTCCACCAACCTGGCGTGCATCAACAGCGCGCTATCCATCCCCGCGCTGCCCGACTACACGGCCAAGTGAGTCGCGTCTGGCGTGTGGACGAAGGCCGCTGCGGGGGCACGCACATCCAGCCCCCGTGTCCCAGCCGCGCACTCACGCGTGCCGCCGCCGCTTCACTGACCCTTGGTGCCTTCGTGCTCCCTTGCTCACTTGCTCACGCGCAGCTTCCCCGCCATCCCCCTCTCCGACGGCACCAACCTGTGGAGCCTGCTGAGCCCCGCCACTTTGGTGGGCTACGTGCAGAGCCAGGTGCTGGCGCCCAACGCCACGCTGCAGAGCCAGCTGGCCTGCACCACCAACCTGCTGCCCACCTTCACCACCGAGCAGATCACCGCCGACGGCTTCCTGCAGCCGCTCTCGCAAGGCGCGTGCGGCGGCGTGGCGTCGGTGCCGGGCAACAGCTACCTGGTGGGCGCGCTGAGCACCAAGGTGCTGGGCGCCAGCAACCTGACGGCGCAGCAGCAGCAGGAGGCCGAGTCGGCCAAGCAGGACGCCGCGCAGGACTACGCCGTGTGCCTGGCGCTGGACCCCTGCAGCCTGGACTTTTACCTGGGCTTTGACGGGCTGTCCGTCTCGTGGCCCGTGCCGCTCACGCCGCTGCCGCCTGCCGAGGCGTCCATCAGCCTCAACGGCCTGGCCTACTCGGTCAATGTGGGCGCTGCAAGGGGGCTGGGGTGGGCGTTGCGTGGTGTGCGTAGCTGCTGCCGCCTGCGCTGACGGGCGCTGATTTCCAACCTCACTGTGTGCTGTTGCCGTCCCGCCCCCCAAACGATGCAGGGCGCTGGCACGGGCATCTTCTCTCCCGAGATCGGCCTGTGGACGTACAACATGACGACGGACGCCATGCCCGACCCCACGCCCATCACGGGCAACCTCAACGTGCAGGGCGCGGTGGCGCTGGCCTGGCCGCTCAAGGTCGGCGGCGAGGACGTGGCCGAGCTGTCGATCGAGGGCGACGCGGACCTGGTGATGCGGTGGAGCAACCCCACGCGCTTCGCGCTGCAGACGACCACCGCGCCCAAGCTCACGCTGCTGGGCGGCGTGGCCAGCGTCGACCTGGGCCAGCTCACGGGCTCCACCTTCACGGCGTCCAACCTCTTCTTCGTCGAGCACTACTCGGACGCCGACTGGAACGTGTACCTCGGGGCCAAGTTCAGCGCGCAGCTGAGCTCGGTGCTCGCGGCGCTCGAGGGGCCCTTCGCCGCGGTGCTGACGGACATGGTGCAGGCGTCCGCAGCCATCGAGGTCGACCTCAACGTGAGTGCGCAGGCTGCAAAGGGGTGCGCATCGCTCGTGTCGCGCTGCGCCGTGCGGTCGTTGACGACGTTCGCGTGCTGTGCGGCTGGTGCGCGCAGGTGCACGTTGACCCGAACGGCGCCGGCGTGCGGCTGTGGCTCACGGGCGAGGTGGACCTGGGCGGCCCGCTCATCAGCACCATCCAGGCGTTCTGGCCCGACGTGCCCACCAGCTTCTCCGCCGGCCTGGGCGTGCGCCTCATGATCAAGGACGTCGGCGGCACGAGCAAGGTGCGACGCGACGCTTGCGACTCGCCTTGCGGTGGCCGCGCCACGACCCCACGCGCTCACCTCTGCCGTGCTCTCGTTGATGCGTGCGCCACCCTCGCCGCGGCACAGGTGTTTGGCTTCGTTGACATCAACGGGCAGGAGTGGAGCTACGCGCCGTGCGGCGCCAACTCGGACTGCCTCGACACGCAGTACTGCTACGTGGGCGTCTGCGCGGCCAAGGGTGAGTCGCCGCGTTTGCTCCGCGCCTGTTTCGAGTGGCTTGCGCGACACTTCCAATCACGAACATGGTCGCGTTGCGCTTTCACCCCACCACGCAGCCGGCTGCCTGGCGAGCACGGGCCGCAGCTACGTGGGCGACGTGTCGTTCATCGGGCAGTGCCCCTCGGGCACGTCGGGCACGGCGCAGTTTGGCCGCTGCTACCAGGACTGCCAGAGCGGCTACACCACGGGCAACCTGGGCGACATCAGCCGCATCTGCTACCAGGACTGCAGCTGCGGCACCGAGCTGTTCGGCGCCTCGCTGTGCTCGCCCCAGGTCGACACGCCCTTCGGCCCCGTGTGCGACGCCTTCCAGGCCTACTCGCGCGGCTGGTACGACCGCACTGTGGACCTGACGTGCCCCGCCGGCAGCAGCGTGGTGGCCACCACGTGCTGGGGCGACTGCGCCGCCGGCTGGCAGCTCGGCACCACGGGCGACGTCATGGGCCGCTCCTCGGCGCTCAACTGCTACATGAGCACGTGCCCGCCCGACTTCCCCACCATGTGCCTCAGCGGCCTCACCCAGGTCTGCGTCAAGGCCGGCGTGTCGTGCTCGAGCCCTCAGGTGCGCGCCTCTCCATCCTGGTTTGTCCAGCGCAGTGAGCACGCCTTGCGTCTCAGTAGCGAGCAGCACCAGGCGCCAGGCTCACGTTTCCTCGCACCACTGTCCGCGCGGTCGCAGGTGTTTGGCGCGCTCTGGGGCATGTGCAGCGCCTCCTCTTCCTCCTCGTCCTCTGCCTCCTCCTCCGTGTCCACGTCTGTCTCCACCGGCGCGTGGGTGGGCGGCACGCAGACGGGCCCTGCCTGGTCGCCCACCATGGGCTGCCCCGCCGGGTACGCGCTCATCCCCAACGCGCTGGTCTGCGGCCCGTGCGCGGCCGGGCGCTGGTGCCCCGGCGGCCTCTCCACCTCCCCCTGCCCCATCAACCACTACTGCCCCGCCAACAACACCGTCACGCCCACGCCGTGCCCCGCCTCGGCGCCCTTCTCCCCCGCCGGCAGCACCAGCGCGGACCAGTGCACCGTGTGCAGCCCCGGCGCCTACGTGGACAGCGCCACCATGACGTGCCAGGCGTGCCCGGCCGGCGCCTGGTGCCCCGGCGTGGACGGCAGCATCCACCAGTGCAACTCTGGCTACTACTGCCCCGCGGCCAGCAGCCAGATGACGGCCTGCCCCCAGTACGCCGCCACGGGCCAGTTCCAGGTGTCCCTGCCCGGCGCCTGGGACGTGAGCAACTGCACCGCCTGCCCCAGCGGCACCATCTTCAGCGCCGACCCCATGCCCGCCTCGTGGCCACCTACCGGCGACATGAACGCAACCTGCGCGCCCGTGGCGCCCGGCGTCTACACCACCACGGGCTCCGTCAACTCGTCGCCGTGCCCGCCCGGCATGTATTGCGCACCCAGCGTGCCGGCGCTTGGGTGCCAGAACGGCACCTGGTCGGTACAGGGCTCTGCGGACGCCTCGGCCTGCTACACGCCCACCTGCCCCGCCGGCCAGTAGTACCTGTGCCAGGTGTACGGCGCCGGGTCGTGCTGCGCGTGCCCCATGGGCTACTACTGCCCGGGCGGCACGGGCGTGAGCAACGTGCAGCCCGTGCAGTGCCCCGGCAACCAGAGCACGGCCAGCGGCGTGGCGGGCGCGTCGACGGCAGACTGCCGCGCGTGCCCGGCGGGCAGCACGGTCTACCAATACGTCAAGGCGCCCAGGTGGAGGGACATGTACGGCAACTCGCAGGGCAGCAGGGTCTGCCTCAACTGCTCCACCGGCTGGTGCGGCATGGTGTCCGTTTGAAGGGTTGCTGGTGGTGACATTGTGAGTGCGCGCTGCGCCCCCGCCTGATCATGGTCTCGTGTACATGCTGGTGCAGCCTCGAACGCCCCCATTCTTTCTTGCTGCGCTGACATTCTTCGGCCCAAGATTCTTTCGATCTGTCCTTGTCTGTCGCGCCATGCCTGCCCCTGCTGCCCTGGCGGGTGCAAGCGCTCCAAAAGGTGGCATCCTGAGAGCTTGGTGCAGCGAGCATGCGCTGAAGCTTGACCGCTGCGCGTACTCCACAACTTCGGTTGAGGACTGTCAACAGCTTGCACGAGAAGGCGCAGGGGCAAAATCAAGGTCTGCGTGCAGGAGGGCAGCAAATCATTCAGGCGGTGCCATGCACCCAAACTTGCTTGAAGACAAGCAAGCTAAAGCCCCCCACCACGCCACAGCAAGCACACGTCTGCGCCACCAACACCGGGGGCACCTGCAATCAAGGGCTCTTGGCCATACTGTGGCGGACATGTTGATGAACAGCAGAGCCTGCCAAAGCCCAACCTCGCCGCCATTATTCCAGGTGGCCACAGCTCGCAGGTGTGTGCAGAGGCAAAGCCGCAAGCATCAGCGGGGGTGGACAACCCCAAGCCAAGAGGGAGGGTGTCACGTAGAGAGAAGAGTACATGGACAGACAGCAGTGCAAATCATCCCCCATCTGTTGGCGGCACGCATTTGATACCGCCGCCCAAACCTTTTCAGTTCGTTCAGTTCGTTCAGCAGGCTCAGCAGGCTAGGAATGATGCTGCAGCGGTCCTCGCAGAAATGCTACGCTGCGCGCGGGACTGCCGTGACCAGGCAGGGCGGGCACACACGAGCCGCCGCTGGCTACCAGGTGACATACGGGTGGTGGGAATGAAGCTATACGTCGCGCATGATCGCTTCTGTGCAGCAGGCGGGCGGCGCCTAGATCGTCTGGGGCGCCATGTTGAAGCCGGTGCACAGCGGCGCGGCGACGCCCGAGGCGCCGAGGATCGACTGCGGCACGCTCCAGAGGCCGTCGCCCACGATGAGCCCGGCGGCCACGCCCGTGGCGGCGAGGTGCACGGTCTGGGGCGACCTGTAGGCCCAGATGGCGACGATGAGGCCGCCGATGCACATGTCGATGGACAGGTAGGCGCCCAGCACAAAGGGGATGGCCATGGCGATGGGGATGGGCACCCACTGGGCGTACTTATCGGGCAGCACCTCGCGCAGCAGGTTGATGGCGATGGCGGCGGCGAAGAAGCCAAACATCAGCTGGCCGCAGTGCTGGGGCAGGATGCTGACGCCCTCGGTGGCAAAGATGGCCATGCCGCGGTAGATGAGCGCGTACGGAGCCGGGTAGGGACCGTCGGGGTTGCCCACCTGCACGCACCAATCGCGCGGAGGGCGAGTCAGTTGAACGTTCGATTGAGTGTGTGCGTGAAGCGGCGGGGCAGGCACTGGCAGGGAGCCAAGAGAGAAGGCAGTGCTCTCACCTCGCCAGAGTTCCAGAACATGAGGAAGGTGATTGGCGCCAGCAGCGCGCCGGCGGCGCCGCCCGCCACTTGCGACACAAACATGGCGCGGGGCGCGCTCTTGACGATCCAGCCGGTACGGAAGTCCTGCATGAGGGTGGTGCCCGCCGAGCAGGCCGCCAGCACCACGCCGCACAGCACCAGGCCCGTGATGACGCCGCCGGCCTGGACGCCGGCCCACGAGGCGAAGATGAAGATGGCCAGCTTGCCCATGGTGGAGCTCACGTCCCAGTCCGTCAGACCTGCAGCAAAGGAGGCATCGCGTGGCGTGCACGTGAGGGATGCCGTCTTCCTCGTCAGCAGGAGTATTGCAGTGCCCGAGGGCGGGACAGAGCGTGGACTCACCGCAGCCAAAGGCGATGGGCACGGCCAGGAAGGGCGCGATGAGGTAGCCGACGACCACATAGTACCACTTGGCGGGCGGGTAGCAGAAGGGGATGACAATGGTGCCCAGCACCAGGAGCAGCAGGTAGCCGCCCAGGGGGATGTACCAGGGGATGGTCTCGGTGAGGAAGACGTAGTCGCGCACGCGGTTCTCCCACGCGTCGGCCTTGGCCTGCGCCGCCTCGTGGGCCTGCACGCCGAGCGTCGCCATCAGGAGAGTAGCGAAGGTGAGTGGACCACACGCCTTGCAGGCTGATGCGGCGCGTGCGTGCTGCCGTGGCGAGGCGCGCCGTGCTGAGCGCGCGTACGGTGCGTGCACGGCTGCTGGTGAAGGCCCAAGGAAACGCAGCGCACCAGGAGGTCCTTGTCATCGGTGGACTTGATCTCGGCGGCCTCGTCCAGGGCGCCAGGCAGCGGCGCCTCGGCGCCCGACTTGCCGCCGGCCTTGCGCTTGACGGGGCCGCTCTGCGCGGACGACAGAACGACGGAGCGCTCCTGCTTGCTGGCCAGCTCCTGGACCTTGGCGTGCGTGAGGGCGGCCGTCTTGGGCGCGCCGGTCGTGGGGTCCCAGTTGGCCGGGTCGTTGGCGAGGGCCTCGGCCATGCGGCGGGCGCGCGCCTCGCGTTGCAGGCGCACAAAGGCCAGCAGCGACATGCCAAAGACCTTGACCAGGTTGTAGGCGCCGTCGCCCAGCATCAGCGCGATCTGCGAGCACGGTGGAGGCGGCGAGCACACCGGCGGCGGTCGGTCCACGTTGCGCGGGTTGCGGCGGCAGCAGGAGTGCGGTGCACACGGACGAGCCGCAAACAGCCAAATCGGAAGGCGCTCGCTCACCGTGATGAAGACCTTGTAGCCGTAGAGGCCAGCAAAGTTGGTGCTGGACAGGCCGGCGGGGTACCAGTCACCCGCCTTCTTGGTGATGTAGGGCCAGAGCACGCCCCAGGTGAGGATACTGCCCAGGAGCATGGAGATGTTGACGACGCCAGGGCCTGCGGGCACGCAAGAACGCATCGCACGTTCCCTTCAGCCAAGGGGCCGCCTGTGTAGTACGTTTGCTACTTGGCGCGCACGCCAGACGTACAATCAGGGCGCGAGGCTGAAACACTCACAAATCATGCCGGCGCCAATGGTGTTGGGCGTGAGGGAGAGGTACCACGTCCACTTGTTGGCCGTCATACCCTGCATTAGTTGAAGGGGGAGCGAGCGAAGGCAAGGAGACAGCGTGAAGTGAGCACCTGGCCCATGGCACAGGCGCAGCCATCAGCAGTCGGTGCGTGCCCTACCACCCACGCACCAGGATGGGCAGGGACTCCAGGCCCTGGCAGGAGACGCCCTCCTCCTCGCAGAAAGCGCACGTGTCGCCGCTGAAGACCCACTTGATGGCGTCCCAGACAAAGGCGATGAGGAAGAAGCGCAGGAGCATGGAGACCTGCTGCTTGGCCGCATCCACGCCCCTGCGTGCGCACGTGGCCACGGCGCGCACAACGCAGGAGAGGGTGGGCGCCGCGCGAGCGGGAAAGCTGCCAGCCGCACACACATTGGCGACCTGGCGCCAGCCACTCACGTCTTGGTGAAGAACGCCTTGATCATGTGACCGGTGGCGGTGCCGCTGGGGTACGGCAGCTTGTAGTCGATGATGATGGTCTTGCGCAGCACGCACAGCATGAACGCGCCGATCAGGCTGGTGCACAGCAGGTACGGGATGACGCGGCCGAGGTTCGGGTTGTACACGTCCTCTGGGCGGTTGGCCGGGCTGTCGCCGCTCAGCTCGTACGAGTTCTGGTCCATGGCAATCAGGTACCTGCGGCCAGTTGCAGATGGCATTGGGGGGCCAAGGCAGGTCAGGGAGGGTGAGCGAAGCGGCACAACGGCGAGGGACCTTGACGAGGGAACATGACACTCCACAGCCACCATCTCAAAGCTCAACGGCAACCAAGCCACGCACATGCCAAAGCCGCCGGTAAAGGCGACGCCCGAGGCGGCCGTGATGAAGGTCTGCACGACGTTGACCTCCTGCTGCGTGAGCTCGCGGCTGGCGATGCCAAAGCGCGTGAAGCCCGTGATCATGAGGCGCAGGAAGATGAAGGCCAGCAGCCCGCTGGCCACCTGCGCAGGGTGAAGGAGGAGCAGTGAGCCAGTGAAGCGACAGGGTGCGGTGCACGTGGTTCAGGCGGGCGCGACGTCAGCAGGGCCGTCACACTCAAGCAGCCACGGACGCGCGCTCACGTTGAGGCTCGGGATGATGCCCAGCGTCAGGCTGAGCTTGTGGGTGACGATGCAGAAGACGCCGCCCAGGACGACGCCGACGGCCAGCCCGCGCACGCTGAACTGGCGGTTCCAGACGGGCAGGTTGGCCAGCGCCGCCTGCGGTGGGAAAGGGCAGAGGCGCAGCAAGAGGTCAGGTGAGGCGTTGCAGGATTGACGAGACACCTAGGTGAACCCGAGGTGGAGCAGGGCAGTGCAAGCGCTGTGGGAGCCCGCAGTTGTGGCAGGGCGGGCCCCAGACCTCGCGGAGCACCCATCGCGCGAGGCATCGCGGGTCTGTGCGCCTGGATGGGGCTGTTCTGTCGATCGCAGAGGCCTCCACGTCACCCACCGACCCGGTGCGCTGTCGCCCCGTGATAGATCACATATCGCGCCGCCCGACGCGCGCGTCCACCAATGGATCGATCGTCATCGGACCCCGACAAGAGCGCGCCTCACCTGCAGTTCGGCTTCGGTGGTGGACTCGGTCTCGGACGTCCTCTGCAAGCTGTCCAGGCGCTCCTGCTTGGGAGCATCGGCGCCAGCTTCGGCGAGGGGGGCGAGCGAGTGAGGGGCGTGCTGGTGGCGCTGGGCAGCGGCCTCTTCCTGCTCCTGCAGCACGGCGGCCCGTGCCGCAGCGTCCTCTGCGTTGCGCTCTTCCGGGTTCAAGGGGAAGCGCTCCATCCGCGAGTGGTGGTTGCGGTGTGACTCTGTGGTTGGCGAAGGATGGCCTTCTTTGTGCGAGCGACTCGCCCGCTCTTGCTTTTATGTGTGTGCACGGCGGGAGCTTCCGTGCTTTGTGTTGGCAGCGGTTTGGGCGCATTGCGCCGGCCACGACAGCACACAGCAGTGACCAAGTGGTTCCAGCAAGCCAGCGCAGGCCGCGGGGGAGCCCCCAAAGCGAAGGACCCACCCAGGCGAGCAGCCCTGCAGGCCAGCAAAGGCCACGCCTCGGCCAATGCGCGGTCTCGAGGCCCCTGGGCGCGGGGCGGCGGCCAGTAGAGTGTTCCGGAAAGCGCCCGACACTATCCCGCACCCCGTGCGCTGGTACTATCATACGAGGTCCACATGTGCGCGCCACGGAAGGTCCCGGAAGGCTCCCGCGCGGTGAGCCTGCTGGCCACATGCGGGCAGCTGCGATCGGTGGTTGTGCCGCACTGGCTGTAGCGCAGCCCGCACGTCACGCGCCGCGGTGGCGGGACGGCTGCCCCGCGCCGCCAGCGCTGCCACTGCCCACACCACAAGCGTCGGGAACCACGTGATACGACGGTAGGGGCTTAGCTGGCTGGAGCATCGCGGCTTTGTCATCAGATAGACCTCGGGACGGTGCGCGCAGGCGAGAGAGCTCCCGAGAGAGCTCAGTCGGCTGCTGCTGCTGCTGCTGCTGCTGCTGCTGCTGCTGCTGCTGCTGCCGTTGCTACCTGATCACAGCGAGCCAGAAGGTGCTGCTCGTGAAGAGCAGCTGGCCAGCCGTTCGCCTCTCATGCCGCACCCAGCCGGGTCTCGGGCCAACGAAGGCGTGGAGGCGCTCTTGCAGGCAACAGGGACAACAGCGGGGGACAGGGCTCCCACCCAGATGCCAGTGCAAGCGTCATGCAAGCGAGGGCAGCGGTGTGCTCAGGTATCAGGCCGCAGAGCAAAGAGCAGGGAAAGGCGCGAAAAACGTGCTCCACCACGCCCTCGCCAAGCCCTCGCCCCCGGCTTCCAAGCGCATCACGCGTTGTTCACCACCACGACGGGCCCCGGACCCGCCGCCACCAGCAGCGGCAGCACCGCCGCCAGCACCGCCCTGCGGCTCACCCCGTCCACCAGCACCCCGCCGCACGCGTCCACCCTCCTCACCCGTGCCAGCGCGCACCCGCCCGCCGGCCGCGCCGCCCGCTGCTCCACCACCTCCCGCAGCTCATCCGCCCGCGCCTTTGCCACCAGGCCCACGGCGGCGGCGCGAAGCGGAGGCAGCGCCCCGCCTCCCGCGCCACCTCCTCCTCCACCTCTGGCCGCGCCCGGTGGCCGCGACCCCCCCTGGCCAACCGCCCCCGCCGCCGCCACCGCCGGCGGCAGCAGCGTGAGCACTTGAACGTCTGCCGGCTTCACCAAGTGCGACAGCGGCAGGCTGAGCAGCGACTTGAGATCCGCCAGGTGCACCGTCAGCGAACGCCACCTCGGCCACGCCACGTGCCCCCCTCCGCCCCCTCCGCCGCCGCTGCTGACGCCCGCTGCCGCGGGCGCGGCAGGGCGCTCGGCGGCGCCCCCCAGGGCCGGCGGCGGTGCGCAGAAGCGCCAGTCCTGCGCCAGCGTGAAGCCCGCCACCTGCGCTTCCGTGTCAAGTGCGCAGGAATGCGGCTTGTGATATGAGTCAGTTGCTTGCAAGAGTTGGCTCCAGAAAAAAGCTCAACATGTCAAGCTCAACATGTCAAGCTCAACGCACCTCGAGGTGCTCCAGGCCCTGGGGTAGGCGCGTCAGCGGCCCCATCAGCGCATCCGTCACGTGCACGTTGGGCAGCTCCAGGCGCTGCGGAGCAGGTGGGGCGGCATGCGTGGGCATGAAAGACGTACGTGGCGGCGCTGCAGGGGGGCGCCATTGCATCCGAAGGCAGCAGCTCCGGGGCGCGGTGGGGAAAGGTGAGGCCGGCGCCGCGCTCCCCATGCAAGCGCCGCGAGCAAGCCGCAGCGACGCAACCGCACCTGCAGCATGTGAAGGCCGCCGGGGGGCGGCAGCGGCAGCGGCGCCTGCGCCGCCACCGCTGCCGCCGCCCGTGAGGCCGGCAGCGTCAGCTGCCTGGAGGAGCCGGCAGCGTGCGCGTCCTTCTTGTTGCCCTTGCCGCGCGGGTTGGGGGACTGCGGGGAGGGCGCTGCCGCCGCTGCGGGGGGCGTGGGGGGCGGAGCCGGGCCGGCAGCGTCGCCCGGGGGGGCGGGGGGCAGCAGCGCCAGGAGGACGCTGCGTGCGCTGTCGGGGTGCTCCACGAGCCTCTGCGAGGTAGCAGGGCGACGCGCCGGCAGCACGGTCGCTCGCTGCCGCTTCTCGCTGTCCGGTGGTCGTTCAGGACTCACGCCACCGCTCCACGCCGCGCAGCTGCCGCAGCGCGACGAGCGCTCCATCCCCGCCACAATCAGGCTTTCGCGCCCCCCCCTCCGACCACCCAAGCAGACAGACAAGACAGACGCACACGACCGCAGGGGCGGACACGCACCTCTGCCGGCAGCCACAGCTGCAGCCTCAGCCTCCTCAGCCGCCCACACCTCCCCAGCGCCTCCAGCAGCGCCCGCCCCGTCTGCGCCGTCGGCACGGCGCCCAGCCCGCCCGCCGCCGCCACGGCGCCCATGGAGAGGAAGCTGCCCGGAGGCTGGTCGAGCGGGCCGGGCGGCGCCGAGAGGTGCAGCTCCTCCAGCGAGGCGGACAGCGCGCGGACCAAGGAGGGGTCGCACTCGAGCGTGGGGCGCACGCCCGACAGAACGCGCAACGCGCGCAGCACGGCGGGCGGCTGGGCGGCGGCGGCGGAGGAGGAGGGCAGAGCGCGGGTGGCGAGGAGGCCGCACAGCGTGAGCAGGTGCTGCTGCGCCCGCGCCTGCGGGGCGCGCGTCACTGGGGGGGCATTTGCAAGGTAAGGAGAGCGGCGTGGACGGGGCGAGAGGGGCGTCGCGCTTGCGAGGGGTTCAAGCCACCCTCCTCTCCCAGAACCGCTGCCGTGCACCGCACACGAGGAGCAAACCCGTGACGGCACCCGCCGTGGTGTACAACACCCGCGCTCCTCACCTGCGCCGTGACGGTGGCGCCATCGCTACACGAGCAGGCCCTCGGCAACACCCGCCCTCCCTCCCCTCCCCGGCCCCGCGCTCTCCTCACTCCTCACCTGCGCCGTGACGGTGGCTCCCACCAGCGTGTTGTGCAGCGTGAGGCTCTCGAGACGCGCCGGCGGTTGGGTCACTGGCGCCAGCGGCTGCTCCAGCGCGCAGCCAGACAGCTCGTAGGCCTTGAGGTTGGGCAGGCACAGCGCTATCTCAGGGGGAAGGAGACTGTGCAGGTCCGCGCCCTGGCGTGCACGTGCGGGGCACGACGCACGGCAGCAAGACGAGCCAAGCAGGCACGACTGGTGCTGACTGGCCCGGCAACGGGAGGGCTCGGCGTGCGGAGGGAGCCGCCCCGCATGCGAGGCGCGGCCGACGTGCCCGCTGCCTCCTCCTCCTCCTCCTCCTCCTCCTCCGCGCAGCGCACACAGCGTGGGTGCAGTGCGCACCTTGATGCAGAGCGAGGTGACGAGGTGCAGGTGCGAGGGCAGCGCGGCCAGCTGCGCCAGGAAGGGAGGCAGCACGTCGTAATCCACGTGCGGCGCGTTGGCCGCCAGCTGTGCGCGCACACGCAGCAACGCCGCGCATGCCCCCAAGCTAAGGCGCGTGAGGGTGACGCTGCTGCCGCCGTCGTCCCCTGGCCTGCGCGCTTGGCTGAGGGCAAGTGGTTTCCCCCTGGGAGGGGGGCAGGCAGCGCGCACGCACCACGGAGCTGCGCACGCCGGGGAGCGTGGGCGTGGAGACGCTCTCGCGCTTGACCTCGAGGTGCCATCCGCCTTGAAGCAGGGCGTCGGGCAGCGCACCCGGCCGGCCCAGCATCCACGCCGCCCGGGCGGCGTCGCTGATGCGCCGCGCCTCCTGCCCCACGCCCCACTGCGGGTGCCTGCGCACGCCGTGCGGCAGCGCCAGCTGCAGCCGCGGCGGGCCGCGCGCGCAGGCGACCACCGCGGCCGCCATGGCCTTGCTGAGCGAGAAGGCCTTGGCGCGGCCGCTGGCGTCCAGGTCGTCGGTCAGGATGCGCTCCAGCATTTGCAGCGGCAGCGCGTTGAACAGCCCCAGGCCGTCGTCAGGGGCCGCTGGGGCGTGCGCGTGCACCCCGGCCTGCTGCTGCGCCTCATCGCCACCGTCATCTGGGGCGGGGGCCGGTGGCGCGGACGCAGGGGCCGGCGCGGCCATCCCCGCCAGCTGCTGCGCCTCATGGCCACGATCGCTGCCGTCATCATCAAGCATGACATGCTCCGCTTGCTGCTGCGCTGCTGCTTGCCGTGCGGCCCGCGACGAGCGTTGCACTTCCGCGCTGCCTCAGGCTCATCGTCATCGGAGTCCGCGCGCTGGGCGCGCGGTTGCTTGCGCCGAGTGGCTCCCGTCATCGCGATTCTTCTGCGGCCGTGCTCCGCGCTGCGAGCCCACCCGGGTTGGGCCATGCTCTCCGCCAAGGTGCAGGCAAGCCGGGCACCTGCAGCACGCTTATCCCCTCTCTTGTTTTGTCACAGCTGCGTGCGCGAACCGAGGGACGGCGGGGCCGGGGCCGCGCGCGCTTGCATATGGCTCACGCGCGCGGCAGGAACACGATGGAATCACGCGCAGGAAGCAGCACAGGATATGTGAACGCCCTATGTACACGAGACGGCCTATCCTCATCACTGCTGGTAGCTGGCGCACATTGGCGCCTCGACGCCAGCGATGCCCAGCACGGACATGGGGATGCTCCAGAGCCCGTCGCCCACGATGAGGCCCGCCGCCACGCCGGCGGTGGCCAGGTGCACCGTTCCCGGCGACCGCCACTTCCACACGGCCATGATGGCGGCGCCGATGCACATATCGATGGCGATGTAGGCGCCAAAGAGGAAGGGCACGGCCATTCCGATGGGCAGAGGCACCCACCTGCGCAAACACGTGCGGAAACGATGGCCCCAGCGAGCCAGGCATCGCCGCAGCGCCTGGGATGCACTGCCTCCGGGCAACTGAGATGCCCTTTTGGGGGACCCCAGCAACCACGCCGGCACGCACCTGGCATAGCGCTCGGGCAGCACCTCGCGCAGCATATTGATGGCGATGGCGCCGAAGAAGAACGCAATCATCATGCTGAGGCAGTGGTCGGGCAGCACGCTGAAGCCCTCGGTGCCAAAGATGGCCATGCCGCGGTAAAGGTTCTGCCAGGGCGCCGGGTACGGGCCGTTGGGGTCGCCCACCTGTGCATCACATCGCCACGACGGCGGAGCGTCTCACGGCGGTGTTCGTCACCATCAGCAGAGCCCAGCGGCCCCACGCTGACCAAGCCCTCACCTGGCCCGTGTTCCAGAACAGCAAAAAGGTCAGCGGCGCCAGCAGCGCGCCGGTCGCGGCGCCCGCCACTTGCGACGCAAACATGGCCCTGGGCGCCGCCATGGTGTAAAACCCTGTACGGAAGTCCTGCATGAGGTGCGTGCCCGCCGAGCAGGCCGCCAGCACCACGCCGCAGGCAATCAGGCCCACCACCACGCCGCCCGCCTGCAGACCCGCCCAGGCCGCAAAGATGAAGATGGCCAGCTTGCCCATGGTGGAGCTCACGTCCCAGTCCGTCAGACCTGCAGCAACGGAGGCACCGCGCGACACGTCAGCGGGGCGTGGTGAGGGATGCCGTCGTCTGGGCTAGCAGCACCGCAGAGGGCCCCGTGAACAGAACTCACCGCAGCCAAAGGCGACGGGGACGGCGAGGAGCGGCCCGAGCAGGAAGCCGACGATGACGTAGTACCACTTGACAGGCGGGTAGCAGAAGGGGATGACGACGGCGCCCAACACCACGAGCAGCAGGTATCCGCCCAGCGACACCCACCAGGGGATGGTCTCGGACACAAAGACAAAGGCGCGGAGGCGGTTGGCCTGCGAGCGCGAGGCGGTGGGGCGGTGCAGCGGACGCGGGACGATCAGTCACACGCCATCCCACGCGTGGGGCTGGCGCTCGCCCCGCCCTGGCAGGCAGTCTCCGCCCGCTGGGCGAAAAGCGCGCTGACCTTTGCGGCGAGAGCCGCCGCCTCGCCGCCGTCCCGAAGCCCTCGCTCTTCCTCCTCCGCGTCCGAGGACGCCGACGACGCCGACGCGTCAGACTCGTCGCCGCTGCCGCCGTCGTCCAGCGGCGCCCGCAGCGCCGACGAGCCCTCGCCCGCCCTCCGCGACGAGGAGAACGACGACTTTGACTTGGCCCTGCCGCCGCCGGCAGCGCCAGCGGCACTGCCCTTTGGCGACGCCACGGCGGCGGCGGCGGCGGCGAGCGCGTCGGCGGCGGCGGCGCGGGCGGCCAGCAGCGCGCGCCGCTGCCGGTGGAAGGCCAGCGCCGACACCACGACGACCTTGACCACGTTGTAGATGCCGTCGGCAATCATAAAGGCAATCTGCGCGCGAGCAAGACAAGGTACGATGACCGCTGTGGAAGCAGAGGGGGGAGGCGAGCGCTGACCGCGCCGCACGTCGACCACCCCGCATGTGTGCGTGCAGCGAAAGGAAAGAAAGCAGGGCGCGGGAAGGGCGCCTACTGTACTGTACACGCACCGTGATGAAGAGCTTGTAGCCAAACGCGCCGGCAAAGTCGGTGCTGGACAGGCCCGTGGGGTACCACTCGCCGGCTTTGGAGCCGATGAAGGGCCACAGCCAGCCCCAGGTGAGCACGCTGCCCAGCAGCATCGAGTAGCTCGCGTTCCACGGCGCTGCGAGCGCGTGGCAGCCGGTGACCAACCAGGTCAGACCTTGGAGCGGGGAGGGCGCAGTGCAGGGGGCTCTTCGCGGCGCCGCCGTGGCCACTCACTGATCATGCCGGCGGCGATGGCGGCGGGCGCCAGCCTCAAATAGAAGGTCCACGCCGCCGCCTTCATGCCCTGCGCCCCCAAGGAACCGCAGTGGTGCGCGGGCGCGAGCAGCAATGAATCCTTCCAGGGCCCACCCACGCCAGGAGCAAAGCGCAGACAGGCACCTGCTTTCCAGTGAGACTGGGAGCGGATGGCGACTCCCAAGGCATGCACGCGCATGCGCAGGGCCAGCCTTCTGCTTCTCCCGCGCGGTGCCGCGCAGGAGCTCGTGCTCTGCATGGCTATCCTCTGCAAGTCGTCTCTCTCTCTCTCGGCTTCTCGGCTCCTCACCAGGATGGGCAGCGACTCGAGGCCGAGGCACACGGAGCCCGCCACCTTGCACACAGCGCAGTGCGTGCCGGAAAAGACCCACTTGACGGCGTCCCAGGTGAAGGCGAGGCAAAAGTACCGCCACATGGTGCGCAGCTGGTCGGCCGCCGTCTTGGCACCGCTGGACGTGAAGAGCGCGTCCATCATGATGCCTGCGGCAGTGTCGCAGCGGCGGCGGCGGCGCACGGCAGGGCACGCGAAGACGTCAGGCTCAGCCGGGCTGGGAGCGCGGGCGCGAAATGCCGGGTCTGTGGCCGAGACAGGTGGCGGCGGCGGCGGCGGCGGCGCATGGCAGCGGCTTTGCGAGGCTGGGGGCGGGGCGTGTCATGCTGTGCCTGTGGTCGAGGCGGTGGTGGCTGCGTCGGGATGGCGGCTTTGCGGTGGGCTGTGCGGGAATGGCGGCGTGAGGAGGAGGGCGCACCGGCGGCGGCGCCCGAGGGGTAGGGCAGGTCGTGGTCGATGATGATGGTCTTGCGCAGCGCGCATATCGTGAAGGCGCCGATCATGCTGATGCAGAGCACAAAGGGGATGACCTGCAGGCGGGAAACGCGCAGACGGGAAACGCGGCGCAGGGTCGGTGTTCGCTCCCCGCAGCCAGCTTCGCCACGATGACACTGGCGTGTGAGGCGGCCGCGCACCCTCTTCAGGTCGGGGTTGTACACGTCCTGCGGCCGGTTCTCGGGGCTGGGGCCAAACTGATCGTACGCCGTCTGATCCAGGCCAAGCAGGTACCTGCACCACCGTCATGCGAGGAAAGAAACAGGCAGAGCGGCGCGGCTTCAGCGTCGCCGCGCCGCACCTGCCAACCCTGGCGTGGCTGGGCATTTGCGCGGCCGTGGGTCCCCAGCGCTGCAAGGACTCACGTGCCGAACCCGCCGGCGAACGCGATGCCCGCCGCCGCCGTGATGAAGGTCTGCACCACGCTGCACTCCTGCGGCCCAAACTCGGCGGCCTGGAAGCCCAGCCGCTGCGCCGCCGTGGAGAAGCCCTTGACGAAGACGTAGCCGAGCAGGCCCGTCGCCACGTTGAGCGAGGGGATGATGCCTGTGGACGTGCTCCCACAACAGCGCTGGTGACCCCGGCACGTCATTCACCGGGCACGCTGCGTGCACACAAGCCCCTGCCATTGGCGTAAAGCCGCACCGATTGTGAGAGAGAACTTGTGGGTGACGATGCAGAAGAGCGCGCCCAGCACCACGCCGGCCAGCAGGCCCCGCAGCGTGAGCTGCCGGTGCCACACCGGCAGCGCCGCCAGCGCGGCCTGGAACTCCTCCTGCTCGCTGGGCTCGGGGCCCGGTGGCAGTGGCTGGCCGTCCTGCAGCTCCTGCGACGCGCCCTGGCCTGCCAGGGAGAGGCCCGTCGGCGCCGCGTGCCTGTGCAGCGCCGCCCGGCGCTCGTCACGCGCGTGCTGAAGGTCCTCCTCCGCCTGCCGCGTGACCTCACGCTTGCAGCCGTATGGCAAGCAGTCCATCTCTGGCTGCTGCGTGCCGCGCCAACTAGGTGAGTGAGGTCGAGCCTCGGGGACGGGGGAAGAAAGCTGCTGCTGCTGTTCTGGCGAGTGGCGCTGTTATCGGTGCGAGGCTACGGTGTCGCCCTGTGTGCGTCGCCATCGCTTTTCAGTGCCTCTGCGCTCTGCACGGGGCGATCACTCGTCCGCCCGGCACCCCTGGCGGTCCAGCAAGGCTCAAGCGAGTGGCCGAGCGACTGCGCGCAGCTCCAGGCGTGCCAACAGCGCATGCAGTGAGTTGCACACTCGCAGCACGAGTCCAGCAGCGTTTCACTGGGCACGGCCGGGGCGCGCGAGGCGAGCGCCCGCAGGCCGCGGCAGCAAGAGAACCGGGAACAGGATCGCGAGCAAAAAGCGCGAACTCACAGGCCAGACAAATTCACCACATCCTGCACAAAAAGATGCTTCTCCAGCGATGATCAGGGTTCGAGTGCACTCCAGCGCCCACACGCACGCATCACGCCCGGCCCCCGGCGTCGGGCTGCATCACCGCAACCGCCGCCGCCGCCCTGGCCGC
>VFQP010004889.1_pt1 | contig 20169 bp, 26 predicted proteins | sample 3512351 | NCBI WGS metagenome assembly VFQP01 (sample SAMN10412372, study PRJNA504923) | tailings metagenome | isolation source: Relicate 1 Philex TSF1 revegetated site | place: Philippines: Tuba, Benguet | collected 2017-08-29
CCGATCTCCCTTTTTGATCACGGCGGCGCGGCTGCCTACCCCCGGCAGCATCTTGGCCGGATCGCGTGTCACGACGATGTCCAACACCACTGGGCCCTGCGTCGATAGGCGCTTGGCGCATAGCGCGGCTTCCAATTGCTCGGGGTCCTCGACCCGGATGCCGGTGCAGCCGAATGACTGTGCGACGTTGGCGAAATTGACTTCATTCAGATCTGACGAAATGTAGCTATCGGCGCCGTACACAAGATGCTGCAGTGCCTTCACATCCGTTTACCCACTAACTGTGAGACAGATCGTACCTTTTACTCAATTACTTTGAGAAATCAGTCCAGTTAACTTGAGACAAAGTGCGCTAAGTCGTTGATTCTTCGGTTGTGCGCTACTCAATTACTTTGAGACGGGACATCCAGTTTCCACAGGCTCTTGCCGGCGCGCGCGCTGCCGGCCTTGCCCTGTTCGCCGCGGCGCTCCTCGCCGCCTGCGGTTCCGACGAGAGTCCCCAGACACCGGCCGCCACGCCGGCGGCGTCGCGCTTGGTGGTCGACACCGGCAGCGCCGCACCGGTGGCCGGCGGCACGCTCACGCTCAAGGCGACCCTGCTGGCCGCCGACGGCACGGAGGTGAAGGGCGCCACGTTTGCCTGGACGTCGTCGGATCCGACCGTCGCCACCGTGGTGTCTGCCTCGGACAAAGCGCCAGCCGCCGTGTCGGCATCGGTGATGGCGGCGGCCGCTGCGGCGCCGGTCGGCACTTGCGCGACCGTCCAGACCCTGGCCGTTGGCGCGGCCGATATTACGGCGACCGCGACGCTCGCCGACGGCAGCCGCGTCACCAGCGTGACGCACCTAGTGGTGCAGGCCGCGCCCGCCAAGTCGTACACCCTCGTGCTGACCCCGGCCACCGTCGCCGTGACCGCCGGCGGCGCCGCGCAGAGTGTGACGGTCGCCGTGCGCCGTTCGGACGGCGTGGACGGAGTAGCGGATCTGACCAACTGGTCGTGGACGAGCGATGACGCCAGCTCCGTTGCAACGGTTGCCGCGGATGGGCGAAGCGCTCAGATCGCCAGCCCCCTTTCGGCGACGGCCGCCGGGGTAGCCGCGCTCACCGCCTGTGCAGTAACGCCCTCGGGCGGCCGGCTTTGTGCGAACGCGGCGCTAACCCGAGGCGCCGCGCCAACGGTCTACACGGTGGGCGGCACGGTCACTGGTCTGGCATCAGGCAAGAGCCTCCAACTGGCCGACGTAAATGGCGACACCCAGGTGGTCAGCAGCAACGGTGTTTTCACCATGCCGACGCGGCGGGCGAACGCCACGTCTTATGCGGTGACGGTCGCCGCGCAGCCCGCCGGGCAGACCTGTAAGGTCGCAGGTGCCTCCGGCACTGTCTTGGCGACCAACGTCCTGAACGTTGCGGTTACCTGCGTGCAGGCGCAATTCGTCGTGGTGGCCAATCGCGACGACCGGACATTGTCGGTCTATCGCGTCGATCCATCGACCGGTGCGTTGGCAGTAGTGCCAGGCAGCCCGTTTGCAAGGAACGGGCTCATCGCGGATATTGCGTTCTTGCCGTCTGGATTGATCGGATTCGCCATTACCAGCGATACCGACGAGCTTGTGCCCTTCACGGTAGAGCCCTCTTCCGGTGCCATCGAATTCCGGCCGGCCGCAACCACGTATTACGCGCGTGGCGGGCAGGCGCTCGCATTGGATCCTTCGGGAACAGCGGTTTATGTCGGCACGAGTAACGCGTTCGTCGTCCGATATCCGATTAATGGTGCGTCGGTGACCGTGCCCGGGTGGGTGCCAAATATCGGCGATGCGCTTGCGCCCGGTCCCATTCAGGGCCTGGTGGTGTCCGCTAGCGGCCAGTCCGTCTATGCGGCGAACATGCGAAGGGACGCGATCGGTGTGCTGCCGTCAGACCTTTCCACCATCTCTCAACGCATAACTTCGGGCGGCACGGACCCGGGTGCGATCGCCCTGTCGCCCAACGGGCTTTTTGCCTACACGCCGAACCGGACGACCAACACGATCGGCGTCGCAACCCTGGACGCCGTCTCCGCACAGATCGTGGCCACGAATACTTTCCCCACGGCGATCTCAGGAGCGACCGACATTGCGCTGACGCCGTCGGGCCAATACGCGTATGTACTCGGTAGCGCAAGCAATAGCATTGCGCGGCATCTGATAGACCTCACAACCGGGGCGTCTGCCACAACGATGGATGTCACCCCTGCGGGTAGCAACGGCCGGCGGCTGCGCATCGAGCCGAACGGGCGCTTCCTGTACGCGCCGTCCTTCAATGGCACGCTCTACGCCTTTGCGATCGATGGTGCGACTGGCGCGCTGACCGCGGTGCCCGGTAGCCCATTCGCCACTGGTAACGGCAATGTCGCCATCGCCATTGTCGAGCCGAAGCCGTGAGAAAAATCGGGCAGTCGGCCCGCGTTCGCTAGATGCTTCCTTCAGAGCGATGGACGTATTCCGCCAATAGTTCGTCCGAGAATCCAAGGCATGATAGCGCCGCTGCAGCGCCTGGGCGCGCCTGCACTTCAACTTGGCCGCCGTAGGCGCAACACTCAATGGTTGAAGGATACGCAGCGGCTTCGAGCGCGCGCCGCAGGCGGTCGACTTTGGCTTGCAGGTCGGGGGAAAGGGGCATTGTTTGCTCCGCTTTGTTTAAGGAGCGCCCATTGTCTGGCGGGATTCTGGCGCGGGCGGGGAGCGTTTTCCTAGCTGCCAACCAGTCGCAGACAGTCCGCAACGCCCCCGAATTTGACTCCGGAAAAATTCGGTTAAATTGTTTTTAGGGAAAATTTTTCTAGGCGGCACCCTGACGGTAGAAACAAAAGGTAATCGAAACGAGACAGATGGCGCGCTTGACGGAACGGCATTGAGCGCGGAGATCCGTAAGTTGCGCAAGGCACGGGGAAAGGCGCTAGCCGACTTGGCCAACGCTGCCAGTCGCTCGACGTAGACCGCAATGAAAATGTCACTGGCCAGTGACATTTTCATTGTCGAAAAAGTGGCAGATTTAATGCGGACTACGGTGGATGCTGGCGCCGCTGCTGATGCTGCTGATGCTGCTGATGCTGCTGACGGTTGCGATAGCGCGTCGACGAGCCACTTGCCGCCGCCCGAACCACCAAAGACCCCAGTGTCGCCGGCAGTGGCCAGGACAAGTCAGGTGACGACCCCCTCGATGTGCTTGTCGACGTGCTCGGCCGGTCTGACAAAACTTCGGGAATCCTGGCTGACGCAGACCAGCTCAAAATAGCTGGCTTAGCCTGCGAGCGGTCCTACGATGCGCTGACACCGCAGGCTGACTGAGCGCGGACTGCAGAGCTATCAGTAGAGCACGCGTTGCCACCAGGTTCCGTAATTCGGGTGAAATGGAGCCTTCCAGCCTTTGCGCACGCGCTTGATCGCATCATTCTGGCAGACACCGACTGAGAGAAGGCGGCGCAGTTCTGCCTCAGGGGCGTCGCTTTCAAACACGCGTGCGGTGAGTGGCTCGACGTCGGTAGGACACATCTTTTCGGGCGTGCCGACGAAGCCAGTTCCCCTCTCGGGCATGATGTCGCAAAACCACGCGCGATCGTTGCACGGCCTTTGCTCGTCCGCGATCCAGTAGTACGCGACGCCAACAATTAGGAACGCGGCAAATGCCAGTGCGGCTCTCGTGCTGGCAAGCCGCCAAATGAAGAGCGTCATTCCTACAACTGCGATAGCTCCCATGCAAAGGTCTCCCGCTTGCGGATCTCGGCGTTGCAGAGCATTGCATGGTGGGCGGTGGTCGCAAATCAGCCACATGGGGGAAATAGCGTTCAATCCGCAGTTGGCACCGCGCCGGGTCGCCTCACCTTGATCGGTTTGGACGACCAATGGCCGTCTTGGTAAGAAGAGCACAGGCGCTTTCCCATCACGCCTTCGAGCTCGAGCAAAAGCGCAGATTGGTATAGCCACTTCCTGCCGTCCAGTCTGGTTACATGCGGTAACCGGGATGTGCTGGGCCGGCGTTGAAATAGGAATTCGTCCGATAGTCATGGACGAAAAAAATGCCACGGCCGGGGTGGTCGTGGCTGAAGGTGATTTAGGAAGTAGTCGCCGATTTCTCGGCAGGGCAGAGAATGGCACGGCTTTGGCTGACGGCGAATCGCCCGATCGGGGCACAAAAGTATCTGCCAAGTCAGGGGCGCCTAGCTTCCCATCTTCGGATTCGGTATTTGCCAATACGCGGCATTCGTCGCACTTGACCTCGTAGAGCCAGGCGGGCTCGCGCGGGATATCCAAGAGAACGGAGGAGAGTCGGTCGAGGGACGGCGCGGCCGAAGCGCGCGGCATGGGCCTTAGCCCTTAACGTTGCGCGGGTCATGGCCGAAGGAATTTCGCTCGCGGATCTTGCCGTCACGTCCGTGGATGAGCAGTTCGACTTTCTCTTTCTTAGCGCGCTCGGTACCTGCGACGATCGCTTCGTCCTGGGTGGCAAACATTGTTCGCTTCCCGCTGCTCGGAGAATCTACAGCCCAGCCTTCACCGGCAGGAACCACGTGAATGTCACTATTGGCCATGATGCGTCTCCTTGTTTAGGTATATGCCAGTCTTGCGCCGGCTTTCCGCGATTCGGTATCCGCCTCGGTCCTACAGAAGGGTAAGTAAGGAAGTCACGGCCCCAAAAAAAACCGCAGTGCCCGGGGGGGCGCTGCGGCGAAAGAATTAGACTTAGGGTCGCTGTTTCCAGCGGAAGCAATACTCGTTGATTTCTGCTGTGCCTGGAAGTCATCCTTGCGGGGTAAGTGTGCGTCCTACAGGTGGAACCCTAATTGGCAGATCGAGCAGGGGGCGCAACGACGTCAGGCTTGGGGGATATCCAACGCGCAGTACCCATGAACGGTAATGTCGTTAAGGATCGCGGCCGCACTTAATCCGAGCAAGGGAGTCTTCGCATCGAGTTCCGCGTTCTCCGACGTCTCGATTCCGCCCAGCCAATGCCGCGCTTCCTGCGGAATATTGGTAAGCGGGGTGTCGGCGGGGACGAGCAATGCGCGGGACTTGTTTCGATGGATTGCAATGAACATGGCGATCTAAGCACAGAAGGATTGAGTAGCTTGCCGGTGAGTTCGTCCAAGCATTTCAGTCTAAGCCGCTCGGTCTGCCGCTTTCAATAGGTGTGACGCCTTATATATCGCGGTGTGACATAACTTCGGAGGGAGAAAGGGGTGAGGCGAATCGAATGACCGCCTCACCCTTAAATCGCTGTTTTCTGGGTTGCTTCAGCGAGCTGGATCTAACGGTTCAGGCGCTTGAATCTTGAGCTCCACATCGAAGGCTGCCGCCCAGACCGCTTCGGCAACGCCTCGCCAACCATAACTGCTGGCCGCACGCTGGACAGCTTCTGATTTCCAGACCCGCTCGAACGTTTCGGGATCGAAGTCCGCACCGGTAATCAGCTTGGTCTGCGCAGGAGTCGCGGCAAGTAAGACCTCCAGTTCGTGCCTCACTTCCTCCAGGTCGTCGCCGGCAGGCTCGCCTAGACCGTTCTCCCAGCCGTGGAAGCCGTTCGACTCGGTGCCGACATGCAGGCGGTCCATCGCTTTCAGGAGGCGCGCGGCCACCTGCCGGATCGTCGGCACGTTGGTCTGTGGGGAAGGTGCCTGGCATCCGGCCGCCGATTTTGTGTTGCCCATCGCATGCGCTCAAATACTGTACATATATACAGTATCACGCCGCCTCGTCATGAGCGAGAATTGCCACGCGACGCACCCCCTTCCACAACCCGATAACATGTCGCCTGCACGCCGCAACCGCCGTGCGAACGTCTGTTTTCTCCTGCCGATACATGCCCCGAGTCCGGACGCTTTCGGTACCGGAATGCCAGTACAGAGATAAACAGCGTTATCTCTGTATGCGCGTTTCGGAACGTGGCCGAAGCCTTGGCTTACCGCCGCGGGCACGAGGCGGGCGAACGGGCAGGGCGGTGGGCGGTGGGGCATGGGCTAGAATCGGCTGCCACGGCGCTCTCACCCACGCACCGTGGTTGCGGCCGAACAGGCCTCCGCCGTTTCCGTCATCCTCCATGCCACCTACGCCTGCCGAAATCTCCGGGGTGCAATCGGGCTCAGGGCTATTTCATTGGTCGGCCGATGCCTGCCGGGGAAGTGGAAGCGTGGATTGCATCCTGCGAAGCGCGGCGTGCTTGCTTGACAGGCTAACCCTCGGTACCGCTCCACACGCCGACGTCGCCTGCACGACGGGATGCATGGAATGGTATCGCAGTAGAGCGTCAGCGCATGGCGTCAGAGGGCTTTTTGGCGCGCCTAGCGAGGGTCGGCCGAAAGCCCGCATATTGAGTGGGATAACAAGCAAGCACTAGGATTGGTGCATCTACAGCTGTTTTGGAGTCGTTACCGTGGACACAAACCTCAAGATCTTAGTGGTCGACGACTTCCCTACCATGCGTCGGATCATCCGCAGCCTGCTCAACGAGCTCGGCTTTTCGAATATAGAAGAAGCCGAGGACGGCGCAATCGGCTTGGAGAAGCTTCGGGATGGTCGATTCCAGTTTGTTATTTCAGATTGGAATATGCCCAATATGGACGGCCTCACTATGCTGCAGACGATCCGCACTGACGCGAAGCTGGCCAAGCTGCCGGTGCTGATGGTGACAGCTGAGGCGAGGAAAGAGAACATCATCGCGGCGGCAAAGGCGGGAGCCAGTGGTTATGTGGTCAAGCCGTTTACCGCGGCAACGCTGGATGAGAAGATCACCAGGATTCTTGAAAAACTGGCCGCCGAAGGGTGTTAGGAAATGTATTCTTGCGACAAGTCGCGCTTGAACACAGTATTTGCTAGCCACCATGAGTCCTCCGCAGCAGCGCCAGATGGGAGTAGCGTCGCGCACGCAGGCGGCAGAATAAACGTGCACTGGTCTAGCCAGCGGCGGACCAGTCTTTCAGTCGCTCAAGGACCGGTTATCCGCATCGACGCACCGTTGGCTGAGGTTGAGCCTATCGACGTCGGTGCATGCGCTGATCGGAGGCGCGCTGCTGCTGATCTTCGGCGCAGAGCACTCTCACCACGCTTATGCTACGGAGGTGTCCTCGCTGGTAACGGGAAAGCGCTGCTGTCAAGGCGCTGGATTACAGAATCATAAACTGGCTGGGCCGAGGCGCAGCTCGCTGGCGAGGCGAGCGTTGGTTCGCCAGGCCCAACGACGAAAGCTTGCCAAGCAGGTGTCTTGCGCTGTGTGCCCCCTGGCTGTTGCGGGGCCCATTCAATGAGCGACGGCGCGCGCTCGGGTGTCGATTGGAGGGACGACCGTGTCTATCGAGAAGTATCGAGGATACATTATCGAGGGGTTCGCAAAACCCGCTGGGACCGGGGAATTTGCATCCCTGGGGCGCATGACCAAAGGTCGCTACGTCATCATGGAGTCGGAGTTGATCGGGCTCTACGAGAGAAATGAGGAGGCACAGGGGCATGCAATTCTGTGGGCTCAGGATTATGTCGATCGGCTGGAGAACCCTCACTGAGCCTGTTGCAAGTGTGGGTGTTCCAGATGCTCCAGTGACGCAATCACGCTATTGAGAAATTGGGAGTGCCCGTTATCATGCAGCGATCCTGCGCCGAGTGAGCTATGGGGCAGCTATTGCGATGGATTCTGGAGGAGTACCGGGGGGGTGTATGTCCACGCGACCGCCTTCAAAGTTCAAGTCTCATATGACGTTGGGGCGCCAGAGCAGATGTGGAGCTGCACCGTGGCGATCGGACGCAACGCGCACCACACCGATTGGGAGTTCGGGCCGGAAGCCGGTTTCGCCAGTTATTTAACGCGTGAGACCGCTGAGAGGCCGCGCTGGAGATCGGAAGCGTGTGATTGATGTCATTCAAGATTTGGGCTAAATACACGGCGTAATCTCGGATACGGGCAAAAATGGCAAATCATGCAGCCACGGGCCTGGCGCAGCGGCTGGGTGAGATCGTCGGCGACCTAGCCGACGGTCATGCCGATGTGCAGCTGCCGGTGGCTCTCCAGGCTCTACCCCACGCTGGGGGGCCTTTCGATGCGTGACATCACGTATGCAGACGGTCCTGCAGAAAGACCCATTCTCTGGCCACGCGTTCATCTTCAGAGGCAAACGTGGTGATCTGTTCAAGTACCTGTATTGGTGCGACGGCGGAATGTGCCTGGCGGAATGTGCCTGTTTGCCAAGCGGTTGGAACGAGGTCGGAGTGCCTGGCCGCGCGGAAGGTGGGGTGGTGGCCCTGACGAATGCGCAACTTGAACTTCTGTTGAAGGGATTCGACTGGCGGCAGCCCATCGAGACTGTATTGCATTCCTCATGATCCCTGTCGCGTGCTGCCTGGGCGCGGCCTTCAGCAGCAACTCCTGATACAGATGGAGCGTGCCCCGAAAGTGATATGTCCAAAATGCGTGTGCCGCATTCTCCGTAGACAGTCATTTTCGATTGTCTGCGCCTCCTGGCGGCAGGCATCCACTGCCACCTGCACGCGCTGCATGTTTCATTCAATCACGAGATTGGTGAGCGCGGGCGGCGTGGACGGGTGTGGGGGCAGGAGGACGTCTCAAGAAAACCAATGGCCACCGCACGGCGGCGCGTGTGGGAGCAGGCGATCTGCCTGCGTTCCGCGCGTCAGGACGGCGCGATGTTGCACTGGCCTGTCGCGTGTTGCGTCATCTGCGGCACAGTTATACCGTGACGCTGGAAACGCAGCGGACGCGACTCGGCCGCGCTCTCTGCGAACCCCAACGCTCCCACTAGGCTCACGGCGATACTCGCAAGACGTGTTGAGTTGCTCTGTAGTCGGGGTCCTACATGCGTTTCAGGAATCTCCCACGTGAGCCGCGAAGTCGCGGCGCATATGGTGTAGACACCGATCACCCAATTACCGGAGAGTTACATGAAACATCTAGTCGCCACTTCCGCTCTCGCCCTAAGCGCTGTCCTTGCGCTGCCCGCCTTGGCTCAGCAAACCCCAACCTCGCCGCAATCAGCTGCGCCGGGTACGCCTCCAACGCTGGAAGGCCCGAAAAACCCCAAGAGTAGCCCGACGTCGCGCTCGGCAGTCTCAAACGACACGACAATGCCGCAGTCGAACGCTTCGGGTAGCGAAATGAATAAGGACACGACCACAGGGGCGCGCCACAAGAAGCCCCGCGAGCAGGGTGCTCCAGCCACTCCGTCGGCGACCGCGCCATCCGGCCCTAAGGGCGATTCCCCGGACCCCGCACCTGGCACGACGAAGTAAAGCGCGCAAGAGCTTTACGGGGAGACTTGGGGCGGAAAAATTGAGGGGCTTTACCCGCGCAGACCGATCCGATTCCTTGATACTCCCTGGTATTTTCTTTGAAGCGGGAATGGGTTGAATAGTCGCCCCGGCCGATCATATTTTGGGATCGCCCTATCAGTTTGTCGGCGCGATCGGTGTGGTGAGGAAGCGATGGCCGGTGTGAGTGGCGTCCGGCCGCCGCGGTGCCGTCCGCGCGTGTCACGCGGATCTGGCCCAGCGTTCTGATGGGCTCGCACCGGATGATCGGCTGGCTGGCGAGTCACCGATGGATTGGCGGCAGGCGCATTGACCTGCTTATCATAGACCGAATTGAATCTGTCACCTTTGCGACAGTAATTCTGTCAACTCTCGCCCGGGTGGCATCCCCCAAAATCACTCCGCTTCCCGCTGCTTGGCTTTGGGCGACGCGAACAAAAAGTGTCACTGGCGGAGCCGGTCCGAGCCGCTTTCGTTCACGCCCGATCGCGCGACTGTCCGTACCTATTACTCGCACTTGCCACTTGCTGCGCGGCAGCAACATCTCAGTGCGACCAGAAGCGGATGTTGGCCTCCCAATCAAGTGAGGCCGGTTAAGGCCGGTCGAGTGGCTCGTCCACCCTAATTCCGACCATCGAGCTTCGAACGAGCATTCGCTTCATGTCTGACGGGCACGCGTGTTGGCACATCCCACTTGGTCGGGTCATCGCCAAAATGTGCATCCCGCCGACGCTCCACAATCGTCTCGTTCTAACCTCTCACCGTCTCACTACGCGTCCGGTCCGGCATCCCGCGGCCAGATCTTCATAGCAACGCCGAACAGAGCGCGGGCGCGTCGATCGATGGCCCCCTCGACTGCCCCGCATTGACAGCGCGCTGCAGCCAATCCGGCAGTTCGCCCACGCCATTCCAGGCGTGGCCATTGGCGTCCCGGAAACGGATCACGCCCCCGGCAGGGCCCGGTCGAGAATGCATGACCGACGAATTATGAGTGTGCGTATCGTGCATTTGGTGCATCGGCTGACCCATAACCGGTTGCGGCGTACTGTGCTGCTGCGAGAGTTTCTGCTGCTGCTCGGTCGATAGCGCTGGCTGTACCGCAAACTGGTGGTACGGTGACAGCAGCGGTGCAGGTGGATGCGACGCAGCCCAATCCATCGCTCCTGTGACCCAGAGTGGGGAGAGTGAGTTAGCACGAGAGCGAGAGGAGATTTGCATTAAACTTTGAATTTTACTTTACATTCCAAATACACACAAGAAATTGACAAGAAACCAACACAATAAATTCATAACAAGTAACATACACAAAAAGGATCGATCGTTCTTTTATCAGAATAATTACAAATCTTTATCGTCGACCGGTGGAGGTGGTGGTGATGTGGTACCATCTTCACGACCGGGAAAAGTTGTTCCCATCAAATGATCCCACCACGTAAAACTGCCAAAATTATATTTAATCTGTGAGTGATGAATATGATGCGCTGCTGAGCCACCATATCCTAAATATTTCATCCCTAACTGTGACAGATGCCACGGTAAGATATAACCACAGTGTGCTTCGGTCGCGCGGAGTTCGCGATACCATAACCAAAACCAAAACAGAAGGACGTGACATCCGCCTTCACCGTCCCGACCCCATATCAGTGGACCGGCCAAGAAAGGTGGTAATACGGTCGGTAACAAGAAATTAAAAATTAATTCTACGGGATGAGCAACAGCTCCAGCGACACTGTATGGATCCTTGTACCGGTGATGAATGGAGTGAATGTGACGATACGCCCATTTTGATGCATGTAACAGACGATGCACCCAATAAAACATAAAATCTTCGGCCACATTAAACCATAAAAACTGAAGTAATAGAGTGGTTGCTGTTGGGAGTTGACGGGCTTGGAAGCCAGACCATACAAATAACGGACGCGCGTACCATAATGGTATCGCATTGAGAGATTGTAAGAGCGTGGAACGAATGAATTGAATCCACATTTCACGTCGATCGACCTCATTCTCGGGCTGGATTTTATACTGTCGAAACAGTCGGAATTGATCAATCAATAAATACGGTAGATTGCATGTGATCCAGATCGATAAATTTAAGATCCATGTACCAAAGATACACAGTGTATAGACGTCGCGATCGTGAGTGTAGTGTAACCAGTATGACTCGACCACTGACAAAAAACTCATCCCTCTTTGAGTGTTTCTGTGCACATCATGTAAGAACAAATGATTAGAATACGCAACACGAGTAGTAGAGAGATAAACATAAACAACTGACTTTACCGGTACGTGAAATAAACAGAGAGATATCCGAGAGTAAAACAGGCAGGCCTCACAGGGCCGCAAACTAATAAGGACATACAAAACAAACAACAAACCGGACTACTTTTTCGCCGCCGCCGAACCACCACTACCACCACTACCACTAACACCACCCGAAGAAGCCGCGGTATTCCAATCCACACCGTGCAGCGTCGCTAATTCATTGAGCTCCATCCGCGCCGGACGAAACAAATTAATCGGCGCCGACGGATCAGCATATCCGACCGACAATGCACATACCACCATACGATCTTTACCAAATCCACCACTGTCAGCAGCCAGCGCAGTCCGAATCACATCCGTATATTTGGTCACTGTGCTCGACTGCAGACTTACAGACAGTCCGGTCGTTTCAATCAAATGAATCACAGCGCCAATAAACGCTCCGACATCGATAAATGTACCGTCCGCTGCATTCGCCGGTGCGTGAACAATCAGTGTGTACGGTGCATCATAAAACGTATGATTTAATCGCTCGATCTTTTTTTGTTGAACAGCAGCGGCCGAATCGCCACTTGCAGCAGAAGCAGCAGTACCAGACACGTCCTGCTGTAACGCGAGAAACTGTGATTCGTATTCAGAGATCCAGCGCTGCTCACGTGCTGCGGGCTGTTTCGGAAGCTCTAAATACCAATTTTTGGCGTCTGCACCTGAATCAAATGCTGCTAACAGCGCAGTGGACAGTGCCGTACGGACACTGCCACCAACCACGCATACCGCCCACGGTTGGTTGTTTTGCGACGAGACCGTATACCGCGCGGCGCTCAGACAATCGCGGATGACCGACGCAGGCGGTACGCGATTCGGCAGAAACTGTCTGCACGATCGATGACTGTGCATCGAATGCACCAAACCGATAAACGCAGCCGATTCGGGTCCAGTCTTTGCCGGTGCTACCGGTACAACAGACGGAGAGGATTTGGTGTCTGTTTTTGAATCGGGTGAGGCAGGAGCATCCGCCACGCCGTGCCACGACACAAACTGTTCAAATTTCATTTTCGGTGCACGGAACGTATTGATTTTCGCGTCGCCATCCGCATACCCAACGCAGAATCCACACACGACCACACGATCCTCACCGTAACCAGTGATCGATCTCAATATTTTGGCATATTTTGAGACTGAGAATTGTGGACAGCAGCCCAATCCGGCACTCTCAAACAAATGCACCAGACTCGATACAAATACACCCATATCTAGAAACGTGCCGGCCACTGCACCCGCCGGAGCGTGAATCAAAATATCGATCGGTGCATCAAACAGTGTATAATTTCGACGATCGACCACTTTTCGTCCCTTTGGATCATCCCGAGACACGCCCTGAATGGCGTGATAGGCTTTACCAAATTCTGCCAAATTATTTTGTTCCCGCTCGTGTAACTCTTTTGGTCGATTTGCGTATTCGAGTTTGGCGGTGTCGGTCGGTGCATCGTATGCAGTCAACAGACTCGATACCAATTGTTTGGTTGAATCGCCGCCGATCACGCACACACCCCACGGTTGGCCGTTGTGAGCGGACGGCGAAAAACGAGCGGCACTCAATACAGTGCGAATGAGTGAAAGTGGCGGTGACTGATCTTTGATGTATTGTCGTACGGAGTGGTGATTATTCATCACTGATTTAAAACCCTGATACACCGGATTGGCGGTAAACGACGCATCACTTTCAACGGAAGCAGACATCTGATAATACTACACAGACAGAGGAGAGGTGCAAGAAAGTACGGTCAGAGATTGCGCGAGAGCATAAAATTAATAGCTAAAACGAAATTTTGTATGATTTATTTTTACTTCGAAGGAATAGCGAGTGTTGGCGCAGTGGCAGCGAGTTTTTGTCGTTTGATTGCAGCGCGCGCCTGCTTTTGTTGCTTTTCTGCTTCTTTACGCTTCCGCCGAACCTCCCGCACATCCTCCATGGAGACTGGAGCGGCTGCAGACGCAGACGCGGCAGCCGACGCCGATTGTGTTGCGTGCAAAGGCGGCTGTTTCTGAAATCGCGCAATGAAGAAAGCGATCGTATCATGCCGCGACGGTTCGAACCGCTGACACAGCGCTCTCTCGGCGGCAGAGAGCAGCGCTTCGCCGGAGCTCTTAGCTTCTGCGGTCGGCGGTGCATTCGGCTCTACATCGGCGGCCGTAGCCGGTAGAGCGGGCGATCCGAAACGACATCCGATCGGCGCAGCGCTACCACCAACACAAGGCAACAACAAAAGATCAGTCACAGGTGGGAATGGCGTGAGGTTGCGACGTACATTAATTTCATATCGGGATACGTTTTCAAAAACCACGCGACGTTTGACTCATTCTCAAATACACTCAGCGTACATGTACTGTACACCAATACACCACCCGTATCGCTCGAGTCTACATCAGCGCCCGACGACGATTTGACATCAACTGACGATACGGTGCGAACCGGTCGAAGTAACTGATATGCGATTGTCATGAGCTTTCTTTGATACATCGCTCTACCACGCAGTGCGCTTACGGTCTGACCACCTGCACTGAAGTGCGGGCGCTGTCCCAACCCCGAGCACGGCGGATCCAATAATATCCGATCGAATGAAGCGGGAGCAAACGAGCCAGACGTTGGATCGAACGACTTTTTCGAATCCGATGCATCGAGTGCAGACAAACTGTCGGCGCCGATCACATGAACTGACGGAGAAGTGAACTCCCGTGAATCAGAGGCGGTCGTCCAATCAGATAGCAATCGCTTGAGCGACGCACACCGCAACGGGTTCGATTCGAACGCAACCAAAACGTTGCGACCTGCCACATCCGATTGTGCCGTGAACTTTGAATCTCCGCCGCTCGCAACAGACTGTTTGAGCGATAGGAGTGACGCGATATGCGTCGTTTTACCTCCCGGTGCGGCGCACATATCCAGCACTCGTTCACCACAACTGGTTGCAGTGGAAGTGATACCCAGCGCCAAAGCGGCGAGAGCGGAGGGTAAGTTTTGGATGAGGACTGTACCGGGTGTGGTGATACCACAACCGCATGTGCAGCCGCGCTCCAACGCATAAAACGACGGCGATTTATACAACACTTCATTCAGCTGCACGGCACGAACACCAACCGCTGTGGAGCCGGACGCGGCTGCTGCAGCCCCACCACTTGACCCACCGGACTCGGTAGCTGCTGGTCGCTTCCACGTTTTATTGTTCATTGCATCAGCTGAAAGCAGTGACGCGCCTGATCCAATCAACACACGCTGCTGCGGCGGCGGGGAGGAAGAATCCAACGATTTCGAATCAGTCGCTTTTGTAGTTTGGTTGGAGGGAGTTTCATCCGAAGCAGTAAGCGCGATCCAGACCGAGACCGAATCACCGGGTGAAATGGTCTGATCAGCGCTCACAACACCAGCGGCAAAGACTGGCGCACCTCGCAATACGGCAGAGCCACACGTCCGATCCACCAAAACAGTTTTGCCAGAGGCGGTGATGGGATGAGGGCCGGTGACCGGAACGGTCAAAATATCAATCAGTTCCGGATGAGGTGTCATGACCACTGTTTCATTCAGTTTATGGAAATGATATTCGATCGCTGCTTTCGCTTTCTCGCGGGTGAGTTTTAGCGGATTGATTCGAATGGTGGTGAGTCGCGGTGGAACCGATAACAAACGCTGAGTATCACCAAACACAAGAGCTTTTGAACTGCTTTCAGAGTTAGATGCACGCTGATAGATCCGTGTCAGGAGTGCGACCACCTCAGGATGTAATTCCGCGGCGAGCTGAGACGCTCCATTCTCAGTTCCCTGAGCAGTACCGATTGAGATGACTGACTGCTGCATTCCACCTGCAGCGGCTGATGCCATCTGCTCATCATCGATCGATCGATCACAGCGCACGGATTAGGATGAGGCACGGATTGAGTAATTGAGCTGATGACTTGAATTTTAAACAATCATAAAAAAGTGAAACGCAAATGAAAGCGCCACGACAGACAGGGAAAGGGGTTAACAATCATTGAAGCTCGCATGCGAAGAGGGAATAAGAGTGATGATATGATGAAAAATGTTGAGATGTAGTGTTTAGGTCCATAAAATGGCGACGCCACTGACAAGTCCGATCGTGCCGAGACCCAACACCATCGCATTAGCAATACTGATCCATCGATCATGAGGTGATGAGATGATACTGCCCTCTTTTCGTAATTGGCGATGAATTAACAGATAAAACAAGACCGGTAATATGAGTCCAATCGTCGAATCGCCGATTGCTCCGACCACTCCGACCACTTTCGCAAAACTCGGTAGTCCGATGGCGATTCCTGCGCTCACTGCAGTGAGCGGTGTGCGAATGGCGATTCGCGCCAGCAGACTCATATCTTTTGGTGGAGCGTCACCATTTGGTGCCGCGGATGGAGCGGCAGAAGCAGCGTTGGATGCGTTCAGTGTAGCGGCGTTGGCGGCTGGTAAGTGTTTTCGGAGTAGCGGCGACGGCTGTGTCGCATCGTCATTTAAGCTGTGCGCCTGTTCTGTACTCGGAACAGCGATCGTGTGATCTGTGAAAGACGCGGCCGAATCCACACGCGGTAACCCACCGCCACCGCCACCTGCCGATGCGTTAGCGTCAGCCGAAGCAGCACTCGGTTGCTTCCAAAAATATGGGATGTAAAGATATGACCAAATGATCTCTTCCACCATTTCAAATGCAGCCAATAACACAATCGGTACAGTAACACATAACATTCCACCAACCAATAATCGCGCCGCATATCCAATACCCGACGCACTAAAATTACTCAAAATAATCGGTTGCGTATCGACACCGAACACGGCATACCCAGCGACGGACATCGCACAATTAATCAGAATCATTCCAGTAAACGCCATCGTAATAACACGATTATACGTTGTATGATCGGCCAAGTTTTGTTCGATCGTTAGAAATACCTCGTGACCGGCAAAACAAAATTTAATGATACCGAATGATAGTAAGAAATTCGTGGTACCGTCCTCTGTAGTGAATATGATGGGTACATCCGGTCGAGCCGGTGAATGGGTAACCGATCCGGCAATACCGTGTTCGATCACCAGCACCAACAACGACAGATATGTGATACAGGCAAACACGGACGCATAACCCAAATGATGCACGTGTTTCAAATAAGAGAGTGGTAATACAATCACCAAACTTAAACCGATCCACCCCGAATATGACACAGCCGATACGGCAGAATTCAATGAATCACCTGACAACACAAAACGACAAACAACAAAACAAAAAATCAGCGGCCGCTCAATCACTCATACACATTATCATCAGACCGGGAGACATACCAATAGCAATGAACCAGCCCGCAGCAGCACCCAAACATGTCAGCACCGACACAACTGCCACCAACCCTTCACCGAATCTCCCCATCGAGATCCGACCGAGTTCCATATAACTCGTAATTCGCTGTCCGTTCGCGCCTGGCAATCGCGCAGCATCTTTTGTCGCTGTTACCAATAAAATACCGGTATACATCGAACTGAGCCCGATCGATATCAATAAAATGACGGCCAGTCCAAATCCGGCACTCGCCATTGCAAATGGCAGTGACAGTGAACTCACACTGAATGCATCTTTTGCGATGTTGAAAGCTGCCAGATATACACCACCACCACCACCACCACTACTACTTTCAGTGGTTGCGCTTCCGCTTGCACCAGAGGTGACAGCCATCGCCGGTGGCGGTGGTGGTTCGTCCTCGGCGGCGAGTAAGGGCTGTGATTTCTTTGAGAATGAAATACCCATCCGCTTCGACTGCATCATCAACATGACATGAGTATCAACCATTCCGATTGAGTGAGCAAAAGAACTGTGGGATGGGAAGGAGAAACGGCCAAACAACCGAATTTTTCAATTACTAAAAAGCGACGAATGAACCACACAGCGGGAGAGGAGCGAAAGTGCTCGCGTTACGGCAGAACACAATTTTCGGAGCTGCTGTCATTACCGTTACCGCTCGCCGCCGATTTCTTAAGTGCTTCGATCGCGTCCTGAAGTAACTGCATCGTATTCAAATCAGAAACTTTCAAATCACGAAACTGTTTGAGTTGCGACAGAGAGAGGAGTGCAGCGCCCGTAATCGGCCCACCGCCACTACCAGCAGTCGTGGCCGCCGCTCGCGTTTTCAACTCATTAACAATTCAGTGATTTGTGCGGTTTCGTGCTCAGCCCGAAACACGTGCTCCACCCAACATAAAACGAGAGCGGCACTCCACTCATTCACCGGCCGCCGTTGTATCTCATCGCGAAGTGGTCTCACACTCAGCGATAACCGATTCTCCAATTCTGTGATTCGCGCCGACCGCATTCAGTTGTGCACTCACCACCTCCGATTGTTTGGAGCGTTCCTCCAACTCTTTTGATGTCTGACAGCTTTATGGTGAGTGTTTGAATTTGGATCGCAGATTTTGCGTCGTTTGCTTTGAGCGTTGCTCTCAGTTTATCGATTTTTGCCGCAGCGGTGTAATCGCGCGGATGACTGCTTCATTATGGTAGATAACGAGCATCGTATCTTCATTCTCAATGTCAGATGTAGCCAACAGTTGATTGTCTGAATACATCGGCATGACGACATGCAAACCATCAGTATGCAACAGAAGCACCGGAATCAGTCGAGAAACCGTCCATTTACATCTCCGCACGACGAGTTCGTGGAACGGAAACGCAGACACAGAAACAAATAGAGAGAATTGCGATGAAAATATACATATGAATGGACAGCTGGAAAAACATACGAGAAGTGATGAATCACGAGATGTTACAGGGACAGATGACAGAGAGATAACAGCCAGATGACAGAGACAGATGCCTATTCATCGAAGAACTTTGCGTCCGGATGATTTCTTTTCAAAGAAACAGTCGCATGATCTGCATGAACATATCATCGTAAAAAACAAGAGCCGCTGACATCGGAAAAAAGGAACGTACCTGCGCGCTTCGTTCCGGCTTTATGTGATACCGGGAAACAAGTATCACACAAATCATTTCCACATACGGTGCAACGCAAGGTCGCAACGCTGGATTCACAGATTTCACATTTACCCGGTTCAGTTGCGGAGGTAACCGGCGCTTGAGCGGCGGCGCTACCAGCAATCGAAGGTTGTGCGATTCCAGACGCCTAACAAAAAAACGAAGTCATCAGCGGATGAGCGAAGCGCATCGAATTCGACGACACAATACCTTCGAATCGGCTTTGCCGTCCAACCCGGCAGCTTGCTTTTGTGCTGTCTTCGAATCCTTTGAATCTTTGGGATCAGCACTCAATGGTGGATCTGCTCCCGGCTTGGCAAAGTCCGTGATCGCTGCGAATGCAGCTTCATCGTCGTGCGAGCCCGGCGGATCAAAAACGAAATCGGTCGGCGGCTCAAACGATATTTTCTCAAGTCTGAGTGTATTTTCGAGATGTTTCGAAATGAAGCGCTCGATTTTGATCATACTTCAAGCAGATACACACCACAAGTCAGGAGAAGGGAGCGACGCGCAAACGATAATTAACGTACATGGCTGCTACCGATGCTTCACATTTGTACTCCTGCGCCATACGGGTATAATATCCTGACTTGAACTCCGGACGAACGTCAATCAAATTGATAAACGCAAGGACGAGTGTATGAAATTTCGGCGACGTCGACTTGGGCGCAGATTTCGGTGTATGCGATCGACAGCCAAAAGGAAGCATCAATTCGATGTCTGTTAAGCTCTTCATCCACCACGTAAAACTGAGCATTTCACGTGACGTAATGGTAAGGAGAGCGGGTCGAAATTTGTCCATAATCGCAGAGTTCCAGCGAGTGTACACGAGCGCACGATCATCTTCCGGTACCTCAATCAGTTTTCCATCCAGGGAGATATTTGGAACTATTCGATCGATCAGCGACGTATCATCATTCGGGCTTGATCCGATCATGTGAAAAATTCGACGAGAGATACGTTGAGGATACAGGTTTAAGAGGTCATCGTACTCAGTTGAAAGTGTGCCGTGCCAGCCAACTAACTCGATTTTCAGATGCTGATTCCATTCGAGCAACTCCTCGACTGACCAGCATCACCAGCTACTAACACAACCGTCACATTGGCATCATCCAACTCGTACATGATCTTATGATTCAAATTATCGAAAAACGTATTAACAGACGTATCATTTAAATATTCCTGTCCGTTCAAATTCTTGCGCAATGCCCAAACAACCCAATTCTCGGCTTCGATATTGTCCCAAACCTCCTCTTCGGGAGGGATGGATCCCCATAAATAAGCACCGCCAACGATCTCTTCAACGCCGCCGACGTTACGCGAAATCAGCTTTCGTAAAGCTCCCGTGTTAATACGACCACGAGGATCCATAAAAGAGTTTGCAGCACGGCTGGCTTTAACACGGCTTGGGAAGTTTCGAAGACGGCCCAACCGATTCGAACCGCAATGCATGAAATTTGAATAATCGACGAGAATAAATCGGGTCGGCTGAGAAACTGTACAATTGTTTGTTAGTTACTAGTATCAACGACCAACGACCAACAACCAACGAATGATTTCAGTACCTCGGGGTTTACGCAACTCGTATT
>VFQP010002537.1_pt1 | contig 20168 bp, 16 predicted proteins | sample 3512351 | NCBI WGS metagenome assembly VFQP01 (sample SAMN10412372, study PRJNA504923) | tailings metagenome | isolation source: Relicate 1 Philex TSF1 revegetated site | place: Philippines: Tuba, Benguet | collected 2017-08-29
TCAGTTATTTATGCCCCGTATTTTAATTCATTTTTATGAAAGTGCGAAACTCGTGAATGTGTTATCACAAATCCCATAGAATACAAAAACAAATCGTTGGCCTATTTTGCTCAAGCAAGTTAAAATTAATTGGTATCCATCACGAGGCGCATCATGGTCGAATTTGTTTATACGAAAGCCACACAATCATTCAATACTCCAATCGATTTCATTCGTTTTGGCATATCCCGTGCGATGGCAAGTACTTTGTATTACGGACATGGTACGGATAACGCGCAAGATGATATTTGGGCACTGGTTTTAGGAACACTACGTTTACCGATGGACATTGATTATCGCTTGTTGCAAGGTCAATTGACTGATGAAGAAAAAGAACGCTTAGCTGAGAGTCTTGCTGCGCGGATTGAACAACATATCCCTGTGCCTTATCTGACACACGAAGCTTATTTTGCTGGGTTGTCTTTTTATGTCGATGAGCGCGTTTTAATTCCTCGCTCACCGATTGCTGAATTGATTCGTCAACATTTTGAGCCATGGGTGAGGCAATCAAGCGTGCATCGTGTGTTGGATTTATGTACGGGAAGCGCCTGTATTGCGATTGCATGTTGTTATGCTTTCCCGGATGCGCATGTCGATGCTGTGGACATTTCTGAAGATGCACTACACGTGGCTGAAATTAATCGTTGTCGACACGGTGTCGGATCGGTATTGAGTCTGATTCAGTCTGATTGTTTTGATAAACTTGGTTCAACCCAGTATGACATTATTGTCAGTAATCCGCCTTATGTGAGTGATGATGAAATGCAAACATTGCCACGAGAATACCATCATGAACCCAAATTGGCGCTTCGGGCAAACCAAAATGGTTTAGCGGTGGTAGAGCGTATTCTTAGACAAGCTTCGCAACATTTAAGCCCTGAGGGCATTTTGGTGGTTGAAGTTGGTAACAGCGAACAAGCTTTGATTGACGCTTATCCAGAGGTTCCTTTTACTTGGCTTGAGTTTGAATCAGGTGGTGAAGGTGTTTTTCTTTTGACCCATCAGCAACTATGTGAGTATTTTGGTTGATAATCGGTTTTTTTAGAATTATCTTTATAATTTGGTAAACACTAGATCTCTTAGAAGCGGTATGTCTGTTTGATAAGGACCATTCTTGATTATGAGTGGCAATGCTTTTGGTAAATTGTTTTCTATCACCACTTTTGGCGAAAGCCATGGCCCAGCAATCGGTTGTGTGGTCTGTGGTTGTCCATCACGTTTTGCATTGAGTGAGGCAGACATTCAATCTTTTGTTGACAAGCGTCGGCCTGGGCAATCTTCTTATACAACTCAGCGTCGTGAGTCAGATAGCATTGAAATTTTGTCTGGTGTGTTCGAAGGCCTAACCACTGGTGCACCGATTACGTTACTGATTCGAAATGAGGATGCGCGTAGCCGAGATTATGCTGCAATTAAAGATAAATTTCGCCCTGGGCATGCCGATTTTACGCTACATCACAAATACGGTCATCGCGATTATCGTGGTGGAGGCCGCTCATCTGCTCGTGAAACGGCCGCAAGAGTTGCTGGTGCTGCGATTGCTCGTTTGTATCTAAAGCGTGAGGTTGGGATTGATATTGTTGGGTATCTACAACAAATGGGATCGGTGGTGGTTGATTTTGAGGATGAAGCAGAAATTAACAACAATCCCTTTTTCTGTCCTAATGCACAGCAAGTGCCGCAATTAGCTGCTTCTATTGATGCCATTCGCCGACAAGGGGATTCGCTGGGGGCTCGTATTGGCATCATGGCGCGTGGTGTGCCGATTGGTTTAGGAGAACCTGTCTTTGATCGTTTGGATGCAGCCCTTGCTCAAGCCATGATGTCTATCAATGCTGTAAAAGGCGTAGAGATTGGAGCAGGTTTTGAGTGTGTGACCCAAACAGGCACACAGCATCGTGATGAAATGGATAGAACAGGATTTTTAAGTAACCATGCAGGCGGTATTTTAGGTGGTATTTCCACAGGACAAAGCATTCACGTCAGTTTAGCTGTGAAACCAACCTCGAGTCTGATTGTACCAGGTAAAACACTGACGGTAGATGTAGAAGAAACCACGGTGGTCACAAAAGGACGTCATGATCCTTGCGTGGGTATGCGAGCGGTACCGGTTGCCGAAGCCATGATGGCATTGGTTTTAATGGATTATTATTTGCGCCATCAGGCTTATCAAAATATCGGAGCTCATTCAGTCGGAGATTAACTAACCGAAGAGGCCTCCCCCGCCTGAGCGGGTGTTTCTCTCGGCTAACAAAGCAGACATATTAGGAAAACATAATCATGAGTAAAAAATTAAACATAGCAGTGGTGGGTGCAACAGGTGCCGTGGGTGAAACCATGTTAACGGTTCTACAAGAGCGACAATTTCCGATCGAAAATTTATATCTTTTAGCAAGTGAACGTTCAGCGGGTAAAATGATTGACTATGCCGGTACCATGCATGAAGTGATGGATTTAGAAACGTTTGATTTTAGAGAGGTGGACATCGCCTTGTTTTCTGCAGGTGGCGCTGTATCAGCTAAACATGCGCCGCGTGCCGCAGCGGAAGGATGTATTGTGGTGGACAACACCTCGCATTTCCGTTACGACGCAGACATTCCGCTTGTGGTGCCGGAAGTTAATCCACAGCGTATTGCTGATTATACCCATCGAAACATCATCGCTAATCCAAATTGCTCTACCATTCAGATGGTGGTTGCTTTAAAACCGCTAAGAGATGCAGTTGGTATTCATCGCATTAATGTTGCCACATACCAAGCTGTTTCTGGAACTGGTAAAAAAGCCATTCAAGAGCTGGTTCACCAAATGGGTGAGCTTTTAAACGGTCGACCAGTCAAACCAAAAATTTACTCGCAACAAATAGCATTCAATGTGTTACCACATATTGATGACTTTCAAGAAAACGGTTACACACGTGAAGAGATGAAAATGGTTTGGGAAACACAAAAAATATTTGAAGATGAAAGTATTTTGGTTAATCCGACAACCGTGCGCGTACCTGTACTTTATGGACATTCTGAAGCGATTCATGTTGAGCTCAAAGCGCCTTTATCGCCAGAAAAAGCACGCAGTTTGTTGCGTAAAGCGCCAGGTGTAAAGGTGGTTGATGATGTAAAAAAAGCAAAATATCCTACGCCTATACAAGATGCTGTTGGGCATGATGACGTGTTTGTGGGACGTATTCGACAAGATATTTCACATCCTTGTGGTCTGAATTTATGGGTGGTTTCGGATAACAGTCGAAAAGGTGCGGCGACCAATGCCATTCAAATAGCTGAGATTTTGCATCGTGATTATTTATAGCGCATAATTAATATATGACAGCAAAAATGATGAGACAGGCAGCTGAGCCTGGAAATATAGCTTGGGTATTGCCCAATCCTGTTTGGAATGCGCTGGTGTTAGGTGGGCGCTCGATGACGCACGTTTATGCACTTTGCAACCATAGTCCTTATCCTATAACCATCAAAGCTGTTTGTTTAAGCCGAGGCGATGATAGCCGCTTGAATATCGTTGGCGGTACGTGCGTGCCCGGTTTTGTGCTCGCACCACAAGCAACTTGTCACATTGAGGTAGAGGCGACACCTCGAGCCTTGGGTACGGTGAAACAAGCTTTGTGCGTATATCATTCTGCAGATACAGCGCCGATTTGGATCGAAATTGTATTCGCAGTTGTTCGGCATGCAACAAGCCGGCGACCAAGTTCTATTTTGGTTGAAGAAACAGTTAGTATGGAGCGACAGCGTCGTTTGAACGAGCAAGCTGGTCATCGTCGGTATGCCAGAGTCAACGCACGAACGCATCACGAGGCACAATCAAACAACACTTTGGCAGCAGAAGGTGAGTTACAAAACAACATTTTGCAAAATCCATGGCTTAATACCCAAAGATTTGATGGCATTGATCCAAATTTGAATCCAGAACCGCCACTAAACAGCGAAGCTAGGCGGGAATTTGATAACCAACGCCGAGAACAAGAAATGGAAAAGCAATTGCGCTTGGGTAGTGCACCAAAGTTTAACACTGCACCTAAACCACAAGGGTTTTAAAGGGATATTTTATGACCATTGCCAATGACATCATCAGTTGTAAAACACCTGATTTTGAGCATTACTTGCGTGAGGGTGAGTCTTTAGATGATATCGATGAATATGGTTTTACCCCATTAATCGAGGCTGCTATCACCCGCCAAATTCATATTGCTAAGCTCTTGATTAACCATGGTGTGGATGTGAATAAGCCGGATGTCACGGGACGCACGGCTTTGCATTGGGCGGTGGACAATGCTGATCTAGCATTTGTGCGTTTGTTGCTAGCTAATGGTGCAAATCCCAATGCCTACACGCGCGCAGGCCTATCCGTTTTGGTTTATCCGCTTTTACGCGAGCAAAACGAACTAAAACACGTGTTATACCAGCACCAGGCCAAACTTGATTTCGCGTTAGATTTTATCAACACCAAATTATTGGGTCACCGGTTTGAGCTAAAAGGAGATGTGGATATTGTTAATGCTGAAGGCGAGTTTATTGAGCTTGATTATGAAGGATTTATTTTAGAGTTCACGGTTGCTGTGGTGACAGATGGCCTTAGACGCTTCACCAGTAGTTACTCGACGCGTCATTTACGCTCTCAATTTCATTTTTTATATGCCATCATGGATGCTTTCAATGTGGCGGATGAGCTGTTGCAATTGCAACACCAAGTTCACTTTACAGAGCAACACATGAAGCGTCTGACACAATTGATTCAATCACCGATGTTGATTTTACCTGCCGCAAGCCAAGGACATGCATTGTGTTTTGTGCGTTATCAGGATTGGTGGGCAAAGATAGACCGAGGCGAAAATAGCTTGCATGAGGGGAGTGTTAACATTTATCGAATCACACGCCCTCAAGCATTTACAGTGTCTTTTTTACGAGAGTTTTTATATCAAAAGCAACCAAGAAAATTCTTTCATGCGATCATCAATCAAACGCTGGGATTAATGCCCGCATTGCAATTGCCGATTAGTTCACAAATCACCGGCAATTGTTCTTGGGCGAATGTACAGGCGGTCGTTCCAGCTGCTTATGCCTTACAGCAACTCTCGATCCAGACTACGCAATCTTTTTCCAGTAATGAAGCCATGATCGTATATGAAGCTTTTGTCGAGTGGGATAAAGACCGCGCTTTGGATGAGTGCATCCAGCGTTTTTACGCGGCAAGTCCTGCCAGAAAGGCAAGCCTGGCATCAATTTTGGCTGCTATTTTATTCCAGGTATGTGATGAGCGCTATTCGCTGCATATTGCCAGAGCAGAAAAAATCCTCACCATTTTAACCCTACCAGAATGTTATTACATCCTTCAGTCTTATTTAGATGAGTATTGCATAAAGCGATTAACTAAAAAAGGCAATAACCTACTAAAGCTTTTAGATGATTGCGGGATTAACCCTGAAATAGGCGTTAATCCTATCGCAACAGGATTAGACGAGCGACTTCCAGATAAATAAAGTCATCGGCTCATATCAAACTCAAGCACCACAAGTAAGATGATAAGCTGCCGAGCCAAGTGCTACTGCGCCGGCAATTAACATCAAAGACAGCAATACTTTAAAGATAATTGGTAAAATAAAAGCAGCCAAAAAAGCAATAGATGCACCGATTAGAAACAATCCAGTGATGCATGCAACGAAACCGCTGGCAGGTGGTGGTGAAAACATAAGGGGCGTGTAACCTACAGTATATCCGATTCCACGATGACTATAAGTTCTACCTGAATGACCATGTCTATGATGAAATAAGCTCATTATTGCCCAATATGATAAAAAACATGGTTGGATTGTAAAATAAATATTATTTGATTGCAATCCGAATTAGGCAAACATGGGCTAAATTTTATCTGATAGAAAAAATAGAAATTTGTTGTGTAAATTTTGATAAGCGATGACATTCAAACAATAAAAAAAGCCTTTGTTGAATGCAACAAAGGCTTTGGGATGTAGCGTTTATAAACTAAGTGAGTCGTCACCCTTAGCAGAAGCTTCGTTTTGAGCAGCTTTTTTGCTTGCTTCATCTTCATTGACAGTTTTCTTTGGGTCAAAAAATTTAAACGGACCAGAAGCTTTAGAAAAAGACAAGCCTTTGGTTGTACCAAAAGTGCTTAAATAAGCAGCAGCAGCTGTACCAGTTGTTGCAGCAATACCAACAGCACCAACAGCTGATAATCCTGAAGCTATGATAGTAGCAACAGCGCTTGCGACAATAGCTGGAAGTATGGCAGGGTTCAGTGTGAACGCAGCGATCATCAATGCAGAAGCAAGAAGTACAGCAATAGCAAGGATAACTAACTTACGCATCCAAATTGCTAGAAGCGCTGCTTTAACTGCATGGCTAGCACGTGCGATGAAAGTTGGTACAGGTTCAGATTTTTGTGCAGGCACTGTTGGTGCAGATTCAGATTTTTGTGCAGTCACTGTTTCTGCAGGCTCTGGTGCTGCATATTGAGAGTTAGGTAGGTTTTTGTTAGCTAGGGTAGTGTCATTTCGATTTCTCATTTATTTCTCCATTTAATTTAAAACACGGGTTGAATTGTATCTTATTTACATACAAAGGTCAATATATTGTCATTTTTTAAAAAAACGTGCTGTTTGATATGATAGATTTGAACCATGTTTGCGAAAAACCACTGTCTGAGAGTGGTTTTAGATGTTGAAAGCAATGGTTTTAACCACACCGATGGTTTTAATAAAAGCTCTAAAAAAAATAAAAAAAGACTGGCACAGTATGATAAAAAGTATTGGGAAATAGGGATATTGGTCATAACCGATACAGTCTCTTATGCTTGGGCGAATTCTAATCTATTTACAGATTGGAAACAAGAGATATTTAATTTTTTACGTTGTATCATTGTTGCTTTAAATGGACGCTAACCCGCGATTCAGACACAGCGAATCTCCTGTTTGATTGTTAATATAATATGTTTCAATAACTTACGAGAGAGGGTATTTGATGAAAGGCTGCTTACCAAGTCTGTTTAATAAGAATGTGTAATCTCTTTATTCGAGACGCTTAAGCTATAGTTTAGCTTAAGCGAGTTGGGTTTATTCAAGCTTCTGCAACAAAATCGTGCTTCATAATATCAATAAATACAAAGCACCTGACCCCCTTAAAACCTGAACTAACAACTGTTGCTGTTTGTGATGGGCAATGGTTTGTAGAGATTTAGTGTCTGGTGTTGCTTGATGATTGGCTGAAATGATTACATCTCCTGGGCGAAGACCTGCTCGCCAACCAGCACTGTTCTCAGAAGCGCCAACAACCTGAACACCCACAATATGGCCATGTGGGGGCGAGTCTTGTTCAAAATTTCTCATAGCAAGTCCGTATAAAAACGGATTACCTGATTGTAAGTTTTGCTCATTTTTTTTCACATCGGTGACAATTGCATGCAAAGTGATTTCTTTGCCATGGCGTCTCACGGTTAAACTGGCTTCACTACCGACACGAAGCAAGCTGATGACAGTTTTTACCTGCGTTGCTTGGGTAATTTTGGTGTTGTTAATCTGAGTGATGATGTCACCAGGTTTAAGACCGGCCTCTTCTGCGGGAGAGCCTTCATTGACCTGAGCGACTAACGCACCTTGTAAATCAGAGGTGTAGCCAAAGGCTTGAGCGAGTTCTGGTGTAAGGTGCTGTACGAAAATGCCCATCAATCCCCTATGGACAGTGCCATAACGTAAAATTTGTTGCGCGACATCTTTAGCCATATTAATCGGAATGGCAAACCCAATGCCAACACTTCCGCCATAAAGTGAAATGATGGCTGTGTTGATCCCAATCAGCTCACCTTTGACATTGATCAATGCGCCACCCGAATTACCTGGGTTGATCGCCGCATCGGTTTGAATAAAGTTTTCAACACCTTCAATATTCAGATCACTTCTCATCATCGCGCTGACAATACCGAATGTTGCTGATTGGCTGTTACCAAAGCTATTTAAGCCAAAGGGATTACCGATTGCAACCACAAAATCACCAACTTGAATGGTGTCGGAATCACCAATAGGCATCCCTTTCAAATTATCCGCATCGATTTTAATAACGGCTACGTCGGTTTCACTGTCACCACCAATTAATTTGGCTTTCAGACGACGGCCGTCGTTTAATGTGACGGTGATGATTTCTGCATGCCGAATGACGTGATCATTGGTGATGATGATGCCATTTTTCGGATCAATGATCACACCTGAGCCAAGGCTTTGAAATTTTCTATTTTTTTCTATGGCTGGTTGTTGCGGTTGGCCTCGATTAGTTGGCGCATCTTCAGCTTCTTCTGCGCCACCAGGGGCACCTGGCGGTAAGACGCCTTGCACGGCAATATTCACAATCGCTGGCATGGCATTTTTTAGTACGGGAGCGAGGGTTGGAAGAAGAGGGGCTGCTGGCGTTATGGCTACGGCTGCTTGAGCGAAGCTAAACAACGCTAGGATCGTTAAAAGAATGTGTCTGATGTTCATGATATCTATCCTCAAACCAAATCAATGTAACTATTCTACCTGTTTGTGCCGATTTTCGATAGGAGTAATATTTATCGTTAGACTCAAATGTACACGCGTTTGATTGTGTCACAGATTGAATGCCTGCATTGATGAGAATGAGCTCGGCCATTTTTGCCAAATTCGCGTGCAAGCGTTGTTGTTGATAAAAAAAGGCTTTTTCTGCGTCTTGATAGTTCTCTTTAAATTGAGCAAAGACTTCCTCGCCGGTTTCATAACACCGTCCACAAATGGCCGGGCCTATCCAAGCCAGGCAGGTTTCAGGCGAGCTTTGCATGGTTTTCAATGTATTTTCGATAATGCCACCAACCAAACCACGCCATCCAGCATGAATGGCGGCAATTTCTGTTCCTGTTTGATTACATAACACAATCGGTAAACAATCAGCGGTCATGATAGCCAATGGAAACGCACGGGATGAGGTGGACGCAGCATCAGCTCTTCTATCAACGTTTGCATTCTCAACGCGTACACAGTGGGTACTGTGGGTTTGTTCTAGCCAGATAGGTTCGTGAGATAATTGTAGTTGCTCTCTCAAGGCTTGGCGATTTTTAGTTACAAGTGACGGCGTATCGTCTACATGCATGGCTAAATTGTTTTTCGCATAAGGTCCCTCACTCCAGCCAGATAAGCGAGTTGTTGTCAGGGCTTTGATATGCTTTGGGGCGGACCAATTAGCAATCAGATAAGTCATTTGCGTGCTCCAACACGGTCAATAAGGATTGAAAATCATCAGGTAATGGGGCGTGGCATGTAAGTGGCGTGTTTAAAATTGGGTGCATAAGGGACAAGCGACAAGCATGCAACGCTTGGCGTTTAAAATTCGCTAATGCTTCACGCGCAACTGGTGCTAATCCTGCAGTAAATTTTAGCCTTGCATAGAGCGGGTCACCCACGATAGCATGTTTCAAATGAGCCATGTGTACCCGAATTTGGTGGGTTCGCCCTGTCATGAGATTGACCTCTAATAGGGTTGCAGCCGGATAGTGTTTTAATATCCGATAATGTGTGATCGCTTCTTTTCCATGTGCCAACACTGCCATTTTCAGTCGATTTCTTGGATCACGCCCATAACCGGTGGTTAAAGTACCACCACCAATCATGTGACCATAAACCAATGCTTGGTATTCTCGGTGAACATCTCGACGTTGTAATTGGCGAACCAGGTCAGTGTAGGCTTGCAATGTTTTTCCGACAATTAATAGGCCAGTTGTTTCTTTATCCAATCGATGAACAATTCCAGCTCTGGGTAGAGCTTTTAAACTCGGTGCATGAAAAAGCAATGCATTCATGAGCGTGTGTTTTGGGTTCCCTGCGCCAGGGTGAACAATGAGACCGGAAGGTTTGTTGATGATGAGTAGATGCTCGTCTTCGAACACAATGTCTAGTGGTATTGCTTCAGCTTCAACTGTTTCTTCATGAGAGTCTTTGGTTTCATACCAAATGATTTCTTCTCCACCACGTATTTTTTCATCCGGTTTTGACGGTGCATGATTGAGAACAATAGAATGATTTTTCAGCCAGTAAGTTAGCTTTGAGCGAGAATAATCTGGAAAAAGGGCAGCAAGAACCCGGTCCAAGCGTTGGCCTCTATACAATGATGGAATGATGAGGCGTTCTTTGATGTTCATATGTTTTAAAAAAAATGCGTTGAAGGTTAAGACCCGTATGGTTATTTTATATCCATACGGGCTAAGATTAGTTTCTTTCAGTCGCTAACAGTCGGCCTCTTAATGAATTTGGTTGTGCTTCCGTAATGGTTATTTGTACAAATTGTCCTTGAATAGACGCAGGTCCATTAAAATTTACCACACGGTTACACTCTGTTCGACCTGCCCATTGCATCGGATCTTTTTTCGATGGGCCGGTGACCAATACACGCTCTGTTCGACCAATCATAGATTGGCTGTATTGCGAAGCTTGCCAAAGTAGGCGTTCTTGCAGTTGACTCAAGCGCTGTTTTTTTATTTCTAGTGGGGTATCATCGGGTAGATTCGCGGCTGGGGTGCCGGGTCGTTTGCTAAAAATAAAGCTAAACGATGTATCAAATCCAATCTCTTGTACCAGATTCATCGTTGCTGCAAAATCTTCGTCTGTTTCACCTGGGAATCCAACGATGATGTCAGTGGATAAACGGATATCAGGACGAACTTGGCGAAGCTTTCTAATTTTAGCTTTGTACTCCAGGGCTGTGTAACCGCGTTTCATGGCATTTAATATTCTGTCTGAGCCACTTTGCACGGGTAAATGTAAGTGATTTGCCAATTTGGGAACTTCAGCAAAAGCATTGATAAGGTTTTCAGAAAACGCCAAAGGATGTGAGGTTGTAAAACGAATGCGTCCGAGTGTATCAATCGCAGCGATGTATTGAATTAACAACGCTAGATCAGCAATATCACCGTTTTCCATCTTCCCACGATAATCATTGACATTTTGTCCCAACAAATTGATTTCTCGTACACCTTGAGCTGCCAACTGATAGCACTCGGCTAAGACGTCATCAAAAGGGCGACTGATTTCTTCACCTCGGGTATAGGGTACCACGCAATAGCTACAGTATTTGCTGCAGCCTTCCATGATGGAAACAAAGGCGATAGGTCCTTCTGCACGTGGTGCTGGTAGATGATCGAACTTTTCAATTTCAGGAAAGCTGATGTCTACAACTGGGCGTTGTTTAGCCAAGCGCTCTTCTAGCATTTCTGGTAGTCGATGCAAGGTTTGTGGCCCAAATACCAAATCTACAAAGGGTGCTCGTTTTATCAGCTCTCCCCCTTCTTGACTGGCGACACAGCCGCCAACTCCAATGAGTAGATTGGGGTTTTTTTCTTTATATTGCCGCCATTGTCCTAATTGAGAAAACACCTTTTCTTGTGCTTTTTCGCGGATAGAGCACGTGTTGAGTAAAATGACATCAGCCTTAGCTGCGTCATCGGTTTGTTCAAAACCATGAGAGTGAAATAAAACGTCTGCCATTTTGGTTGAATCATATTCATTCATCTGGCAGCCGTTGGTTTTGATATATAATTTTTTAGACATGAATCACCTTTAAACTTGAACGCTTTTGCAATAGGTTTCAGGCACGCGAGGCAGGATAATCAATGCAACAAGCATGCCAATCGGTAACAGTGATAATGCCAAATGATAAGCTTCGACTGGATAAACACGTACCTTATCAACAATTTGTCCCTGCCACATTCTGTCTAATACGAAGCCGACAGCAGGTTGAGCCAAGGCAATCCCGACCATGTTCATCATGTTCATAAAGCTCAAGCCCGTCGCAACATAGCGTTTGTCACATAATTCTTTGGCAACCGAAAATGCCGTGAGAAATCCTGCAGAAAAAACGCCAAATAGAAACATGAGTACCTGCATGACCATAGGGTTTTGAATGGAGCCGAATATAAACCAAGAGCTTGTGATGATGGTACCAACAGAACCAATATACATCGGTGGCTTACGGCGGCTGATTCGATTTGAGTACAAGCCCCACAGAGGACTTGCAATAGCCCAACCAACAAATACTAATGAAATATAATTAGCAGCTACAGGTTTAGATAAATGCATTTTCAACATCAGAAAAGGAACGCCCCAAAGCCCACAAAATACCGGAGTGGCCATGTACATCAGGCCACCATAGATAGCGACCATCCATAAATATTTGTTTTTAACCAACTCTACCAGGCTTTGCCAAACATGTTCATTGCTATCAGTGTTTTGTACTGCGACTTTTTTTGCTTTGGCAACAGGAAGATCTTTTATAACCGTAAAAATTAATAAGGCGATCACAAGGCCCACACTGCCCATGATTTGCATGCTGATCCGCCAGTCAAAATGATCAACTAAAAGAGCTAAAGGGGCTTCGCCACCAATTGCACCAAGCATACCCAATGTAACCATTAAGCCGGTTAAAAGTGCAAATCGTTCGGGAGGAAACCAACTAGCAGCTAATTTCATGCTGCCCACTGCTGCGAAGGCAGAGCCAAAACCAATCATTAGCCTCGCGAGGCAAGCCATCAAAAAACTATCAGTTAAACCAAACGCAATCGTACTCAAAGCACAAATTGCGGTGGCAATGGTAAGTAGTCGACGAGGGCCAAAATAATCCATCATCATGCCGCCAGGTAGTTGCATGCCTGCATAAGAATAAAAATAGATGCCGGATAAAATACCCAACGTTTGACTTGTGACACCAAAATCACGCATTAATTCTGAGCTCATCACTCCAGGCGATACTTGTAACAAACACTCATAGAAATAAAACACACACCCAAGTCCCCAGACAATCCAAGGCTTGATTCCAGATACCGTATTAACGCTGGTGTTTTGCTGATGATTAACGGTCATTGTGTCAAGATCTCCTGATCAGGTAAAAGATGGAAATCTTATCAGCTTGGCTATACCTTGTCTAGTTAAAAGGTTCTCGTTAACGTATCAACTGTTGTGGATACGTTATTTTTTTGTCGTGCGTAAAATCCATAACAAGAGGATCCGAGCGTCAAAGCAGATGCACTGGCGCAAGCAACCATCATCCCAGTGGCTAAACCACCCCCTAATAACATTCCCAATGTTGAAGTAGCAAGTGGAGAGAGCAAGATGGTCAAGACTGCCAATGCCGCACTGGCTGCAAACAATGTTTGTAAAAAACGTAATTGAAAATGATGGTTTTGGTAAAAACATGGTTGATTATCATCGGTTTTTTCTACTACTTCGGCCCTTTTTGGCGACTGTCCGGGGTCTTCTGAGACATTTTCGTTGTTACTTTTTGACGATTGGGTCTCTTCTGATACCACAGATTCCATACCATGATCATGATCGATGGGTGGCGAGAGTTCTTGTTTTAAAGATACGCCAGATATCGAGGTTGCTGTAGCAACGTTAGATGGTTGAGATGCATGCTCTACCGTTCTTTTTATCAAACTGCGACCATTTGAATGGTTCGATACATGATATCTGAATATTCTGTCCCATACGGTCGGTCTAAATCGTGGTATGGCTGCCGCACCCATGGTAAGTTGCGGCAAAATATGTTGTAGACGTATTTGTTTAAGCCAAGATTCGTTACCATCACCACCTGACAGATTGATTGGATAAGCAAGTCGTAATCTGAGTTGTTGCAGTGTAAAATTAGACAATAATGGTCTCATTGTATCACTTCTATATTTAGATCCATCAGAACCAGAACTGCGTTCCATCGCAGCTGCATTGGGTTTTCCAACTTCAAGAGTTTTGGGCGAGGGAGCTGCTCTTTTGATATGTTTTTTTAACTCTCTGTCAATTTCGTCTTTCAAAGCCATGTGAACCAAATCATGAAATTTTTTTTCACTTATTTTAAGTTGTAGTTCTTCTTCTACTTCTGATATTTTACGCTCTAATTCCTTTTCTTCCCACAGGCACCTTTTCATTGATGTCATAAATTCCGTACGTTTTGCAATAAAAGCGGCTTGATAGGTTTGCGCAGCATAGATAAGTGCTTGATTGAAGAGAAACACTTGAGAAATTGGTAATTGATCAATTTCATCTCTAGACATGCCAACTTGTTCTAGCCACGTTCCTAAACGCGATGGATCCTTCAGGGTATAACCAGTGGTAGGTATAGGAGAATGTGCTTTAGTTCGTAGAGTACTTCTCAATAGGTGAGCGTATTTTTTTTCTAACTCATCTAATATGTCCCATAAATGCTCTTCACTATCTACCGATTTTAACAATGAGCCGTTATGGAAAATACTCTCTTCAGCCGCGAAAAACGCTATCCTTGCTTGGGTATCGTCAAAGTATTTTTGAAATGCTTCACATGCTGTCTTGATACATATCTGTTGAGATTTGCCCAGAAAATCATCTATTTCGTTATTGAACTCAGATAAGGTCTCAACCGAATTACTGCGACTGCTGGGCGCTGTGTCTGAATATGATTGGCGATCTGCCACTGGAATGTATGGTGTTTTAGTACCATTTATCACCAGTTTATCCAAGTAGGGCCCTATCTCAGCCAAATCTTCTTTATTTAGATTCAATTCATCTATCTGTTTTCCACGAGCAAGCGCAAGCAGGTTAATGGCTGTCCATCGCCCACAATGAATATGATCTAACTGAACACCTTGGTAGATGACGCGCTCGCATGCTTCAACAGATAAATTGTATTTTTTTAAGCCACTCATGAGTAATGTCGTCATTGCTCCGATTGAATAGAGCTTTGGTGATAACCCGACCATAGAGTCTATGACAGTAGCTGTACCACTTCTGGGATTGTAACACAAAGTTACCCAATGATTGCGGGGCGTGATGAGTCTATCTGAAATGGGTTTTAGCAACGATGGAATATATGTGTTGAAGTTCTCCATGCTTAGTCTACCGAATAACATTTCTTCTGCAACCGGGAACAACCAGTATTTTGATCTTAAATCTGTTTTGTTGTGTAATGTATCATAATTTATCTCTAGAACTGCTTGAATGTTCGATAGCATTTGTGATTGTTTATTATCGCTACATGGTGGAAAAATCAATGCGTGATTGGTTTCATAAACTGAAGGTTGTAACAGCGTATGACCTGGTGGGATATATTCGCCATGACCAGTGAAAGCTTGCATCAGAATGGCAACCATATGCGTTGCGTGCAAAGATTGGCTCAACTCAGCTAAGGTGATATTAGCTGGATTCAATCGAGCCTTTTCCTCATCTTTACTAACAAGAGAAATCTCTTGAAATTCATTGGGTGATTCCATGAATATCTGATCCAAAAAAAACATATTTTATTATATCATGGTGATCAATAAAAATACATTTTTTTTGTTATTGCATTTGTATAATAACTTTTATACGGAAAAGCTCATCATAACGGCTGTAAAAATAGTTGCAGATCAGGTCGCTGCTTCAGGCGATATTGATAAACAGCGTAAAAAGCGATGACATTTTTTAAATAATTTCGGGTTTCTTGCCAGGGCAACGTTTCAATCCATTGATCAATCTCCTTGGGTTCATGATGCAACTGCCAATATCGAACTTGTCTTGGACCGGCATTATATGCTGCTGTCATCAGCAGTGGGTGTGCTTTGAATTGTTTGGCAAGTTGTTTGAGGTAAGCTGTACCGATATGGATATTTTTCTCAGAATTAAATAACTCGTTTGCATCTGAATATGGAATATGTGCCTGTTTTGTAATCATTTTAGCCGTTTGTGGCATAACTTGCATTAACCCCTTGGCACCAACAGCAGAAACATTGTCTGCAAAGAATAAACTCTCTTGTCGGATGATGGCATAAATAAACGCTTCATCGATGTTGTATTGTCGAGCTGCTTGATGAACCATATCACGATAAGCCAATGGAAAGCGTAGCCCCAATTCGTTGTTTAAAGCATCTTTATTACTTAATATCACGGCTTTTCCATGCCATTGTAAGTCGTTTTTAACCCAGTAGGCGAGGGCGCTTTGCTCATCTTTAGGCAGTTCACTGCTGAAGGCGTTCAAAAGGCGTGAAGCCATCCAAGATTGACCCGACTCATAGGTCGTTCGAATCTTTTCCAGGATAGGTTTATAAATGGCTAATTTTGTGCTGCTAGTTTCGGTGGCTTCATATTCAAACTTTAGTGGCTGATGTAAGCGCATGCTGGCTAAAAATCCGTAGTAATGCCGTTTCATGCCAAGCGTTTGATATATCACAAGCGCTTTATCTTTTTGGCCACGCATTTCATATGCTCTGGCTAACCAATATTGCCATGCAGCTGTTTCTTGTAATGGTGTGCCTGCAATCAGTTGAATGATCCGATCCCATCTTCGATGAGCAATGGCATCTCGAACTCGCCATTCTTCTAAGGCTTGGGTCATATGATTTTTTTCTACACGATTTAGCCATTGTTCTGCATCGTCTTCCCCTCGCATCGCTTTATAAAGTGCGACATGAGCGATAAAACTTTGTTGTTCAGCTTGACTCATGATTAGCTTTGCTGTGCTGGATTGACTTAAGCGAATGGCTAAATCCATTTGGTGTGAAACCAGTTGTTTGAGTCCGAGTAAATACAATGCGCCATGCAATGGTCCAGGTTTTAGCGTGGTGATATGTTTGGGGTTTCGTAATATATCGTTTAGTAAATGAATCTCTTCTGTTCTCGATGGTGTCATTTGCTTTAATAAGGCGCGCGCAAGCGTAAATTGACGTGCATCCAGGGCCAGCGTAACACGTTGTTCAATCAGTTGGTTTGAAAATGCATGCTCATGTATCATCAACGAGAACAAGCTGTCACACGATTTGGGCCGTGAATGACCATATAACCATAAAGACTGACTGTTATGAATCGCTTGTTGACGTTGTCCTTGTTGATATAAAGCGTATTGAGCGTAGCACTGTAAATCAATCGATTCGATTGCATGTGATTGCTGAAATTGTTGGTAATATTGGTTATATAGAGCCCAGTTGTTGTTTTTGGCCAATTCTGTTAACCATTTTTCGCGTAGCGAACAAGTCAGTGGGGATGGTTTCGCGACAAATGCTAGAAAATTTGCATCAGGCTCTTTTGGAATGTTTTGACTCCATTGCATGTAGGTTAAAAATTTTTCTAAATATGCTTCATCAGCTTGTACAAGAGAATGATGTTGTAAGCCATACAGTATCAATAAAATATTTAACGTTGGTTTCCATTTCATGCTGATATTATCCTTAAAAATATCTCCGGATTCCTCCAATGGTTTGGCTATATGATAGCAGAACTTGTGGCTTGCGGCTGTATTTTTGTCGAAGGCTGGTGTGGATTCAATTTAAAGCATGAGAGACAACCTTTGAAAAAATTTGTGTGGAAAAAATGACTATTCACATCTTTATTATTTGCAGGGCTCAATGTGGTTCTGGCATCTTGAATAATCTGACGGAGTTCTTGGCTATTCATACCTCGGTTTGCATAACATTTATCTTGCGATATGCGATAGCGTTCAAGAATAGATGCTCTTTGTTCTCGTAATGATGTTTGATCAAAAATCTTGTCCAGTTGGTCGCCTCGACGTAAACGAAACAGTAAATGCTGGGCTAAAAAATAATTCGCTTTTCGATTTAACGCTTGCGAACGGCTTAAAAAGCTGAATCCTTGGTTAAATGGGTTTTGATTATCTAAATGTTTCTGCTTAATTCTTGCTATATATTGTTCTAAACGTTTCACTAATACTTGTGCCTTTTCGCTGATGTTAGGATTAAGCTCTTGCTTAAAATCGAATGGTTGGACTTTTTCAGAATTAACCGTTTGATTTATCTCAAAATAACGTGCCAATTGTACACGTCTTAGAGCATCCTCTTCTATGCTGATGCTGGCATAATGTTGTGCGGCAATTTGTTCAAATTGAGAGATGGGTTTTCCTATGTTTGGTAAACGGCCGTTTAGCAAGTGTTGTATATGAATAGACGCGGCTATTCCACAACCTCTTAAACTAAACTGTTTGTGAGTGTGGAAAAAAACTTGATCAGGTTTGATCGCGCTATACTGATTTTCTTTTAATATCGAATTTATGAAATTAAGTATGTTATTCGTGTAATAAGCCTCTATTTCTTGACGAAATATTTCTTTAGATATACCTTCAAGGCTTGATGTTTCGATAATGGTTAAAGATGAGATATTGTCCTCATCAATCCGCAATACACAGACTTCCCAGTGATGAGGTAAGCCTTTTCTCGCAATCGGAAAAATCAATTCTTTTGCTCGATTATCCCCTCGCTCTAAGCTTCTTATTATTTTTTCCATTGTTTGACTAAAAGAGATTTCACTCATTATCGCATCCTTTTTATCAGATTCGACGTTTGCATAAAATGAAATCCCATCCAGAGCATTATAGGGATTATTCTTGAGCCTGCTTTCGATCTCACTTTTTTTATTGCCTGTTATTTCTGTAAGTTTATCTTTTGCAAATTCAAATAACTGATCTTGATATAGAACGAAACCTCTATCATTTTTGAGAATATGTCTCCAATTTTGTGTTGAATATGGATATGTTTGTGTTCGGTGTGCAACCTCTCCTATTGCATCAGGCCTGACTAATGAAGGTAGACAAAATCGTTGTGTGCTGTCTTCTGCAAGTTTGTTTTTGTCTATAATTGCAAAATCAATCAACACAGGCATATCTGTCAGATCGAATGTATTGGTCATGTCTAAAATGGTTTGAGCTTTAGGAGATTTTGGACAAAAATTTTCGTTGTTGATTTTTACCTGAATCGAGCGTCTTCTATTGAGTCTTTCATCGTCAACATGAGGAATGATGATAACAATCTGTTTTTCATGCTCTTTGTAGCTCATGGTGGTTTCAATGTGCGCGTATTTTTTACCAAAAAAATAGCTAGGTAAAATGGAGCGCTTGCATTTTCTTTGAATGGTAACCCTGCGGCCGTGGATAGATCTGATTTCAATTTCTTGATACATAAAATGACACAAGCGATTATAAGCTCATAAATAATACTACAAGATTATTGTTTGATCAATGAAAGATTCGTCATTATATGTTAACATCAAGATATTTTATTTATATTTTTCTATTCATGAAATCACAAAACGCGATATTGATTTTAGCTATTCTTTTGGGAAGTATCACAGGTTATTGGATGGGGGATGTCGTACCATACCTAAAACCAATCGGTGATATTTTTTTAAACTTATTATTTACCATTTTGGTTCCTTTAATTTTCTTTAGTGTCGCCTCAGCGGTAGCTCGACTCGGAAATGGTAAAAAAATTAGTCAAATCCTTTCGTCTATGTTGATGGTTTTTGTATTAACCAGCATCGTCGCAGCAAGCATTTCATTGCTTTTGGTTTTCATTTTTCCACCAGCAAAAGGTGTGATGGTGACATTAGGCTCGTTGAAAGAGCCGGTGGCGAAGAATATCTTAAATCAGATAGCCGGTCTTTTTACGGTCAATCAATTTTCAGATTTGTTTTCTCATCAGCACATGCTAGCCTTGATTGTTTTTTCTTTGTTATTTGGTGGCGCAGTTTCTTCGGTCCAAACCAAATATCGCGTACATTTTGTTACATTCTTAGAGGCTTTTGAAGCTGTTTTCATGCGCATGTTTTCTTTGATCATGTATGTTGCCCCGATTGGTTTTTTTGCTTACTTTGCCATGATGGTTCATGAGCTTGGTTTAGCACTTTTACAACATTACGCGCGGGTTACTTGTATTTATTATGTATTTGCAGCGCTGTATTTTCTAATAGTTTATACCTTGTATGCTTATCTGGCATATAGAAAAACAGGTGTCAGACGCTTTTGGAGTCATGTTGGATTACCTGCCACCACAGCGATTGCCACATGCAGTGGCGCTGCAAGTATCCCTGCTAACTTACTGGCAACAAAAAATATGGGCGTGCCTGCGGAAATGACTGAAATTGTGATCCCTTTGGGGACAATGATTCATAAAGAGGGCTCAATCATTGGTGGTATGATTAAAATTGCGTTTTTATTTGGTCTATTCCATCTCAAGTTTACGGGTTTTGCAACATTAACCACAGCAGTTGGGGTTTCAATTTTGGTTGGTAGTGTGATGGGAGCAATTCCCAGCGGGGGAATGTTAGGTGAGTTACTGATTTTGTCAGTTTATGGCTTTCCTTCCTCGGCTTTATTGATTATCGC
>VFQP010002538.1_pt1 | contig 20168 bp, 15 predicted proteins | sample 3512351 | NCBI WGS metagenome assembly VFQP01 (sample SAMN10412372, study PRJNA504923) | tailings metagenome | isolation source: Relicate 1 Philex TSF1 revegetated site | place: Philippines: Tuba, Benguet | collected 2017-08-29
GTTGCAGGAAAGGAGACTTTCTTCCAGGTGCCTGGAAAACTGCATGAGTTTATCCCGATAAACCTCACCGGAATCAACAGTTCCGAATTTGATTTCTTCAAAAATACTGGGATTATTCATTGCACCACGACCGATCATCCAGGATTGAATCGATTGGAATTTCTGATTCAGATCATCGAACTCTTCTTTCGAAGTAATATCTCCGTTATAGGTCAATGGATGATTTGTTAAAGAAATGCACTCCAGGAAGCGCTCATGATCACAAACACCGTTATACAATTGCTTCGCATAGCGTGCGTGAATAATCAGCTCAGTAAGCGGATAATCATTTAATCGAGGTAAGATTTCAAGTATTTCTTCCGTTGTTTCAAGACCCATTCTCATTTTAATCCCGATTCGCAATTTCGATTTGGGAATAATCTGATCCAACATCCGGAAAATCTCTGAAGGTTTGTTTAAGATCCCTGCACCGAGATTCCTGTTGGTAACCATCGGATACGGACAACCCATATTCCAGTTGAGTTCCTCGTATCCCAGCGATTCGATGTAATCAGCCATGACGAAGAATTCTTCCGCACTGCAGGCCATTAATTGCGGGATAACTGCAATTTTCGGGTTGTTCTTCGGAAGAATATCGATTTTGGGAGCGTTTTTAATCGTCCCGTCGTTATTCATCTTCAGGTACGGAGCATAAAATTTATCTACTCCGCCAAAAACGGCGATATGTGCATTTCGAAAATGATAATCCGTATATGTTTGCAAAGGCGCTAAGGCTAATTGCATGCGGTTTTATGGATTTGAAACACTCACAGGAATAATCTTTCCGTGAAAATATTTTCCATTGTTTAAAGTGAAATCTACAATGAATTCGGCAATTTCAGCGGGCTGATGCGGTGCTTTATAACCCGGAAAGGCCTCTTCCATCATTTCTGTCTGAACCGCGCCCAAACACAAGCAATTAATCGCAATTCCCGATTGTTTGAACTCTTCGGCCAATAATTCTGTTAATGAAACAAGGGCAGCTTTTGAAGTGGAATAAGCTGCAAGCCCCGGAAATTTGGAACTTCCCTGGAATCCGCCGATTGATGAAATCATGACGATATGCCCGCCGGGTTTCATCTTAGGAATGCAAACCTGCGTCATTTCCATCACAGAAAGTACATTGACCTGGTAACAATTATGGATGTCTTCACGGGTCAGTTCTAAAAACGGTTTTACAGCAATAAAGCCCGCATTGTGAACCAAATAATCGATCTGATCTATTTCCGAAATTGCCTGTTCGAAATCCGATTTGATGGTCGGACTCAGCAAATCCAGGTGAACGTAATGAATATTGTTTTCAAAACCGTCAGCCAGGCTTCTTGCAAAACCGTATGTTTCCAAACCAAGTCCTGCGAATTGATGAACCAGTTCTTTCCCGATTCCTCTGCTGGCTCCTATCACCAAAACATTCTTAGACATCAAAATCCAATTTTAAAACTTCACTCGTAGGATGTGCCTGGCAAGTCAAAATATATCCTTCTTTTACTTCTTCGTCCGTCAATGCATAATTGATGGTCATTTGAGCACTTCCTTCCAGGATTTTCGCTTTACAGGTACAACAAACACCACCACGGCAAGAATAAGGAACATCCATTCCGGATTGATCCAAAGCATCCAGGATGCTTTTTCCGTCTGTACTTAATTCGATGCGTTGTACTTCACCGTCCAGAATGGCGCTAACCTGCGAAATTCCTTTGAAGCTTCCTACAACTGTCGTTTCTTCCTGCTTCATCAAAACCGGAGTCGTAAACAGTTCGAAGTGGATTTTCTCTTTGGCAATCCCGAAAACACTCAGTACTTCCTGGATTCCCATGATCATTTCTTCCGGACCACAGATGTAAAATCCATCCGCTCTCAAAAGTGTTAATTCCGCTTTGATTAATTCGCTTACATGAAATTTGTCCAAACGTCCTTCTGCGTGTCCGTCAACTTTTTCCTGGCTGAAATAAAACGTAGAAGATACATTCGGAAAGTTTTTGATCTCTTCAAAGAAGAAAGCGGTTTCCATTTTCGAATTTCCGTAGAACAAACGCATTTTCTGATTCGGGCCCAATGTTTTTGCAAAAGACATAAACGGTGTAATTCCGCTTCCTGCCGCAAAGCACACAATATTCGGAGCCTTGGTATCCAGTTTGAAGTTTCCTAAAGGGAAATCCAATTCGATCTGATCTCCGGTTTTCAATTCGTTTACCAAATAATTCGAAACAATTCCTTTATCGATCGCTTTCACTGCAATAGCCAGTTTTTCATCCGGACCGCTGCAAATAGAGTAGGAGCGGGAATATTTGGTGCCGTTTACTGTTGCATGAACATTGACATATTGTCCCGGTTCATGAACAAACTGGTTCTTTAATTCCTGCGGAATGTCAAAGTGAATGCGACTTCCAACGGAAGTAATTCGTTCGTTATTTGCAACAGTTACAAGCCCGGAACGCACTTTTTTTGCGTCGCTTGAACCGGAGTCTTTTTTGAATTTGGAAAATAAACCCATAATTAATCGTCAAATGATACTGTTAATTTTTCTGAGGTAGGATGTGCCTGACAAGTCAGAATATATCCTGCGTCAATTTCTTCTTGTTCGAGTGCATAATTGACATCCATGACAGCACTTCCTTCCAGGATTTTCGCTTTACACGTGCAGCAAACACCGCCTTTACAGGCAAAAGGTAAATCCGCACCGGCCTGGTAACCTGCTTCCAAAACAGAAGTTCCGGCAGTGTTCAGATCTACTTCAATCCGGTCTCCGTCGAGGATAATAGTCACTTTTGCATGGACGTTTTGTTCCTCCGGTACAACTGCTTTAGTTTGCGAACCGGCCGTTTTCGTCCCGAACAATTCGAAATGAATCTGGTTCTCAGCAACTCCGCAATGGATCATGGCCTTTTTTACCGAATGAATCATTTCTTCCGGTCCACACGTGTAAACGGCATCAATGTGCTCACCGCGAAGCAGAGATTTTACAATCAGTTCTGCTTTCTCCTCGTCGATCCGGCCTTTCTGTAAAGGATTTCCCATGCTTTCCCGGCTGAGTACATGAATTAACTGAAACCGGTTGATGTATTTGTTTTTTAACCCGCTGAGTTCTTCCCTGAAAATAATGCTTGCGAAACCTTTATTCCCGTAAACCAGGGTCACGGTACTTGAAGGTTCATTGGCCAGGATCGTCTTTGCAATCGAAATGATCGGAGTGATTCCGCTGCCGGCTGCAAAAAGCACATAATTTTTAGCAGTCGAAACTTCCGGAATCAGTTGGAAATGTCCTGTAGGAGTCATGACTTCCAGGATATCTCCGGCTTTCAGTTCCGTTGTTGCCCAGGAAGAAAACAATCCGTCATCCACCCGTTTCACAGCCACGCGCAATTCACCATCAGAAGGAGTTGTGCAAATGGAATAAGAACGTCTCAGCTCTTCTCCGGCAATGACCTTCCGGATTGTAATGTACTGACCGGAAATGAATTGATAGTCAGCCTTCAGCTCAGAAGGAACTTCAAATGCGATTGAAACCGTATCATTTGTTTCCTTTCGAACATCCTGAACAATCAAAGAATGAAATTTCGGAGTCATTTCTGCTTTTTGACTACAAAAATAGCATATAATTCGGCTTTATCGGTACTTATTTTAGACGGCTTTGGACATTTCAAACGATTAAAGAGCACTTTTTTAAGCAACCTGACAACCAAATATTTGAACCGGAAGATCAATAAAAAATGTGAAAAATTTGTCTGGCTTGATTTAAGTTACTAACTTTCTTTCGTCGCAAGTCAAAAAGTATGACACAGATAACAGCGCTTACGGAGGGAGTTTTGATTCGGGTTTCTACGCAGTTTCGTGCAGATGTTTCCCAAACTACCGAATCAAGTTATTTTTTCAGCTACCGGATTGATATCGAAAATCAGAATCAATTCACGGTGCAATTACTGCATCGTGACTGGTTTATTTTTGATTCATTGAACCCTACAATGCATGTAAGCGGAGAAGGAGTGGTGGGACAGCAGCCAATCCTGGAAGCCGGAGAATTGTACCAATATACGAGTGGTTGTGAATTGAAATCCGAAATCGGTTCCATGCACGGATTTTACACGTTTAAAAATATGGAAACCGGGCAACTGTTTAAAGTCGATATTCCTGTTTTTCAACTGAACTTTCCGGGAAAACTCAATTGATTTCTCCTTTCTTCAATCGGCTTACTTTTATAGCCAGCAGGATAACCGTAATAAATAAAGCTCCGGAAATAAGGAGTAAAAGATAAAACCGGAAAGAAGATTCGGTGTTTATTTTCTTGATTTTTGTTTGCTCAAAGTCCGTTTTCCAGATTTCATACTGAAGGTTTGTCAACTCTTCATCAACAGAATTTTGTTTCAGCTTCAAATCAGACATGAGAAGAACGGCTTTTTCAAGACAGCTTGTGGCTTCGTCAAAAGACTGAGTTACTTTGTAGACTCTTGCCATTGCGAGTAATCCGTCTTTTTCTTCTTTTAACAGTTGGTTTTTTCGGGCAAACTGAGTGGATTTTTCATACCATAACAGGGCCTGGTCGTATTGATCAAGGTAGAAATGATAATCACCAAGGTTGTAATAACTTTCTGAAATGGATTTGACATTATTGATTTCCTCACGAATAGCAAGCGCATCCAGGAAATATCGCCGCGATCTGGAAGTATCACCTTTTTCGAAATATACGATGGCCAGATTGTTTAAAGCATGAGCTTTCGGAGATTTCAGGTTTGTTTTTCCGGCTGCTTCAAACGATAACCTGAAGAATTTTTCGGCAAGATCCAATTGCTGTGAAATCCGGTAAATATCACCCAGGCGGGAATAAGCATTACTCAAAACTGGATAATTCTTTAATCGGATCGCTTTTGAAATACATTTTTTGTAAGTGGAAATAGCCTCATGTTCCTGGTTCTTCAAGAGATGTGCCTCCGCTAAAGAGATCATTCCTGCCATCGGGTACTTTGCGTCCGGGTTGTTTTCCGTATAAGTGATGGTCTTTTTGGCCCAAAGCATGGAAGAATTTCCGTCTTCGAGTTTGATGTATCCCGAAGCAATGATCCGGCAGACCTGGCTGAGTAATTCAGGATCTCCGCGCTCCTGGAGTACCTGGAGAGTCGATTTTGCCATCACGATCCCGTCGTTGACACGACCTGTCAGAATGTAAAATTGTGACAGGATAATTTTTCCGAATTCAATTGCAGGTTGATAATGATTGTCAATTCCATAGAAAAATAATGTTTCCCCGACAATGCGGAGCGAGTCAATCGATTGAAACTGGTAGTACGCATTCAGCTCTTTGGCAGCTTCTACCCGTTCAACTTCGTTTCCGTTGGTGAGTTGCTTCCATTTTTCGTTGATGTCCGGAAGAGCCGATTGCGCAAGCGACTGACAACAAAAGAAGCATAGGAAAAGAATAACGGGAACAGCAGCCTTCATACCTGTATCTGAATAATGGTTTTCTCAAACTTAAGAACAATATCATGAAAGTCCAAGATAAGCTTTGATTCTTGTATGCCAACTCGAAGCATTATGCGTACATTTGTGTTGCAAAAAAGTATATTATGGCAAACGCGTTATTTACGGTCCCCAAAGCAATTAATGAACCGGTAAAAGCCTATGTTCCCGGAAGTGCTGAACATACGGCATTGATTTCAGAATATAAAAAGATGTTGAACCAGGATCCGATTGAAATTCCGATGTATATCGGTTCGGAATTGGTTCGTACAAATAATAAGAAAGCGATCGCTCCTCCGCACGATCATCAAAGAATCCTTGGACATTACAACCAGGGAGACGCGTCCCATGTTGCGCAGGCAATTGACGCAGCGATGGCTGCTCGTGAAAAATGGGCAAATTTGCCATGGGAAGAACGCGCTGCGATTTTCCTGAAAGCAGCTGACTTATTGGCTGGACCTTTCAGAAACAAAATGAATGCAGCAACGATGTTGGGGCAGTCGAAAAATGTGATGCAGGCTGAAATCGATGCGGCATGTGAGTTGATCGACTTTTTCCGTTTCAATGTTCAGTACCTGACTCAGATTTACAAAGACCAGCCGGAATCATTGCCGGGAATGTGGAACCGATTGGAATACCGCCCGTTGGAAGGATTCGTATTCGCATTGACTCCGTTTAACTTTACATCCATTGCGGCAAACCTTTGTGCTGCGCCTGCAATGATGGGGAACGTAATCGTGTGGAAACCGGCTGCATCTCAAATGTATTCTGCACAGGTAATCATGGAAGTGTTCAGAGCTGCAGGAGTTCCGGACGGAGTAATCAATATGGTTTCCGTTAGCGGTCAGGCTGCAGGTGAAGTAATCTTCAAAAGCAAACACTTCGCAGGATTGCATTTCACTGGATCTACAGGAGTATTCCGCCAGTTGTGGAAAGACATCGCAAACAATATCGAAAACTTCAGAACATACCCGCGTATCGTAGGTGAAACAGGAGGAAAAGACTTCGTAATGGTTCACAAATCTGCAGGAGCTGCTGAAGTTGCTACAGCTTTATCCCGTGGAGCTTTCGAGTTCCAGGGACAAAAATGTTCTGCAGCTTCCCGTGCTTACGTTCCTTCCAATTTATGGAATGATGTGAAGGAAATTTTGGTGAACCAGGTGAAATCTTTCAAAATGGGATCTCCGGAAGATTCTTCCAACTTCATCAACGCGGTAATCGATGAAAAAGCATTTGATAAAATCGCTGAATACATCGATTATGCAAAAGGACAGTCAGATGCAGAAATCATCGTTGGAGGTTCTTACGACAAATCAAAAGGATATTTCATCGAACCGACTGTGATTGTAACAAGCAATCCGCAGTTCAAAACATTGGTTGAAGAGATTTTCGGACCGGTATTGACAATTTACGTGTACCCTGAAAATGAATACGAAGCAACATTGAAACTGGTTGACGGAACTTCCGAATATGCATTGACAGGATCAATCATGGCAAACGACCGTTACGCAATCCAAACAGCTACAAAAGCATTGGAAAATGCAGCCGGAAATTTCTATATCAACGATAAACCGACTGGAGCAGTTGTAGGACAGCAGCCTTTCGGAGGTGCAAGAGGTTCTGGAACAAACGACAAAGCAGGAGCTTCCATGAACTTGTTGCGTTGGGTTTCGGCAAGAACAATCAAAGAAACATTCGTTCCACCGACAGATTATAAATATCCGTTCTTGGGATAAGCTATAATTTATAGTACTTTTAAAGGGCATTTGTCAATAGACGGATGCCCTTTTAGTTTGTATTGAAAATTGGACGGTGTTTTGAAATGAAGCGCAAGCAATGAACAACACAGGTTTTATCTGCGTGAAAAAAACACCAACTACATAGAACACTTAATTTTATTAAATCATCTGAATCATGGATTTCGAGAAGAAATATCAAATCACACAATTGCCGGGAGAAACCGTAAAAGCAATGTGGACGCGAGGATACAAAAACATTGAATTGTATTACAACGATAAATTGGTCTGTTCCCACGATGGAGTAGGAGCACTCAAAAACGGTGTGAAGTATACAACCAGTGAATTGGGAGTGATCGAATTGAAATTGTCATCCGGAAAACCGATCACTCTTGATATCATCATAGACGGTTATCATTGCGTAAACAATACGTCGCATCCGGCAAAACAATTGAAAGGAGCAAGCGCCTATTTCTGGATGATTGGTGTGTTTGCCGTGATTTCAAGTTTGTTGGAAGGAATCCAGCTGAGTAATGTACTTTCTCTGAATATGATCGTGTCAGTGATCAATCTTTTGACTATAGCCGCTTATTTTGTGGCCGCAGCTTATACGAATAAATCCCAACCCTGGGCATTTTATTTAGGTTTTTCGGTATTCAGTTTCTGGACTTTAATAGGACTTTTAACGATTTTGTCCACGAATTTCCTTTTTATTGTTGCATATATCGTGCGTTTAGTGATTCTTTATTTCCTGATCACGAATATCAAATATGCAGCCGGAACTGCGAAACACAACAAGTTTTCAAACAGAACGCCTTCCGGCGCAGATCTTTTGGACGAACGAATCTGATAATCCTCCGCGTTATCTGCGGAAACCCTTCCTTAACTATAAGGAACATAAGCTTATTTTAAGTAATGTTTGAACTTTTGAACTTTTCGACGCTTCAACTTTTATTACTACCAAAGTGAAGGATTGTTCAGGCGATCATCCAGGTTGAAGCGCAGAAACACTTCAAATCCGCCGCGGGACTTCGAAACAGGAGTCAATCGCGACAGGTTGAAATCATAGGCCATTCCAAGTGTAAACTGGTGGTATTGGAAATACCCTTTCGCAATGAAAGCATCTTTGTAACGGCTGAAAAGACCAAGCGCCAGCGCAACTGGTTTAACCGAACCCGTCATGTGAGAAGCTTCCCGGATGTTGTATCTCAGGTAAGTTCCGAATAGGATTTCCGAGTAGTTGGCTTGCGACTGGACATAAACAGCAGGTTGAACAGCCAGTTGTGTCGTTGGAAGAGTGAATGAACTATTGGCAAAAGCAGAAATCCGCATATGTAGTTTGTCGTCAGGAAGGTGAACAAACGATGAAGAAGGCTGGTTGGCATGATAAGCCGCTAAACCCACATTGATGTGATTGTTTGCATTGTGATTCACGGAATAGCGCATTTTGCGGAAAGTGTATACCAATCCGGCCCCGGCATCCATAAAGGTGTGATTGTACGAACCGAAGTTTTCGCCGCTGGCAAGACCTGAATTAATCGAGTTTCCGTCAAACTGGCTGGCCCAGTTTCCCCTGTTCGGATCCAGCATGCGCTGATTCATTCCACCGTAAATCCCGATTCTGAAAACGCTGTACCGGCCCATTTTAAGATGATAAGCCAGGTCGAGATTAAATTGGTTCGTTGTTACTTTTAAATCTCCGGCTACGTCATTGAAGAAGTTCAATCCCAAAGCCAAAAAACTGTTTTTGTCCGAATCGCGCCGTTGCAAACGGATATCAAAAGAAGTAGCGATGGTTTGATACGGCGAAGCAATACTGTTCCACTGATTGCGGTAATTGGCAATAAGCTGCATATGGGAAAATGCTCCGGCTAAAGCAGGATTCAAAAGCATCGGGGCATATTCGCTTTGTGCGAAGTGCGTATCCTGGGCAAAATTGGTTTTTGCACAGAAACCTGACAAGATCAAAATAAAAAAGGTTAATCTTCTCATGCTATCGGACTAAAGTTACGTTTCCGGATTTTTTCACTGTTTCACCATTTACCAGTTTCATATCCAGGCGATAGAAATAAACACCGGTATTTTGAGCTTTTCCTTTAAAGGTTCCGTCCCAGGATAATTCTGTCGATTGTGTTTCGAAAACCTGCTCTCCCCAGCGGTTGAAAACCAGGAGCTGATAGGTTTCAAGACAAGGCAATGTTCCCAGTAAACCAAACGTGTTATTCGCTTCCGGCCCATTGTTATTGGGGGAAAAGACATTCGGAAGAGTCAGGTTGTTGCAATCCACATAAACCTCAATAATCACACTGTCAATACCCGTACAGCCATTCGGATTGGAACCTGTTACGAAGTATGTTTGAGAAGACGAAGGATTGCAAACAGGGGCATCACAGTTGGAACAGGATAAGGACTGAGCCGGAGTCCATTCATAGGTCGTCGCGCCATTTGCACTAAATGGAATCTCAGTGCCGATATTCACACTCATGGAATTCGGAGTTGCTTCTACGTTCAGGCTTCCTGAAGTTCCGACAGTCACCACATCAGAAAGTAAACAACCGTTTGCATCCAGGATATGGAGTGTGTAATTCCCGGAAGAAAGACCGGAAATGGCATTGGAATCGTTATTCAGATCAGGCCAGGAATATTTGTACGGACCAACTCCACCGGATGCAGTTACACTGATGCTTCCGGTCGAAATTTCGGAACAGTCGATTGGAACGATGGCGGAATTGTAAATCAATTCGGCAGGTTGAGTAATCGTAAACGTATCCGAAGCAATGCATCCGTGGTCATCCGTCACGTCGATGTAATAAACTCCCTGTGGAATACCTGTTAAATTCTGATTGGTCGAAGCCCCGGAATTCCAGTTAAATGAATAAGGAGCTGAACCTCCGCTGATATCGAGTAAAATGGCTCCTGTTTCATTTCCGAAACAAAGTACATGTCTCAATTCGATTACATCAATAGTCGGAACATCAGCGCTTGCCTGTACATAAATCGCAATAGTCGAAGTGGCAGTTTGCGGAGCACAACCGTTATTACTGCTTACAGTTAATGTCAATGTTACCGTATTCCCTAAATCACCCGGTCCGGCGGTGTAGCTTGGAGAATTGGTATTTCCGTTTGAAATCGTGCCGGTTCCGTTATGCGCCCAGGAAGAAGTTCCGTTTTGAGTGGTCACTCCATGAATCGTTTTCGTTGCTCCCGGGCAAAGGGTGTCATAATAATCGCTGATTTGAATAGACGGAGGCCCGTCGATGACAAATGTAAAGGTGGCGGAACGGCTTTCAGGAATACAGGAATTGTTACTCAGAACATTCATCGTCAGTATGACTGTGTGACCGGCTTCAGCTGCTGAAGGAAAGTAGGTCGGGGTAGTGGTTGTCGGATCCGAAATGACTCCCAGGCCGTTTCCTGTCCAGCTGATCGTACCGTTGCTTGCATTGGCTCCGGAAACAATGCCGCTTCCGTTGGAACAGATAGTTGCAGATCCTCCCGCACTGGCTGTAGGAAGCCCGTCTATAGTAATCGTATAAGTTGCAGATGCGGTTTGCGGAGCACAGCTATTGGTACTGGTAACAGTCAATGTTAATGTGACCGGGTTTCCTACATCGGAAGCAACAGGGTAGTAAACCGGACCGAGTGTTGTCGGGTTCGCAAGCGTTCCGCCTCCGTTGTGAATCCAGCTGATTGTTCCGTAAGTTGCCGTAGCTCCGGTAACAGGCGCATTGGATGTTACACAAACGGTGGTACTTCCTCCCGCAAGCGCCACCGGTGCGTGTTGGATATTCAGATTGAATTGGTTACTTGTCACATTTGGCGCACAGGCGTTGTTGCTGGTTACATTCAAAATCAATGTAACGGTATTTCCTGCATCAAGCGGACTCGGAATATAGGTTGGTGAATTGGTGGTTCCGTTTGTAAGTGTTCCGGAACCGTTATGAGTCCAGTTCGCCGTTCCGTAATTGAAGGAAGCTCCGTTTACCTGGAAGGAATTGCTTTCGCAAAGGATGGTATTTCCCGGAACCACAGCCGTTGGTAAATGATGAACATTGACAGAATAAGATGCTGTTACCGAAGAAGGAGCGCACGAGTTGTTACTCGAAACTGTTAAGGTGAGTATCACCGTATTTCCAGCATCCAAAGTGGTAGGTGTGTAAACGGGATTTAAACTCGCAATATTCGCCAGGCTTCCGTTTCCGTTGTGCGTCCAGGAATATGTTCCGTTGGAAGCACTGACACCTGAAACCGTTGCAGTGGAATTGGAACAGATGGTTGATGAATTTGAAACTGTTGCGGTTGGCAATCCCTGAACGGTAATCGAAAAATCTGCACTTGCAGTTGCGGGAGCACAGGCGTTGTTGCTCGTTACAGTTAGTGTCAGCGTGACAATGTTTCCCAAATCTCCGGCTGTCGGGTGATAAGTCGGATTAATTGTAGAAGAATTGGTTAAAGTTCCCGTACCGTTATGGCTCCAGCTGATTGTTCCGTGGCTTGCTGTAGCTCCGGAAACCGTAAGCGAACTGTTTTGACAAACGGTTGCTGTTCCACCGGAAACGGCTTCCGGAAGCGGAACGATATGAAGGATATGAAAAGATTGTGCTGTTCCGGGCGCACAGGAATTGGTACTTGTAACGGTAAGTGTCAGAACAACGGTATTACCATTGTCTGCCGGACTTGGAGTATAAGTCGGTGATTCGGTATTGGCATTGGTCAATGTACCGCTCCCGTTATGCGTCCAGAGAATATTCCCGAATTCGGCATTGGCGCTTGTAACTGTAAAGCCTGAAGTGGAGCAAATTGAATGGCTCATACCATCCTGTGCGATCGGGTTTCCTTCGACAATCACAAAATAATTGGCCTGTGCCGAAGCAGGGGCGCAGGAATTGTTACTGGTGGTTTTGAGTGTTAAAATCACCGTATTTCCTGCGTCGAAGGAAGAAGGTGTGTAGGTCGGAGTTAAGGTTGTTCCGTTTGAAAGTGTTCCGGATCCGTTGTGCGTCCAGGAAATCGTTCCGTTTGCGGAAGAAGCTCCGCTGACTGTTGCAGAACTGTTGACACAGATCACGGAAGTTCCTCCGGCGCTTGCCAATGGTGCTTGTTGTACGGTAATAACCGATTGTGCAGTGTTAGAACACCCGATGTCATCTGTTACGGTCAATGAATATGTTCCCGAATTACTGGAACTGGCGTTGTTGATGGATACATTCGGATTATTGCTTGAAAAACTGTTCGGTCCTGTCCAGTTGAAAGTCAGGTTATTTCCCGTTCCGCCTCCGGTCAGTTGAATGTTTCCGCCCTGGCAGATAATTCCGCTTGGAGCGGTGCTGGCAGTTACGGTATTCAGGGTATAAGATCCGGGAGTAAAATTCACACAGATTGAATTGTTCGGATCAGTCAGCAGGTTGTTGAATAACGTTTTTGCAGGAGTCCAGGTACCGGATGATCCGCTCGAGTATTGCGCGCCGGTAGGAGAAAAACTCTCGTAAATGACATGATAGCTGAAATTTCCGGTAACGGGAATAACAAAGGTATTGTTCGGATAGTAGGTAACAGGTGTTGAAAAAGTAATCGTTGCGCGAACAGGAATAGTGTTATTTACCACGTAAGCATTTGACAGGTTTCGGTAACGGTAAGAAGTGGTTCCGGTATAAACAATGGTACCGGCCGCAAGATTGGAACTCCCGGCATTGTATACCAGGTTGGTCATTCCCGAACAGGCTCCTCCGGAAGGAGTCGGATTAAACCCGTTAATGGCTCCGAACAAAGTATCGTTGACTGTAAAAGCATAGCAATTGGTATTAAATACCGGCCACGAAGAATTCGAATGAGTATACGTTTGTCCGCCGTTTAAAGCATAGGCAAAAGGTGTTGCAGAACTGCTTGTTATGATTGTTCCCGGAGGAGGAGATGCTGGTGTCTGACCGAAAGATAATTGGTGCAGACACGAGTAAACCAGCAGTAATACAAAACGAAATCTACACATGGATTGGAAAGATGAAGTTCAAATCACATGTCAAAGAAGCTGAATAGGACGAATTACCTGCGCCGGATTTCACATCTCGTGATAATGCACAAAGCAGGATCTCAGGAACATGAAAATGGGTAAGATGCGTCTTCATAAATGTGTAGCCGATCAATTAATCGGCGCAAAGGTACGCATTAATGAAAATAAACAGTTGATAATCCACTAGTTGAATGTGGTAAGCCACGAACCATAAACCGCAAATAACACATTGGGTTAGCCGCGTTTGTTTTCGGGCTTATTTCAGGAATGTATTGTACGAGAATTCGGATAATTTTTCTCACTGATGCACCGATATTGGTGGCGCTTACTCCCGGAACTTCGGGACCAGAGTTCCGCCAACGAGTCGGGTGCACCTATGCTGAAGCTCTTCGCTTATGAGTAATCGTTTCGGTGGAGTAAGGGCGTAAGCATTAGGCGAGCATTTATCTGCGTATCTGTGGGATTCTAATATTTATTTTCGCATTACATCAGGATTTTCTTTGATTCATTAAAGATTTCTTTTCTCAGGGAGCAGCACCTGAATTCCTGGGGAAGATACGTGTATAAAAAGGAATGTCGAACCTTTCAGATTCGACATTCCGGGTTGGTTGTTGGATATATTTTGATTTACATAATCAAAATGGGTTTGTTATTGGATGCTGATATAATCTTGTAATGCGCTGTAGTTGGAAGAGAACGTAAATGTGTCGCGTAAAAGGAAGTAGTTCCCTTTGTCGTAACAAACGCCGTATGCTGCTTTCGCCCAATCCAGACGGTTTGAATCAAACGTGAATGTCGCAGCAATCTCTTTGATCTGGCTTGCAGACAAATTATTTTTAGAAGCGTACACTTTTGCGTTTTGCAAGCGGTTGCTGTCGAAACTTTCTGCTTTCAGACTGCTTACAAACTGGCTGAAATAAACCGCGTTTGTATTTGCTCCCGGGTAATAACCTCCGTTGTTTCCTCCGTTCGGATAGTTCGGATAACCCGGGTAAGTAGTCCCGCAATGGTTTCCGTGACCGTGATTACCGTTTCCGTTGTTTCCGTAGTTGATTGTACCTACATTTCCACCGTTTCCTGTCCATCCGCCATTTCCGTTACCTGCAATCGGGTTGTTTCCTGTAATAGTCATATTCCCGTAAGCATCCAGTTCCGCAGTTACCTGGTAACCTTCCGGAATCTGCAGGTTGTTTTTGAAAATAACCTGTCCGTTGTATTTATCAACCACTTTCACCTGTGTGTTTCCACCCATCAAGTTGTAAAACTGGTATGTATTGTAATTGTTTGTCTGCGTTTGGTTAGAAGCGCTTACAATGTGTTGCCCGTTTCTGTTAACCCGCAAGATTAATTCAGAACCATGTGCGAGTGTACTGCCGATTAGTACGAGTGCGAATGTGAAGTATAAGTTTTTCATGACTTTGAATTTTATAAAAAGGTTACAATAAAATCCGTGCCAAAAAATGCAAAAAAAAGCCGTCAGACTAAAAATAGTTGACGGCTCGTTTTATAAGTGTTTGATTTTTATCTGTTTATCATAACAGGCATGACCAGCATTAAAATGTCTTCGTGCTCGTTATCGGAAGTGTTCGGCATCAACAAACCGGCTCTGCTCGGTTCACTCATTGCAATTTTCACTTCAGAAGCATCGATGTTGTTCAACATTTCCATCAGGAAGCGGCTGTTGAATGCAATTTCGATATCTGTTCCGTCGTAATTACAAGTCAAACGCTCGTTTGCTTCGTTGGAGAAATCCAGGTCTTCCGCAGAGATGTTCAATTCACTTCCTGCGATTTTCAATTTTACCTGGTGCGTTGTTTTGTTTGCGAAAATGGAAACACGTTTGATGGCTCCTAAAAACTGCAAACGATCCACGATTAGGATATTCGGATTTTCTTTCGGAATAACCGCTTCGTAATTCGGGTATTTTCCGTCAATCAAACGACACATCAATACAATGTCATTGAATGTGAAAATAGCATTGGAATCGGTGTATTCAACCTGAACTTCTTCGTCACCTCTCAAATTTGATTTCAACAAATTCAATGGTTTTTTAGGAAGAATGAACGCCGAACCTCCGGTTGCTTGCCCGTCCGTTCTTCTGTATCGAACCAATTTATGTGCATCCGTTGCAACGAATGTAATATCTGAAGGACTGAACTGGCAGTACATACCGCTCATTACCGGGCGTAAGTCATCATTTCCTGCGGCAAAAAGTGTTTTATTGATGGCGCTGGAAATAATCTCACCGGAAATACGGATGCTTGTGCTGTTTTCAATTCCAGGAGTTTTCGGAAATTCCTCCCCGTTAAATCCGACCATTTTTGATTTACCGTTGTCGTATGCAATTTCTACCCCGAAAGTAGCCGGATCGATCTTGAAGGTACAAGGCTGGTCAGGAAGGTTCTTCAATACATCCAGGAGCATTTTAGCCGGAATTGCCACCTTACCGGAATCCGTAGCTTCAACTTCCATGGTTGTCTGCATGGTTGTTTCCAAATCAGAAGCAGAGATAATTAACTGGCTGTCTGAGATGTTAAACAAAAAGTTGTCAAGGATCGGTAAAGTATTACTAGTGCTTAAAACACCACTGATACTTTGAAGATGACGGAGCAAATTCGTACTGGATACGATAAAATTCATACAATTGGTTATTAACGATAGCAAATATATCAATTTTACCCCGTGGAATGTGTCACAGGATAAGTCTTTTAAAGACAGTTTTCAACGAGATATTAACTTTCAGACAAAGTTCGAAAAACAGGCAGCACTTTTACCTTTTCACTTTTCAATGGAATATCGGGCGGAGCCGAGATATCAATTACTTTGAACGTTACTGTACCTGTTCGGATTGAAATAGATGTGACCCATGATGATCGGGTTAAATGTAAAATACTGACATTTAACAACCTGTCCGCTTGGTAGTTCACACCAGAACCTGTTAATATCGTATGGAGATTCATCACCGAAATCATCGACTCCTTTTTCGTCGCTATCTGACTTTCGCCGGAACATTTTCAATTTGGTCTTTTCACCCTTCGTGGTACGAACATTCATGATACAGAAAGGTTTTGACTTTTTCAAACTGTCTAATTGCTTGTCACTCAATTCGTAATTCGGGTTTTCAAAGTTGATGCGCTTGAAATTCAGCAAGTAACGGTAAACCATGTTTGTATCCAAAGATGTCAGGTATTTGCCTCCGTATTTCACCAAATAATCCTGCTTGATTTTGCGAACTTCGAAGCTTCTGTCCGGGCGTTCCGTGAATTTCACATTTACTTCTGCAATATCTTCCATTTGGTAAGCAAAGATACCTGAACACTGCCATTTTCTCGGATCGGCAAAGAAACGCGGCTCAATGATCCCTTTTAAGCCTTTGATTTCTGCAATAACCGGTAAATCACTTTTTCCTGCTTCGGAAGATTCTACCAACATGTATGTTCCGTGGTGATCAGACGTTGATCCGCCGATATACCAGGTTTTGCTCCAGTCTCCGTCCTGGAAATACTGTACTTTGATCCCGATGGTCGACATCCGGTTAATCACCGTTTTTACAGAGTTTTCAGGAACATATCCTTTGAAACGGACATTGAAAAGTGCATCCAGGATATTGTCAACCAATACGGGTTGAACACATTCCCCGTTTCCGCCTGTCCATCCTTTTGGAGTTCTGAGCAAAGTCATTTCCATTCCGTTCGGTTCCGTAATAATGATCTTGTCTACGGAAGCGGTATCCTTGATTTCAAAGTTGAATGCTGCAAGATTTTCGTCCGACTTCCCTTTTTTGCTCATCAGGCGAGCAGTAAAAATTCCCAATCCCACCAACAGTGCGATTCCTAAAACGATGATAATAATTCTTTTCATATGACTAAGAACGTGCGTAACGGCGTCTACGTAAGTAGAATAATAAAATTGCCAGTAAAATAATTAAAAGTGACGGCAGGGCAACGTTGATCAGGATGTATTTCATCCGTTGATTTTTTACTTTTTCCTTGTCAATCGGGTGAATATCAATTTGCTTGCTTCGGATATCCAGAACAGAGTTGTCTCCCATCATGTAATCGACGATATTCTGGAAGAACTCCTGGTTTCCGTAAATCAGCGGCTGCATGCGCATCTGTGCCATGACTTCGTCGTATCTCAGGTTGTTGAACGAAATCGGACGGTACATCATTTGCCCGGTTTTGCTCGGCATGGAATCGTAATAGTTTGCAATGAACGAACCGTTTGTTACCACAAATACTTTTCCTTCTTCTTTACTCGAAGAAATAAAACCTGATTCAGGGTTTTTACCGAACTCGTCGATCAGGCGGTTTTTGAAGTGGGAATCGAAACGACCTTCAGACATTCCTGCAACACAAATCTTGTTCGCTTCGGAAGTCGGATTATCAGCCAATACCGGAACTTTTCCATAATTCATCGGCATCGCCAGGCTCAACATAGGCGCCATAACGGAAACGCGTGAATTCGTGGAACTTGTTAAAACAGGCGATACCAGGCGGTTATCTCCCGGGATCAGCTGAATCTGGGAAACATAGCGAAGCATCACCGGTTCAATGTTGCGCGCAATCGGGTGTTTGGTAGGAGTTGCAGCAACATAAAAGAACCACGGAAGAAGACTTTGCTTGGCAAAAGGTGTCTGAATCGGAGCACAGCGAACATCCATGACGTAATTGTCGTTTGTTTTGATTCCGTAGTCAAACAAAAGTTTATCCAATCCGAGATTTGTTCTGACAGTGCTTGTCATTCCTGTTCGATTCAGTGAATCCTGAGGGAAAGTCAGTTTGTCGAAGAAACACATCAATCTTCCGCCGCGCATTACGAACTGGTCAATGATGTACAAATCTTTGTCTGTGTATGCTGTTCGTGGTCTTGCAATGATCACTCCCGTGAATCCGTCCAAGGCCTTCAACGAGTCATTTAATTTCAGGTCTTCGATCGAATAATAAGGCTCAAGCAAGGTTCTGACACGTTGCGTTTCAGGGAAACCAAGTTCTCCGTGACCTCCAAGGAATGCAATACGCGGTTTTTGTTTTTGAATGGTTCTTCTCAATGCCGAAATAAGCATGTATTCCAGGTTGTTGATAGAGTTCTGAATTGTTGTTTCAGAGAATTCCTTCGACAATTGTGCCGGTTGTCCCTGCGGAGAACCCGGAAGCAGCTGGATGTAGTTTTTGGTGAAACCGTCGTATTCGATTTCAGCTCCCGGCCAAAGAATCATCTGGGATTGAGAACCGTCCTTCTGATACACAATTTCAAGAGGAATAATTCCTTTTCCTTTATTGTAAAGAATTTGAAAAAGCGCGTCTTTTTCAGCGTCGGTTCCTTCCAGCGGATCAATAAATTGATACTCGATACGGTCTCCGGCAATTTCCTTGAATTCTTCCAGTTTATCTTCTACAGCGTTTCTGAATCGTTTGATCTCGGCAGGAAGTTTTCCTTCCAGGTAGATTTTCAGGTACAAACGGTTACCTTTTTTCTTTGTTTTGGAAGAAATGTTAGTATTCATCTTCTCCAGGAATTCAATCGAACCACGGGAAAGGGAATAACGCTCATCCTCAGTCATGTCAATCCTGGAGTAAAGGAATGTCCCGATAATATTCAGGAATACCACCACTCCCACAATGATTGCAAGAAGAACCCAGTTATAAAGTTTTTTAATTTTTCCAGTATTTTCAGCCATCGGATTAACGTTTCAAAGATTTAACAACAGTGAGCGTTGCAGCTAAAAAGATTGCAATCATCCCGAAAAAGTAAATGAGATCGCCTGTGTCGATTACTCCTTTCATAATGCTCTTGTAGTGAGAAGTCAAACCAATGTATTGAAAGACGATATCGAAGTCACCCATCAGATTGAAGGAACCGAGTAGTTCGAATCCGTCGTAAAACAACCAGCAAAGGAACATGGCCACGATAAAGGCTACGATCTGGTTACTGGTAACGGATGAAGAAAAAATTCCGATGGCAATGAATGTTGCGCCCAATAAAATCAATCCGAGATACGAAGTAAAAGTTGCTCCTTCGTCAATGACTGATTTTGCGACTCCCTCATCATCAAACGCATCTGCCCCCAAATGTACCATGCTGTAATAATAGATCAGAGTCGGTAAAAGTGAGATGATCAATAAAGTCACTCCGGCAAGGTATTTTGCCATAATGATCTGGAAATCCGTAATCGGTCGGGTGAAAAGCAATTCAATGGTTCCTGTTTTGCGTTCTTCAGCAATCATCCGCATCGTAATGGCAGGAATAAGAATCAAAAAGATCACGGGCGACAAGTTGAAAAAGGGAATCAAATCCACTTCTTCACCGTTCAAAAGGTTCGTGTCTTCCGATACAACCCAGTGAAAAATTCCCGAAGTAATCAGGAAGATCACGATGAAAATATACCCGATTATCGAGCCTAAAAAACTCCTGATCTCTTTCCAGTAAAGTGCTTTCATATACTATTTAAGTTCGGCAAAAATAAGAACAATATTGAGAAATTACCTATTTGTTCGAGTAGGTATAAACGTTTAATTCGTAGGATGGTTGGGTAGAAATGTACCATCTTCAAAATACGTTTCAACACTCCAGGCTTCGGGTTTTCCACCAAACCATGGTTTGATCGTAGACCAGACTCCTCCGAACAATTCCGAATCCCGGTAAGTATTTAACGCATTTTCATCCTTCCAGTTACTGTAAGTGAACACAATATGCGGGTTGTGAATGTCCTGCATTAAGCGCATGCCATAGCAGTTCTCGAACGTACTCACACGAGTGTTGATGGTGTCGAAATAAGCGAGAAAGTCAGTAATTTTTTCTTCCTGGAATGTCAGTTTAACAATTCGCGTCAGCATATGGTGATGATTTTTATGATGTTGTTTGAAGTTTAATTTGTTGATTCAAATGTTCAAATGTTCAAATGTTCAAATGTTCAAATGTTCAAATGTTCAAAT
>VFQP010002539.1_pt1 | contig 20166 bp, 30 predicted proteins | sample 3512351 | NCBI WGS metagenome assembly VFQP01 (sample SAMN10412372, study PRJNA504923) | tailings metagenome | isolation source: Relicate 1 Philex TSF1 revegetated site | place: Philippines: Tuba, Benguet | collected 2017-08-29
AGAGCAAAACCACAAGCAATCCTCTGGTATGTTTGCAGCAACAAAGGGGGGTTTAGAGCAGTGTTCATGATAGGCCCTGTTACATGCCCCATCACACATGACAATGTCATTATCCTGTGGTTGTTTTGTAGCTGTCATTATTGTTGATGATAATGTGTTGTGTATTGTTGCCTGGTGACACATGCCATTGCACATACCCTCACACTCCCACACATAAGCACACCGCTCCCTACACACCCACCGCACCTCTGCACACTCGCCACTCTTACACACAGCACAAAATATATCTGCCTCATGTACCTCCCCCTCTTCATCGAATGACTCTGGGGGGATGGGTGTTTCCCCTTGTACCTCCTCACATGCACGCAAACACTCGCGAATGGCATCCTTGCAGCGTCGTATCTGTGTGGATGTTTGGTGTGTGTGTGTGTTTTGGTGTGTGTGTGTGTTTTGGTGTGTGTGTGTGTGTTCCCATTGTACACATACTCATGTATATCCACATCATCATTTTCACATGCCATCATCATACACCCACCATCATCATACACCACCATCCTCATACACCCACCATCCTCATACACCCACCATCATCAACATTTTCACATGTCATCACACACAACAATCATCATACCGAGGCACGTGCTCGCATCATCTCAGCTTTGGGTTTAAACTTTTCCTTATGGACACCCTGCCACCCATCCCCTTCATACGCCTCAAGCAACGATAGCTCACGACTATGTGTGTGTGTGAGATGTGTGTGTGTGTGTGAGGTGGATATGTGGGTGTGAGGTGTGTGTGTGTGTGAGGTGGAGACGTGGTTGTGAGGAGGGTATGTGGGTGTGAGGTGGAGACGTGGATGCATGGTTGTGATGCCATAGCACACACACACACACACACACACGCGCATACACACATGCATTCATCCACCCACGCACCCACACATCCATAAACCCACCCACCCACATACGCGATGGTGGTCAGTTGTCGTTGTGCCTGTAGCACATATTTCGAATAGGGTGTTTCCAGCATGCCATTGCGCAAACGCTTGGGTGCTGCATCCACATCACTCCCCCCCTGTGATGACTCCCCTGCCCCACCGTTATCATCCTCCTGCTCCTTGTTCTTCCCCTTGTTGTTCTGTTGCCGTACATCCTTCTTCTGCCTTTGCTGTTTGCCCTTGTCGTTTTTCTGTCCTTGTGCATCCCCACCCCCCGCGTTGTTGGGCTGCTGCTTTGTACGCTGTTGCTTTTTCATCTTTTGCACTGGTGCGGTGTCCTTGGCGGTATTGCTGCCTTGTGCACGCGAGGTGGTGCGTTTGCTTGTGCGTGGTGCTGCAGCCGTGCTTGTGCCTGCTGGGGCACCATGCTCAATACGGTGGGTCCTAGGGGCTGCTCGCTTGTTCTCAGATTGTGGTTGGTCATCAGATGCAGGTCTGCTACGCTTGCGTGAGGAAGTGCGTGTGGTGTTGGGTTGGGGCATGTTGATGGGTGCTGCGACACAACAGGAATGGTGGTGATGCAGGGATTGCTGCAAGAAACTGCTGCTGATAGCGGTGATGTTTTTCCTAGCAATACGCGGTAGTAATAACGACCTTGTTGTGCACAGAACGCGGGGGAGTGTATCTGATGGATTGGCAATTGAGAATGAGAATGCGTTCTCAGGTGCTGTTCTCAAGTGCTGTTCAATACTCAATGTTTTGAATGGCTTTACACAATACTGATCTGCAAAACTATCCACAATCTATATTGAGCCCCTCCAAATACCAACTCAGGTGCAGACGAAATGTATCAAGGCATTCTCTAAACCGGGAAAACCACAACGCCCACACAACAGGGTGCACGCACACCAGCCCATCACGTGGGCGCCCGCCAAGGGGCGGTGTGACATGGGTATGCATGTTTGAAAATTGCACGGGGCGGGGAGCCCCCCTTATGTACAAACGGATGTCTCCCAGGGTGCCATGCATTTGTGTGGGATATGCATGTGTGACCACCCTGTGATGGTGTCTTCTCTCTCTGTCTCTCTTGTGTATGACATTGTACATGACGTGCGAGCACACATGACAACACATGCACATGAAATGCACCGGAAATTCTAGTAGAAGAGACGTGTGTCCAGTGCAGTGCAAAACAACGACAACGACAACAACAACAACAACAACAACTAGAGCAACCATTTCTGTTTTTTCTATGCAGCTACAAAATTTGCAACGGACAATACCATGTGACAACACCACGTGGTGGTGTATGTGGGACATGTGTCACACTGTGTACGGACAAAGTGTGTGACAGCCAACTCAAAGCCATTCCCACATACCCACACATACCCTCATACCCACAACAGCAGCAACAACAACAATACTTGTGCATGAAGGTGATGATCGTGTTGATGGCAGTACAATACAACATGGGTGTGCTTGCACAATGAAAAAGCACAAAAAACACACATTACTGTTGTTTTCCAAGCAAAACCACACTCACACAAGACCAAGCAGAAGCACATGGTGAGCATGGGGTAATGCATACTCAATCCTGAGATGCCTTCTGCAGTTTTGAAATTCAAATACGGATGCATTTCACATAAAAGGTGTATCCATAAGAGTACATACCCATAAGAGTACATACCCGTAGGAGAGTAACCATAAGAGGAGGTACACCTCTAGGAGGTACCCATAGGCGTACGTACCCATAGGAGGTACCCTTTTGTTGATTGCTGAAAAGATACATGATGCACTTTTCGGCTTGATTTAGGTGCATGCATCATTGCTGGTACTCATGCATCTCATTGCTGTTGCTCATCATGCACAAGCTGTATGCCAGCAGGTAGGGGAGGGAGCACCAACCCAGCAGCACGAGCCTGGTGTGTGTGTGTGTGTGTGTGTGTGTGTGTGTGTGTGCATGTATACAACCACCCCATCCCATCCCACCCCATCCCACCATCCCCCACGCACCATGGTGGTGAGCTGCAGAGCATACTCCCTGAGTGCACCTTGTTGCCTTCGTAACACCTTGACATCTTGTTTGCCTGCACGTATGATTTTCTTAAGGTCAAACACTTGTTCCTCTAAGGTTTTGACTTGCATGGCTTTACGATGACGGGACCTGCGTGCCGACTCTCTATTGGACAACATACTGTGCGTGGTTGTTTGTGTGGTTGTGTGTTTGGTTGTGTGTATGGTGTGGGTGTTGGATACTGCCCCACGCACTGTATGTGTGTGTAGGTGTGTGTGGGAGGGATATCACACAGAACACAACACACAACCCAACACCACCCACACATAACCACACACAACCGATTACCACCCACACATCACAACACACACCCCAATGCCACACACACATCACCACACACAATCCAACACACACACACACACACACACACACACACACACACACACACACACACACACACACCGTTTCAGGCGTTTGATCTCCTCCTCTGGTAGGTTGGTGTCTATGTTGAGCTCCTCAGCAGTGCGCCTCTTGTACGCACGTGTCTGTGAGGTGGTGTTTGGGTGTGTAAGGGGTCTATAAAAACATGAGTGTACGTGTAAGGGGAGGGGTACATGAGTGTGTGTGTGTGCGCGCGTGTGTGTTATAAGGACATATATTGACATGCATGTGCAAAGACATGGTCACATGCATGGGAGTGATCAGATGCATCCACACATGTTCAAAACCCACAACAATAACTCTTCCATTAAAGGTCACAAAAACACACAGAGTCAAACACCAAGCATGCACATGCAGATCAACACACCCTTTCTATCCCCCCAAAACAAACCTGCTTTGGCACCACACCATCACTCCCATGCTTGTCCTCTCCATCACTGCTATCATCATCCTCATTTGCATGCATGTCATTGTCAGAATCACTACTCACCTCACGTTTCACGCGAACCAAGGCTCGTCGTTGGCGTTGCGATGACGACATGGTTGTGTGCGCCTTGGGCATGGGGGGTGTGGACATTGGCGGAGGGGGCACCGCACACCCCCACATGGGTGGATGCACCCCACCATGCATGCACGCAGAAGACACAGGTGGTGATTGCGTGGGGTGGCTCGCCATCACAGTGTGGTGAACGCTGCCATCCACCACAGGCACAGGCCCCGCGTTATTGTGTGGTATGCCACTCTCGCGTGGCACCCCATCAAAACCCACCACGCTCAATGTCTCGAGCATGGCTTCATCATCTAGATCGTGGAGGAGGGGCTCTGCATCCCACGCCAACGGCCCAATTGGCTGATGATGCATCGCCTGCGCAATGTGTTGGTGCCCCCCCAACACACTTAACGATGATGCACCCGAGGAATCATCACGCAGACCCCCTCGAGTTGGTGTGCTCATGTAAGGAGCTATGTCTGTGCCAGGCTGTTGTGGTTTAGGATGCATCGCGTGCCAGTCTGTGCAAGCTTTGTGCGTGTTCTGCATGTGGTCTGCACTACTCCATGGAATGGCGTGATACATCTTTGCGGCTGATGCAAGCCAGATCTCTCTTTTCAGGATGTGCCTGTGAATGCGACAAAAGGGTGCACCACTGGCGTTGCCGCTGCGTTGGGCAGTAGGAGCCTTGCGAGGTCATGCGTGTCATCGCGTGTGCAAGGTATGAGGCGTCTGTAGCGCAGATACTATGCAGATATGCAGGCAAAGTATCAACGCTGCCATCCCATACCTACTGTGCCCGGCCGCCCTTGTCTCCTCGCTCTTGTACGCTCTCTGTCACCCCAACTACACTCTCACACTCGTCGATGAAGGATTCAGGGGTCTCGCTCGCAGAATTATGGAGGTTTTTAGGCTTGTCCTTGAGAAATATCTCCGGGTGTTACAGTTTGGGTTACACACGAGTTGATACAACGACCCTCACACACCCTCAGTCACAACTGGTTGCTGCACATCCAGCTCACAGCTTGTCTGTGTGGGATGTAGTGTGTGGGATGTGGTGTGGGAGAGGACTTGCAGCAGTCCTTGTTGTACCCCAACACGCACCGTTGCAATAGAATCCCCCTCCTCAGTGGTGTTGACAGGGGCACATGTAACCTGGTGTGTTGGTGTGTACGTGTTGATATCTGCGGTTGTGTGCATTGAAACTGTGCAACTGGAACACCCAGCACCACCGCACCGCTGAGGGAAACGTGGCTGGAGCCTCTGCAGGTGGGTTGCCAACGACGCCCGCAGCCTTCGTGGCAATGTCAGTATCATTCCACAACACCTGCTGGAGAGCTTGAGCCACGCCTTCAGGGTCTGGCAGCGAAATGGTTGGGACGATGTTGGAAATGCTCGGCAACGAGATGCTAATGGCCGGCATCACGGCCCCAATAGGCTGCGCGGTAATGCAGCGCATTGAAAGAAGAAGAAGGAGAGATATAATAAAAGGCAGGGTGCGAGAGCCCATTGTGTGATGTGTGATCACGATGATTGTTGGTTGCGTGGATTGTTGGTTGATGTAGGCCGGGCGTACGTGCAGCTGCTGATGTTGCGATATGTGTGTGATTATGGCAATATAATGAAAAACAATTACAACAAAACTATGGTCTCCGCCAGCACTTGACCTGCCCCCGCCCACACGACGTGTACACTGCGTCTTTTGTAAACAACACGTCTGTCAGTGGCTCTTCGTGCAGCCTGGGTATATGTCGAGGTGATTGAGAGTATGCATGTCAGGAGTATATACACTTGAAGGGGATTGCCTTCAAAGACGTACTTGCGTATCATCACCGGTACGAGCAGCGGCATCTCTTGACGTGTTGGTGGGAGTGATAGGCCCCCCGCGGTGGTTGCATTGCACCCACCCCAGCTCCCACCTATAGGGGATTGCGACCCCACAGATGCTGCCGCGGATGCCAAATCTGCGGCACTACTCGACGTTGTAAAGCCCCTGGGAGGAGGAGGATGGGGATGATGGGGATGCTGATGGTGGGGATGATGCTGCGGGGTTGTTGCAGGGTATGTCGGCAATGCATACATGATTGTGCATGCATAGTATACATCAATCACTCATACACCATACCTCAATGTGTGTATACCAAGAAGTGGCTCCATCATCTCATCCGCAACATCCACGTCCCACATTGCAACTCGGCAATCCTGGCCACCACTCGCAACTCGATACACCTCTGGTGCTTTGACACTCTCATGCCGCAGCAATGGTGGTGTTGCTGCCTTGGTTGTGGGTGGTTTATTGTTGTTTGTCGAGTCACCGTTGGCGTTGGTGGCCTCTCCTGTGTGGTGTGTGTATATGCAACCATGATGAGCAACAAATGTGTGGTGTGTATGCAACCGTAAACAGCAACAATGTGATGTGTGTATGCAACAGTGTGTTGCGCAACCATGACACTAACCACCATCATCACCTGCTCAACAACCCACCACCACCACATCAACATACCCTGCATCCCACCATCCTCTTCACCACCACCACCACCATCCTGTTGTGCACTGCTACCACTACCACCACGATCCCCCATCATCTCCCCCTTGCCATCCCCATCCCCATCGCGCTGCCCAGGCATCAGCCATGGATCCCATGCCACCGTCCCCACCCAACTGCTATGCCCCTCCCCCCATGCCAAGCAGCGACGCTGTGCTATGCTGTAGATGGCAATGGAGTCATCTTCCCCACCAATAGCAATGTAGGCCCCATCAGGGCTCCATGCACAACACAGGAGGCCCCCATAGTATGCCTGTGGGATGGAAAGGTGTGTTTTACCACATGTACCAAAAGGTATTATTATTAAGCATGTGTGTTGGGAGGGTGTGGGTATTTTATGAGGCATGTGTGGGAGCGGTTTATTGTCACCATGCGCTTCACCACCCCCACCACCACCACTAGTCATACCATGCACCCCCCACGTGGTCGCCCATCAGCAACATCATACAGCCGCAATCCACCATCTTTACTCGTCGTCGCCACCATACGGCCATCTGGGGATACTGCCATGCACGTCACCCCACCCCCCGGAACCTCCATCGTCAACGTGGGGCCCTTGCCACTCCCCACATTGGACATGATGGGGGGCCCTGCAGGGGATGCACCATGCACGCTCCCGCCATGCACCGAATGGGTGGTGGTGGTTGCAGTGCTACTACTGCTGAATCCACGATGGTGGATGTAAACAAAGCCACTTGCATGGGCAGTGGCAAAGACGGTTGCTTGGGTTGCTGGCACCCAGCGCGCGGCGGTGCATCTGGTGTTGTCGAGGGCGCCATCAGCGTTGAAATGCAACAGGGATGTGAGTTTGGTGTTGGATGCTGGTTGCATGAGCTGGGCGTGGAGGGATGCCACAATAACTGCGCGTATGGATATGGAGGGGTGTTGGATTGTAGATTGTCGAAATGCATCTGTGCCTAGCAGATGGTTTGTCCATCCCCCCGCCATCGTCATACCATCACCGCTTGTGAGGCCGATCAACAGGTCATACCCATCAGGAGCAGCAGCACAGTGATCATGGACACATGGTTGGCCCATCAATGCGTTGCCGGGTGCGTTGACATGAATGGTGCGCAATGGCTCCTGGATGTTTTGGTGGTATGTATTGTATCAATACAAACCCCACCTGGATCCCACCACACACCCATCCCACCACAAAATATACCTTGTCCACGCCGTGTGTTGTGCACACGTGCAAAAAATCTCCCACATTGAATATGACAAAGGTGGCACGCTCACGCCCCGATGCCAGCTCTGCAAGGGTGAGCTTGGTGGCACGATGGGGGTTGAACAGCAGCAGGTTGTAATTGCGTGCATTGGTCAATGTGTATCTGCCCTCTGGGCATTTGAATGCGGTTTTAGTGTCTTCTTTGGGGGCAGATGAAGGCTGGTTGAACATCATCGTGGCACTGGTGACGTGGCATAATAAAAGGGGTGTTTGTTGTAAAGAGTCATTGCCGTGCAGCTATTGGTGGTTAGAGGACAACACGTGGTTTTGTCGAGGGGGAACAGATCTGAGATGATATCACTGGATGCTTGTGTGTGCCTGGACTTTTGGTGTGGCTGATCGCCCAAATTGATTATCAAGCAGGTGACTACGTACGTTGCTGATAGTATGGTCGTAATCATGCATGGAAAAACATGTTGATGAAAAAATCATCACAGTGACCAGCAGGGTGCCTTGGTTGTTACATGTACACAATCTACCACAAAACATGTGCCGCACACCAGCATCATCAGGCAATGGACTTGTACCATGATCAGGCAATGGACTTGTACCATGATCAGGCAATGGACTTGTATGTGTACAGTCGCTGGTGGTCGAGAAAGCGCAACGCGGCGACATTGATCAGTGTCAACAATGCCACCGTGGACAACAAAAACACCGTGGAAATCACCTCTGACGTCCAATAGTGAAACCCATAAATCGTCAACACCGCATCACGAATGTTGAGGGCATCGCCATTGGCGAAAAAAGTATATTCGACATTGATGTTGGTCAGCTGCGTGCCCACCAATCCATACATCGACCATGAAAAGGGGTTGACCCAGTAGTACCACACGCTCCAGCCACGCAATTGCTGTTGAGGTAGTATGTTAAGAGGAATTGTGTGTTGGGATTATACAAAAGCCCATATGCCAAAACGACTGCCCTTTTTCACCCACATACACGTACGCCCACATACACACACACCCCCACACCCCCACACCCACACTTGAATGCACCCCCACACATACCGGCCATGGTATGAGGTAGCCAGCCAGCATAGCCCAGCACGTGCACACCACCCCAACCCCCACAGAGGCCCCAGGGAGGGAGCGAAACATGTTGGAAAAGCTCATACCCAGGAGCGTAAAGTACCAAAAGGTGAGCCAAAAGAAGACGAAAAACCAGAGTATCTGTGTATCGGGGGGTGTGTAGGTGTGTGTGTGTGTATACCAAGGCATTCACTCGTATATCAGTATGTACAAATACGCACACAAGCACCGACAAATACACCCACACAGATACACCCACACAGATACACAAAAACACATCCAAAAAAAAACACCACCACACCTTGCCGAAATCTGGGTAAAAGGACACCATCCAATACATGATGAGCACATACACAATACTCTGTATAAAAGTCCAAAACCCTTCATTCATGCACTGCGCCACTGCAAACATGCTCTTTGACGTGCCATGCTCTCGTGTGGCGATGACACGTTGGTATGCGGTGGGTTGCATGACTGACACAGCGTTGTAGATTCCCAGGAAGAGGGCACTTGAGTACAGGCAGCCGAATATTTGGGCTAGGCCTGATGGACTTTGCCTGAAAAAAGGAAAGGGGGGGGTGTTTATATATATGTGTGTGTGTATGTGTGTGTGTATGGGTGTGTTGGTGTGTGTTGATGTGTGTTGATGTGTGTAGAGATTGATGTGCAGCAAGTATTGATCAACACACAATGCACAGCATAACAACCCCCACAACCACCCCCATCACAACCACCTACCGCTTGTTGCCCTGGTTCCACCATAACAACCCCACTACCAGCGCCGTCAGGATTGTATACGCAAACCGGACACCATTATACCGCCCATCTCGTGCGCTGTGCCAAAAGTTGCGCTGCATCTGAAGGGAGAATTGTGCCAACCCTGATATTGCATAGGTGGGGAGGCCCCCCTGCTTGATGTGGGGTGGTAGGCGATAGCTGTTGGGTTGGGGTTCGTGATGCTCATCCACCACCTCCATGACGTTTCTGTTGTTGGTGTGGTGGTGTGTTGTGTGTAATTGAGTGAAACCTATTATACAACCACGATCCAACTGTGTAATGTGCAACACATATACCAAAATCACAGCCGGCATACGCCACCACCACCATTCCCCCCTCCCACCACCACCATACAATGCTCCACAATGGTAAACATATGTTGTATATACAACGGTTTGTTTCCCACTCTCTCCCCCCCCCCCCCCCCAAATGCATACCTGTACAACTCGCTGTTGCAATACACGTCATACAAATCAGCATCAATCACAATTTCTTGTTGAGTAGAAGACACCTCCATCATCCACTGTGCCGGATTATCGCCCCGGACAAGTGTGGGGACCCCTGGTATGGTTTCAAAGTACTCTACGACAAAGGAAGCATGATCTCCCATGGCACCAAAGTAAATAGGGCGACCACCTGGCTTCAGTAACAGCAGGTCATCAATCATCTGTGGTGTGTGAGGTATGTGGTGTGTGGTCATCTGTATTTTGGGGTGTGGGGTGGGGGGGGGGGAGGTGTGTGTGGGATGGTGTGTGTGGGATGGTGAGTGTGGGATGGTGTGTGTGGGATGGTGTGTGTGTATGGGGGGTTATGGAGTGCTACCATGTGTGAGTAATCCATGCACAGGAGGGCGCACAGATAATGTACATACAAAGAATACTTGTACGGTGTATATGCACATATCACAACAAAACAGTACATCCCATTGATCACCACACATCCCCAGTACACACCACACATCCCAGTAACCACCACACATGTAAACCACCACACGTACCGAAAACACCTCCCCTCGTGGTTGATGCAGTGTGCACACCACTGTGCGTCCTGTCTTGGCAATCTTCTTGAGCAGGTGCATCACAATGGTGGCATCACGTGTAGAGAGACGTGTGGTAGGTTCCACTGTGTGGTGTATGAGGTGTGTATGTGTGTATGTGTATGTGTATGTGTGTATGTGTATGTGTGCATGAGATGTGTGTGTATGAGATGTGTGTGTATGAAAAGGGTGTGTGTGTATGAAAAGGACGTGTGCACAGGTCATCCACCCCCCCCCCCCCCCACCCCACTGCACACACACCCCCTCCCCTCCCCCCCCCCCCAAAAAAAAACATACCAACAAACAATATGGAAGGGTTGCTCGCCAACTGACACGCAATAGACACTCGTCTCCTCTGTTCCTGCGACAACCCCCTTTCCAGTGGTATCCCTATACGAGCATCACCCAACTCACTCAAGTCCATCAACCGCATGACCTGTTCCACATGTTGGTTGACCAAAGACATGGCGATCTCCCGGGGCAGGGTGGTGCGGGCTGCATGTTTGACGGCTTCTTGAACGGTGGTGCATGGGTCCAGGGCATCGACTTGTTCCACATAGCCCACCACGTGATGGAGGGCATTCGAGTCAAGGGGGTAGCCATTGACTCGCACGTCCCCTTCAACAAAACCACCTGGAACTGTGTTTGTGTTGGGGGGAGGAGTTGGTAGGTGGGGGTGGTGGGTGTAGGTAAATGTGGGTGTGTGGGTACAGGTGCTTGTATGAATATGTGTGTGTTTGTGTGTTGGGTGGGGGGAGGGGTTGATGTGGGGGACTTGAGGAGGGGGGGTGTTGCATGTATGGGGTGTATGTGTGGATACGTGTATGAATACATGGGTGTATATGAGTACAGGTGTTTGTATGCACACGATGAAGCACCCCAAAGATGTATCACACATCATGCATCACACACATCATACATCACACACGCCATACATCACACACACCATGCATCACACACATACAACATCACACACACACCATACCAGCACGTTGCTGAGCCAGCACGTCCAACAGCAGCTTCTTCCCCGACCCAATATCACCCATGATCGCAGTAATAGTACCAGGGCGCAGCACCCCACTTATATCACGAAGTAGGTACCGGCGCTCGTACTCGCGTGGGTGGGTGCCGGATTTGTGGATGTGGTATCCCATGTGCTTAAATGACATGGTGACGGGTGTAAAGGGGATGACTGGGGCCTCTATCATACTACCCAGGTCCTGTTGGTGTGGGTGGGTGGGTGGGTGGGTGGGTGGGGACTGACGTGGTGTGGCGGTGGGTTTTGGGGATAGGGTTTGGGTGTGGGTGTGCAGGGTTGACATAGAGACAGTATATGCAAGCACAGTATATACAAACATACCATGCCATTACAATAACCATTACATTACAATAACAGTAAATACAGCCGGCACAGTACATGCAGTCCCTACAACAAAGAACAAAACAAACACACCAATACACATAGGATGAAACGTATACAACCCAACACATACACAAAAGCACACATACACAACCCAAACACATACATAATATCACACAAAGACACACCAGGTATTTGGAGGCATTGGCCTTACGCTTGGTGAGACCCGGAACCTTCACTTTGGGAATAACAGAGGTTGCCTTTGATATGTATGACTTGAGACCACTTTTTTTGGTGGATCCGACAGACCCTGTGAGGGAGGAAATGAAAGGGGAGTGGGGAAACAAGGAAATGAAAGGGGAGTGGGTCATGAGGAAATGCAAGGGAAATACCAAGTGGGGAGAAATCAGCAGGGGAAAACAAGGAAATGAGAGGGGGCCATGTAACAGCACCACATTGCAACCACCACCCACACAACCACCACCCACACAACCACCACCCACACAACCACTACCCACCACCCACACACCTTCGGACTTGAGGCTGCTGCTCATAGTGCTGCTCTTCACATCCCCCCCCACCTCCTTGTCCCCGATGATCCCACCCCCTCCTCCACTACTTGCTGCTGCTTCTTCACGTGTGATTGCCGCATCTTCCTTGATAGCGGTGTATCGTTCAAAGTCTTGTTGGGATTCTTGGTCTTCAGGTATGTTGGTTTTTTTACGGAGCGCTGTGTGTGGTGTTGGGTGTGGGGAGGGGTGTGGGGAGGGGATGGGATGGTGGTGGGTGAGGGAGGGTGATGTAATGGAAGGAGGGTTTGGTGGTGTGGACAGTGTGTGTGCTGTATGTACTTGGCAAGAAAATGTTCTGCAACGAGAAAGTGAGTACATGCACACTTGCGCACGTATGTGTGTGTGGGAGAGAAGAGAATATACATCAATACACACACACAATACATGCAAGTCAACCACCCCAACAAATCATCCCACCCACCCCAACAAATCATCCCACCCACCCCAACACTCACCCCAACACCCACCCCAACAACGTACGTTTAATAAAGTTTATCGCCACAGCCAGCACAAACAGAAAGATGACAATAAACCCCCACACAAACAACCATCCACCCACCCATATCCACCATTGTTCTGTTTGCACATAAAACCACTGCAAAACTGCATCCCCCAGGGTTTGGGAAAATGCAGGGGACTGACCTGGACCCTCTGCTTGGGGCCAGGGGTAGGAATAGAGTGACCTCCACCTATCTATGTTTGTAGGGGGGGGGATGAGGGTGTTTTTGTGTGGTGTGGTGGGGGTGTTATTGTGTTCGAAACACAAAAGTGTGTGTGTGTGTGTTTGAGGGGTATTCACATGCATAAAAATCATCTGCATTGTACTGCAACCACACCAATACATGCACACCCACCCACCAACACACACACACACACACACCCTCAACACCACCTACATACTTGCAGTGAACTCATTCAGCATGAATGCCCTCCACACCCATGAGAGGGGCTGCAACCAGAAGATCCATATCATCCACCCACGTATCTGACTACGGTGAATCACGTATCCTGCTGTAGTGATACTGTGTGTGGTGTGTGCGTGTGTGGTGTGTGCATGCAGGGTGTGCGTGTAGGTGGTGTGGTGGTGGTGGTGGTGGTGAGAGAGTGTGTGTGTACATGAGAAGAATGTACACACCAAAACACGCTGAAAACATCCCAAAACACACTGAATGCACACCCAATTCCTCACATCTACCCACCCACCCACCCACACACACACACCTGAGCAGCATCCAACAGTAGGTGAGATACTGTGCACGGCCCATCTTCTGTCCAAAGGCTGCAAATATCCTATAGGTGATGATACCCAACCACCCTGCCCACCACAACATCATCCAAAACACAATAAAGCTGTGGGGGTGGGGGTTGTGTGTGGTAGGTGAAGTGTGTGGTAGGTGTTTTGGTAGGTTTTATGGTGTGTACATAGGAAATGATGAGAGTATGTGTAGGGTACAATATATGTATAGGAGATGCACACAATAGCATGGCAACAACCCCCACCACAACAACAGCAACCTCCCCCTCCCATACCCACACCCACAACAAACAACCCCCACAAACAACACATCATACTGTCCAAACTGTGCGGCAAGCCCAGTGATCCAATACACAGGCATTGTATATACAGTGGCATCCACAAACGACACAACCCCAGCATACAACACCCCCATGGGCAGCATTGCGAGCCATGCAGGGTAGATTGCATTGTCACGTTGTTTTATAATGCAGGGGAGTTGGCGAACGAATATGTTTGTCTCTGCAAAGTGACATGTGTACCTGTGTATGTGGTGTGGTGGTGGGGGGATATGGTGTGTGTGTGTGTGTGTGTGTGTGTGTGTGTGTGATGATACATGCAGAAAACAAAGTAATGCATGCTTTGATGATGATACATGCAGATAATAAAGCAACACAGGTAAAAAAGCAATACAAGTAACAATGCAATACAGAGAATAACAAACACACACACACATACAACACTTGCAAAAACACCATACAACACGCACAACAACACCCCTCCATACAGCACCCCCATTGTCACGTACTCTCGCACAACAGAGAAGAAGAGCAGTCCAGCAACAATGATGCCATCATCAAGGGTGTTGGGGGGGACAAACCACCACACCAGGGATACTATGAGTGCAATAGCAAACGTCTGTGGGTGTTTGTGTGGATGTTTGGTATACAAATGAGGTGTGCGTGTATTGTATACAAATGGTATGTGACGTACACGGTGTTTCTGTGTATACATACTGCAATATTGCATGTTTATGCATGTCCCCACATCCCCACACTCCCCCTCACCACAACCACATCCACCCCCACCCCCCCACTCATCCACCCCCACCCCTCCACTCACCCACACCCACACATGCGCACACCGTGAGCCACCGGGTCAGCACCAACATGGGGCACCTGGTCAACAACACCACCTCCCTCTTGGTCAACGCAAACAATGCTTTATGGAGCCCCCTGGAGCCCCCATATCGTTTTTCAATAAGTGGGGAAGCCAACTGCGGTGTATCCTTGGGCCTGTGGGAGAGGGAAGGGGGAAAGAAATGAGAGGGGGAGGGTATACCATGTGGAAAATACAAGTAGATTCAATGATGCAGGGGGTTGTGTACAGTTGGTCTGTATGGTCAACATGTATGTGAATGCAGGAGGTGTGACGTGTGATGACATGCCCCATGTTCATCATCATGTTGACCATAATGTTGACCGTCCCTCTACATGCACCTACAACAAACCACACAGCACCCATGCACCCATGCAAACATGCACACCCTAAAAATCATACTTGGTGGTTGGGATTGACCATGCACCATCGATATCTTCATGTAACCGCACACCCAGTGTGTCTTTCATAAAGTATTCATGCAACTCCAGTGGGTGTTTGATAGGGGGGGGGTCCTCCCCCTTGGTGGATGCAACCACCTGAGCATGAAAAACAAGGGGAGGTGTTTGTAAGAACAATGTATTATTGTAATGTATTGTATCATTATTATTGTGGTAATGTGTCTATGGTATGCATGTATGTGTGTGTATATACATAAAGATGGGGTGCGTAAGAGGTTGTTTGCTGTAAACAAAATATACAACCCAAATGCATGCAACATACACCACACCCACCACAACCACATACCGGTTGAAACTGAGGGGAAGCTACCATGTTGATGAAATCCACAGGGTCCCTATCATCATGCATGACAAACCCCTGTGCCTTGAAGAACGGGACCACCCTCTCACGGGGGCCCTGGTATATGCAGTACCCCTCTGTCATCACCATGATGTGTGAAAACATGTTGAACACATTTTCGGATGGTTGGTCCTGGCATACGAGCACCGTCAGCTGGGGTGTGTTGGGGTGTTGATGGAATGCATGCGTACACATATGTAAGCATGTATAAGTACTTTGGTTGCATGCATTCAAAGTCAATGATACCATGTGCACACCAGCATGCACAACAATATGCACACACACATGCACACACACATGCACACACACATGCACACACACACATACCAAACACTCACCCACCCACCACCCCATACATCCCCCCACCCCCCTCCCCCCCTCCCCCCACACCGGCAAGTACTGCACAGCCCTTGACAGCACAGTAAAATACTCAAGCTCACTCTCAGCATCAAGCCCAGCTGCAGGGTTGTCCAACAACAACACACGCCTAGGACCAGCAGTTGCTTCTGCCAGTGAGAGGAGCTTTCTTTGCAAGCCAGTGACACCTCGTAGCACTTCATTGCCGACCTGAGGAGTGGTGTGTGTGAGGGGGTGGGGGGTGGGGAGGTAAGGATGGTGTGTGTGGATGAGGGAGTCGGTGCATGGGGGGGGGAGGGATGAGGGACGTGTGGTGTGGATGTGTGTGTGTATGGATGTGTAGAGGGTATGTACATACTGTGGCATGCATAGCACATACAACATAGCATGAACAACCACCACCACACCCACCATACCCACCATCATCATCCCCCCACACTACACCCACCACCACCATCATCCCCCCCCCCATCATCATGCCACAGTATCAGCACAACCACCACCACACCACACCCACCACCACCATCATCCCCCCACACAATCATACCACAGTGTCAGCACAGGTTGCCAATCCATACAGGTACAGCAACGACTCCACATATGTACTGGTCCCCTTTGTTTTTGCATCAGCAGTGAGTGCAGCGATGTAGGCATCCACATGTGGGTCAGGGGGTATGTCTGCTGCTTCCTCTGCACGTTTGACTTGATACAGGGGACCTATGAGCGTGGTGGTGGTGATGATTGTAGGTGTGGTGGTGATTGTGTGTGGGTGATGATGGTGGTGATTGTGTGTGGGTGATGATGGTTATGATGAGTGTGTGTGTGTGTACCTGCACACCTAACACTCCACCCCAACACAGCATCCAAGCTGTACATAGCGCACACCACACACATACACACCCCACACCCCACACACAATACATACATACACACCACACACAATACACATACACCTCACATACACCCCCACCCCCCACAAATCACATACTTTCCTTCTCCCCAATCCCCTGTGCCTGAGCAGCAAGATTCAACGTCTCCCTCACAGTGAGCTCTGGTATGTGTGCATCATTACTATCCAGGTACACAGTGCTGCTCAACAGATCAAAGTTTTTGCCTGGCTCCAGGTTGTTGAAGAGGATAGTCCCTTCCCTCTGTTGTGTGTGTGGGGAGGGGATGCGGTGTGTGTGTGTGATGGGGTGTGGGTATGTGATGGGGGGTGTGATGGGGTATGTTGGTGTGTATACGTAGCTCCACATACATACACATACATGTACATACATGCACATACACATCCCACACACAGTTTCATGCACCACACACACTCCACACTCCACCCACCCATCCAACCCCCCCAATCTCCCACCCCCCTCCAACCCCCCATCCCCCACCCACCACATGTATTACACACATCTATCTATCTCTTACAAAATCTCTATCTCTTACAAAATGTCTATCTCTTACAAGACCGCACACCTTCCATGGTCGTTTCACAGTAAAGCGCCCAGCCAACACCTGCATCAGCATTGACTTGCCGGCCCCTGGGGGCCCTGTGAGCAACGTCATGCTGCCTGAACGTAACACACCACTGACGTTGCGTAGGGGACTGTATGTGCGATCCTCTGTTGCTGGTAATGACACCTGTGTGTGTGTGTGTGTGTGAGTGTGTGTATGAGAGTGTGTGTGTGATTGTGTGTGGTGTGCGAGAGAGAGAGAGATTGTGTGTGTGATTATGGCAGTGTGCATGTGTGTGTGTCAAAAACAATAAATGCAAAACACAGACACAAAGAGAAGCAAGAAAACACACAAAGAGAAGCACACATACCCCTTGTAGCTCGGGACTAGCACGTGCCTTGTGAAAAAACTTCTTCCCAAACTTGAGCTTGGCTGCGTGTATATAGCTTATGGACATGGTGATGTCCTTGAAACGCACTTCCACAGGCAGAGGATCTAGATTCACCCTGTGTTTTGTGTGTATACATGTGTGTGTGTGTGTGTGTGTGTACATGTGTGTGTACAAGTGTATATTTGTATACATGTGCATGGGTGTGCATCAGTGTGCCTGTGTGCAAATGATTCATGTCCAACACAAATTCTATATACTACAATACACAAACACGTACGTGACCATGCGCTCGTGGATCTTGTCCAAATACGTCGACTCATCAACTGGCTTGTCCTCGAGCAATCGCTGAATAAACGCAACTCGTTGTGCACGGGGCAAGCGCAGCAACTGCTTGGCATCCACCTTGGTTTTGTCCAGTGATTGAGATTCTATGGGCAGCAACTTTGTGGTGAGGTCATCATCATCCGCCGATGATGTCATCGGCATGCTTGGGAGATGGCCCCCCCCATACAACGTGCCCTCCGCCCCAGCCTCCACATCAGCCACAGGCTTGCCTGCTGCGGCACGGTGCACTTGAAGTGGTGTGAGACCCTCTTCCTCATAAACAACGTGCTTTTCCAACTCTACAAAGTCTTCCCGCTCGGTGGCCTGGGCGAGCTCTTGACCCTTGTAAAACTGCTCTGCTCCAGCGGGGGCAATGTAGCTGCCACCGTGGAGCTTGAGTTTGGTGAATGGGTTGTACCGGACTGCCATTTTGTTATGGGTTGTTGCGGGGATCAGGTGGTCAATGGTCGATGGCCATGGGGAGCGACGGGGTTGTGTAGGGTTTGTATTCTGTTGTCGAATGTGATGTCGGGGTGCGGATTACGAGTGGACTATGATTGAACGAGCGACACACGGCACAACGGTTGTTTTCGATTGTGCTGTTGGTTGTGTTGGGTTGCTGCAATAACGAGTGGGTGCGTAGGAGACAGCTGGGGATCACACACAATTCCTACTGTTACACGTAATGTAATGCCCAACGAAATGTAGCTTTCCACATTCTTGGTCAAACCCTCCCCAACACACCCCCACTACTCCAATCCATTTTCCAACGCCACCTGATCAGACACACTCCACACGTGCACGCTGCGATCATCCGATGCAGACGCAAACATGTGGTGTCGCACTGGGTTCCACGACACCGAGTTGACACATCCCGCATGCCCCTCCAGCTCGGCCAGCATCTCCCCCGTGTCCCTATGCCACACATACACCTTGGACTCCTCCGAGCCAGACAACACAAACGCATCTCGAAACCCGCCCAAGCAGGAACGCACGACAAAGCGCCCCAGCTTTTTTCGCAGGCCCCGGTATGTTTGCAGGGGTTTTGTTGGCATGGGATCCAGCGACCCCGGTGGTGGCAGCTCCCACAGGTGCACCGACTGGTTTTTCAAGTTGGTCTGTGGTGGTGGGGTCAATACCAATAGAGATGGAGTGATAGAGGGGTACTGATGAGAGTAAAGGGTGTGCAAAATATGCATGCAAAATACCCGGAATACATCAAAACACCCCACCAAAACACCCCATAACACCACCAAAACACCCCACCAGAACATACCAACAGGTATTTGCTGTCTGATGACAGAGAAATGGACAAAATTGCATCTGCCTCTTTTATCTGACGCTCATGATTATCCTGTGTAAGTAATTTTTGTGTGTTTGTATGTTCTTTTGTATGTGTGTATGTACATGTGGAACAAGCACGTGTCCTTCCACAGCAACCCAACACACACTACACATTAACATACAACACACCCCTTTTCCTTTTCCCTTCTCTTCCCACCCCCCCTTCTCTTGAGCATACCATGGTGAGGTCAATTATATGTACATCACGATCACTCTTTATCGATACAATACGCTGTCCATCATGGCTCACTGCCAAATCCACAACCCTTCGCCTCCATGATGCAAGCTCCCCACCATTGATGTCACACAACACCATACGCTTGTCTGCACTGCCCGTCACCAGGCGTCGGTTGTCAGGGAACCATGCAACGCAGGTGACGCCATCGCTGTGGTGGTTGAGGGAGCGGAAGCACTCGCCGGTGGTGGTGTTCCATATCTTGACCAAGTGATCCGTACCTGGGTGTGGGTGTGGGTGTGTGGGTGTGCGTGGTGGGAATAAGAGGCCAAGAGAACTCAAATGACAAGGGTTGTATGTATGTACACTGTATGTACCTACACCAGCAATAGTAGTTGTGTATTGTGTATACTGGTGCACTCTTCACACGACATATCCACAACATATCCCCACACAACACAATCAACGCACCCCCCTTTCTCCCTTTGTAATACATTAC